>Ga0209415_10007322_pt1 | contig 19296 bp, 22 predicted proteins | sample PeaSoiSIISIP2007_FD_187696 | JGI IMG/M metagenome (GOLD analysis project Ga0209415, IMG submission 187696) | Peat soil microbial communities from Weissenstadt, Germany - SII-SIP-2007 (SPAdes) (version 2) | ecosystem: Environmental > Terrestrial > Soil > Wetlands > Peat | place: Germany... | reverse complement strand
AGCATCCGGCTCAAGCTGATCCGGGAAGGCATGGAGGATTACGAGTACCTGGCACTGCTCGCCAAACTGGACGGCACTCAGTCCACCGGCCAATACGTGGATCGAATCGTGAAGAAGCCTTATCTTTGGGAATCGCGGCCGGAGTTCTTTCTCAAGGTACGGCAGGATCTGGGCGAGGCGCTGGATCGGGCGGCCGCCAGGTCGGGCGGGTCAATGTGACGGATAACAACGACACCAGCCGAATGGTCTTGGAAGTCAAGGAGCCGCTGCTCGCAGCCTTGACCTCTTTGACATCCCATTCCTCGAGAATCCTCGCGTCATGGCGCACTCTGTTGAAGCGGTACAGGCCGTGCGGCAAATACGTGTCCCTGCTTTCGGGATTGCACGTGGCGCCGCAACTTCGCGACCTGATCTTCACGGACCCGCCAGCGTACCGGGAAAAGTCCGAGCGACAGGGCCAGGACCTGGCCCGTAGCGGAGTGCCCCCGGAGTGCATCGCCGTGGCTGTGGCCCTCTATGTGGAAAGTTGCCTGCCATACCTGCTCTCCAGCGAATCTGGGAAGGTGGAACAAATCCGGGCCTTTGCCAGGTGGGCTTCCATCTATCAGTTCTTTCTTCTGACGGGTTACGCCCAACATGGGGCAGCCGCGCGGCAGGCGCTGGAGGAAAGAATCAGCCAGGCGGAGCGGCGGTCGCAAGACTTCTCCGTCCAGCTTGGCGAGGCTTACGAGAAGGAGAGACGCCACCTTGCGCAGGACCTTCATGACGAGATCGGACATGACCTCATTGTCCTGAAGCTCTACACCGAAGTGATCGCTCTTGACTTGAAAAAGGGCGATATCAGCCAGCTCCAGCGGAAACTGAAAGAATCGGTCTCGTTGATCCAGCACGCCTTGAAAAGCGTCCGGCACCTTACATTTGATTTGGGTCCGGCGGTCTGGAACGCGCAGGGCTTCGTACCAGCGGTTCGACTCTATGCGCGGCAGTTCGCCAAAAGAACGGGGATCAAAGTGCGGCTTGACGCCGCCCGGATGCGGGCTCCCTTGCCATCGCGTTGCGAGACAGCCCTGTACAAGGTACTCCAGGGAGCGCTTGCCAATGTCGTCGCCCACGCCGATGCCAACAACGTCAAAATCACCCTGGCGAGTGGGCGCGACTCCGTGGCGCTCAGGGTCGAGGATGACGGAAGGGGCTTCAATGTGGAGGGCAAGATGGGCGTGCCCCGCCAATCCTATGGGCTGCGAGCCATGCGCGAGCGCGTCGAGCTCTTGGGCGGCGCCATTCATTTTGTGTCCCGGCCGGCGCGCCGGCGCGCCGAGTGCCGCGGGACCACGGTTGAAGCCCATCTTCCTCTGCAAGATAGCGAGATCGCATGAAGGCGAGAATCAAGGTCCTGCTCTGTGACGATCACACCCTGTTCCGCGAGGGAATCAAGGCGATTCTCAAGGACGAGCCTTCGATCGAGATCGTGGGGGAGGCCTCCGACGGGCGTCAGGCGGTCGCCCATGCACTGCAACTGCGTCCGGATGTCGTGCTGATGGACATTGCCATGCCGGATCTAAGCGGATTCGACGCAACCCGCCGCATCCTGCAAAAGGACGCGAAGGCCAAAGTGATTATCCTCACCATGTACGAAGAAGAAGAGGTGATCAATCGCTGTCTGGCGGCCGGTGCGTCGGGCTACGTTCTCAAGGATGCCCCCAGGGCGCACCTGATTCATGCCATCGACGTCGTGAACAAAGGCGGGCAATACATGAGCTCGCGCGCGCTCAAGAAAGTGGTCAAGCAATATGTGAAGGGCGCCAGGAACGCGGCGGTCGGCTATGAGCGGCTGAGTGACCGTGAGCGTGAAGTTCTGAAGCTGCTTGCCGACGGCCTGGCATTGAAGGAGATTGCAACGCAGTTGGTGCTTAGTGTCAAGACGGTGGACGCGCACAAGACCAACCTGATGCGAAAACTGGACCTGCACGATCGCTCCGAGCTGATCAAGTACGCCATCCAGCGGAAGCTGATCCGGCTGCCATCTGTGAAAATGCCGGCCGAAACCGTGACCTGAGGGCCGGCCGGAATCAAGCCCCTCGCCGCGCCCGCAACAGAGTGGGGCGGTGGAGGTCCAGAGATAGACGTCTGAAAGATCGGCGCGGCTCCTTGAGGGTGTCGAATCGATCGGCGGCTTGCTCCCGTGTCTCACCACGTAAGACGTCTTTGATTTTGCTTACCAGGACCGAAGGTATGAACGGCTTTTCGATGTAGTACCAACCGTAATTGAGAACCAGCAAAGCGCCGCCAGGGTAGCCGGACATGAGCATCACACGCATTTGTGGGCGGCGCTCCTTGAGTCTCTTGGCAAGGTTCGGGCCGGACACGTTCTTCATCCTCACATCGCTCAAGAGCAGGTCGATGGTCCCCGGATAGTCTGCTTCAAGCTGAACCGCCTCTTTCACGCTGCTCGCCGGAATCACGGTGAAGTTGGCATCCTCGAGAATCTGCTTGACGAGCTTGAGAAGCGCCGAGTGGTCTTCAACCAGAAGAATGGTTTCGGTGGTTCCTTCGAAAGGTAGGGCCATAAAACTCACGTGGAGAGCTAGGCTTAGTGTATCCGTCGAGCCTGTCCCCGGCTGTATCGGATTGCTCACTGCCGGCAAACACACCAGGCGGCCGGGAGTGAGCCGTATTGAACAGCCAAGATGTGTGCTCTGCCACTACACTGAAGCTAGGAGCCAGAGCGCTGCCCTCTAATTCTGGCGGGCAACCACCCCCTGAGCCGGACATTGCGCGTCCTACCTGTTCGAGACTCACTCAATTCCCACAGGATGGAAGCGACACCATTTCGGGAGGACGATCGTGACGAGGAGCGTTGTGCGTAACCGCACTTTTCTGGCCGCCGCGATTGCAGGGTGTGTTTCGCTCTGCCAGGCCCAATCTGGCACTACCACTCGCATTGAAGAGACTGATAAGAGTATCGCCTATAGTGGCGTCTGGTACACAAACGGCAGTTCCCTCAACAGTGGCGGAAGCGCAGCTTTAACCAACGCACCCGGCGCGACAGCGGTGGTCAGCTTCACCGGGACGGGCATCACTTGGATCGGCGTGTTGGACCCGTGGTCCGGTCTGGCGACGGTCTACCTCGATGGCACGCTGAGCACGGTAGACACCTATGGCCCCAGCACACTCTATCAGCAGCCGCTCTTCAAGGTTAGCGGATTAGCCAACGGCCCTCATACCCTCTCGATAGGTGTGCCGCATGTGAGGGACGCCAACGGGCTGGGGTCATGGGTCTGGATCGATGCGTTCGACATCCAGAACGGCTCGGGTGTACCAGGCGGATTCACCGCCGGCGCGGGGCGCACCGAACAAGACAGCCCGGCGGTGACCTATACCGGGACCTGGTTGCCCAACTCGTCCGCAGCCAACAGCGGCGGCAGCGCCGTGCTCGCGACGAACGCCGGTTCCAGCGCCACCATCGGCTTCAGCGGCACCGGCATCACGTGGATCGCGTATCGCGACCAATCGTCGGGTATTGCCAAGGTGTATGTGGACGGCGTGCTGATGGCGACCGTAGATACCTACCTCTCGCCGGCCCAGGCGCAGGTGCCCACCTATACGATCGATGGCTTGCCTTCCGGCGCGCACACATTGATGATCGAAGTGACCGGGACACACGACTCGAGCTCCAACGAATCCTGGGTCTGGGTGGATGCGTTTGATGTCGTGGGAAGCGGCAGCCAGGCCATACCGCCAAGCCCAACCGGAGTGAGCCCAGCCGCCGGCAACGGACTCTCCCAGACCTTTGCGGTCACGTTCGCCGACTCGGCTGGCTGGCAGAATTTGGCCGTTGCGGATGTGCTGATCAACAATGGCCTGGATGGACGGCACGCCTGCTTTGTCGTGTTTGTGCCTTCGGGGGCGTCTTCGGGCTCGCTGTTCCTGCTGGACGACACGGGCGCCACGGGAGGTCCGGCCTCCGCAATCCCGCTGCCCGGTTCCGGCAGTGTGAGCAACAGCCAGTGCGCCGTCAATGCCGCCGGTAGTTCGGCGAGTTGGGCCGGCGACACTCTTACGCTGACGCTGGCGATCGCCTTCAACGCGAGCTTTTCTGGGAATAAGGTGTTGTTCCTGGCGGCTCAGGGCAAATCGGCGAGCAGCGCCGGGTGGCAGGCCTTGGGAACTTGGGAGGTGCCTGGGCCCGTGACCGCCGGCCCGGCAGTGGGCGGAGTCAGCCCGGCACGAAGCAACACTCTGAATCAGAGCTACACTTTCACCTACACGGACACCAACGGCGGACAGGATATCGCCGTAGCCAATGTGCTGATCAACAGCGCACTCGATGGCCGGCGCGCCTGTTATTTGGCATTCGTTCCATCGGGCCCCGCCGCGGGCTCGGTCCTTCTGGTGGACGATGGCGGCGACAACGGCGGTCCGTATCAGGGAATGGTGATACCCGGCTCGGGCAGCATCGGCAACAGCCAGTGCTCCATCGCCGCCGCGGGGAGCTCGGTAAGCCTGAGCGGGAACACTCTGGCGCTCACGCTGGCGATTACCTTCAGCCAGGGGTTCGCGGGCAACCAGATCTTTTTTGTCGCGGCGCGCAGCAACACACTGAACACCAACTGGCAGGCCGTGGGGACCGTCACGGTGCCGTAATGGAGGGCCAGACCATTGTCCCTGCTGTCAAACTCTACTGGGGGTGAGCAATTCGGCACAGCGGGCCAATTGGAGTCGTGCCAGCATGACTCAAGGCCATGGGACCGCGCCATGGCCGCATTCCCCGGACGATGGGCGGCCAAAGGAAACGATATGAAAATGCGTGTTCGAAACATCCACATGTTACCAAGAAGGATCTGCCTTGGCGGCGTCTCGGCCGTGTGCCTTCTCCTCAGCGCTTGGCCGGCGCAGTCACAGACCATCACTACATTCGCGGGCAATGGGAACATGACGTTCTCCGGCGATGGCGGCCTGGCCAAGAACGCCTCTTTGAATCAGCCAAAGGGATTGGCCATGGATTCAACCGGCGGCGTTTATATCGCCGACAACATCAATGCCGTAGTCCGGTGGGTCAGCCCCGCCGGGATCATCTCCACCGTAGCGGGGAATAGTGCTTACTATGGCATGGGCGGCGATGGAGGCCAAGCGATATATGCGTCGTTCGGCAGAGCGGTCACCGGTGTAGCGGTCGATGCAGCCGGTAACCTGTACATTGCCGACGCGAACAACCGTCGCATCCGGAAAATGACGGCTGGCGGGATCGTCAGTACCATTGCCGGCACAGGCACACAGGGGCAGGGTTCTTCGGGTGATGGGGGCTTGGCGATTAATGCCAATCTGAATCGGCCAATCGCTGTAGCCCTTGACGCTGCCGGCAACTTGTATATCTGCGACAGCAGCAACAATAACATCCGGCGGGTCAATCTTGCCTCCGGAATCATCTCGACATACGCGGGTAACGGCTTGCCGGCCTTCTCAGGCGACAGAGGCCAGGCTACCGCCGCCTCGTTGAATATTCCGGTGGGAGTGTCAGTGGACAAATCGGGCAACCTGTATATTGCCGATGCGAACAATCACTGCATCCGCAAAGTCACGCCCAGCGGGGTGATCACCACCGTGGCCGGCACTGGCACTCAGGAGGGCTTTGCGGGAGATGGGGCCCCCGCCGCCGGAGCGTTACTGAATTACCCATACGATGTGGCCGTCGATGGCTCCGGCAGCTTGTTCATCGCCGACGCAGCTAACAACCGGGTCCGTAAGGTTGACGGCACTTCCGGAATCATTACTACTCTAGCCGGTGGCGACAACAACGGATTCTCGGGCGACGGCGGCCCGGCTACCAACTCCCTGCTGAATTTTCCGTGGGGAATCGCGATCGATGCCGCGGGCTCTGTTTATGTTGCCGAACTCCAGGGCAGTCGAATTCGGAAGATCTCCGGAGCCGCCACCCCTCCACCACCTCCGCCTCCACCTCCACCCCCACCCCCGGCTTCCACGCCCCAACTGATTTCGCTCACGCCGGCAGCGTCCACCGGAACCGCTCAACATTACTCGCTGCAGATAAGCGATGCCAGCGGATGGCAGGACCTCAACGTCGTCAATATGCTGATCAACGGTTCCCTGGATGGCCGGCAAGCCTGCTACCTGGCATACTCGCGTCCGAGTAACGTGCTGTATCTGGTCAACGACGCGGGTAATGCGCTGATGCCCGGCATGCCCCTGAACGGATCCGGGACGCTCAGCAACAGCCAGTGTATCGTCGCAGGCGGGGGTTCATCGGCGGTCGGCAACGGGAACACGCTCACGCTTACGCTAAACCTCAGCTTCACTTCCGCTTTTGGCGGGAACCACGTAGTTTACGCGGCCGCGGGGAATTCGGCTCAGAACTCGGGATGGCAGACCATGGGCGTGGTGGGCGTACCTCCGTTGCCGTCCGGTAACCCCACCCCCACGAGTATGGCGCCGTCCTCCGGCAGTACGGCGAACGCCGTGTTGTCCTTCACCTTCCAAGATGCGAATTCCGCTACCAATCTGCAAACGGCCTGGGCCATGGTCAACAGCGCTCTCGACGGACGCTCGGCGTGCTATGCCGTCTATTACCGGCCGGGCAACCAGGTGTTTCTGTATCCCGATAATGGAGACCCGTCGCAGGCGGCCAGCATGATTCTGACAGGGTCCAATACTCTCAGCAACAGCCAGTGCACCGTATCGGCACAAGGCAGCAGCGCTGCGTCGAATGGCAACCAATTGACTGTCAATCTGAATATCGCGTTCAAGCCGGCTTTTGCCGGGCCGAAAGCCGTCTGGATGGCGGTACAGACCATGGGCGGCGCCCAGACCAGCCCATGGCAGTCCCTCGGCGCGTGGCAGGTGCCCTAGAATTGACGGCTGGGCGCGGCCTATTGCCCAACGCCACTTACTTTGCGATTCTGCATTGATTGTGGGGCGGACCCCCTGGTCCGCGCGGGTCCCCCTGGACCCGCTTTCTCCCATCGAATCAGGATCCGGCAGAAAGCGAAGAAGGCCGACGAGGGCGTCGGCTGCGGACCAGGGGGTCCGCCCCACAGCCAAAGTAAGCGGCATTGGCCTATTGCCCGTCCCCCAACGAGCGCTCCAGAACATCCAGGATGCGGGCGCTGGCCTTGCCGTCCCAGAACTCCGGCGGCGCCAGGGACCGGGGCGGCGCATCCAGGGTATCGAGCGCTGCTCGCAGGATCTTTCCCGGATCCATCCCCACCAGGCGGTTGGTCCCCTGTGCGATCGTGATCGGCCGTTCCGTGTTCTCGCGCATCGTCAGGCACGGCACCTGAAGGATGGTGGTCTCTTCCTGAATGCCGCCCGAATCCGTGAGCACCAGGCGCGCCTCGCTGGTTAGCCGCAGGAATTCGAGATATCCCAGTGGCTCCGTCAGAATCAGGCCGCCTTGCGTGAACCCCGCGCCCTCCATCCGCTCTCTCGTCCGGGGGTGAACCGGAAATACCACCGGCAGATGACGCGACAGCTCCGTCAGCATGTTCACCAGGGACGCCAGGTGCTCCATGCCATCCACGTTCGAGGGCCGATGCAGGGTGGCCACTGCATAGCTTCTGCTCTCGAGTCCGAGCCGATCGAGGACCCCGGTTGCCGCGGCCTTGTCTCGGAATTTCATCAATGTGTCAATCATCACATTGCCGACAAGAAAGATCATTTCCTTCGGTCTGCCTTCAGCCAGCAGATTCGTCACACCGCTCGGCTCACTGGCAAACAGGTAGTCGGAGAGTACGTCGGTGACCAGGCGGTTGGTCTCCTCCGGCATGCGGCGGTCAAAGCTGCGGAGTCCCGCCTCGATGTGGGCCACCGGAATGCCGAGCTTGGAGGCCACCAGCGCCGCTGCCATCGTCGAATTCACGTCGCCTACGACCAGGACCAGGCCGGGCCGCCGTTCTTTCAATTCGGTTTCCAGCCGCAGCATCACGCCGGCCGTTTGCGACGTGTGGCTGCCGCTGCCGATCTCGAGGTTGACGTCCGGCGCAGGCATCCCCAACTCATCGAAGAAGGTCGCCGACATTTCGGGCGAGTAGTGCTGGCCGGTGTGAATCAACCGGCACTGAAACGCGGAACGGCGTCCGGCCTCCTCCAGAATCGGCGCCATTTTTACGAAATTCGGCCTTGCGCCCACAATCGCCGAGATCTGTATCTTCATACCAGATTTCCCAAATCGCGCCGGAGCCGCATGGCCTTCGTATACACCTTACTGAATTCCGCGCCCCAAAAAAATAGCTGCGCCGAGTAGTATACCCATAGCAGCACGACAATTGGGGAGCCGGCGGCGCCATAGGTCGATTCGAAGCTGGTGTGCGCGAAGTACAGACCCATGAGCTGCTTGCCAATCATGAACAGAATTGAGGCGATCGTGGCGCCGAGGGCGACGTCGCTCCACTTCAATCGAACGTCCGGAACGATTTTGTAAAGCGCCGCAAACAGCACCGCTACGATCAGCGATGACATGATGAATGTGGCAGCCCGCGGCACGGCGATCTTCATGGCCGCGATCCAGGCGTTCAACATCAGCGAGGCCAGCAACAGGAAGCCCGTTCCCACAACGATCGCAAACGAATAGAAGCGATCCCTGATCAGACGGAGGACGGTGGCGGCATTGCTTTGATCGCAGGGGCGCCGAACACCCCAGATCGTGTTCATCGCGTCGTGCAACTCTACGAAGATGGAAGAGGCGGCAAATGCCAAGGTCGCCAGGCCGGCCAAAGTTGCGAGCACCCCTGTTCGGGGCTGGTAGGCGCCTCTGATAATTCCCTGAAACGCCTTTGCCAGGTCCGGCCCCACCAGGCCCCCGACCTCCGACGCCAGCCGGCCTTGGGCTGCGTCTTGCCCGTATACGACCGCGGCCACGGCGACCGCTATGACTACCAGAGGCGCCAGCGACAGCAGTGTATAAAATGCTACCGAAGCGCCCAGGCGCTGGGCACTATCGTTGATCCATTCGGTCGATGCCTGTTGGCATAGCCGGGGCAACGCTTTCAGCAGTAACCATGAGTATCGCCCGGTTGTCGCGGCGGCAGGAGTGGGCGCAGACGTAAGGTTACCGCGCGGCCGATGCTACTTCGGCCGAGTGGACTGTCAACAACTCCGGCCGGGTGATATCGAGGATGGCCTTGGTCCTGGCCACTTCGGTGGGTGTGCCGTGCGCCATGAGCAGGAATTTGTCGGTCTTCAGAGCCAGTTCATATTGGAGGATGCTGTCCTTCGGGATTCCCACGCTGTAGAGACCGGCGCCGATCGCGCTCAAGCCTCCTACCACCACCGCGCCCTCGAGCGCGGACACGATCCAGGCCACCAATGGACCAGCTACCAGGATGGGGCCAATGCCGGGAATCGCGAAGAACGCCGATCCCAACAGCAATCCCCACAAGCCTCCCCAGAAAGCTCCCGTCTTGCCCCAGTACTTCATCCGGTCGCCGGCGTTATAGTAGCCGACCACGCGCTCGTCGGTATGAGTGTCCCGGCCGACGATCGACAACGCGTGCATGTCGATGCCTGCCCGTTGAAGCTCTTTCACCGCCGCCTCGGCGTCCGCGTGGGTGGCGTACACCGCCACAACTGCGTCTTGATTAGACATCTCGGTCTCCTTTGATTTGCTTGGCAGTCACTACCGCGGGGGCCGCGGCGGCATCCGCCCTTTTGGTCTCGAGCGCGAGCTCGGCGGAAAGCCGGTCCGCGTCCTGCGATTCCTGGAAAGCCTTCGCCGAGTGTTCCAACGCCTGCCTGGAATGCTCGCGTCCCGTCGTGTGATCTTCCTTGCCGTGGTGGACCGCGGCAGCCTGATGCGCGTGCGCGGCCCGGTTGTGCAACTCCGCGGCCTTTTGGTGTGAACCGTCTGGCATATGAGTAACTCCAGTTCCCCGGTTGCAGAATAGACGATCCGGCAATCGGAGTCTGATCAAACTTGCTCACCTCTTCGCCGGCGCCTCGCCCCGGCGAACAACCCGATCAGCCAACCCATCGCTCCGCCGGCGCCGGCTCCGGCAAAGGCAGCCATGGTCCGCCCAGTGTCTGCGAATGGCCGCCAATCCCCAACCGGGAATCTGCCGGTCGCACTGAGCCAGGCCAGTGTTGCGCCTATCGCGGCGCCCACTACCGCTCCCATCGCGGCTCCCGCGGGCGCCCCACCGGTCGTCTCGTGCCCCAGACCCTTCTTGCCTTCGTTCTCGCGCAACAGAACCGCGGTGTTCACGATCCGGTATCCCGCGCCTCGCAGGACATCAATGGCGTCCGAAACGGTCGGCCGGTCGGAATAGATTCCAAATGGCGACATGTACTTTGGCATGTAGTTCTCCCTTCGAAATGGCGTCTTCCCGTAGGGCTAGCCGGTTTCTCTATGCACGAGCCGTGCCAACGCCTTCACCCGGCAATGGCCCGGCATGGAAGGAGAGGAAACCCTCACCGGCCCCACGCTGACCCAATGGATAGGTGCACAATCTGCATCCGGCGTGCAGGCGCCGCCCTGCCGATACTCGGACCGAAGCCCGCGTGTGGCCTCGGATGCCGCATGGCCACTAACCTGCCTCTCAAAGTGAGGGTGCAACGCGTCCCCAACCTCGGGCGGAGCCGCCCGGGCCCCCACAACGCGAACTTTTGAGGAGCTATTCGACTATGATGAGCGCATTGACGGAAACGGCCACGGCGATTGGCGACAAAGTATCCGAGGTCAAGGAGACAGTAGAGGACATCGCCCGGTCCGCCGGCAAGAAACTGGATGAGGCGCGAGACGAAACGGCAGACAGGCTCCATACGGCCGCCTCCTCCGTCCGCACAACCGGACGCCACGGTTCCGAGGCAATCGACAGGATCGCCAAGGGCACGGCGAAGAAACTGGATTCAGCCGCGGAGTACGTGGAGGAGTGCGATTTTAGAGGTGTGCTGATCAGCTTACGGCAGTTCAGCCGGCGCCATCTGACCGGCTCCCTGTTGGCCGCGGCGGCGATCGGCTTTCTTGCCGGATCTGCCCTGAGGCGCACGTCGCACGCCCGTTCAAGGGCCGCCGTCAGCTAGCGCGCATGCGGGAAGGACGCCGCACCGGGGGAAATGGTGAGAACTCGCCGGCGCGGCGCTGCATACGTTAGTTGATTGATGCTGACAGGGTTCTGAATCCCTGACTGTTCAATTTTGCTCAGATTTACGTCCCCGCGGGCGCCACTACCAAGGGGAAGAATTCGTAAAGCGTCATGCGCCGTAACCCCACAGTGGGTTACGGCGCGTTTTTGCTTGCTCCCCGCCCGGCATTCCACTCTAAAGGCTGGCTTATTGCCGGCGGGAAAGGAGAAATTATGCTTCGTCGAGGTTTGATCGGGCTGGTTCTCGCCGGTGGATTGGTGTTCAGCGCGGCTGCCGATGTCGTGATTCGAATCGGGCCACCCCACGTTCGAATCGAGAGGCGAACCCCGCCGCCCAGCCGCGACCACGTGTGGATTTCCGGGTACCATCGTTGGGACGGTAACGCTTATGTCTGGGAACCCGGCAGATGGGAGCGCCGCCCGCGTCCGCACGCCCGGTGGGTAGCGCACCGCTATGTTCGCCGCGATGGCGGGTGGGTGTTTGTCGAGGGCCACTGGCGTTAGAATACCGAAAACGGCACTCTGTCGCGGCCCACAACCTGGAATCAATGACTTACGGGCCAAAAACCGATACTCAGTATCGGTTTTCGCTTGGTGGCAGGCTCTCAGCGGCACAAAAGCAAGACCTGCGCGTGAAACGGCAAATCCTGCATTTCATGCGGCCGCCAATTCCCCGGCCGGCGTCTCCAGGGCAATCGGGCCTAGGGTTTGCGACCGACCTGCAGTTTGGCGTTCTTCGTGCCTTAGAGTACGTCATGCTGCAAGCTAACGACAGACCATCGTTCGATCCCAAGGTCTTTCTCAGCCTAAGCAAGGTCGGGGAAGGACGAACTACTGCGTCCTACGACAAGAGCCAGGTGGTCTTCGCGCAAGGCGACCCGGCGAACGCCATCTTCTATCTCCAGAAGGGCAGGGTCAAGCTGACAGTCGTGTCCCACCATGGCAAAGAAGCGGTGGTCGCCATTTTGGGGACAGGCGACTTCTTTGGCGAAGGATGTCTGGCCCACCAGGCGTTCCGCATGGCGACCGCGACTGCGATTGACGGGTGCGCGATCATGAGATTGGAGAAAGGGCGCATGATGCGGCTGCTCCACGATGAGCCGGCCTTTTCCGAGGTGTTTGTCGCGCATCTGCTTTCGCGGAGCATTCGCGTGGAAGAGGACCTGGTCGATCAGCTCTTCAACTCGAGCGAGAAGAGGTTGGCGCGAGTGCTTCTACTGCTGGCCCATTTCGGAAAAGAAGGCCAGCCGGAACCGGTAATTGCCAGGATCAGCCAGGAGACGCTGGCGGAGATGATCGGGACCACGCGGTCGCGCGTCAGCTTCTTCATGAACAAGTTTCGCAGACTGGGATTTGTCAACTACAACTCCAAGGAACATTTGGAGGTCCACAGCTCGCTGCTGAATGTCGTCCTGCACGACTAACGGGAGAAGGCCATGAAGACGACAGCTACCAATACAACCGGGTTCCAAGACATCCTGACGCGAAAAGAAGCCGAGCTGATCCGGGTCTTGCGAAACCGGGACGATATCGCCATCGAGAAGAGCGCGGATCAAATGGATGAGATTCAGTACGCGACGGAGCGGGATTTGGCGATTTGCAACGTGGACCGCGATTCCATCCTGCTGCGCGAGGTGAAAGCCGCATTGCGGCGGGTTGGCGATGGCAGCTTTGGAGCCTGCGTTCAGTGCGAGGAGGCGATCAGCCCAAAACGCCTCGCAGCAGTGCCCTGGGCGCAGCGATGTATCCAGTGCCAGGAGGCCGCCGATCGCGATCGGCAGCAGGGAACGGAATCCTTCAACGAGACACTCGTCAATGCCGCGTGAATCCAGCCTTCGAACCGTCGCCTTCGTCGGCAATTACTTGCCGCGCAAATGCGGCATTGCGACGTTTACGTCCGACCTGCTCGGGGCTGTGGCCGCGCAGCATCCGGAAAGCCGGTGCTTTGGGGTGCCGGTCAATGACATCGAGGGGGGCTATCCGTACCCCGGCGCCGTTCACTTCGAAATTGAGGAGCGGGACCTGGCCTCTTACCGCCGCGCCGCCCATTTCATGAACCTCAGCAACTCGGACATTGTCTCGGTGCAGCACGAGTTCGGGATCTTCGGCGGGCCGGCCGGCAGCCACGTATTGACACTGCTGCGGGAACTGAAAGCGCCGGTCGTCACCACACTCCACACGGTTCTCCGCCAGCCGAACGCGGACCAGCGCCGCGTGATGCAGGAGCTGATCGCGCGCTCCACGCGGCTGGTGGTCATGACGGAGCGGGGACAGAAGATCCTGCAAGAAGCTTACCAGGTGCCGCCGGCCAAGATCGATCTCATCCCGCACGGCATTCCCGATGTACCATTCGCCGCCCCGGACGATCACAAGGACCAGTTTGGCGTGGGCGGAAGGAAAGTGCTGCTGACGTTCGGGCTGCTTTCGCCGAACAAGGGGATTGAACACGTGCTTCATGCGCTCCCCCAGGTGGTAGCGGAGTTTCCCGACGTTGTTTACGTGGTGCTGGGCGCCACCCATCCCCACGAGCTGCGTACGCGAGGTGAAGCCTATCGCCTCGGTCTCGAGGCCATTGCCAGGGAACACAAGATCGAGAATCACGTCATTTTCCACAATCGCTTTGTGGAGCTGAAGGAGCTGACGGAGTTCCTTGGAGCGGCGGATCTTTATGTCACTCCCTACCTGGACGAAGCGCAGATTACGTCGGGTACCCTGGCTTACGCGTTTGGCGCCGGCAAAGCGGTGATCTCAACGCCATACTGGCACGCCGCCGAATTGCTGAGGGATCAGCGTGGCGTCCTGGTGCCGTTCGCTGACCCGGCGGCGATTGCGCGCGAGGTGCGCGGATTGCTGAGGGATACTGCGCGCCGGAACGCCATGCGCGATCGGGCCTACCGGCTGGGCCGTGAAACGATCTGGAGCAACACCGCGCGGGTTTACATGCACTCCTTCGAGCTGGCACGGCGGCAAGGGGCCCCGGCGCCCCGCAAAACCATGGCGGCAGCTCAGAGCTCGACTGTTGAACAAAGATATGGTCAATTCTGAAGTTCCCTCAAAATCACATTGGAGAAAATCATGCCATCCACTATCGCAGCTTCAGAGTCTCGTGCGCCGCTCGAAGATGTATTGGCGCATTTACCGGTCTCCAGCCTCGCCGACTACCGCAAAGGTCAGATCATCTACAGTCCGAAACAACCATCGAAAAGCTTCTACCTGGTTGTGGCGGGCAAGGTGGAGATCTCGCAGACAGCCAAAGACGGCAGTGAGGTGGTGGTCGACATCATCGGGCCGGAGGAATTGTTCGGCGAGTCGGCTTTCCACGATGTTCCCAGGGACTCCGAACAGGCCCGAGCGCACGAAAACAGCAGGGTGATGACGTGGGCGACTTCGGAAATCGAAGACCTCGTCACGAAGCGGCCGCGCCTGGCGGTAGCGTTGCTGCAGATCCTCGCACAGCGCAACGCCGAACTCACCCGACGGATCGAGAGCCTGGCGGTGGACACGATCGAACGGCGGCTGGCCCGTTCACTCATCCGCTTCTCCGAACGGTTGGGAACACCGGAGGAAGACGGATCCGTACGGATGCTGCCGTTGACCCACGGGCTGCTGTCCCGGTATGTCGGTACCTCCCGCGAGATTATCAGCCACTATATGAATCGATTTCGCAGACAAGGCTACCTGAACTACTCACGTAGCAGTATCCAGCTCTATCGCGACGCATTGAGGGCGTCGATCGTTGACGGGACAACCAACTAGGCAAGGGCTCCGCCCTTGATCCGATGCGGATGGGAGTCAGGAGTCAGGAGCCAGGAGACAGAATGGCTCTCCAGCGGGCGCGTCGGCAGGGGCAGCATGGTTTGGACCGCAACGAGAACAAAAGTCTCGTTTCGCGCCCTATAACGGTTTAAGACACCACCCGGTGTGGGGCTGAACTGGTGACGCCCGAAATGGCGTCAGTCGTGCACTAGTAAGGAAGTCGCATTTGATCTGCGACAGAAAAGGAATAAACATGAAACTGATAATCGTGGCCGGTTTGGCCTTCACAACATCGCTGTTAGCCATCGACAAAGAGCCTGCCAAGCGGTTGGGGGAGGCTGCGGCAGTCTTCTCTGAGGTGATGGCAGCTCCCGACAAGGGCATTCCACAGGATCTGCTCGATAAGTCGCACTGTATCGTCATTGTGCCGAGCCTCAAGACGGCGGCATTCGTGGTTGGCGGGAAGTATGGAAAAGGGTATCTGTCGTGCCGTAACAAGGGTGGCGAAGGCTGGTCGGCGCCTGCCACGGTCCGGATCGAGGGAGGCAGCGTCGGCTTTCAGATCGGAGGCGAGACGACCGACCTGATCATGCTGGTGATGTCGGAACGCGGGGCGGACAAACTGTTGTCGAGTAAGTTCACATTAGGCGCCGAGGGGTCGGTGGCAGCGGGCCCGGTGGGACGCACGGCGACAGCTCAGACGGACGCCCAAATGCACGCGGAGATCCTTTCGTGGTCGCGGTCCCAGGGGCTGTTTGCGGGTCTTGCCTTGGAAGGCGCCACCCTGCGGGAGGACCTGGATGACAACGCCACGCTGTACGGCAAGAGACTGGAGAACCGCGACATCGTGACCAATGGGAGGCCTGCGCCCAGATCGGCCGCGGCGTTGATCGCCCTGCTGAACAAGTACTCCGCGCGAGAGAGTGGCAAGCGGGCGACTGAAGAACAGTAAGAGTAGCAGGACCATTGAGGGGTTGCCGGCTGGCGGCAGCCCTTTTATAAGTCGGGAGTTGCGGCCTTCGCTTCTTCGCGCAGTGCGGCGATCCGGTTCTGCAGCGTCCGCAGGCTGATCCCCAACATCTCGGCGGCGAGTTTGCGATTGCCGCGCACGTGATCGAGGGTGAGCTTGATGTAAGCCTCCTCGAGTTTCATGAGTGGATGTCCGGGCTGGAGCCTAAAAGGGCCCTCAGTGCCGCTTGACGGCCGGGCATACGGGCTGGAGCTTACATCGAAGTCAGGGGAAGGAAGGCTCGTCAGCCGGATCTGACCTTCCCTCGCCGTGATGGCGGCCCGCTCCAGGACATTCCGCAGCTCCCGCACATTACCGGGCCAGTCATACCGTTGAAAAAGATCCAGCACCTGGGCATCGACCCCCGTAACGTGCGTGCCGTGTTTCTGGTTCAGATTCTGCAGCATGACACCGGCGATCGGCGGGATATCTTCTTTATGTTCACGCAGCGGCGGAATTACGATCTGGAATACACTCAACCGATAGTAGAGTTCTTCCCGCAAATGCGTTCCGAGTTCCTGGCTGGTGGCGGCAAGTACCCGGGCGTCTACTGCGATTTCGTGCTTGCCGCCGAGGCGCCGGACTCGCAAATCCTCGAGAACGCGCAGCAGCTTCGGCTGGGTGGACTGCGGCATCTCGCCGATCTCGTCCAGAAACAAAGTGCCGCCGTGAGCCTGCTCAAAGCAACCGGCCGAACGTTCCATGGCTCCCGTAAACGCGCCTTTCTCGTGGCCGAATAACTCGCTCTCAATCAGAGTCTCGGGCAAAGCGGCCGCGTTGATCGCAACGAAAGGGCCATCGCTGCGGGGGCTGCACTTATGGATTTCCCGTGCCACCAACTCCTTCCCGGTGCCGCTTTCTCCACGAATCAAAACCGGCGCCGAGGTAGGAGCCGCCTGCCTGATGAGCGAGAAGATCTGTTGCATCGCCGGGGAAGTTCCTACCAGGTCTCCGAGAACGCCACGAAGGCTGAGGTCGCGGGTGAGCTCGTCGGTCTTCTGCAGACTTTTCTTGTAGCGAATGGCGCGCTCCAAAAGGATCTTGAAGGCGCGCGGTTCCACGGGCTTCTCCAGGAACCAGAATGCCTTGAGGTCATGGACGGCGGTAAGCGCCTTTTCCATGCTGCCGAAACCGGTGAGCGCGATCGCCGGAGTGAGGTCGCCGCGGTCCTTCAGATATCGAAGCAGTTCGAAGCCGTCCATGCGCGGCATCACCAGGTCCGAGACGATGACGTCCGCGTTGAAGGCAGCGAGCCGCTCCAGCGCCTCGTGCCCGTCGGCCGCGACCTGCGTCTCGAAGTCGCAATCGGAAAGCATCGCGGCCATCGCGCTACGCTGCCGCTCGTCGTCATCGACGATGAGGATCCGGCCCGTAACCGCAGGCATTCGGGGCATCGACTCCTATTCTAGCAAGTCGCGGCGGAGCGGGCGCTATCTTTCGGACTGTGATCGTCCTGGTGCTGGACGAAGTCGAGGACGTCGAAGCGCTTCAGCGCCCGGTCCGGGAAGAAGCTGTTCACCGCATCCTGCTCATCGTCGAAGAAATCAAAGGCAATTGCCAGCCTGGTCAACAAAAACAGCTTCAGATGGGAACGCTTGACGTTGAGCAGCGCCAGCCCTCCCCCGGCCTTGCACAGCCGCGCGAGTGCGAATACCAGCGTCCCCAGCCCAGTGCTGTCAATCTCGCCGGCATCTTTGAGATTCAACACGATATTGACTTTGCCGGATCGATGCAGGGAAAGCAGACGTTGACGCAGTTCCAAATCTCCGGGGCCGAAGGTGAGCTGGCCCTTCAGGTCGAGAATGACGATGCCTTCATTGTCCCGCTGCTGGATGTGCAGGCTCATGCTCAATCGTCTTTGAAGCTGAACTGACTCAGCTTCAGAAATGATAGCTGGTTACGCGCCCCCACAGCCCCACAGCCTGGAGAACCCAAACCGCGACGGCAACCACGACCACTATATTCAGGATCGTCTTGATGCTGGAGGCCATGGGGATATAGTTATTGATCAGCCACAACGCGACTCCTACCACGATCAGCGCTATGACAATGTTGATTAACGGCATTGTAGTTTACTCTCCTGAAATACCAAGTAGCAATCCGCTGCCCAGTCGCGGGCAGCTTGCGGCTAACCGAGCGCCCTGCGCCCTTGGATTAAGTTGATTACCAACACGATCAAACCAACGACCAACAGGATGTGAATCAGCCCGCCGGCAGTGAATGAGGTGACCATTCCCAACGCCCAAAGAACCAGCAGAATTATACAAAGTGTCCAAAGCATCGTTTTTTGCTCCTTCGCCATGCATGAGTGCAAGTGCGGGCCCAAAGCGGGGAATTGAGTCACATGGGGACTGGGAGCCATCTGGCGCACGGCCGGGCCGGGTGTGCACTCACGCAAAATGCAGAATCTGCACCGGACCCGGCAGTTGCTGCAGACAAGCCTCCCGCAATCGCGAGACAGGGCGTCCAGGACCGTGTGAGACGCAACAACTGTATTACGAGATTTCGCGAGGCGATCGTGGCGCAGCCTCTCAGGCTGCCGGGGTACCCTCTGGGTCGGGCACTCATGCCGGCGTTTTCGCGACGCGCGAAGAAGGGTCGAGATGAGTCTCGACCCGGCAGGCACGAGTGCCTGCGCCACGGTATCGCCAGTTATTTCCTTGCAGGTTCTAAGTTGCGGCGGTTCCGAACAGTGCCCCGACGCCCGCGGTCAGCGCCATGGCCAGCGCACCCCAAAACGTGACGCGCAGTGCGCCCAGCGCCAGGCTTGCGCCCCCGGCACGCGCGGCCAACCCTCCCAGCAGCGCCAGGAACAACAGTGAGGTTCCAGAGACCAGGGGCATCAGGCCCGCTTCGGGGGCCAGGGCTGTTACCACCAGAGGCATAGCCGCGCCAGCGACGAAACTGCCGGCCGACGCCAACGCAGCCTGAATTGGACGCGCCCTGTGAGCTGCCGAGATACCCAGCTCGTCGCGGGCGTGCGCGCCCAACGCGTCGTGCGCCATCAGTTGCCCGGCAACCTGCTTCGCGAGCTTGGGATCGAGCCCCCGCGCGACGTAGATCGCCGCCAGTTCCTTGCGCTCGCCCGCGTCGTCCGTCTTCAGTTCCGCGCGTTCCAGCTTGAGGTCGGCCCGTTCGGTGTCTGCCTGTGAGTGCACCGACACATACTCACCTGCTGCCATCGACATCGCTCCGGCGACCAGGCCGGCCACCCCCGCGACCATTACGTTGCCGTGAGTCGCATGCGCGGCAGCCACGTTCAGCACCAGGCTGGCCGTCGAAGTGAGCCCGTCGTTGGCGCCCAAGACGGCCGCGCGCAGCCAGCCGACGCGTCCGATGCGGTGTCGTTCCCTTTGGGCCACAGGCATTCGTCAGCTACATCTCGACCATGATCGCGAGTCTTACGTCCGGATACCTGTTGTCGCAAAGGTAGTACCC
>Ga0209415_10007321_pt1 | contig 19297 bp, 9 predicted proteins | sample PeaSoiSIISIP2007_FD_187696 | JGI IMG/M metagenome (GOLD analysis project Ga0209415, IMG submission 187696) | Peat soil microbial communities from Weissenstadt, Germany - SII-SIP-2007 (SPAdes) (version 2) | ecosystem: Environmental > Terrestrial > Soil > Wetlands > Peat | place: Germany... | reverse complement strand
CCCCCAGCCAATAACCGACGATACCGGGATCAAAGAACTGGAGAGGACTCTGGAAGTTCGGTCCACCCGTCCAGTTCTTGCCGCTGTCGCGTTTCGCATCGAAGCCGATGGTCGTTGCCGGATATGTTCCAAGCCTCGCCAGCCAGACGGATCCTTTAGCGATCTCGTGGTCGAATGATGCGCGAAGGAGATCCAAGCGGTATTTCAGGGCCAAGTCTTCCAGCGCCTGTGATGTCGGTAGCGATGTCGCCAGCGGCGGTGAATCTTTGGCGTTGTCGGGGAGTTTCCACTGGGGGGAGGATTGAACCCCCATCAGCCAATTCATCTGTCTGGCCGCACCCTCATATTCGGTCTGGTAGTGTCTTGCCTGACATTGGGCATCTTCATATTGGATTGTCGCTCGATTGAAATCGACGCGCGTCACCAGCCCGGCGAGTATCTTCGCCTGTGCATCCTCCGCCGCCTGCTTATATACCTGCGCGATCCGCTCCTGGATCTCACGATTTCGAACCAGAGAGGTGAGCCGATCGAATTGTAACCGCGTCTCCTGGGCCACGCCGAACGCCTGATTGGCGATGTCGATGCCCGCCTGGAATCTCTGTGCCTTGGCGATTGCAACCTTGAACGGGGCGGCGAAGAAACCGTTGAATGTTTCCGAAATCAAGAAGTCGGATGCGACGGCGCCTCCCTGGCCGCTCAGCGGAAAATAAAAAGCGCCCGTTTGTCCAAAAGTCGGATTAGGCAGCAGCCCTGCCTGAACCAGGTTAGCCTGAGCGATCGGTAACGTCTCGACCGACGCCACGAGCGAAAGATTGTGCTGCACGGCCCTTTGCACCGCCTCGTCGGAAGTGAGCGTTCCCGTCGGACTTGGAACGGGAAGGCACGGGTCCGTCTCCAGCAGCTTCATTACATCTAGCGCCGCTTGCGTGCGATCGTTGAACAGCCCATTGACTGTCTCCAGTTGCTTTTGCTCGGGCTTGGGTTGGCGCCATCCGGCGCAACCTGCTCCTGCCAACACGACCATGCAGAGTGGAATCCAAAGAGGCTGGCACTTGACGATTCGCATGACCGGCCGCCAATCATTAAGCAAAAAGATCATCAATGAGCCACGATGATGGCCCTTTCTGCATCGCTCAACGTGTACGTCGGCTGTCCTTTGAAGGCTTCGTTCGCTGACGAAAACGTCCAAACGAGGGCGAAAATTATGACGCCGACGATTCCAAACCGCCACTTTTCCCCTACTCGTCAACAGACAAGGCTGCGCAAAAAAGAGGGTCCTAGTCCGAACATTCCGGGAATTACCCGGAACTAATTTCCCTCTCGCACGTCTGATCCACAGGCACGGTCGGCGTGGTGCGTGCCGCTTGCTGCAAAGAATTTCCCCCTCCCCTTGTACTCAGGGGGAGGGTTTGGGTGGGGGTCGAACATGGGAGGAGAAGAAGGGGGTTTGCAGAATGTGACGCACCCCGCCTCGCGTGGAAGCACCTGCACCGTTGACGGAGGATTCTAATGTCCGCATTTCGAGTAGTCGTGATCGGGGCGATCGGGGCGATGGTCGTTGCGGCGTTCGTTGTGGCGGGGCAGAACAACGCGCAACGCGTTGCCGACGGCCGCTATCTCGGACATCTATCGACCGACAAACCGATCTATCGGGCGGGGGAGCGCGTTTACCTCCGCGGCGTCGTTCTTGGTGCCCTGGATCACGTGCCGCTGGCGGCGGAAGGCTCGGGCTACGCGATGCTTCAGATCACCGGGCCCAAAGGCGAGCAACTTTTCAGCCAGGGCGCTCAAATCCAGGACAGCGTCGCCGCATTCAACTGGGACGTGCCCGCCGACGCCGGCGGCGGACGGTACACCGCCACGTTGAGTTTCCCCGCCAACGGCTTTCCGCCGGCGAAACGCGAATTTGAGGTCCGGGCGTTTCGCGCTCCGCGGCTCAAGGGAGAGATCGTATTTTTGCGCGATGGATTCGGACCCGGCGAAACGGTCAAAGCGTCTCTTCACGTCGAACGAGCCGAAGGTGGCTTGCCCGCCGGCGCCAAGGTGTCGGCTAGCGCCATCGTCGACGGAAAAAACGCCTACGACGGCCAGACCATCGTCGATTCGGCCGGGAACTGCTCGGTCGAATTTGCCCTCCCGGCCCATATCGAGCGCGGCGACGGGACGCTTTCGCTAACGGTGGCCGACGGCGGAGTGATCGAGCCGATCGCCAAGACGATTCCAGTCCTGCTCAACACGGTTGACCTGTCGATCTACCCCGAGGGGGGTGACCTGGTGGCCGGTTTGCCGTGCCGGGTTTACCTCGAGGCGCGGACGCCCGCCCAGAAACCGGCCGACCTGGTGGGCGAGGTGATCGACTCGCGCGGCAACCCGGTTGCGGAAGTTGCCACGGAGCACGAAGGACGCGGGCGATTTGTCCTGACGCCGCAAGAGGGCCAGACCTACGCCATCAAGCTTTCCCAGCCCTCGGGCATCGCGCGCACCTTCCCGCTGCCGAGCGTCAAACCGAGCGGCGTTGTGCTGCGGTCCACGACGGATGTGATCGGCGCGGCCGAGGCCGTCGACCTTGACGTCGCCGCGACGGAGGCTGGGTCATATACCGTCACCTTGTCCAAGCGTCAGACCGAAGTGGCTTCCACTAAAGTGGAGATCGTTTCCGGCCAGGTGGCGCAGATTGCTCTAACGCCGCCGGGCTGGGCTGACGGCGTGCTGGTGGCGACGGTGAAAAATGCCCAGGGCACTCCCGTTGCCGAACGGCTGATTTTCCGCAACAGCGCCAAGGCGCTGCACGTCAAGGTAACGACCGATCGATCCGCCTACACCCCGGCGGATGCGGTGACGATCACGCTGGTCACCACGGACGACGCGGGCAGGCCGATATCGGCCGTCGTCGGTGTGACGGCGACCGACCAGTCCGTCCTGCACATACCCGAAAAGCGAGACCGCGCCCCGCGATTGGGTGCGATGGTCTTGCTGGAAGACGATGTGAAAGAGTTAGCCGATGCCGAAGTCTATCTCGATCCCAACGATCCCAAGGCGAATTTGGCGACCGATCTGCTTTTGGGCACGCAGGGTTGGCGGCGCTTCGCAACGGTCGATTCGGCCAAATTCCTCCAAGCGTACGGCGACGCCGCGCGGCGTGTGCTCGGAGATGTGCAGCCGGCGGTTGTAACCTACGGAGGTTTTGGCGGCGGGGACATGCTCGAAACAAAGCTCGGGGTCGTGCGGGAGGCTGGAGTTGCGCCGCTGGCGATGGCCCAAAACGCGGCAATCGATCGAACTGCCCCGGCATCAGCCGTCAATGACCATAAGGATATTGAGCTTCAACTGCAGGATAAGCAACTCCTGCCCTTCGAAGACCGAGCCAAATCCGTGGCGGCGATGCCGCCGCCGCCGGTGGAAGTGATGCGAATTTATGCCCACGATCTGCGGCCGAACCGCGCCGGCAACGATCGTGTGGATTTCACCGATACGCTCTTTTGGGCCGCGGGCGTCAAGACCGACGAAAAGACCGGAACCGCCACGGTCACGTTTCACCTGAATGATTCCGTCACCAGCTTCGATATTTTGGCGGACGCATTCGACGCATCGGGCGAATTGGGCGAAGGCAAGGCGGCCATCACCGCGTCCGAGCCGTTCTACGTCGAGCCGAAGCTGCCGCTGGAAGTCAGCAGCGGCGACGTGATTCATCTGCCGATCGCGGCCGTCAACGGCACGCAAAACACTCTCGACAACGTCACCTTCACCCTCACCGGCGGACTGGGCATGACCATCTCGCCGGTCGATGCGTTCAGTCTGCCTGCCGGCCAGCGCCTGCGGCGGCTGGCCGACGTGCGCATCGGCCAGACGCCGGGAACTTGGGATTTTGTTTTGCAGGCGCAAGCCGGCTCGTTCTCCGATCGGGTGACGCGGCCTTTGGTTGTCAAGCCGCTGGGCTTTCCGACGGAGATCTCAAAGGGCGGGCTGCTCAACGCCGGCAGCCGCGTCGTGCATTTGATACGCGTTCCCGATTCATTGGTAAGCGGCAGCGCCAAGACCTCCGCGGCACTGTATCCCACGCCGCTGGCCAATCTCACCGAAGCCCTTCAGCGCCTGCTCCAGGAGCCTAATGGATGTTTCGAGCAGACCAGTTCGACGACCTACCCGCTCGTCATGGCGGATCAGTATTTCACCACCCATAGCGGCATCGACCCGACCCTGATTTCCCGAAGCAACGAGTTGCTGGACAAGGGTTACGCCCGCTTGAGGGGTTTCGAATGCCAGAACAAAGGCTACGAATGGTTTGGCGAAGATCCCGGCCATGAATGTCTGACCGCTTACGGCCTGCTGGAATTCACGGACATGTCCGCTGTGCGAAACGTGGACGCGGTGATGCTCCAAAACACGCGGAACTGGCTGCTGGCTCGGCGCGACGGCCATGGCGGCTTCACCCACGAACGCCGCGCCCTGCACACCTGGATCGCCGATCCCGACTGCGCCAACGGCTATTGCACCTGGGCATTGCTCGAGACCGGCCAGACCGGCCTGGACGCGGAAGTGAAATGGCTGGCCGAGCACGCGCAGGCCGACTCCAACAGTTATGTCAAAGCATTGGCCGCCAACGCGCTGTTCCTGGCCGGCGACCGGGCCGGCGCCAAGCAATTCATGGATCAACTGGCCAACTTGCAGGACAAGGACGGCCACGTCCGCGGCGCCACCACCACCGTCGTCGGCAGCGGCGGGGAAAGCCTGGAGATCGAAACCACTTCCCTGGCGACCCTGGCATGGCTGCGCGATCCGGCCTACGCGGCAAACGTCGAGCAGAGCATCCGCTTCCTGGCCGACTCCTGCCAGGCCGGCCGTTATGGCTCCACCCAATCGACCGTGCTGGCGCTGCGCGCGATCGTCGCCTATGACAAAGCCCGCGCCCATCCAACGGCGCCCGGAACGGTCCAACTGTTCGTCGATAACCAAAACGTTGGGGACGCAATCGCGTTCGACGCCAACACCACCGGCGCGATCAAGCTTCCCGATTTCTCTGCCAGGATGACCCCCGGCGACCATTCGGTTGAATTGAGAATGACCGATGGCTCCGATCTCCCTTATGCCCTGTCGGTTTCATTCAACAGCGTCACGCCAGCGTCATCGGATCAGTGCCAACTGACGATGACGACGGCGCTTCCCGCCGATCGAGTGACCGAGGGCGACGCCACCGAGGCTCGCGTAACGCTCACCAGCCGCGCCGCCGACACGCTGCCGACGCCGATCGCCATCGTCGGCCTGCCCGGCGGTTTGGAGGTCCGGCACGATCAGCTCAAGGAATTGGTCAAGGCCGGCCGCATCGCCGCCTACGAAGTGCGCGGCCGCGAGGTGGTCCTCTATTGGCGAGACATCCAACCCAATCAGACGATCGAGATTCCCCTGAGCCTGACCGCCGCGATCCCCGGCGAATACACCGGCCCAGCCAGCCGGACGTATCTGTATTACACGGATGAGTTCAAGCAATGGCTGCCGGGGATGAAGGTGACGGTGATGGCGAAGTAGGGGCGTTCTAAGTGGCCAGTTCGATGTTGAGCGTTGAGTGTTGAGTGTCGAGCGTTGCATTCAATTCGGAATTAATGCAACGCTCAACACTCGACACTCAACGCTCAACGTTGAAATGAAGAACTTACACGCGCCGCACGATCACGATGGTTTGATCGTCGTCCGGTTCGAGTTTTGCCTGCCATTTCTGAACGGCGCTTCGTAGCGTGGCGATGATGGTTGCGAGCGGCTGGCCGGCGGTTTTATCCAGGATTTCCTTGACGCGTTCGACGCCGAACATTTGGCGGTCGGGGGCGTGGGCTTCGAAGATTCCATCGCTGAAAACGACCAGCGAGCCGCCGGGGGCGAGCATCAGGCCGGGGAGCGGCGATTCGAAGAAACAGTCGGGTTGAATCCCCAACGGCAGGCCGGTGGAATCGAGGGGGAGCATTTCAAAGCTGGGGCCGGGGCTCCAGTACATGGGGCCGTGCCCGGCGCTGGCCCATTCCAGTGTTCCATCCGGGCTGAGGAATCCGAGAAACGCGGTGACGAACCGGTTGGGCTCGAGATCGTCGGCGAGCCGGCGGTTGACGCGGTCGAGCAGGCCCTGGGGATGCGATTCGAATTCGCAGAGCGATCGGCAAAGTGTGCGGACCTGGGACACGACCATGGCCGGAGCCAGGCCGTGGCCGGAAGCATCGGCCAGAAGGACGGCGAGCCGGCCGTCCTTCAATTGCCACAGGTCGTAGCAGTCGCCGCCGGTGACGCTGGCGGTGAGCGCCCAGCCCTCCGCTTCCAGCCCGACGATCTTCGGGGCCTGGGTGGGGATGAGCGCGACCTGCACCTGGCGGGCAAGGTCCATTTCCCTGCTGATGACGGCCACCTCGATGGCGACGCGGTTGCGTTCGATCATCTCAGTAATCACGCGGTCAAGCGTGCAGCCGGCCCAGACGATGAGCATGGCGACACCAGGGCCGGCCAGGCCCACGATCCATTTGTGCCAATCAAACAGGATATATCCGTTGATCAGCGCGTATCCGAGCAGAAGCAAAAGGACCAGGAGGGCGGCGCGCAGAGGTTGAAATCGTCCCTGCACGGCGGCGGCGGCCATGCCGAACAGGATCGTCAGCAGAACCGTTACCCAGGCGGGCGCCATTCGCCACCAATTGCCGGTCAGCACGGCATTGACGATCACGCCATGCACCACCACGCCGGGGCAGTGAAGGTGAAGGCTGGTGCTGACCTGGTCCTGAAATCCCGTGGCGGTGAATCCGATGAGGACGCCCTTGCCGCCGATCTGCGAAGCCAGCCATCGCCTCTGCGCGTCGATCTGAGCGCGAAGCAGGTGACTTTGGGCAACGGAGTATTTGAGTGCACTGACGGCATCGTACAGGAGGGGCTTTTTGAGGCGTTCTTCGGGGCTCAATTCTTTGTCGGAATGATGGGCGAAATAGTCGAGCCAACCCGCGCCGTTCAAATCGTCGAGAGTCTCAGCGGCCATTTTTTCGCGGGCGACGGTGTCCTGCGGATCGGGCAGGGCGGCGGCGTACTTCTTCGCCAGCGAGGGATCGACCTGTAATTTATCTTCTCGATCATTATCGAGAATGTTGGAAATCGCCAAGTCGATTGCCGCGCTGTTCGTGGCGATCTTCCGCTCGGAGGAGCAGATGTCCCAGATGCTGGCGATGGAAATGTGGGCGGCGGTATTGAGATGATTGGGCCAGTCGTACATGGTTTCCCAATCCCGGTTGCCGAACCACGGCAGCGCCGCGATTAGCGGTACGTCTCGCCCCAGCACCTTCGAGCGGTACGTGTAGGTGGGGATGGAAATGGCTCCGGCGGGCGCGGGGATGACGATGTTGGCGCCGTCGATCCGAACGGCCGCCGGATCGGCGCCGAGCATCACGCACGCCGTGGCAAGCCCCATCTGCGGATACAAACGCCGGTTGTATTGGACAAACAGCGGGATGGCGCGAATGGTGGCGTTGTCGAAGATGTCGTAGTTGGCAAATGCGCACCCGGCGGCGACGTTGCTGAATCGCGCCAGAGGCACGACGTTGAAAACGCCCTCGGCCGGCGGAGCCGCCAGATTCACGTGGGCAGCGCCGAAACGATAGACGGCGCGCTCGGCGCTTGCAACCTGATATTGGTCTAAGAACAAGTTTCGCAGGGGCGAATTTTCGTCGGGATTCGTATGCGGCAGCAGGCGTTTGAACAACGCGTCCGGGGCAATCTCGGGATTCCCGTCCAACTCACCGTCGATCCTCGCTTTCATCGCCTGGCGTCTGGAAATGAGGAAAAGCCAATTCAATGCCTGTCCGGTCAACGGTTCCTTGACGGAACGCAGATGCATACCGAGTTCCTCGGGCGTCATTTCCAGATCACCGGCGAGCCAATCGACCGGCGCCGACGCGCCTGCCGATTGCGCTGAACGAGATTCCAGTTTGAATGAAGCCGCCAGCACGGCGTTTCCGCATTTGTGCAGGGCCTGGGTAAGCTCGGCATCGTCGTCGATCGTCCGCAACTTGCCATCCGGCTCCTGGATCAGCTGCGGCTTCTGAGGTTCGGAGAAAAGGATGTCCAGCCCGATGGCACTGGGCCCGGCACGGTGGACTTCGTCGAGAATCCGAGCCAGATTTCCCCGCGGCCACGGCCAGCGCCCCAGCGCGTCGGGCGAGACCGAGGCGTCGTCAATGTCGAGATGGACGAAACGATTGGTAGGCGGCGGCTCGGCAAGCTGGCAGTGAATGGCGCGCTGGTCGTAGAGCCAGTATTCCAGCGAATCGAGCAGTCCGAATGCCCATGCGGCCAGCACGCTGAGCGTAAGGAGTGCGCCGATGACGAGGCTACGGGAGAACACCCGGCGTTCGAGACGGGTCATATCGGCTCAGGCGATGTCCATAGCTTCGCCGGAGAACGGGGAGATGTAAATATCCAGCCTATCGGCGTCGGCGGCGAGCCGCCAGACCGACGGCCCCGATCCCCAACAGCGAGGCGGCGGCGGGCTCGGGAAGGTAGGACGTGCTTATCGTGCCATTGCTGTCGGTTGTGGTATCCACGTCGCCCGATGGGTCCGCAATGGTGATGGAGCCGTTGGGGCCACCGGAAGCACTGTAGAGGTCGGGAACGATGACCGGGTTCCCTTCGAGCGGGACGAGATTGAGTTCGAAGAAGTTCTGATCGACGGTGATTGGCTGGGCTAATTGCTTTTGGCTCGATATGAGAGAAAAGGTGATATCATCCACTGCGCCGGCTTCGATGCCGTTAGGCGCGGGATCGGTGGATGGCGTAATTGTGTCCACCTCGGGGTTCGAAGTGCCTTGGACAAGGTAGTATCCGACGGTATCCATTACCTCGAAGCTGGTGACCAGAAAGGGGGAAATGCTTTCAACGCTATAGCCGAGTCGGTATCCGGGATCGCTTGGGCCCGGAACGGGATACGGTGGATAATCGTGAATTGTGGCCAATCGGAATTGCGTGGGATCGTAGGTGTTATCCAGCACGCCGCTGATGGGGATGTAATCGCTGAGTACAGGGTCCGGAGTGACCGGGTCGGTTTCCAGCTTCCAGATATTGGTGGTGCTGTTGGGCTGAAGCCCGATGCTGGTGTTGACCTCGTGGAGTTTCACCTCCAAAGCGGCCTGAGCGGCAGAAGCCGACAGAAGGCAATAACCCACTAAACACACCGAGAGCCGACGTGCCATGGACATAGTCATCTCCCCATCCGGTAGTTCTCACAAGTCCACACTGGACAGTGATTAATCTAAAGGCAGATCAGCTCAAATCAAGGATAATCCGCGATGATTTTTAATATTTTTGCTTCGCTGGAAGCGCCAACTGTAGTTATGGTATGCGACACATACCGCACTGTTGCGATGTGGGCAGACTTCGGAATGGTTTATTTAGGCGGGCGTGCGGCGGGGGTGATCGTTGCGGGTTGTTGCCGAACCGTCCTGGCGCCGATCGCGAGGGCGCGCACCGCCGGCATAAGCGCGGCCGAGCTTGCCCCCGGTGGATTGATGCCGGGGTTGGGATTACCGGCCGGATCGTCGGGGATTATCAGGTCAAGCAATTGCTGGTCCGGAATGGCGACCAGCGAGCCGGCAAACTGTCCCGGCCCGATGGGGCGCGTTTGCTGCGTGCTCTTCACCAACTGCGTGAACCCGTCCAGCGTGGCGAAGTAGAACATTTCCACCGGCTGGCCGTTTTCATAGACGTTGAACGTGTAGGACGTCGGCAGGCCTGTGATGAACTGCACGCCGATCCCGTAAAGACCGGAGGGATGCGAGCCGGGCCAGTATGCGATCTCTTCACCGCCGAGCGGGCCGCCGATGTCGTCGTAGGGAATGTGCCCGCCGCTTGGCGAATTCTGAAGGCCGTAACCGGGATAAAGGAATTCGACCTTCTGGAACCCGTTCAAGATGTTAGTCAGCGGATCGCCGGGATCGACGCCCACTTCGAGGTTGAGATTGGCGTTGCCGGTCCAGCGCAGCACGAAATCGAGCGTTCCGGGGATAGTTCCGGGAAGCTCGGAATCATATGAGGGCCGCCCGCCGGAAACGGTTTGGATGCCGGAGACGGGGTTGTAGGAGATGACCGCGCCGCGGGCGACTTCGGTCGCCAGCAACGCGGCGTCGCTGGCCGTAAGCGATGCCGCATATCGTGGATCGACGACCGTCTCCGAAAGCCCGGTTCCCGCCGAGCCGTCGGTCCCGCCGTTGGCCTTGGAATATGAACCGTGTTTGCTTCCGACGTTGATCGTCGAATGGCCGTAGGTGAAGCTGGCGCGGCCCGTATAGCTGATGGAATAGGGGGTGAAGGGAACCTGGTCGCAGAGCACGACGTCGGTGCCGCGGACGGCCAACGTGCTGCTGGGGCTGGTGATCGTGGCTTGGTGTTCCAGCCCGGCGCCTTCAATATCGTAATGAGTGCGCCCGTATTTCATTATCAGATCGGTCTTGACCTTGTTTCCGTTGCGAACGGCGTCCTGCACGCGGACCGTGCCCAGGCGGTCCAGAGTGAAAGTCTGATCCGGGGGGATGACGCAGGTGATGGAACTGTGTGGCCCGGTCCGCAATTCCGCCCCTTCGGAAAGCACCATGTGGGGCATGGCGCTGACCCACGGTTGATCGTCGCCGGTGCGTATCTGCACCAGGCCCGTCACCGAGACCACGTCAATCCGCATCGGCGTGCCGGAGCCGGGCTGGGAAGCGGCGGCGGGCGACGCGCTTGTAGCTGCGGCGTTGGACGCCAGCGCGCTTGAGGCGCAAACCGACGCCATGCAAATCAGGCCAAGGGCGCAAAAATGCCTATAAATGAGCGTGGATCGCATCGGGAACGTCCTTTCATCGCGCGGTCGCGTCGGCGACAACGGGTTGCTGGTAATCGTCGAGTTTTCCGATGACGCCGACAAATTCGGCGCCACTGAAGGTTTGCTGCGGGCTGCTGGGCGGGTAAATATCGGCATAAACGAGTTCGCGGCAGGCATATCTTGGCATCGCGCCGAAAACGTGCATGACCCATCCGCCCTTGATTTCCAGCAGATTGACGATGGCGACCGCCAGATCGCCGCGCCTGATCGCATCGTCTGCCGGCTCGGAGAATGAGGCCGGCAGCAGCCCTCGCGACTTGAGGGTGGCGACGCGTTTGTCGTAGGTGTTGGCATCGTCGCGTCCGTCGGCATACAGGAGCAGGCCATGCAATGCTTCGTCGTTGCTGGTGAGGTGCCGGGTGGCCAGCTCATGCCAGAAGTTTAGCTGGGCATCGGCGTTATTTCCCGAAAATCTTGTGGTGGCGGTGAGAGACGAATTCACGTGCGCCGTTTGACAGCCGGCGCAGACCATGGCCAAGGCGCAAAACGCCCAGGCGATTGCCTTTGCCGCATTGGGTGAATCAGAACGCAATGATCGCTCCAGTATAAAGGAATTGCCGGGCCTTGTCGCTGACAAAGGCCGCGGCGTTGGGCATGAAAACCCCGTATCGCACAGTGAACGTTATATCGCTGAGGACCTCGTAGTTGAGGTAAAAATCGGGTTCCCAACCCAGATACGTTCTGTTGTTGGTGGGTTCGTCGATCGGAGCGGCGGCGCAGGCTTTGTTGAACCAATAGACGTCCATACCGACTTGCAGTCGGCGAAAACCGTCGTGAAGCACGAAGGGAAAGGTGGATGCGCCGACGCGGAGGACGGACAGATTGGAAACGGGTGCGCCGAACGCCAGTCCCGTGGAAACCAGTCCGAACGCATTGAACGCTCGATCGGGCGTGAACGGCGCGTTTCCGTTGAACGTGGTATTGGTCAGTCCGCGATTGAGGCACCCCGTGGCGAAGATGCCTTCCACCGTGAGCCGGCTCTTGTACACGTCCTGCGGGACGTAATCCATTTTGCCGTCCGCGGCCCAGGCATCGATGTTGTCTCGGGTCTGCTCGGCCTGAACCAGTTGGAATCCGCTGATGGTCGAACTGTTGGACAACGTGTTGCCGCACTCGAAGGTTCCTTCAACCCCGTAGTGAATGTGATCGGTGAGGGACCCGACCGAGCCGACGCCGATGTAATCGCTGTCGTAGGCATAGCGGGTGATGATTCCATCCGTGGTGGAGAGGCTCTCGCTGTTGTTATCGCGTTGGACCAGGCCGTAGATGTACGGATGGTTTGATCCGATGGCGACGCTGAGCATGGCGCCGTAGAAGCAGCGTTTGGTGTTGTCGTCGAATTCAGGCCGGTCGGGTTGGATGTCCACCGTGCGCAGCGGGGTGATGCCGGCGACGGTCGCCAGGCTCACCGGTCCCCACGAAAACGTCGGCGTGACGCCGTCCACCACCTCCGCCATGGTCAGCCCGTTTCCCCAGTAAACCAGGTCTCGGCCGCCTTCGAAATTCACGTCGTAGTTGATTTCCTTGCCCTCGTAGGCGGATTCGTAACGTTGAAGATCGAAGCGATAATACGCCCGGTCGAAGTCGGGGTTGATAAGCCGGCTGCCGAATCCATCGAAGCTGTCGCCGGCGTTGTAATCGTTGTATTCCGTGCTGCCCCGGAGGAAGATTTCGTTGGCCCCGTCGAAATTGGCGCGGAGATACAGCACCAGTTGGTATTGCCGCAGGCCGTGGTTGTCATTGTTGAGATCGTCCACGGAATAGTATTGGGGAGCGAAATATCCGCCGTAGTCGATGAGCGCCCGTTGGCCGGGCGGAATTTCGGTGTTGGCCAGCAGCCGGGTGTCCATTTCGATTTCCTGAAGCTGCTGCAATCGTTGCTGGAGCTGCACGTCGCGCCCGGTGTCTGTTTGGGCCAAAAGCGGACGGCAAACCGCCGCCAGGATCCCCAAGCCGAATATAAGACAGGTTTGCCGCAACGCCGCACCCTCGCAATTCAATTTGACCAACCAAAAAGTGTCTGCGGGATTTTGCCCGCGGTCCGATCAGCCGACTTCCCCTGACCGGCACCAAAATGGCAACCATATCGGCTCGCCGGCCCGCGTGCAAAATCATGCGGCGCAAGTGTCAGGGATGACCAGACTCAGGGTCCTTTTTGAACCCTTGAACCCTTGAACCCTTGAACCCTTGAACTCTTGAACCTTGGCCCAAGTGTCAGGGATGACCAGACCCAGAGTCCCCGCCGGGTTTCGGGGGGTCGTTTGTGGAACTGTTGCCGGATATATTCCGGCCAACCTAGGGAAAAATGATGCCCCAAGCCGGCGAACCGGATTTGCGATTGGCCGTCCAGCACCATCAGGCCGGCCGCTTGGCCGAGGCGGAGAAGATTTACCGCCAGGTTTTGGCCCAGCACCCCGACCATCCGGACGCATTGCACCTGTCGGGGGTGCTGGCAATACAAGCGGGCCAATTGGACACGGCCGTGGATTTCATCCGTCGCGCGATCGCGGTTTGTTCAACCAATGCGATCTATTACAGCAACCTCGGCAAAGCCCTGAAGGACTTGGGGCAACTTGACGAGGCCATCGCTTCCTATCGGCAGGCGATTCAGCTCGAGCCTCATTTCGCCGAAGCGTACAACAATCTGGGCATCGCGCTGGCGGACGCCGGGCACCTCGACGAAGCCATCGCTGCCGACCAGCAATCCATTCGGCTCAACCCCAATCTTGCCGAAGCCCACGGCAATCTTGGCAACGCATTGATGCGCATCGCCCAGCTTGACGAGGCGATAGTGTCCTATCGGCAGGCCGTTCGGCTCAAGCCCGATCTTGCCGCGGCCCACAGCAATCTCGTCTGCACCATGCAATATCATCCCGCCTACGACGCCAGGATGATCCATCAGGAACTTCGCCGCTGGAACCAGCAGCACGCCGAGCCGCTCAAAAAATCCATTCGACCGCACGCCAACGATCGCGACCCCGATCGCCGCCTGCGCATCGGCTACGTGTCGCCGGATTTCCGCGTCCACGTGGTTGGCCAGAATTTGTTGCCGCTCCTGCGCGAGCACGATCGTCGGCAAATGGAGATCTTCTGCTACTCCAATGTTCTGAAGCCTGACGCGCTAACCGCCGAGATCCGGGGTCACGCGGATGTCTGGCGCAACATCGTGGGAATGTCCGATTCCCAAGCCGCCGATCTGGTTCGCCAGGACCGGATCGACGTTCTGGTCGATTTGGCGGTGCACATGGCCGGAAACCGCCTTGTGATATTCGCTTACAAGCCGGCCCCCGTGCAGGCGACGTGGCTTGGATATTGCGGCAGCACGGGCATGGACGCGATGGACTACCGCCTGTCCGATCCCTATATGGATCCACCGGATTCGGATTTATCCATTTACAGCGAGCGGACGATCCGCCTGCCGGAAACCTTCTGGTGTTACGGCGTCAGCGGCCCGGCTCCTGAGCCATCGCCGCCGCCCGCAACAGCGGCGGGTTATCTCACCTTCGGCTGCCTGAACAATTTCGCCAAGGTTTCTCCGCCCGCCCTGGATTTGTGGGCCGAGATTCTGCGAAGCCTGCCGAATTCGCGGCTCATCGTACATTCCCATCCGGGAGCGCACCTGGATGCCGTGCGAGCGCGATTTGCCGGCAAAGGCATTTCCCCCAATCGCCTGGAGTTCCCGACCTGGCGCCCGTGGCCGGATTACGTGCGAATGCACGGCCGGATTGACATCGCTCTGGACCCATTTCCCTGGTGCGGCGGAATCACAACCTGCGATGCCCTGTGGATGGGCGTGCCCGCGGTGAGCTTGGTCGGCCCGACAGCCGTCGGCCGCGGTGGCGCCAGCATTCTGGCCAACGTCGGCCTGCCGGAACTGATCGCCCAAACCCCGCAGCAGTATGTGCAGATCGCGACGGACCTAGCCAAGGACCTGCCCCGGCTGGCCGAGCTGCGGCGGACGCTCCGTGTCCGGATGCAAGCGTCCCCGCTGATGGACGCCCCGCGTTTCGCCCGCAATATCGCAGCATCCTACCGCCAGATGTGGCGGACTTGGTGCCACCAGCCAGAAAATTCGAGACCACCAGTGACTAATGACCAATGACAAGTGACCAATGACTCTTGACCAACAACTCGAATCTGGCATCTCGCACCACCGCGCCGGCCGCCTGGCGGAGGCCGAGAAGATCTATCGACAAGTCCTGGCCCACCAGCCCGATCATGCCGAAGCGTTGAATCTATTGGGAGTGCTGGCCGGACAGGCGGGCCAACTGAACGCCGCGGTGGAATTGATCCGGCGAGCCATTCGACTCAAGCCTGATCTTGCCCAAGCGCATTGCAATCTCGGAGTCGTATTGAAGAGGAATGGCCGACTTGACGACGCGATCGATTCCTATCGCCAAGCTGTTTGTCTCAAGCCTGATTATGCCGAAGCACACAGCAATCTCGGCAACGCACTGTTGGCCGTGGGACAACTCGATGAGGCCATCGCTTCTCATCGCCAGGCCGTGCGGCTTGTGCCTGATCTCGCCGAAGCGCACTTCAACCTCGGCATCGCGTTGCAACGCAAGGGGCCACTTGACGAGGCCATCGTCGCCTACCGACAGGCCGTTCTGCTCAAGCCCGATCACGCCGAAGCACACAATAATCTCGGCAGCGCTTTGAGGGACATTGGCCAACTCGACGAGTCGATCGCGGCCTGTCGACAGGCCGTTCGCCTCAAGCCTGATTATGCCGAAGCCCATAACAATCTTGGCAATACATTGTGTGACGTGCGGCAACTTGACGAGGCCGTCGCTTCCTATCGTCAGGCCATTCGCCTCAAGCCCGATTACGTCGAAGCGCACAACAATCTCGGCAACGTCCTGAGGGACAAGGGCCAACTCGACGAGGCGATCGCGGCCTGCCGCCAAGCCCTTCGGCTTAAGCCCGATCTAGCCGAAGCGCACGTCAATCTTGCCAACGCCTTGCGAGACATGCGGCAGCCTGACGAGGCCGTCGCGGCCTGCCGGCAGGCCATTCGCCTTAACCCCGATTTTGCCGGGGCCCACAGCACTCTCGGCGCCGCATTCAAAGACATGGGGCAACTTGACGATGCCATTGCCGCCTGTCGCCACGCCATTCGACTTAAGCCTGATTTCGCCGAAGCGCACTGCAATCTCGCAAACGCCTTGAAGGACGTCGGGCAACTTGACCAAGCCATCGCTTGCTATCGGCAGGCGATGCGGCTCAAGCCCGGCGACTGTTTCACCCACAGCAATCTAATCTACACCCTCCATTATCATCCCCACGACGACGGCAGAATGATCCAGGAGGGACTTCGCCTCTGGAACCGGCAGCACGCCGAGCCGCTCCAGAAATTCATTCTGCCGCACACCAACAACCGCGACCCCCACCGCCGCCTGCGGATTGGTTATGTCTCTCCCGATTTCAGCGATCACCCCGTTGGGCGGTTTCTTCTGCCGTTGCTGGCAAATCACGATCATCAATGCGTCGAGGTTTTCGCCTACGCTAAAGTTCCCGCTCCCGATGCGACGACCCGCCGTCTTCGCGCCCACACCGACGCCTGGCGCGATGTGGTCGGCCTCTCGGATGCCCAGGCGGCCGATCTCATCCGCCAGGACCGCATCGACGTTCTGGTGGACCTGTCGCTGCACACGGCCAACAACTGCCTGCTTATCTTCGCCCAAAAGCCCGCACCGGTGCAGGTCACTTACCTGGCCTATCCCGGCAGTTCGGGATTGACGACGATGGATTACCGCCTGAGCGACCCCTATCTCGACCCGCCGGGCGCGGATGAATCGGCCTACAGCGAACAGACCCTCCGGCTCCCGGAAACCTATTGGTGTTACAGCATCACCCGCCCGGCTCCCGAGCCACCGCCGCTGCCCGCCACAGCGGCGGGATACATCACCTTCGGCTGCCTGAACAATTTCGTCAAAGTTTCGCCGCCCGCGCTGGATTTGTGGGCCGACATTCTGCAAGCCATCCCGCGCTCGCGGCTAATCCTTCATTCCAATCCGGGCACGCACCTGGATGTGGTGCGAGAGCGATTTGCCGGCAAAGGCATTTCGCCGGATCGGCTGGAGTTTTATTTGGAGTGGGGCAATTGGCCGAAATATCTGCAAACCTACGGCCGGATCGACCTTGCCTTGGATCCGTTCCCCTACGGTGGCGGAACCACGACCTGCGACGGTTTGTGGATGGGCGTTCCGGTGGTGAGCCTGGCCGGAAAAACGGCCGTTGGCCGGGCAGGCTTGAGTCTTCTCAGCAACGTCGGTTTGCCGGACTTGGTAGCCAACACCCCCGAGCAATACGTGCGTCTCGCCGTGAGCCTAGCCAACGATCTGCCTCGCTTGAAGGACTTGCATTCGACCCTGCGCCAGCGGATGCAGGTCTCGCCACTGATGGACGCCCCGCGTTTCGCCGGCAACATCGAAGCGGCCTACCGCCAGATGTGGCGGACCTGGTGCCAAGAATCAGGAAATTCGACACGACCAGTGACAAATGACCCTTGAACAGCAACTCCAATCCGGCATCTCGCACCACCGCGCCGGCCGCCTGGCCGAGGCGGAGACGATTTACCGCCAGATTTTGGCGCACCACCCCGATCATGCGGACGTACTGCATCTGCTGGGCGTGCTGGCCGGGCAGACGGGCCGGCTCGATGAGGCCATCGCTTCGTACCAGCGTTCAATCCAACTCAAACCCGAATATCCCGAGGTGCATTACAACCTGGGCAACACGCTGATCGAGAAACGCCAACTCGACGACGCCATTGCCTCCTACCAGCGCGCGATCCAACTCAAGCCCGATCACGACAGGGCGCATTACAACTTGGCCAACGCGCTGATGGAGCTTGGGCGGCATCACGAGGCGATTGCCGCCTTCCAGCGTGCAATTCAATATAAACCCGAGTACGCCCAGTCCCACTTCAACCTCGGCATCGCCCATCAGGTCATCGGACAACTTGACGAGGCGATCGCTTCCTTTCGCGAGGCCGCTCGGCTGAAACCGGATTGGGCGGAAGCGCACGGCAATCTCGGCAATGCCCTGAAGATCAAGGGACAACTGGATGAGTCCATCGCCGCCTTTCGCCGGGTCATTTACCTCAAGCCGGATCTTCCCGCAGCGCACAACAATCTCGGCGTCGCCTTCCAATGCAAGGGGCAACTTGACCAGGCCATCGCCGTCTTCCGCCAGGCGATTGCCCTCAATCCCGATCTAGCCGAAGCCCACTACAATCTTTCTTTAGCCCTCCTGGCGCAGGGGAATTTTCAACAAGGTTGGCAGGAGCATGAAGGGCGATGGAAATGCCAGGACCTTCAGCCCCCGCGAAACTTCGCTCAGCCGCAATGGGACGGCTCAACGTTGGAGAATCGTACCCTTCTGCTCCACACCGAGCAGGGCTTGGGGGATGCCATTCAATTCATCCGTTACTTGCCCCTGTTGCAACAGAGCGGCGGCAGAATAATCATCGAATGTCAGGCCGAACTCCAACGGCTCTTCCAGACTATGGCGGGCGGATGCCAAATCGTGCCCCGAGGCCGGCCCCTGCCGGCTTTTGATCTGCATTGTCCTCTGCTAAGTCTGCCGCGGGTTTTCGAGACGAATTTAGCCAACATTCCCAACAACGTGCCCTACCTGCACGCCGATTCCGAGGACGCCAAAAGATGGCAACATCGGCTGGCGGACCATTTCCCGCTCCTGAAGGTGGGCTTGGCGTGGGCGGGGAATCCAATCCACAAGAACGATCGCAACCGCTCGATGAACCTCGTAACGTTGGCGCCGATGGGCCAGTTGCCCGGCGCCCGTTTCTTCAGTCTACAGAAAGGCGCGGCCGCCGCCCAAGCCAAGACTCCTCCGTCCGGCTTGGAACTGATTGATTGGACGCAAGAGCTGAATGATTTTGCCGACACTGCCGCGTTCATCGCCAACCTCGACCTGGTCATCGCGGTGGACACGGCCGTGGCCCACCTGGCCGGTGCCATGGACAAGCCGGTCTGGACCCTGTTGCCCTTTGTTGCCGACTGGCGCTGGTTGGCGGAACGTCAGGACAGTCCCTGGTATCCGTCCATGCGATTATTCCGCCAGCCCCGCGAAGGAGATTGGCATAGCATCATCGCGCCAGTGGCCCAGGCGCTATCCCAATGGATCAGTGGATAATTTCCCCTCCCGAAAGCCCACGGATAGCCATCCGTGGGTTCCCTTGTCCGCCGATAATTCCAAATTCACCCACTCCCCAAATTCCAGCTTACAATGCCCGGCTCCATGACCTTTCAGGAGCAACTCCAATCCGGCATGTCGCACCACCAAGCTGGCCGCTTGGCCCAGGCCCGGGCGAGCTACTTGGAAGCTCTTTCGCTCGATCCGAGCCGGCCCGAGCCGCTCGATCTGTTGGGGGTCATCGCCGTTCAGACCGGGCAG
>Ga0209415_10007320_pt1 | contig 19298 bp, 15 predicted proteins | sample PeaSoiSIISIP2007_FD_187696 | JGI IMG/M metagenome (GOLD analysis project Ga0209415, IMG submission 187696) | Peat soil microbial communities from Weissenstadt, Germany - SII-SIP-2007 (SPAdes) (version 2) | ecosystem: Environmental > Terrestrial > Soil > Wetlands > Peat | place: Germany... | reverse complement strand
CCCCGCCTATGACGCACCCTCTGAACTCGAATTCGCTTCTGCCCTGAAATCGACCGCCGTCAATTTGAAGGTGTTTTTGGGCTCGCATCGCAACGAGACTGCCGAACTTTGCCAGTGGCACGTTCCCGAATCGCATTATCTTGAATCGTGGAGCGATGCCCGCGCTTACGATGGCACGGTCAGCATCATCCAGCCGCTCATCGAGCCGCTCTATGGCGGCAAGACTGCGCATGAAATCATTACTATCCTTGCCGGTCAGTCCGGTTTCTCGGGACACGAGATCATTCAGGCTTACTGGCAGAAACAACGCACTGGCTCCGACTTTGACGCTTTCTGGCGCAAGTCTCTGCACGACGGCTGGGTGGCGGGCACAACCTACCCCCCAAAAAATATGGCGCTGAAGGTGACCAGTTTCCCGGCGTCGCAAGCCGCAACTCTCACCGGCTACGAAATCAACTTCCGCCGCGATCCCTCCATCTACGACGGCCGCTTCGCGAATAACGGCTGGTTGCAGGAGCTGCCGAAGCCACTGACCAAGCTGACCTGGGACAACCCGATCATGATCGGTCCCGCCATGGCCGAACGGCTGAAGTTGAATTTCAAAGACGTTGCCGAGCTCGAATTTAACGGCAAGAAAGTCAAAGGCCCAGTCTGGATTCAGGCCGGTCATACCGATAACTCGATCTCGGTGTTCCTCGGTTACGGGCGCACCCGCGCCGGCCGCATCGGCACCGGCACTGGTTTCGATGTTTATCCGCTGCGCACCAGCAAGGCGCCATGGTTTGCAAACGGCGCGAAACTCACCGCTACCGGCGATACCTATCAACTCGCCAGCACGCAGGGCTACCAGACCATGGAGACTCCGGTCGGCGAGCGTCCCCTGGTGCAGGAGCGCAGCCTCGAGGAGTACAAGAAAGATCCGAACTTTGCGAAAGAAGGCGAACCGCCCGCCGATCTCACGCTCTACAAGCCTTTCGACTATTCGAAAGAAACTTACTCTTGGGGCATGGCGATCGACCTGAACTCCTGCGTGGGATGCAATAACTGCATCGTCGCCTGCCAGTCGGAAAATAACATCGCCGTGGTCGGCAAAGAGCAGACGCTCAAAGGCCGCCACATGCATTGGCTCCGCGTTGATGCTTACTACAACGGGCCGCGCGAGAATCCCAAGGCCTTCTTTCAGCCCTTGCCCTGCATGCAGTGCGAGAATGCTCCGTGCGAACTGGTTTGTCCGGTGCAGGCCACTCTGCACAGCAGCGAAGGCCTGAACGACATGGTCTACAACCGCTGCGTCGGCACGCGCTACTGCTCCAACAACTGCCCGTACAAGGTGCGGCGGTTCAATTTCCTGCTTTTCCAGGATTGGGAGACGCCGCAGTTCAAGCTCATGCGCAATCCGGACGTGACCATCCGCAGCCGCGGCGTCATGGAAAAATGCACGTACTGCGTGCAGCGCATCAGCGAGCATCGCATTGACGCCGAGCGCGCCGACTCGACCATTAAAGATGGGGAGTTGCAGACGGCTTGCCAGCAGTCGTGTCCGGCAAACGCTATCGTCTTCGGCAATCTCAACGACCCGAACAGCCAAGTCAATAAATGGAAAGCGCAGGCGAGAAATTACTCCCTGCTGGGTGAATTGAATACGCGGCCGCGCACAACGTATCTGGCGGAAGTCCGCAATCCGAATCCCGAGTTGGAAGAAGCAAAAGCCGAGTCAAGAACCTAGTTAGGAATACTGTGGAGCGCATGTAAGGCATGGCTACCAACACACAAATACCGCTGGCAGACAGGCGAGTGCCGGTAATTGCGCCGGGCCACACCTTCTCCACCATTACCGAGAAGATCAGCAACATCGTGCTGAAGCGCCCGATTTCACTGGGATGGATTCTGGGCTTCCTGATCGTGTTCGGGATGATGAACATGCTGATGATGGCCCTCGGATATCTGTTCATCAAAGGTACCGGGATCTGGGGCATCAACATCCCCATCGGTTGGGGATTCGCCATTGTCAACTTTGTGTGGTGGATCGGCATCGGCCACGCGGGCACCCTGATTTCGGCGATTCTGTGTCTGCTGCGCCAGACCTGGCGTAACTCCATCAACCGTTTTGCGGAAGCCATGACGCTGTTCGCGGTGGCCTGCGCGGGCATCTTCCCGCTGGCCCACACCGGACGCCCGTGGCTTGCGTATTGGCTGTTTCCGTATCCGAACACCATGAACTACTGGCCCAACTTCCGCAGTCCGCTGGTCTGGGACGTGTTCGCGGTTTCGACTTATTTCACGATTTCGCTGGTGTTCTGGTTTGTGGGATTGATTCCCGACTTCGCCACCTTGCGCGATCGCGCCGAGGGTGTCTGGGTCCAGCGCATTTACGGATTGCTTGCCATGGGATGGCGCGGGTCGGCCCGTCACTGGCATCGTTACGAGACCGCCTACTTGCTTCTCGCCGGACTGGCTACTCCGCTGGTGCTCTCCGTGCACACGGTGGTGAGCTTCGATTTCGCGGTCGGCATTGTCCCCGGCTGGCACACCACCATCTTCCCGCCATACTTTGTCGCGGGTGCCATCTATTCCGGTTTTGCCATGGTGCTTTGTCTCGCGATTCCCATCCGCGCCATCTATGGACTGCAGGACTTCATCACCATGCGGCATCTGGAGATCTCCGCTAAAGTGATGCTTGCCACCGGCCTCATCGTGGCCTACGGCTATGGCATGGAAGCGTTCATGGGTTGGTACAGCGGCAACCAGTTCGATTCGTTCCTGCTCTGGAATCGCCTGCATGGCCCGTATCGCTGGGTGTACCTGGCGTTGCTAAGCAGCAACATCTTCATCCCACAGGTCCTGTGGCTGAAGAAATTCCGCGTCTCGACTGGATGGCTCTGGCTGATTTCGTTCGTGGTGCTCGTCGGCATGTGGCTGGAGCGCTTTATTATCGTAGTGGTCAGTTTGAGCCGCGACTTCCTGACTTCTTCGTGGGGCCAATACTACCCAACCAAGTGGGATTGGATGACTTTCGCCGGTACCATCGGCTTGTTCCTCACGGCCATGTGGCTGTTCGTACGCATCCTTCCCATGATCTCCATCTTCGAATTGCGCACCTTGCTGCCGGAGTCGCAGGTGCACGAAGCGGCGGAGGTGAAGCAATGAGCGATGTTTCGGTTTATGAATCTCCCATTCATGACTCTCCAAGTTACGGACTGATGGCCGAATTCGACTCCGCCCAGGAATTGGTTGCTGCCGCTCACAAAACACACGAAGCGGGCTATCGGAAGATCGATGGCTACAGCCCGTTTCCGATTGAGGGTCTTGCCGAAGCCATCGGTTTTCACAAGAACAGCGTTGCGCTCGTTGTCCTCATCGGCGGAATCGTCGGCCTGCTGTCGGCGTACGCGCTGCAGTATTGGGTAGCAGTGATCACCTATCCCGTCAACATCGGCGGACGGCCGCTGCACTCCTGGCCCTCGTTCATCATTGTGACCTTCGAACTTACGATTCTTTTTGCCGGAGTCTCCTCGGCGGTCGGGATGATTGCCCTGAACGGGCTGCCCATGCCCTATCATCCGGTGTTCAATGTGCCCGAGTTCGCCAAGGCCTCGGAGAATAAGTTCTTTCTGGTGGTGTTTTCGAGCGACCCCAAGTATGACGCCGCACGCACGCGCTCGTTTCTTGCGGAACTCGCGCCACGGATGATCGCGGAGGTGCCTAGCTAGCCATGGGTGCCACTCTGAATCTCCGGAAAACTCTGCCGGCGCTGCTGGCTCTATTGGCGCTGACCGCGGGATGCCGTCTCGATATGCACTTGCAGCCCTACTACCGGCCCCTGACCAAGAGCGATTTTTTTGCCGACGATCGCTCCGCCCGCTTGCCGGTCGAAGGCACCGTCGCCCGCGGCGATCTCCGTGACGACACTTATTTCTACACTGGGAAAATCGGCAATAACCCGGGCGGTTATATGCCTTTCCCGGTAACCCAAGAAGTTCTGGACCGCGGACGCGAGCGTTTCAATATTAACTGCACGCCTTGTCATGGACGCGTCGGCGACGGTGGCGGCTTCATCCCCACGCGCGGATTCAAGCGTCCGCCGTCCTATCACATCGAGCGCTTACGCCAGGTGCCCATCGGCTACTTCTTTGACGTCATGACCAACGGCTTCGGCGTCATGCCGGAATACGGCACGCAGGTTGCCCCGCGCGATCGCTGGTGTATTGCCGCTTACATCCGCGCTCTGCAGTTGAGCCAGAATGCCGCCGCGAGCGATATTCCTGCGGGACAGAAGGTTCCGTCGCCTCCGCCGCAGTTCCGCGATATCGGCAACGGGGCCACGTTGCCCGAAATAGCCCCGCCGGCCGCGGCTGCAGAGGGGGAACCCAAATGACCACGGCCGCAGGAACAATGAACAAGTCGGACCTGATGGCCCCGCCCGTGGCCCAGACCATCCAGCAGCGGTCGCTGGTCATTGGCGCGATCGCGGCCATTGCTTCCGTGGCCGGCGCCTTTCTTGCTCCTGACAGTTTTTATTCCGCCTATCTTACCGGCTTCATGTTCTGGCTCGGCCTCTCACTCGGATGCATGGCGATCCTGATGCTGCATCACCTGGTCGGCGGCGCCTGGAGCATCGTGATTCGCCGCATCCTCGAATCGGGGATGATGACACTCCCGCTCATGGCTGTGCTCTTCCTTCCGATTTTGTTCAATCTGCCCAAACTTTATTTCTGGGCTCGGCCGGGGCTCACCGACCCGAAGCTCGTGGAGATTCACCACAGTTATCTCAACTTCAACGGCATTCTGGTCCGCTACCTTGTTTATTTCGCGATCTGGTTCGGGATGGCCTACTTCTTGAATCGCTGGTCCACCGAGCAGGACACGATCGCCGGCCAGAGCACGTTGCGTTTCCGGGCCCTCAGCTCCATCGGGCTCGTCATCTACTCGCTGACGATTTCTTTTGCGGTGATCGACTGGGTCATGTCGCTGCAGACGCGCTGGATTTCGACCATCTATGGCCTGATCTTTATCGCGGGTGAGGCAATGTCGGCTTTCTGCTTCTGCGTGCTGATCGAGAGCATCCTCGGCAAGCGCAAGCCGATGTCCGAGTACCTTACCGATACCGAAGTCCACGACCACGGCAAATTCATGCTGACGTTTGTCATGGTTTGGACTTATTTCAATTTTTCGCAGTGGCTCATCATCTGGGCCGGCAACCTGCCCGAAGAAATTCCGTGGTACGTGCGCCGCATGAATGGCGGCTGGGGAGAGGTTGGCCTGTTTCTCGTGGTGTTTCAGTTCGCAGTGCCGTTCGCGCTCCTGCTCTCTCGGCAGTTGAAGCGCAAGGCGCACACGTTGGTCCGGCTTGCCTCCTGGATCATATTGATGCGTATGATCGACATCTTTTGGCATGTTGAGCCGGCTTCGCATCCCACGTTCCATGTCAGCTGGCTGCACTTCACCATCATGGCCGGGATCGGCGGCCTGTGGATGGCTTACTTCTTCCACAACCTGAGATCGCGTCCGCTGCTGCCGCTGAACGCGCCACAAACGCTGAGACTTCTGGAACGGGCGCATGAGTGACGGAATATGAGTGAACAAATATGAGTGACGAAATGATGGATCACGGCCACTCCGGCCATGAGACCGAATTCGAACACGAAGACCTGGGGACGCGCGGTGTCTTCGCCTTCATGATCGGGCTCGCGGTCATTGGCGTCGTCATTTATTTCATCATCGTCGGCATGTACTCGTTCCTGGATAATTACGAGCGCTCGCAGATGTTGACGGCCAGTCCGTTGGACACTTCGAAGGGAGCGATATCGCGCGTGGTTACGCAGGCGGACATGGATAAAACGTTCAAGGACAATGGCGCGCCCATGCTCGAAGTCATCGAGGGCATCGATTTACGCACCGACCTGATCAAACAGGAGGACCGGCTCAACAGCTACGGCTGGGTCAACGAAAAAGATGGCGTGGCGCACATTCCGATCGAGCGCGCCATGGAATTGATCGTACAGCGCGGATTGCCCGTGGTTCCGCTAGGCAAGCCGGGGGAAATCACGACTCCGGCGAGCAAGGCGCCCGAAAAGAAGGGTGTGGAAGCGCCGCGGTAAGGACGGCCCTAACGCGTCCGCGGGGAGTTCTTTTCGAAGAATTACGGTATCGCGAGAGATACCCCAACGAAACAACCGTCCGGCCGGACAGCCGGAAAAGGAAAAAGCAGTGCGCAGTAATAGCTGTTTTGGTAATTCGATCATCGTCGTGGGCTTGCTGATGTTTGCGTCCGTTCCCTTGTTTGCGCAGGGCGGGCGCGGTCCCATCATGGGCGGCGGCATTATGACCCCGCCTGCCAGCCAACGTCCCCCAGGACTCGAGTTCGTCGGCATTGAGCAACATCTCAACGCGGACGTTCCCGTCGATCTTGAATTTAAAGACGAACTAGGCAATCCGGTTAAGCTCGCCGACTACTTCGGCCACGGTCGACCCGTCATCCTGAACCTCGGCTACTACCAATGCCCCATGCTATGCAGTGAACTGCTGCAAGGGTTGGTCGGATCGATGAAAGCGTTGACTTTCGATCTCGGTAAAGATTACGACGTCGTCACCGTGAGCTTCGACCCGCGCGAGACCACGGAAATGGCGGCAGCCAAGAAGCGGGACATCATGAAACGCTATGGCCGCCCGAACACCGCTCAGGGCTGGCATTTCCTTACCGGCAAAGCCGATCAGATCGAAGCCCTCACCAAAGCAGTCGGCTTCCAGTTTCAATTCGATCCGAGAACCGAGCAGTATGCCCACGCTACCGCCATCGTCATGCTTACGCCCGATCACCACGTTTCGGGATATTTTTATGGCGTCGAGTTCTCGCCCAAGGACCTGCGTTTCGGACTGGTGCAAGCCTCGCAAAACAAGATTGGCAACATTGGCGACCAGGTGCTGCTCTACTGCTATCACTACGATCCGCGGACCGGAAAATACGGCGCCGTCATCAGCAACATCCTGAAGCTGGCGGCCCTGGCGACGATGCTGATCCTGGGAACGTTTATGTTTGTCATGTTCCGCGCCGACCGTCGTTCCGGTCACGGCGCGGCCGCGGCCCATGGTGGATTGGGGAGTATCAGGTAACCGATAATTATGTCGAAATTTCTACCTTTGTGGCCCGATCAAGCCTCGACCATGGCAGGACAGGTGGATGCGCTCTACATCTATCTGCTGCTGGTTTCTGGCGCCATGACCGCGATCATCTTTCTGGCGGTCACGGTGCTGGCGATCAAGTATCGTCGCGTCCCCGGCCGCGAAGCCCATCAGATTGAAGGCTCCACGATCCTCGAACTCAGCTGGTCGATCATTCCCTTCTTCGTGATGCTGACTTTCTTCATTTGGGGAGCCGTCATTTATTTCCAGGAGCGCACGCCTCCCGCCGACGCCACCGAGGTATATGTCGTTGCTAAACAGTGGATGTGGAAAATCGAGCACATGGAAGGACAGCGCGAGATCAACGAACTCCACGTCCCCACCGGTCAAAACGTCAAGCTGATCATGACCTCGCAGGACGTGATTCACAGCTTCTTCGTCCCCGCGTTCCGCATTAAGCAGGACGTCCTGCCCGGCCGCTACACCACGCTTTGGTTCAAGGCCACCGTACCTGGGCGCTATCATTTATTCTGCGCCGAATATTGCGGGACCAATCACTCCGGGATGGGCGGTGACATCGTCGTCATGGAGCCGCAGGATTACGCGCAGTGGATGGCCGGCGGAGCCACTGCGCCATTGCAGGACACCGGCAAGCAATTATTTGCCGCGCTGGGCTGCGCCACCTGTCATCGCTCCGACGTGCAGGGACGCGGCCCCAGTCTGGCCGGGCTCTACAACACTGACGTGCTGCTCGAAGACGGACGAACGGTAAAAGCCGATGAGAATTATGTTCGTGAATCCATCCTCAATCCAACCGCCAAAATCGTGAAAGGTTTCAAACCGGTGATGCCGACCTTTCAGGGCATCGTCAGCGACGAGCAGTTGAACGCGCTGGTGGCCTACGTAAAGTCGCTAGCCCAGCCACCTCCGGGAACCGCCGGGCTGCAGAACCAGCCCGCTACTTCCCCGGGGCAACCCCAGAATACGCAGGTGCAATAGTCATGGCGAGTAACGCGGCGAGCACAGTAATCCCGGCGAATCAGGCTCCGAAACTGAATTATCTCAACAACGGGCACACCCTCAGGTCCTGGCTGTTGACTACGGACCATAAGCGGATCGCGCTTCTCTATCTCATCTCGGTCAGCATTTTCTTTTTTCTCGGCGGCTTTTTCGCCATGCTCATCCGGCTCGAACTGCTCACCCCGGAAGGCGACCTTCTGCAGGCCGACACCTATAACAAGGTGTTCACCATGCACGGCATGATCATGGTCTTCTTCTTTTTGATTCCAGTCGTGCCTGCGGTGCTCGGAAACTTTCTTGTGCCGCTCATGGTTGGCGCCAAGGATCTTGCCTTTCCGCGCATCAACTTGCTGAGCTGGTATCTCTACGTCATCGCGGGCGTGCTCTTCCTGCACTGCATGCTGAACGGCGGCGTCGATACTGGCTGGACCTTCTACACTCCCTACAGCACGGTCGGCAGCAACACCAATGTCATCGAAGCTGGGCTCGCGGTCTTCATCGCCGGCTTTTCGTCCATATTCACCGGCCTCAATTTCATTGTCACCGTTCACCGCATGCGCGCACCCGGCCTTACCTGGGACCGGCTGCCGCTCTTTATCTGGGCCAACTACGCCACCGCCCTCATCATGATTCTGGGCACCCCGGTCGTCGCCATCACCATCGTTCTGGTGGCCGTCGAGCGCCTCTTCCATCTCGGCATCTTCGATCCTAGGCTGGGCGGGGACCCGATCCTGTTCCAGCATTTGTTCTGGTTCTACTCCCATCCGGCGGTGTACATCATGATTCTGCCTTCCATGGGAGTGATCAGCGAACTAATCACCTGCTTTTCGCGCAAACGCGTGTTCGGCTACAAGTTCGTTGCGCTGTCGAGTATCGCCATCGCCGTCATCGGCTTCCTGGTTTGGGCGCACCACATGTTCGTGGCCGGCATCTCGCTCTACGCCGCCATGATTTTCTCGTTCCTCACCTTTTTCGTCGGCGTCCCGTCAGCCGTCAAAGTGTTCAACTGGACTGCAACTCTCTATAGGGGCTCCATTACCTACGCCACACCGATGCTCTATGCCTTCGGCTTCATGGGACTGTTCACCATTGGCGGCTTGACCGGGCTCTTTCTCGCAACCCTGGGCATCGACGTCCACGTTACCGACACATACTTTGTCGTCGCCCACTTCCACTACGTCATGGTGGGCGGTGTGCTCATGGGTTTTCTTGGAGGCATGCATTTCTGGTGGCCAAAGATCAGCGGTCGTATGTACCCGGAAGGTTGGGCGAAACTTTCGGCGTTGCTGGTGTTCGTTGGGTTCAACCTGACGTTCTTCCCGCAATTCATTCTTGGCTACGTCGGGATGCCGCGCCGCTACTGGCAGTATCCGCCGGAGTTTCAGGTGCTGAACGTTCTTTCGACTGCCGGCTCCAGCGTGCTCGCTGTCGGTTATCTGCTGCCGATGATCTACTTGCTCTGGTCGTTGAAGTACGGACCAATCGCCACCGACAATCCGTGGAACGCCGCCGGTCTGGAGTGGAAGACCTCATCTCCCCCGCCCACCTTCAATTTTGACGAGACTCCCGTAGTGACCTGGGAGGCTTACAACTACGACGAGATCCCCGACGTACCCCTGGAGGCTCCCGTTGCACGATAGCCAAACGACCACCGGTCAATCAACGGCCCAAGTCTCGACCATGGAACACGAAGCGCATTACCCAGCGCTGCTTCACCATTTCGCCGACGCTCAGCAACAGAAGAACGCCGCCTCGCTTGGCATGTGGCTGTTCCTGGTGACTGAAATCATGTTCTTCGGCGGCATGTTCTGCGCCTACCTCATCTACCGCCTCGCCCACTTCAACGCCTTTGCGGCGGGAAGCCAGCAACTCAGCATCGCGCTCGGGGCCTTCAATACCGCCGTCCTGATCGTCAGTTCGGTTACGGTGGTGTTGGCGGTGAAAGCGGCGGAAGCAGGTAAGCGCAAGGTGCTGGTCGGCTATCTCGTCGTTACCGTCCTGCTCGGTCTGACCTTTTTGGTGGTCAAGGGTTTCGAATACCGCGAGAAGTTCGAAAGGCACCACGTCCCCGGCGCTTCGTTCAGTTTCACCGACACCTTTGACGACAATGGCAAGAAGATTCCCGTCAACCCGAAGGAAGCCGAGCTATTTTTCTCCCTCTATTTCGCGATGACGGGCATGCACGCCCTGCACATGATCATTGGCTGCGGCCTGTTTACCGGACTGGCTATCCTGGCCTGGAAAGGACATTACTCGCCCAGCTATTACACGCCCATTGAAAATGGGGGCTTGTACTGGCACCTGGTCGATATCATCTGGATTTATCTGTTTCCGTTGCTGTACCTGATCAGCCGGCACTCGTGACGGTGGACTTTAACTGAGAACTAATAGCTGAGAACTGAGAGCCTCTTTTATGTCTGAACACGAAGAACACGCCAGTCACTCGCAAGGATTCTCCCTGGCCATCGGCGCCATTCTGCTCGCGCTTACGGCCACCACCGTAGGCGCAGCCTTCGTCAACCTCGGCCCCTTCAACCCCGTGGTCGCGCTCCTCATCGCCACCATTAAGGCGACCCTCGTCGTGCTCTTCTTTATGCACGTCAAGGGCGCGAGCGAAAAACTCACGGGCGCGGTTGTTCTCTCGGGCTTCTTTTTTCTTGCGATTCTCATATCGCTGTCGCTGGCCGACTACATGACTAGATCCTGGCGGTAAATTGGCCACAGACGATGCTGGGCTTCCGACTTACGCTGCCCGTCACAGAAGAACAGCGGCTCTGGATCGACAACAGCTTTGACAGGCTTTCAAAACTGCTGGGACGAGCACGGATGGTTAACGCCGAGGTTGTCCTTCCCGTAGCCGAACATTTTCCCGATCCTTACGACGGGACGGATGAGGCAGTGGACGTGCTCTTCCAAAGAGTATGCGGTTATATGCAGGTCGATGAAAGGCAGATCGACCTCGAAGTGTTTCCTGATCAAGCCCACGAACTTAGCACCGTCGTGCCCTTTTGGCATGGCGACCTGGGGGGGCCAGCGGGCCTCTACATCAGCGCCACAGATCAGTCCCGCCTCGTAATCGCTGTCAAGAGTTCTAAGCTGAAAAACCCACTGGCAGTTGTCGCCACGCTGGCGCACGAACTGGCGCACGTGATCCTGCTCGGAGGCAATCTCGTCGACCGCGAGTCGCCGGACATGGAACCCCTCACCGACCTGACTACAGTATTTCTCGGGTTGGGCGTCTTCACCGCAAATGCGGCGGCTCAATTCGAGCAACATCAAGACGGAAGATCTCAGGGCTGGTCTATGCAACGTCTGGGCTATTTATCAGAGGAGATGTATGGCTACGCCCTCGCAAAGTTCGCCCTTGAGCGAGGCGAAGACCGGCCCGAATGGAGGAAATACTTGTCGACCAACGTCTCGGCGTATTGCAGGCAATCAAGTAAATGGTTGTCTCAAAGCCCGCGCCGTAGATGCTGACAAAAGTCGATGCCGTCTGAGGCGGCCTGGCCTTTCATTTCACCTAATCCCCTTGCATCCAGCGCCCGTATCCCCGAAGATGTTCTGTGCCTTATGCCGCAAACCACTGCTTCGCCTCCGCCCCGTTCCGCTCAGATCGACGCCTCCGCGCTTGAAGCCGCTCTCCGCCGTCACCTTCGCGGCGAGGTTCGCTTCGACTCGGGCAGCCGCGCCGTCTATGCCACCGACGGTTCCAATTACCGGCAGGTTCCGATCGGCGTCGTAGTTCCTCGCGACAAAGAAGACGTGCTCGCCACCGTTGCCCTGTGCCGCGACCACCGCGCCCCACTGCTCGCCCGCGGTGGCGGAACATCGCTTGCCGGACAGTGTTGCAATGCCGCCATCGTCATGGATTTCTCGAAATACATGGCAAGTATTCTCGAAATCGATCCCGCGCGCCGCATAGCCCGCGTCGAACCCGGAGTCGTTCTCGATAATCTTCGGGCCGCAGCCGAGAAACACCACCTCACCTTCGCGCCCGATCCCGCTACCCACGACCGCTGCACCATTGGAGGCATGATCGGCAACAACTCCTGCGGCGTGCACTCGATTATGGCGGGCAAAACGGACGACAACATCGAAGCGCTTGAAGTCCTGACCTATGATGGACAGCGCCTGCACGTGGGCGCCACCAATGCCGAGGTCTTCGACCGCTTCGTTCGCGAAGGCGGACGCCGCGCCCAAATCTACTCCGGCCTCAAGTCCCTCGCCGACCGATGCGGCGAGCAGGTCCGCCGCCAGTTTCCCAACATCCCGCGGCGCGTTTCCGGATACAACCTCAACCATCTGCTCCCCGAAAACGGATTTCACGTGGCGCGCGCCCTGGTTGGCTCCGAAGGCACTTGCGTCACCATTCTCGAAGCTACCTGCCGCCTGGTCGAGAGTCCGCCGGCGCGTGTGTTGCTCGTCATCGGATGGCCCGATGTCTACATCTGCGCCGATCACGTCCCGCAGATCATGGAACATCGCCCCATCGGCCTCGAAGGCTTCGATGACATCGTAGTCAACGCGAGCCGCCACAAGGGCATCAACCTCGATGCCATCGCGATGCTGCCCGAAGGCTGTGGCTGGCTGATGGTGGAATTCGGCGCCGACACTGCCGCCGAAGCCGAAGCGCAGGCGCGCAATTTGATGGAGACGCTCGAACGCTCCGCCGCTCCGCCGCACATGCGCATGTTCACCGACCAACAACAAGCCCGGCGCATCTGGGATGTCCGTGAGTCCAGTCTGGGAGTGACTGCGCACGTTCCCGGCGAACCGCTGCGCTGGGAAGGCTTCGAGGATTCCGCCGTCGGGCCCGACAAGCTCGGCGCCTATCTTCGCGACCTGCGCAAGCTGATGCAGGACCATCACTTCGACGGCTCGTTCTACGGACACTTTGGCCATGCCTGCGTGCACACACGCATGGACTACGACCTCGAATCCGCGGAAGGCATTCGCAAGTTCCGCCGCTTCATGGAAGAGGCCGCCGATCTCGTCGTACGCTACGGCGGCTCGATTTCCGGCGAACACGGAGACGGGCAGTCTCGTGGCGAACTTCTCCCCAAAATGTTTGGGCCCGAACTCATGCAGGCTTTTCGCGACTTCAAATCTCTGTGGGATCCCGATTGGAAGATGAACCCGGGCAAGCTCATCGATCCCTATCGTCTGGACGAAAATCTCCGCCTCGGCGCGGGCTACGATCCCTGGCAGCCGGAGACGCACTTTAAATTTCCCGACGACCACGGCAGCCTGGCCGCCGCCACCCTGCGCTGTGTGGGAGTCGCCAAGTGCCGCCACGATTCCGGCGGAGTCATGTGCCCGAGCTATCGCGTCACGCGCGAGGAAGAGCACTCCACCCGCGGCCGCGCCCACTTGCTCTGGGAGATGACCAAGGGCGACTTCATCAAAGACGGCTGGCAGAGCGAAGCGGTGAAGGAATCGCTCGACCTATGCCTCGCCTGCAAAGGTTGCAAGAGCGATTGCCCGGTCGGCGTCGATGTCGCGACTTACAAAGCAGAGTTCCTGTCGCATTACTACGAAGCGAATGGTCGTCCAATGAATGCGCAAGTCCTTTCCAGGATCGACCTGTGGTTAAGAGCCGCCTCTCACATGCCCGGCTTGGTGAATCTAGCCACGCAACTTCCCGGCCTGCGCGACATTGCGAAGCTCGCGGCTGGAATCCCTGGCCAGCGGCGAATTCCGGCGTTCGCGCCGCAGACGTTCAAACAATGGTGGGAGGCTAGAAGTAGCGCCGGCGTCTCGCCGGCTGTCGTGCGGGCGTCTCGCCCGCACGCGCCGGATTCTCAGCAAGATACAATCCGGCGAGACGCCGGCGCTACGGTCCTCCTTTGGGCCGACACTTTCAATAATCACTTTTTACCTTCGACCGCTAAGGCTGCCGTTGACGTGCTTGAAGCCGCGGGCTTCGAGGTCAGCGTTCCTCGTGCCCACCTTTGTTGCGGACGGCCGCTTTACGACGTCGGCATGCTCGATCGCGCCAAGAGCCTTCTCCTCCAGATCATGGATGAGCTTCTCCCGGAGATCGAATCCGCGACGCCGATCATTGTTCTCGAACCGAGCTGCGCTTCGGTCTTTCGCGACGAGCTTACCAACCTGTTCCCCAAAGACGAACGCGCCCAGGCCCTGTCGAAACAGGTTTTCCTGCTCAGCGAATTTCTCGAGCAGCGCGCAAAGGATTTTCCCCTTCCCAAGCTGCCACGGCGAGCGCTGATCCATGGACATTGCCATCACAAGGCCATTATGAAGATGACGGCTGAGGAAGCCGTGCTGCAACGCTTGGGCGTCGATTTTACGGCGCCGGCTCCCGGATGCTGCGGCATGGCTGGGGCCTTCGGTTTCGAGAAAGAAAAGTACGAAGTCTCCAAAGCCATCGGCGAACTTGAACTTCTGCCCGCCGTCCGGAAGGCTCCCACTGACTGGCTCATCGTCGCTGACGGTTTCAGTTGCCGCGAGCAGATCGCCCAGGAAACCGATCGCCACGCTCTTCACCTGGCGGAAGTTCTGCAAATGGCCCTCCGCGAAGCCACCGAGACCCCGGAGGGCTATCCGATGTTCGACCCCGCGCCGCAGCACTATCCCGAGGACGCCTGGGTCCGGCCACACCAAGCGGCGATCGAGAAGAACATGAAGCGCACCGGTTTGGCGGTGGCGGGGATTGCAGTCGGCGCGGCCCTCTTGACCGCGCTCGCCCGGAAGCGCTAGAGCACAGCGATGCCAGCGCCAGCAGAACGCGGAGAGATAAGCGGTTCGGCTGCGAAGAGATACGCGATCGCGTTCCTGGTCAGCGTGGCCATCCTCACCATCGGCATCTCGGCCTCGTCGTATAAGGAGGACGAGATTTGCTACGTTGGCGCGGCCCGCAACTTCATTGCGGGCACGGCGTCCGTTAACCCCGAGCACCCTCCGTTTGCGAAATACCTGATAGCCCTCTCGATCAAAGTGCTCGGCGACCGGCCGCTGGGGTGGAGGTTTCCCTCAGCTGTCGCAGGCGCCGGACTAGTGCTGTCGGCATTCGGATTGACTCTGCGGTTGACCCGCAGTCTGCATTCGGCATACATCACTTGGTGGCTGATTGCGGCGAACGGCTTCTGGTTCACCATGAGTCGCATCGCCAATCTCTCGATCTTTGAATTGGCTTTTGAAGCCGCCGCCGTCTGGGTATTTGTGAAAGCAATCGAGGAGAGGGAGCCGCGCTGGTTCGCCTGCAGCGGCGCGCTGTTCGGCCTCTCCGTGGCTTCGCGCTGGTGCGGCGTGGTCGGTCTGGCGGTGTGCGCGGCATACGCTCTGGTTTACTACCGGCCCGTGATCAAAGGCCTGGCGCTGACGGCTGGCAGCGCCCTCACCGTGTACGTCGGCAGCTGGGTTCCCTTGATCGTGCGCGAGCACCGGAATGCCTTCTACCTGTTCACGGCCAACGCCTACATTCTCCAATTCCACAGGCACGCCACCACCGATCCGCGGCCGGGTGAGCCCTGGTGGACGTGGATCTTCAGGCTCGACCTGCAGGAAGCCCCGATGGAACTCATTGCGAACCCGGTGATCGGCATCTTGGGGCTGGTCGCGATCACCGTCCTGCTCTGGCGCCGGAAGCCCTTATTGCCCGCCCTTTACATCGCTCACATCCTGCAATGGGCGGTTGTGTCTTACCATTGGTCCCATTACTACTATTACCTCGAAGCGTTCACCTGGCTCACCGTGGCCCTGGCCGTCTCGATGCAGGATGTCAAGATTGGGCGCGTGAGGTTGGACATAACCGTGGCCGCGTGCGCGCTTGGTGCGGTGGCTTGGCCCTTCTGGATGGTGATGCGCAGCGGATAAGCTCCGCGTTACGGCGTGTGTCCCGACGTGTTCAACTTATTGATAAAGAGTCGGTTACCGACTTGCTGCCATCCAACTCCTTTTTCTGGGACAATAGACATAGACAGCGACAGCAGGCCCTTATGGAAACCGCAAACCAGACCCTTACAGTCCCAGCCCCAACGCCGACGCCGATCACCACCGTCGTTCAGAACAAATCCCTGCAGGGGTCGGTGCTGGTGCTGATTCAGTTTGACGTCTGCGAGGAGATCAAGCTTGACGCTCTGCGCGACATCTTCGGCGCTCGAAGGCAGGAGGCCAGCTTCAAGCATCCTGCTCCTGGATATGTCCGCTTCCAGCGTCCTCCGGTGGTTGAGCAAGTCGAACCGCTGCTCCTCGAAAGCGGCGAACGCCTCGACGTGCAGATCAAGTATTACGACTATGGCGTGCTGAGCGTAGTCTTCGAGCTGCCCTTTTCCGGCGACTGGGACACGCTTGTCCGGCTAGCCAGCCGTTGGGTTTGGGACACCGACTTCACCAGCTTCGCGCAGAAGATCGTCAAACAGAAGATTGAGCGCGCTCGGCCCGCGCTGGTCAAGCTTTACGATAGCTGGCTGCATGAAGACTATTTCGTCTTCCACGTGCGCGATATCGCCGGAAATCCCACGGCGGCCGAACTGCTCGCGGCCGAGGGTGGACGCATCGCGCAGATTGTGCGTGGCGAGAATGTTCCTCTTTCCGATGGCGAGCAGCAGGAGATCATGCAGTCGAAGATTTCCTACTATCCGAACGATTTGGCCGTGATCAGCTGGAATGGCGCGTTTCTCTACGACTCTACGGCCGGCGCGGAGACCGTGATTCAACTGCTGGAATACGCCAACTCTCAGCTGCTGGAGTTCCGCCACTACGACGAACTGCTGACCCGCGAACTGCAAAGTGTTTACGACTTCATGGAACATGGTTCGATGGGCATCTGGGCCCGCTGGCGCACTGCGAAACGCGCCAGCCGTTTGCACACTGTCCTGCTCGATGTGGACGAGTTGACCGAGCGTGCCGACAACGCCATCAAGTTTCTAAGCGACATGTTCTCCGCGCGCCTCTATAAAGTTGCGGCGTCGAAGATCGGCGTCACCGATTACAAAGACCTGGTTAACCAGAAAGTCCACACGGCCGAAGAGCTTTACCGCTTCATGGTCGATCAGTTCCATCAGAGCCGAGCGTTCGTGCTGGAGCTGATGGTGGTGATTATTCTGATCATTGATTTGATCTGGCTGTTTCGGGGGAGCACTCCGATTTAGCTCTCAGTTGTCAGCTCCCAGTAAAATCAGCAACCCGCCAACAATCCCGGTCATTGCAGCGTAGAGCGGACACTCCTCTCCGCTGCCTTTGACGTTGATTTTGATCTTGATCTTTGTGTAACCCGCAAGCCCGCAGGGTGCCCCACTTCTCGCGCTTTTCGAGAAGTGGGATTCCACGCGAGATCGACAACCGCAGGCCAGCAAGGTGACTATTCCTGTCCCTCCGAAGAGAAATATAATAAGCTATGCCCCTTGATAACGTAGCGCGGCGCTACGCGGACAGTTTGTTCAATGGCAGCTTGGAAGATATTGTCAAGCAACAACAAGCCAAGCTCGTAGAGGTTCGGCGCGATCATGCAGCACGAAATATGGTCGCTTCTGGGCCGAACATCGCTGCGCAGGCGAGAATCCTCATTGCACAGGTGCAGTTACTAGGAGAAGCTCGTTCCGACAGCCTGTTAAGGTCCTACCAAAGAGCAGGGCTGCCATTCGATGACGCTGCATTTAATGAAGTCAAAACCGAAGTCATGGGCTTCTGCCATTCACAGCAGCACCACGCGGTATCTGCAATCGTCAGATCTATAGGCACTGCTTTTAGCGGGCAGCAGCCTCCCAATCTGCAAGAGGCGGTTGTCGAAGAAATCATCAACGGTGTCAGCGGCGTCATGTCCCGCTTGGCTCGGAATTTGTCGATCAAAACGCGATGAAGCAATTCTCGACAAAAACGACTTCCGAAGGGCAAATCGGCCTACGGTTAATATCCAAAACAGCAACGTTGGTAATCTGAACCTTGGTGCGCAGACAGGGACAATCAATTCGCAGGCGATTGAGCAAGCGAAAGGAGAACCAGCCGACGAGCGACGATTGCGCAAGACGACATGGGAGTCGCTGAGGTCACACTTCGGGCCGACTACCTTTTTAATGCAGCCAGCCAGACCGCAACCATTTCGTGTCGATCAGTTTCGGAGTGCGAGCCGTCTTACGTTTACAGCAGGAGTGCAGACGGCTGCATAATGGCCAGCGAAGTCACACCCCCCTGCCTATCGCTGGGTGGTGTCACTCATAGAGATATTGATGAGCTTGGTTGGAAGCCTAATCGACTCGTCTTTAAGGTGTTGGGCACTGGCGAATTGAGAGAATACGGCGTTGAGCCCTACGACACCTTGGAACCGGAACCGCTGTTTGCCATTGCATGGCCCCGCCTTGACAGGAAGTAGTAGGGGCTAAGCAAGCCCCCAAAGTGGCTGGTCAAAGAAAATCCAAGGCTGTATGCTGGCGACGTTATGGCAAAGGAAACTACTAAGAATCGGTATTCAGTCGGCAGCCGCGTGCTGGTTGGGATGGGTAGTCGCCCCGGAACGGTGCAATCTGTTGCCGATACGCCCAGCATTATGGGTGAGTTTGTCCATGAAGTGATATTGGACGCGCATCCGGATCTTCCGCAAAAAGTTGTAGGGTGCGATATGCGCCGCCTGCCCCCGTTAGATGCCGACCTGCACGGAGCAAGCCGGCCTGCGGTTCACATTCACGACAGCAATGTGGCCAACTTGAATCTTGGCTCGCAGGTTGGAACTATCAATGCAAACTTACAGGCCATATCGGGCGGCGATACCGGGCAGCAGGAATTTGTGAAGGCAATCCAGCAGCTAACCAAGGCGGTGTTGCAAGCATCTTTGCCAGGCGCTGAGCAGCGGGAGATTGTGGAGGCGCTATCTACCATCTCAGAACAGGCTGCGAAAAAGCCTGAGGACCGGTCGAAGGTAACGTTGAAGGCATTGGTCGCGTGGCTTCCAACTGTCATATCCGCCACAAATAATCTCGTAACCTTATGGGATAAGTTGGGGCCGGGTATTAAAGCCCATTTGGGTATCTGACCTGGGATCCCACAGCCGCGTGAAGCTGGGGGTTTCCGGAAGCCAAGGAAGCCGCCCGCCGAGAGTTTTCTAGGGAACAGCGGAAAGGGCGTCTGCTGTAGTGCACCCCAGTAGAACTGGACAGGGAAGTTGGTTAGGCTTGGGGCCTCCGCCAGGAGGCGAGAATGTCGAG
>Ga0209415_10007319_pt1 | contig 19304 bp, 10 predicted proteins | sample PeaSoiSIISIP2007_FD_187696 | JGI IMG/M metagenome (GOLD analysis project Ga0209415, IMG submission 187696) | Peat soil microbial communities from Weissenstadt, Germany - SII-SIP-2007 (SPAdes) (version 2) | ecosystem: Environmental > Terrestrial > Soil > Wetlands > Peat | place: Germany... | reverse complement strand
TCCGACACGAGGTCGATCTGCTCGAGGGACGCGACCGCGCGTAGCGCAGCCTCGTTGGTCGGGTCTGCAGCTCGTGCCCTCTTGTAAGCCTCGACGGCACGAGGCCGGTCGCCCGCGCGCTCGGCGACGAGCGCTGCCGCGACGGCGCCAGCCGCGCGTTCTTCGCCTGATCCGCGCGTCGCGCCCCACGCCTCGATGGCCTCGCTGATCTCGCCGGTCCGCCCCGCGCGCGCCGCCATCTCGAGCTTCAGGCAACTGATGGCCGTGGCTCCGGCGCCTTGCGCGTCGCCCATGGATGCGAGCGCTGCCTCGACCTCGCCGGCGGGCGCGGAGGCGGCCAGCAGGCGTCCGAGCTGGACCTCGGCCCGCGACTGCGGGGATCCGGCCGTACGGCGGGCGCGCGCGTCGAGCTGGGAGGCCCGACCCTCTGCGGTGAGCGTCGTGAGCGCGGTGGCGGCCGCAGCGAGCGCCTGCATGCCCTGCGTCGCGGCGGTCGCATCGAGGTGCGCGTCGTTCGCCGCCAGCGGGATCCCCGCGAGCGCCGCGATGGCGACCCGCTCCGCCGACGTCAGGGGCGTGGGCCCGGTGACCGCCTCGGTCAGCGACTCCGTGTCGCCGAGCTCCATCGCGCGCGTGGCGAGTGCGCGCCGAGCGTCCGGGTCGCCGCGTTCGACCAGCTCGCGCAGCCATCCGGCCGCGTCGGTCCGCCGCACGGCTCGCGTGGCGCCGAGCGAGGCGGCCAGCCAGTGTGCGCCGCCCGCAAGCTCGGCGACGCTCGACAGCCGCGAGAGGAGGGGTGCGGCCGTGGCGACGTCGCCCTTGTCGAGCGCTGCGCGCGCCCGAAGCAGCAGCTCGTTGGGCAGGGGCTCGCCGGCGGGTGCGTCCTTTCGCTCGACGCCGCGCAGGCGAAGGGCCGTCTGCAGGGCCTCCGCGATGGGGTTCAGCTCGGTCGACCCTTCCGGCAGACGGAGAGCGGCGCTCGTCGTCTCGCCCTTACCCAGGGCCCAGGCGGCTCGCAGAATAATCGCGCGCGCGTCGCCCGAGGCCACCCGGACTGCCTGGTCGAGGCGCTTCGCGGCGCCGTCGTGATCGCCGGCGGTTCTGAGGGCATCGGCGGCGAGCAGAGTCGAGTGAACGCGCGCTGGCCCGGCGGACGTCATCTTCACTTCGGCGTCGATCGCCTGCAGCACATCGCCCGGGTCGGGCGGATCCGGCATGAGGCCACGAGCCTGCCGGTGGGCGAGGGCCAGTGACGGCGCCAGGTCCCGCGCCTCGGACGCGAGCGCCTGCGCGCGCTCCCGATCGCCAATCGTCGCGTGGATCTCGCTGCAGGCGAGCAGCCCGCGGGCTCGGCTCACCTTCTCGGGAACGGCACGCGCCTCCTCCTCGAGCCAGTCGGCGCGGGCCACGAACCCCGCACGGACTCCCTCGGACAGCCCGGCGCTGGCGGGCAGCTCGTCCGGCCACGAGCGCATCGGTACCGCCGGCCCCTCGGGTGCCTGCGGAGGTCCGGAACCGGCTCGCTTCGCGGCAGCCGCGAGCCGCGCCTTCTCGATGTCGGCGTCCCGCCCGACCATCGTCTCTTCGTTCGGGTCGTACCTGCGGGCCTCCGGCGCCAGCAGCGCCGGACCGCGCGCTGGGTCTGCATCGGGCTCGGAGGCCGCCGTCGCCGCGATCGCGCTCGGCAGAACGGGCTCGTGGGCGGCGGTGCCGGCCGACGAGGGCGGCGGATTCGCGAGCAGGTCGTCGATCTCGTCCTCCGCTGGGCGCGTCGCCTGCGCCGAGCGCGGCGCTGACGGCTCCGCGAAGGGGTCGAACATCGCGCCCTCGGCAACCGGTTCGCTCGCGTCGGCCTGCGAGGGACGACGCAGCGGTGGCGCCTCGGACGGCTCGGGCCGCGAGGGGGTCACGGGCTTCGCGCTCGTGAACACGTCGCTCGGAGGCTCGGCCCGCGCCACGGGCATCCTGGGCTGCGACTCGTCGAACGACACGTCGACGCTCACGTCGCGCTTCTCTTCCGTACGCGCGAACATCTGACCGAGGCCGCCGCGGGACGACGACTTGGGTGCTGCGTCCTCGCTGCGCAGCAGCTCCTGAGGGATGGAGGCAATGAGGGTTGCGCCTCCTTCCTCTTCCTCGACTTCCTCGACGGGCGGGGGCGGCTCCGACGGTTCGGCCGTCTGGGCAGGCGACCTCGGGGCGGCGCGCGCAGGGGGTGGTGGAGGCGGAGCCGGAGCAGGGCGCGGCGCCGGGGGTGGCCCAGGCGGCGCCGCCGGCTTCGCGCCCGCCTTCGGCGGCGGCGGAGGACCCTTGGGTTGCGCAGGCGTGGGAGGTCGGTACAACGGCTTGGAGACGACTGGGCTCCCGGCCAGGGCACCCGGCTTGTCGGTCGAGGTGTCCTTGGCCACTTCGGGGACGAAGGTCTTGCTCTCCCACTCGGAGAGAGCCTGATCCCAGTCGACCTCTTCAGGCTCGCGCTCGCCCGGGGCCGGCGGCTTCTTCGGGTCCGTCATGCTGCGCCCTCCAGCCCCAGAGCGCGCCTGATCTCGAGATACCGCGGAGAAAGCACGAAGCGCAGGAGCTCCTCGGCGCGCGGGTTGCCCTTGACCGCGGCGCCGAGCTTCTCGGCCGTCGCGCCGAGCACTTCGGCGAGGACCACGCTCGGGTCGCCGCTCGCGACGAGGGCTACGCGGTCTTGCGACGCCAGAGCGCGGCGGCTCCATGCGCGGGCGTCGGCGCCGCTCGAGGCGATCGCACGGCAGACGTCGCCCAGCTGCTTTCGCGTCTTGCGCGCGATCGCCTTGCCGAGCAAGCGCTCCACTTCGGCCAGGACGGCGTAAGGGGGGTGCTCGACGCGGACCTCGGCCTGCCCACAAGCGGCGATCACGATCGCCGCGATCGTGATGTCGTCGCGCGTGCGCACCACGGTCGTGCCGCGGACCATGGCGAGCAGCTCGCGCGCGATGCGCCCCCGCGTCAACGGCGACAGGGGGGAGTTCACGGCGGCGCCGACGACGAGCGCCGGTGGCTCGCCGGGGATCCCTTGGACGGCGAGCGGGTCCTTGCCGCCGACGTAGAGGTCGAACTCCTGAATGCCGAAGGCCCCCGCCCACGCAGCGATTTCGTTGCGCAGCGCGAGTCCGCTGCGCGGTTCGACCTTGTCGCGGCGGCCGACCCCACAGGCCTGGAGGTTGGGGCCGAGCGCCTCGGCCAGGGTCGAACCGAGCAGCGCGAAAAGCTCCGCGAGCGGCCCGTCGTCACCAGACGCCAGGATGGACTTGAGCATCGCGTCGCCGATCGCGATCTGCGGCGCGCGGGTCTTCTTCCCGGCGAGCTGCGCGAATGCACCCTCGGTCTGCGCGTCGCCGGCGCCGAGTGCGAGCAGGGCGCCGAGCGCCGCCTGGTGCAGAGCGTCGTCCGACAGCGACCGCGCGATCTTCACCAGTCTGCGCACCGTCGTCATGTCCGCCGGTCTCGCCTGAAGAGACTCGATCAGACCGCTGCGCGCAGCGCTCAGGAGCCTGTCGCGCACCTCGCGAGGGTGCTCGGTCTGCAAGAGCATGTCGATGGCTTCCCCGTCGGTGGGGGCCTCCTCGAGCAGCTTCACGATGGCTGCGGCGCCGGCCTGCGGATCGTTCAGGCGGTCCCGGTGGATGGCCATCGCCAGCCGCGCCGCCTCGACGCGCCCGTCAGCGGACGGGCGCTCGTGCATGAGCTCTTCGAGGATCGCCGTCGCCTCCGTCCAGGAACCCGTGCGGGCGGCCGCGCGCGCCAGTCGCTCGCGCACGGGGAGCGAGGAGAGCTTCGCCTTGTGGAGCGTGAGGAGCACCTCGAGGGCCTTGTCGAACCGGTTGAGCTTGTTCTCGAAGAGATCCACCGCGGCCACGCCAGCGGTCATTCGGTTCTTCGCGGGTGCCGACGGCAGCGTCGCGAGCCGGCCGAGCGACTCAGCCGCCTGCTCGAAGTTGCCGCGGCGGATGTTGATCTCGCCGAGGAGGGCCAGCGCGCCCACGTGGTCGGGCTCGAGCATGGTCACGTGCTCCAGCGCCGCCAGCGCGCCATCCTGGTCGCCCTTCTCTCGCAGCACGCGCGCCTGCTCCCAGAAGAGCTTCTGGATCTCCTGCGGCTCGTCGGTGAACTGCAGCCGGCGCGCGACCAGCAAGAGCAGCTTGTCGTTGTCCTTCCGCTCGCGCACGCGGCGGAACAGCTTGTCGAATGCGACCGGGCGCGTGGCATCGCGGGCGAAGCTCGCATCGAGGGCCGCATCGGCCCCGGAGTCGTCGCCGGACTCGAGGCACTGCAGCGCGGCCTCCTCCCAGAACGCTGCTCCTCGCGCGGCGTCGTGGCAGCGTGCCCCGAGCTCGCCCGCGGCCCGCGCCCTCAGGTGCCGGTCTCCACCCAGCTCGGCGGTCGCGCGCAGGCCCTCCCACGCCGCCAGGTCGTCCGGTCGAGCCGAGGTGGCCGTCTCGAATGCCGCGCGTGCAGCTCTGAGATCGGAAGCTGCGATCGCAGACCATCCTGCGAGGGAGGTCGCGTCGACGCCTGCGTCGTCACCCAGCGCCCCGCCGAGCTCGGAGAGGGCGAACGTTCGGCGGCGGGGATCGCACCCTGGAGGGCTGAGCTCGAGGTTCGCGAGGCGTACCGACGGGGCCGAGGCATCGACGAGCGGAGCTGGCACGTCGGGATGGATGCGAGGCTCGAGCAGGGACGCGCTCGCCATCAGCGCGTCGCGCGCATCTCCCGTCAGGGCTCCCGCCACGGCCAGCAGTGCGTTCTTCTCTTCCTGGGGCTGGCCGAGCACGACCGCCGCACCGAGCCACTCGAGTGCCGCGGTCAGCCCGCCTCCGGCCTCGAACCAGCGAGTGGCCGCGCGGGCCACCTCTTCTGCGTCGCCCGCATCGCGGGCCATCCGGAACTGCTCGGCAGTCGCCAGAAGGAGCGCTCGCGGTCCGCGGGAGGCGACCACCACGACCGCCGCGCGCGTCGCATCCTCGTCGGCCGCTCCACCCGACCAAACCAGCCGCGCCAGCGCAGCCGCGAGCCCCAGGTCACCGTCCCGGGCCTGCTCGAGTCCAGCGAGAGCCGTCGCGGCCTCGTCCGGATCGCCGCCGCCGACCTCGGTCGCGAAGCGCTCGAGCGCGAGGACTCGACCGTCGACCGCGCCACCTTCGAGCCCGCGCTCGATTGCCTTGCGCCGTCCGTCGATCGAGTCGACCTCGACTCCTCGGGATGCCCAGGCGAGCACGAGCCTCGCCGCGTCGGGCGCGCCCGCCGCCGCCGCCTCGACCTCCTCGACGGCCGCCTTGCGGTCGCCGGCGCGCCAGTGCTCGAACGCCGCCTCGATGTGCAGGGCGGCCGAGAGCTCCGGATCGTGCATCGCCACTGCGGCGTCGCCAGCCACGCGAGCGGCGGCGGCGTGATCGCCCGCCGCGCGTTCCATGTCGCCGAGCAGCGTCGCCACGATGGGGTCCGACGCGTCCCGCTGCACCAGATCGCGAAGGCGCTTGCGGGCCGCCTCCAGGTCTCCGCCGTCTAGCGACCGCGCTGCGGCCACGAGCGACAGGCCCCGCGCCAGCTCGGGATCGGTCTCGAGCGACGCCAGCTCCTCGATGGCCGCCTGCGCTCGCGAGCCGCCCCTCGACACGGTCTGTTCGGGGTCGACCTCGGTCGAGGCGGGGGCAGGTGTCGCGGACTTGGCCGCGGGCAAGAAGGCCTCGAGCACCCTAGCGAGCCACGTGCCCTTGGGCACGCCGGCCATCTCGCGAATCGCCTTCGCCGATCCCTCTTCGTCTCCTCGCGTGTGCCGCGCGCGCGCGAGGTCGACGTAGAGGGACACGGCCTCTCCGTCTGCTCCCGCGGCGATGAGGCGCTTGGTGGCGTCCTCGTACCAGGCTGCGTCGCCGGTCACGCTCGCGAGCGCGCGCGCGACCCGGCCGGTGACGGCGGGGCCGATGCCATACATCGCCGACTGGCTCAAGGCAGCCTTGGCTCCCGCGACGTCTCCGGCGCGGATGGCCCACACGTAGGCCGCCAGGACGAAGGCTCGGCCGCGCGCCTCGTCGGTGCCGAGGTGATCGGCGAACGACTCGAGCTGCGCGGCGAAGGCGGCCGCGTCGCCTCCGTCGGCCAGCATGTCGAGCTGGAGCGCGCGCGCGGGCAGGCACCCCGGGTCGCTGGCGATGGCTCGCGACAGGGCGTCGAGGGCACGCTGGGGGTTGCCCTCGGATGCAGCGTGCTCGGCGACGCGAAGGGCCAGCGCGGCGGCGACTCCGCCGTCCTTCTCGCTTGCGAGGCGCTGCTCGGCCAGGCGTGCGGCCAGGGCCAAGTCTCCCACCTGCTCGGCGACGCGAATGCGCGCCTGAGTGAGGGCGGCCGACGCCAGGGAGGTCTCGCGATCCTCCAGCGATGCGACGTGCTCCAGCGCCCGGTCGAGCGTGGCCCCCGCGCGGTCGAACTCGCCGAGCGTCTGTCGGGCCCCGGCCGCCCGGAGCCAGAGGTCCACCAGGCGCATCGGATCGCGCATCCACCGCGGCACGCCCAGCGCGTCGCCGTGCGCCGCGTCACCCAGAGACTGGCGCACGAGCGCCGCCATCGCCTCGAGCGCGTCGGCGTGGGCCTCGGCTCGCGGGCGCGACCGCTCGACGCCCACGGGCGACGGCTCGCGGGCCACCTGCTCGAGCGCGACGGTGGCCAGCCAGGTGGCCGGTGACTCTGGGCCGCGAGCCTCCTGCAGGAGTGAGAGGGCAGCGTCGAGGTCGCCCGACGCCGCCGAAAGCCGTGCTCGGTCGATGAGCAGCAGGGCCCGCCAGTAGGGGTTGGACGCGAGCTTGGACCGATGCGCCAACGCCTCTTCGCGCGCGGTGGGATCGCCCGTTCTGCCGGCGAGGACCTCGAGGGTCAGCCAGGCGCTCGCCTGCTCGGCGACGGGGGCCCCCTCGACGTCGCAGGCCTCGCGCGCAGCGGCCTTGGCGTCCGCCACGTCGCCCGCGACGTCGGCCTGATAGGCCGCGCGCATCAGCAGGGCGCGCACCTTCTCCTCCGGGGTCGCCGCCGCCCGCGCGAGTGCGTCGAGCAGCTTGCCCAGGTTCTTCAGGCTCCGGCGCTTCTCGAGCAGCCGGACGAGCCCCTCGAGCGGCTCGCGGAACGAGGCGTCCGCGTTGAACGCGGCCAGGTAGTCACGCGCTGCGGCGGGCTCGTCGGAAGCCCGCTCCTCGAGGTCGGCGATCTCGGACAGCAGCCGCGCCTGTCGCCCCTTGTCGGTGGCGGCGGCGAGCTCCGCGCGCAGACGTCGGACCGTCCCCTCGATCGCCGCGGCCGCTTCTCCGGCTGGCGGCGGGGGGAGTCGTGACGAAGTCGCTGTCAGCGGCTCCGGAGGCGGGCTGAGCGTAGGCGTCTGGGACATGCGGCAGCGCTAGGAGCGGGCGCGTGTGACGGTAATCTGCCGGATCGAGGCTATCGCAGTCGACCCGCGACAAGCATGACAAATCGCGTCAGTCCGGAAGGGTGGCCTAGAGCAGCTGCGCCAGCTTCTCGTGGACCTTCGATTCGACCGTTGACTTGAGCATCCGGAGGAGGAACGGCAGGTCGATCTGGACCCGGACCTCCTTGTCCCCGACGTCGACCGAGCCCTTGGTCCCCCTGGCGGCGCCCCGGGGGGCATCGAAGACGATCCGGTCCCCGGTCCAGCGCCACTCGAGGTCGAATCGCTTCTGCATGGTCCGGGCGAACTCTTCCGCACGCTTGCGAGCGTCGTCCCTGCTGAGCGAGTGGCTGCGGCTGATGTCGATCGTGGCCATGGTCTCCTACTCCAGACGCTTGACGATCCAGTAGCCGCGCGGCGTCTCGACGGGCCCCCCCACGCCGTCGATCGGCAGCGTGAACAGGATGTACTCCGGGGCAGGCTCGAGGATGCCGAGCTTGACCCGGCCGATGTCGTCCGCCGACCCGGCGTCCCCCTGCTGCACGGCCATGTGGAAGTCCTGCTGCGCGGTGGCCGCGAGCTTGAGGGCAAGCGCCCTCGCGTCGGGCTTCGAGCGCGGACTGGGTCGGGTCGTGCCCGGACCGGGCTGCGCGCCCTCGTAGCTGACCAGCACGACCCCGAAGCGGACCTGGCGGGGCGCGTTCATGGGCAGCGGAGGCACGGCCGAGCCGTCGAACAGCGTTGCCCCCCCGCCCGCATCCACTCGCGGCTCCCCCTGGAGCAGGTCGCTCAGGAGCAGGGGCGCCCCCGCGTCTCCGGCGAGCACCCCTCCGTCGCCCGCCAGGGCGAGCCCGCCCCCCGCGTCCTCGGATGCCGCCGAGTGCGGGCTGGGGTCCTTGCCGATGGCCTTGGGCGCGTGGAAGTTGCGCGCCACCAGCCATACCGCCAGCGCCACGGCCGCAACGCCGACGAGCGTGGTGACCCACTTCTGCGTGGCCATGGCCATGGGCCGCTACTTGGTCTCGCTCTCGTTGCTGGACTGCGGGACTTCTTCCTCGGGAGGCGGCGGCGACGGGCCGAACTCCTCGTAAGGACGCTGCGTCGCGAACGGAGGGTCCCCGTACAGCTCGAGCTGCACCGCGAGCCAGTTCTCGCGCGCAATGAGCACCTCGCGCTGTGCACGCGCGTCGGCGGCGGCAGCGTCGCCGCGGGCGTCGGCCGAGGCGATGGGCACCCCCTCGAGCTTCTGCAGCTGCTGCTGGACCTCGGCGAGGTCCTTGCGGACGATGACCGGGTCGACGTGCTCGCGGTCGGCGTACTCGTCGGTCAGAACGACCAGCCGGTCGGGCCCCGCCTCGGCGAACCCGGGGCCAACCGCGCAGCGCTTGCTCTCGTTGCCGTCGCGGTACGTGATGATCCCCGTACGCAGGGCCGCGAGGAGCGGCAGGTGTCCTGGTAGCACGCCGAACTCGCCCTGCACGCTGGGCGCCGTCACCTCGTCGACGCTCGCGGTGAGCGCGCGACCCTTCGGCGTGACGATCTCGAGCGCGATCTTCTCGGCCATGGCCTGCTAGCTCTTCCCGGTGAGCTTGGCGCCCTTGGCCCTGGCCTCGTCGATGTTGCCGACCATGTAGAAGGCCTGCTCCGGCAGGTCGTCGAGCTTGCCGCTGACGATCTGCTCGAAGCCTGCGATGGTGTCCTTCAGCGGCACCTGCTTGCCCTCCATGCCCGTGAACTGCGAGGCCACGGAGAACGGCTGCGACAGGAAGCTCCGGACCCTGCGGGCGCGCGAGACGATCAGCTTGTCGTCCTCGCTGAGCTCGTCCATGCCCAGGATGGCGATGATGTCCTGCAGGTCCTTGTACTTCTGCAGAGTGGACTGCACCTTGCGCGCGACGTCGTAGTGGTGCTGCCCGACGACGTTTGGATCGAGCAGGGTGCTGGTCGAGTCGAGCGGGTCGACGGCGGGGTAGATGCCGATCTCGGTGAGCGCGCGGCTGAGCACCGTGGTGGCGTCGAGGTGGGCGAACGCGGTGGCCGGCGCGGGGTCGGTCAGGTCGTCGGCGGGCACGTAGATGGCCTGGACGCTGGTGATGGAGCCCTTGTTGGTCGACGTGATGCGCTCCTGCAGCGCGCCCATCTCCGTCGACAGGGTGGGCTGGTAGCCGACCGCGCTGGGGATACGGCCGAGGAGCGCCGACACCTCGGAGCCCGCCTGGGTGAAGCGGAAGATGTTGTCGACGAAGAGCAGCACGTCCTGCTTCTCCTCGTCGCGGAAGTACTCGGCCACGGTGAGCGCCGAGAGGGCCACGCGCGCGCGGGCGCCCGGCGGCTCGTTCATCTGCCCGTAGACCAGGGCGGCCTTGCTGATGACCGGCTCGCCCGAGCCCAGCTTGGACTCGGTCATCTCGATGTAGAGGTCGTTGCCCTCGCGCGTGCGCTCGCCCACGCCCGCGAAGCACGACACGCCGCCGTGCGTCTTCGCGACGTTGTTGATGAGCTCCATGATGAGCACCGTCTTGCCGACGCCGGCGCCGCCGAAGAGGCCAATCTTGCCTCCCTTGCGGTACGGGGCCAGCAAGTCGATGACCTTGATGCCCGTCTCGAAGATCTCGATCTTCGTGGACTGCTCGACGAACTTGGGCGGGGCCCGGTGGATGGGCATGCGCATCTTGGTGACGACGGGAGGCCCGTCGTCGACCGGATCGCCGATGACGTTGAGGATGCGCCCCAGGCACTCCGGCCCGACGGGCATCGCGATCGGGGCGCCGGTGTCGCGCACGGCCATCCCGCGCACCAGCCCGTCGGTCGTGTCCATGGCGACCGTGCGGACCGTGCTCTCGCCCAGATGCTGGGCGACCTCGAGCGTCAGGTTGTCTTTCGCGGGCGAGATCCCGGGGTTGGTGAGCTTCAGGGCGCTGAGGATCTTGGGGAGCTTGCCGTCGGGGAACTCGACGTCGACCACGGGGCCGATGACCTGGAGCACCTTGCCGGTGCCGGCGGCGCCGTTCGAGCCGAGGGAGAGCGAGGACTGGGACATGGGACCTTTCCGCGAGGGTGCTTAGGGCCGCGAGGACGCGAAGGAAACCGGGCGCGCGTCTACCACGGGGTGAACGGCAGTTCAATGACGGCAGGCGTCGCGGGGCGAGCGTCGACCGCGCAGGCGCGCCGTGCAAGTCTCCGCACCGGTCATGACCTCCGCTCGCGACGTCCTCGGTCCTGGCTCGCCCCTGGCGAAGGCTCTGCCCGGCTGGGAGCACCGCCACGGGCAGCTCACGATGGCCACTGCGGTCGAGGTCGCGCTCGACGAGGAGCGGCACCTCATCGTCGAGGCGGGCACCGGCACGGGCAAGACGCTCGCGTACCTGGTCCCGGCCGTCCTGAGCGGCCGCAAGGTCGTCGTCTCGACCGCGACCAAGGCGCTGCAGGAGCAGATCTTCGTGAAGGACCTGCCGCTCGTCGCCGAGGCGCTGGGCGCCTACGGCATCCCCGTGAAGGCGGCCCTCATGAAGGGCCTGTCGAACTACGTGTGCCTGCGTCGCTTCGAGGAGGCGCGGGCGAGCGGCGAGCACCTCGGCGACCGCGAGTTCGCGCGCATCGAGTCCTGGCTCAAGGAGACCGAGAGCGGCGACCGCGCCGAGCTCACCGACCTGCCCGAGGACGCCCGCGCATGGCGCGAGGTCTCCTCGTCGAGCGAGACGCGCATCGGCTCGGGGTGCCCTCACTTCGAGCAGTGTTACGTGACGCGCATGCGCCGCGAGGCCGAAGACGCGCAGATCGTGGTGGTCAACCACCACCTGTTCCTGGCCGACCTCGCCCTGCGCAGCGGGCCGCGGGGCGCGCACGCCAGCGTGCTGCCCGCGTACGACGCGGTCATCTTCGACGAGGCCCATCAGGTCGACGACATCGCGACGGACTTCTTCGGGATGCGCGTGTCCAGCGCGCGCGTCGAGTCGCTGCTGCACGACGCGGAGCGAACGCTGAGCAAGGTCAACGCGCTCGAGGCGCTCGGCAGCGGGCCGGTGCGCGGGACGCTGGAGCAGGCCCGCGAGGCGTCGAAGACGTTCTTCTCGATCCTCGCGTCCCGGGCGGCGTCGACCGGGGAGGGGCGCAAGGTGCTCGGCGAGGACGAGGTCGGGCCCGACGTCCAGGACGCGCACCAGGCGCTCGACCTGCGACTGCAGGCGCTCGAGGCGATTGCTCTGTTGCGCAAGGAGGAAGCCATCCAGCTGCTGGGGCACCGCGCCGGAGAGTTGCGGGACTCGCTCCGCCAGATCCTGAGAGGGACGCGCGTCGACGAGGACGGCGAGGTGGGCGACGTGGTGCGCTGGCTCGACGTGCGCTCGCGCAGCGTCTCGCTGGGCTCGAGCCCCGTCGACGTGGGCTCCACGCTTCGGGCGCGCCTCTTCGACCGCGTGCCCACCGTCGTGTGCACGAGCGCCACACTGGCGACGAGCGGAGGCTTCCATTTCGCCCGCTCGCGCCTGGGTGCGCCGCCGGGAACCGACGAGCTGCTGCTCGAGTCGCCGTTCGACTTCGCGGCGCGCGCGGCCCTCTACCTGCCCGACGACCTGCCCGAGCCGAACGACCCCCGCTTCTCCGACCAGGCAGCCGACCGGATCGCCGAGCTCGTGAAGATGACCGGCGGGGGCGCCTTCGTCCTCTGCACGTCGACGCGGGCGATGCGTACGTTGCATGCCCTGCTGCGCTCGCGCACCAAGCTGCCGCTCATGATGCAGGGCGAGCGGCCCAAGCACATCCTTCTGTCGCGCTTCCGGTCGAGCGGCAAGGCCGTGCTCGTGGCGACGATGAGCTTCTGGGAAGGCGTCGACGTGCCCGGCTGGGCGCTGCGCCTCGTGGTCCTCGACAAGATCCCCTTCGCGCCGCCCGACGATCCCGTCGTCGCGGCGCGATGCGCTCGCCACGAGCGGGAAGGGGGCAACGGCTTCACCCAGTACTCGGTGCCGAGCGCCGCGATGACCCTCAAGCAAGGCTTCGGGCGCCTGATTCGCTCCCAGAAGGACGCCGGCATCGTGGCGATCCTCGACCGGCGCATCGTCAAGAAGGGCTACGGCAAGGCCCTGATCGCGAGCCTGCCGCCGGCGACGCGGGTGAACGATCTCGAGATGCTCCGCCTGTTCTGGGAGAGCCTCGAGGAGGAGACCCGGCCGCGGCAGGTCGATGCAGAGGCGCCGTAGGCGTAGCGGCTAGCTCGCGCGCCGCACGACCGCGGGCACACCGCCCTTGGGGCGCGTCGTCGCGAAGGCATCGGCCTCGATGGTCCGCTCGGGGTCGATCTCGAACCGGGCGTTGCGCATGAGCGTCGCCAGGACGATGGGCCCCTCCATGAGCGCGAACGAGTTGCCGATGCAGACGCGCGGGCCCACGCCGAAGGGCATCCACGCCGACTTGTGCCGGCCGGCCTCGCGCTCGGGGCTGAAGCGGTCCGGCTCCGGCCACACCGTCGGCGAGTGGTGGATGGCGTAGGCGTTCACGAACACCAGCGTGCGCTCCGGGATCGACACTCCGCCGATCTCGACGGGCTCCAGCGCGCGCCGTCCCATGATGACCAGCGGCGGGTAGAGTCGCAGCGCCTCCTTGAACGCACGCGTGGTGTAGACGAGCTTCTCGGGGGCCCAGCTGGTCGGCCCCTCGGCGCCGAACGCGTCGGCCTCGGCCTGCACCTTCGCGCGCGCCTCGGGGTTGCGGGCGAGCAGGTAGAACGTCCAGGCGAGCGCGTTCGCCGTGGTCTCGTGCCCGGCGCCGAACAGCGTGTTGGCCTCGTCGCGCAGCTGCTTGTCGCTCATCCCGCCGCCATGCGCGCCGCCCTCGGTGTCGCGCGCGAGCAGCAGGCGCGTGAGCAGGTCGGCCCGGTCCTTGGGGTGGGCGCGGCGGTCGTCGATCATCGAGGTGATGCGCGCGTCGAGCGTGCGGATGGCTCCCGTGAACTCGGGCGAGCTGCGACCCGGGAGCAAGAAGGGCTCGCGCAGCGCCTCCTCGATGCGCTGGCGCATGTCGACCAGCGCCCCGGGGACGATCGGCTGCGTCTTCTCGACCGCCTCGATGAGGGCGATCTGCAGCGTGAGGTAGGTCGACGCGAGGCTGTCGTCGATCCACTTGAGCGCCACAGTGAGCGCGTGCCCGAGGTCGTCGGCTTGCTCGTAGGTGTCCGCCCCGAAGAGCGTCGCCGCGACGACGCCCATCGTGATGCGCGTCATCTCGCGCGCCAGGTCCACGGTCTGCCCGTCGCGCATCCGGTCGAGCCCCTTGCGCGCGACCTCGTTCATCGTCGCCGCGTAGCCCGCGAGCTGCGTCTGGTGGAACAGGGGGGACATCAACCGTCGCTGCCGGCGCCACAGCTCGCCCTCGCTCGTGAACAGGCCGTCGCCCGCGAGGTCCTTGAGCACCAGGCGCAGCCCGGGCGACTTCTCGAAGGACGACGCGCGCTCGACGAGGACCTCGTGTGCCGACTCGGGCGAGTTCGCGAAGACCACCCAGCGGTTCAGGAAGCGCACGCGCGACAGCGCGCCGGCCTCGCCGATGGAGCGCATGAAGCGCAGGCGGTCGGCGCGAAACAGGTGACCGTGGCCGAGGGGTTTGGAGCCGGCGACGACCGGGAACGCGGAGAGGGACATGGCGGCTGCCTTCCTGGCCCAGCAATGTGGGGTCGCTCCGCTCGCCCTGCTACTCGCATTTGCCCGCTGGTGCATGAGGGCCGCCACTGCCAACTGGCCCGGGACCTGCTACACCCGCCGACCATGAGCGAGATCCAGGCCGTCCACGCCCGCGCGATCCTCGATTCGCGAGGCAACCCCACCGTCGAAGTCGAGGTGCAGACCGTCTCGGGCAACGGGCGCGCCGACGTCCCCAGCGGCGCCTCCACCGGCGAGCGCGAGGCCCTCGAGCTGCGCGACGGCGACAAGAAGCGCTGGATGGGCAAGGGCGTCGACAAGGCCGTCGACAACGTCCTGCAGACCCTCGGTCCGTCCGTCATCGGCATGGACGCGCTCGACCAGGCCGCCGTCGACAAGGTGCTGCTCGAGTGCGACGGCACGCCCAACAAGTCCAAGATGGGGGCCAACGCCATCCTGGGCGTGTCGATGGCGGTCGCCCGCGCCGCGGCCGACTCGGTCGGCCTGCCCCTCTGGCGGTACCTCGGCGGGGTGCAAGCTCGCATTCTGCCGACGCCGCAGATGAACGTGGTCAACGGCGGGGTGCACGCCGACAGCGGCATGGAGATCCAGGAGTTCATGATCGTGCCCGCAGGCCTGCCCTCGTTCGAGGAGGCCCTGCGCGCAGGCACCGAGGTGTTTCACACCCTCAAGAAGCTGCTCAAGGACAAGGGCCACACGGTCTCGGTCGGCGACGAGGGCGGCTTCGCCCCGCGCCTGGCGTCCAACGAAGAGGCCATCCAGTTCGTCGTCCGCGCCATCGACGAGGCCGGCTACAAGCCCGGCAAGGACGTGTTCGTCGGCCTCGACTGCGCCGCGAGCGAGTTCTTCGACGACAAGACCGGCAAGTACACCTTCGACAAGAAGGCCGTGACGCGCGACGAGCTCGTGGCCATCTACGAGCAGCTGGTCGGCAAGTACCCCATCATCAGCATCGAGGACGGCTGCGCCGAGGGCGACACCGAAGGGTGGAAGCTCATCACCAAGCGCCTCGGTTCGAAGATCCAGCTCGTGGGCGACGACAACTTCGTGACCAACGTGGAGCTCTTCCGCAAGGGGATCGAGGCGGGGATCGCGAACGCCATCCTCATCAAGCTCAACCAGATCGGCTCCCTCAGCGAGACGCTCGACTGCATCCGCCTGGCGCACGCCAGCAGCTACCGCACCGTCATCAGCCACCGGTCGGGCGAGACCGAGGACACGTTCATCGCGGACCTCGCCGTGGCCACCAACGCCGGCCAGATCAAGACCGGGAGCCTGTCCCGGTCGGACCGCGTCGCCAAGTACAACCAGCTCCTGCGCATCAGCTTCGAGCTCGGCAGCGGCGGGGTCTATGCGGGGCGCGACGCCTTCGCGCGACACTAGGCCTCGATACCCCGCGTACAGTCCCTACGTTGTAGCCAGGAGAGTGTGATGGCAAAGAGCAAGGTCGCGGTCCTCAAGGTCAAGCCCGAGACGATCCTCCAGGACACCGAGCGGCTGTGCGAGCTTGCCGGGATGAAGCAGGCTCTCGAGAAGGGCCGCACGACCATCCTCAAGGACAACATCTCGTGGCACTACCCTTTCCCCGGGGCGAACACGACGCCTTGGCAGATGGAGGGGACCATCCTGGCCCTGCGCAACGCGGGCTACCCCGACATCTCGTGCGTCCAGAACAAGACCGTCGTCACCAACGCTTTCAAGGGCGAGGACCTCAACAACTACGTCCCGCTCTTCCGCAAGTACGACATCCCGGTCCTCTACAACTTCAAGCCCGAGGACATGAAGTGGTCGGAGTACAAGCCGAAGGCCACGATGCACGTCCTGGACAAGATCTTCCCCGACGGCATCCAGATCCCCGACTACTTCTTCGGCAAGAACATCGTCCACCTGCCGACCGTCAAGTGCCACATCTACACGACGACCACCGGCGCAATGAAGAACGCATTCGGCGGCCTGCTCGCCACCAAGCGCCACTACACGCACTCGTGGATTCACCGCACGCTCGTCGACCTGCTCGCGATCCAGAAGGAGATCCACACGGGCATCTTCGCCATCATGGACGGCACCACCGCGGGTAACGGCCCCGGGCCGCGCACGATGTTCCCGGTCGTGAAGGACTACATGCTCGCCAGCGCCGACCAGGTGGCCATCGACGCCGTCGCGGCGAAGATGATGGGCTTCGACCCGATGTCGCTCGAGTACATCAAGGTCGCGCACGACGACGGCCTCGGGGTGGGCGACCCGCGCGACATCGAGATCGTCGGCGACGACGCCGACCAGGTACGCCGCGAGAGCTGGGGCTTCACCGTCGGCGACAACGGGGCGAGCGTCGTGGGCGACCTCATGTGGTTCGGCCCGATGAAGAAGTTCCAGAAGCTCTTCTTCCACACGCCGCTCGTGAACGTCTTCATCTTCGGCAGCGAGGCCTACCACGACTACTACCGCTGGCCGATGAAGGACCGGCGCACCTTCGAGACGTGGAAAAAGGAGACCTCGTGGGGTCGCCTCTTCGCTGCGTACGAGCGGGGCGAGGGCCCGACCAGCAAGGTCAAGACCCGCGTCGAAGCTCGCGCCGAGTAGGCGCGCCGTCGTGTAATCTGGCGGGCGGTGAAGTCCCTCCCGCAGATGCTCAAGGAGCTGACGAGGCCCGAGGTCTCGGAGTTCGCCGTGGTGAGCGAGCGGCTGCCGTGCATCAAGGTAGCCGGCAAGTACGAGCCCATCGATGATCGCGCCCGGTCCTCGAAGGAGATCCTCGAGATGCTCCTGGCGTCGGGCGGCGGCCCGCACGTCGCCGACATGGCCCGCAACCCAGTCGCGTGGACCACGCGCATCGACGGTCTCGGCTCCGTCGGCATCCAGGCCGTCGAGCGCGACGGACGCATCCAGGCGCGCTTCACCGTCGTGCGCCGCCCCTCGGTGCACGCGATGCCGGCGCAGGGGCGCAAGAGCCAGCACCCGCCGCCCCACAAGCCGTCGCACGGGGCGCACAAGTCGGTCCACCCGCCCGCCAAGTCCACCCATCCGGCTCCGCGAAAGTCGCACCGGGCGATGCCCGCGGTGAGAGTGCTCGACGACGTGGCCCTCGAGCGGGCGTCGCAGCCCAAGATGAAGGCGGTCGAGCCGCACAAGCCCCACGCCCGCGGCACCACGCCGCTCGACGCCTTGCTGTCGGATGCCGTCGAGGCCGGCGCCAGCGACATCCACGTCATCGCGGCCCGCCCCCTGCTCGCGCGCATCGGCGGGGATCTTTTGCCACGCGGGGCCGACCTCGACGCGAACAAGGTCGACGCGATGGTCCACGAGATCGTCCCGCAGCGCCTGAAGGCCACCCTCGAGGAGCAGGGCTCCTGCGACTTCGCGCTCGACCGCGGGGAGCTCGGGCGCTTCCGCGTGAACGTGAGCCGCCAGCGAACGGGCCTCAAGGCCTGCTTCCGGTTCATCCGCCACGAGCTGCCCACGCTGCAGTCGCTCGGCCTGCCGCCCGAGATCGAGCGCGCGACGCATCACCACCAGGGCCTGGTCGTCGTCACCGGTCCCACGGGGCACGGCAAGACGAGCACCCTGGCGGCCATCGTCGACATCCTCAACCGCGAGACCACCCACCACATCATCACCGTCGAGGACCCGGTCGAGTACCTGCACCCGCGCAAGAAGGCGATGATCAGCCAGCGCGAGGTCGGCACCCACACCAAGAGCTTCGCCAACGCGCTCAAGGGCTCGCTGCGCGAGGATCCCGACGTCATCGTCGTGGGCGAGCTGCGCGACACCGAGACCGTGCGCATGGCGCTCGCGGCGAGCGAGACCGGGCATCTGGTGCTCGGCACGATGAACACGCCCAGCGCAGCCAAGACCATCGACCGCCTGGTCGACCTCTTCCCTCCCGCGGACCAGTCGCAGGTGCGCATGACCCTCGCCGGCGGGCTGCACCTGGTCGTCAGCCAGCGGCTGGTCCCTCTCGCCGACGGCAAGGGCGTCGTCGCCGCCGTCGAGCTGCTGCCCGGCAGCATCGCGCTCTGGAGCCTCATCCGCGACGCCAAGACGTTCCAGATCCCAAGCCTTCAGCAGCGAGGCAAGGGCTTCGGCATCCTGCGCCTCGACGAGGCGCTCTACGACCTCGTGAAGAACGGGCGCGTCACGAAGGAGGCGGCCATCAACGCCGCCGAGTACCCCGAGGAGCTCGAGGCGGTGCTCTCGGGCAAGAAGCCGCCCCCCGGCATCGCGGCACCACCGCCACCCAAGCCCGAAGACAAGGGCGGCCTGCTCGGCAAGGCCGGTCAGCTCTTCGGAAGGAAGGGGGGCTAGGTGGCCAAGATCGACCTGCTCTTCGACGCCCTGCTGCAGGCGGGCGGCAGCGACCTGCACCTGGGCGTGGACTACCCGCCGCTGATGCGCCAGCGCGGCGACCTGGTCGCGATGCGCGATGAGCTCATCACGACCAAAGAGATCGAGTCGCTGCTCTTCGAGATCGCCACGCCCGAGCAGAAGAAGACCATCACGGAGGACCTCGATCTCGACTTCGCCTACGCCTACGGCGACAAGGCCCGCTTCCGCGCGAACTACTTCTACAAGACCACGGGCCTCGCCGCGGTCTTCCGCACCATCCCGACCAAGATCCTCACGCTCGACGAGCTGCGCTGCCCGCCGTCGATCCGCAAGCTCTCCGACCGTCGCGCGGGCCTGGTGCTCGTGACCGGGCCGACCGGCTCCGGCAAGTCGACCACTCTCGCGGCGATGATCGACCACATCAACAAGACCCGGGCGGCGCACGTGCTCACCATCGAGGACCCGGTCGAGTTCGTGCACCAGCCGCAGAAGGCGCAGATCACGCACCGCGAGATCGGCCACCACGCGGCCACCTACGCGCACGCCATCCGCAGCGCCGGGCGCGAGGATCCCAACGTCATCCTCATCGGCGAGCTTCGCACCAACGAGACGATGAAGCTCGCCCTGCAGCTCGCGAGCTTCGGCATCCTCGTGTTCGCGACGGTGCACACGAACAGCGCCGCCGCGACCATCGACCGCATCGTCAACGCCTTCCCGGCCGACGAGCAGCCGCAGGTGCGCGGGATGCTCGCCGAGAGCCTCGCCGGCATCGTCGCCCAGCAGCTGCTGCGGACCGCCGACGGCAAGCGGCGCGTCGCGGTGCACGAGATCCTGACCGGATCGCCGGCGCTGGCGTCGCTCATCCGCGAGAACAAGACGTTCCAGATCCCCAGCCTGATGCAGGGCGG
>Ga0209415_10007318_pt1 | contig 19304 bp, 19 predicted proteins | sample PeaSoiSIISIP2007_FD_187696 | JGI IMG/M metagenome (GOLD analysis project Ga0209415, IMG submission 187696) | Peat soil microbial communities from Weissenstadt, Germany - SII-SIP-2007 (SPAdes) (version 2) | ecosystem: Environmental > Terrestrial > Soil > Wetlands > Peat | place: Germany... | reverse complement strand
AGGTCGAGCCGCTCGACGCGCCCGTCGCCTTTCCGCCCGATTTCGTCGAGCAGCGCCATGGTATGGACGATTTCCTCTACAAGGCCCGCGCGACAATGGCGTGATCGGTTGAGCCGCTATCGGCGCAGTTGACTCGGCACCGCGCCGCGGCCGAAGCGGAGCGGGGCAAGAAGCAGCGCGCCGCAGGCCATGCCGACGCTCAGGAAGAACAGCGCCGCATTGAACGATCCAGTCGTCTCGCGCAGCCAGCCGATGATGTTCGATCCGAAGAACCCGGCGCTGTTGCCGATCATGTTGATCAAGGCGAGCCCGCCGGCCGTGGCCGCGCCGCTCAAGAACCCCATCGGGATGGTGAAGAGGACGCCCAGCGCACAGCCCAGGCCGAAGCCGGTTAGAACGAGCCCGGCGAAGGCGACGGACGGCAAGGGAACGATGCTGCTGATCATGAGACCGAGCGCCCCGATGAGCGCGCCGCCGACGAAGTGCCACTCCCGCTCCTGCGCCCGGTCGGAGTGCCAGGAATTCACGACGAAGCCGACGGCGAGGCCGATGAAGGGGATGGTGGTCGAGAGGCTGACCTCGAGGTTGGAGAGGCCGGACATCTGCTTGACGATCTGCGGCATCCAGAAGCCCATCCCGTAGGTGGTCAGGGTGACGCAGAAGAAGGCGATGCCCGTACGCCAAACACGAGCGCTGGCCACGGCCGTGCGCAAGGTGGCGATGCCGTGCGTCGCGCTTTCCGTGGCGTCTTTCGCCAATTCGTCGGCAAGCCAGGCACGCTGTGCGTCGCTGAGCCAGCGCGCCTGCTCGGGACGATCGGTGAGGAAGCGCAGGGTGAAGATGCCGAAGAGGATCGACGGCAAACCCTCGACGAGGTACAGCCATTGCCAGCCGGCTAGACCGGCCACATGGTCGAGCGACAGCACGAGGCCGGCAATCGGGCCGCCGATGATGACAGAGAAGGGAATGGCGAGCGCCGAGACCACGACCGACTTGGCCCGGTATCGCTTCGGCGCCCAGAGATTGATGAGATAGACCGATCCGGGGGCAAAGCCGGCTTCGGCGAGTCCGAGCAGGAAGCGCAGCGCGTAAAACGATTTGGCGCCGGTTATGAATGCCATCAGCATGGCGACAACGCCCCAGCTGATGCAAATCCGCGACAGCCAGATCCGCGCGCCGAGCTTCTCGAGCAGCAGGTTGCTCGGTATCTCGAACAGAAGATAGCTGAAGAAGAAAAGCCCTGCGGCAAACCCGAACACCTCGGCACTGAAGCCGAGCTGCTTGTTCATCTGCAGAGCTGCAAAGCCGATATTCGAACGGTCGAGCTGGTTGAGGAAGAACATGATGAAGAGCACGTAGAAGACGCGCTTGCGGACCTGCCGCATTGTGCTGGACTCGATCTCGTTCACGCGCACCCCGTTGCCGTCCCTAGGAATCGGTCCGCGCCTGCGCCGCGCCGCGTCCGAGGGCGACGACCGGGTGCCGAGGTGAAATTATCCGACATTCCCCCGATGAGCAGGAATCCGCGGGAACGATAGCATTGTGCTCGGGTAGCCGGAAGCCAAAAGGCAGCGTCCGCAAGGCTTCCGGCGTTGAGCGCGGCCCGGACCGTTCCAGAATGGCCGATTTGGCGCTTTTCCTCGTCATTCGGACACATGTCCCTACCACAAACTGCTCCGACAGTATTGGTGGTGCAGGCCACCGAAGATGCGCACGGGAATGATCCGCCCGATCCGGTGAACCGGTCGATGGATTGGGGCGTCTTTATTCAGCGAGAGGTGAGTCCGGAGCTCGTTGTAATAGGAGACGTAGGCTGTCACGACACGGCGGAGGTGAGCCTCGCCGAACACGACGAGATGGTCGAGACACTCCCGCCGGATCGAGCCGATCAGCCGTTCGACGTAGCCGTTCTGCCAAGGCGGTCGCGGGGCCGTTGGCCGATCACGGATGCCCATGCTCTTGAGGCGTCGGGTGACGACCTGACCGAAGACCGCATCACAATCTCGGATCAGGTCGCGTGGAGCTTCAGTCCACGGAAATGCGTCGGTGATCTGTCGCGCGATCCACTCCGCTGTCGGATCAGAAGTGACACCGAACGACAGGATCCGTCGCCGATGATGGCCGAGGATGACCAGCGCATAGAGGAGACGGAAGCCGATCGTTGGCACCACGAGCAGATCCATCGCGCCGATGCCGGCCGCGTGGTTGCGCAGAAAGGTCTTCCAGCTCTGGCTCGGCGGTCGCCGACGCCGCGCCATGTACTTCGCCACTGTCGACTGCGCGATCTCGATGCCGAGCTTGAGCAGCTCGCCATGAATGCGCGGCGCGCCTCACTGCGGATTGGCAAGGCTCATCTCGCGAACAGGATCACGCAGGTCGCGCAGGATTCTCGGGCGACCACCGCGTGCGCGAGACTTCCAGCGCCAATATAAGCGGAAGCCCTCACGGTGCCATCGCGTCAGGGTCTCAGGATGGACGATCACAACAGCGCTCAGCACGGACGGGTGCAGCCGTTAAAGCCAAACTAAGAGCAGCCGATCGATAAGCGTCGATCGCGCCCGCGATGGCATCCTGCGGCGCAGGACGTTCAACTGATGCCGAAGAATGACGATCTCAGCTTCAAGTCGCCCCTTGGACCTGAATGCTGAGACCACCAAGCATGCCAGGAGTTTCAGACCATCGATCAGCCCGCAGTAGATTACCCGATCCGCGGCCGCAAGGCACTCCGGATGAAGTTCTCGGTAGGGACACGACCCATGGGCGTCTTCTCCGACCGAACCTCCATGGACCGAATCCTCTTCACCGTCTTCAATCATGAAACCCGCAACCAAGGCATCAGCATCCCTCTCCTCCTGACACAAAACCCTTGACGTCACCAAGATCGGGCGGTGCAAATGACATGGCCCGGGTGAATATCGTACCGTCATCAGGTAACGACCGGGAGAGGCCGCCGCCAATGATGATCGCGGCGGCGAGCGCGGTTAGAGGAAATCCAGGGCGTGCCGCATTTCGCCAATGTCATAGTCAGCATCTTGTTCGACGGGCTGGCCTACGCAATGATCCTGTTCATCATCTCCGTGGGGCTGTCGATCACCATGGGGCTGATGGGCTTCGTCAACTTGGCTCACGGTGCCTTTGCCATGGCCGGCGGCTACCTGGCGGTGACGCTGACCCGCAGCTGGGGCGTGCCTTTTATACCCTCGCTCGTCATCACCTTTCTCGTCGTCGGCGCGGCAAGCGTCCCGTTCGAACGCCTGCTTTACGCACGGCTTTATATGGCGGGCGAACTCGACCAGGTACTGCTTACGATCGGCCTCACGCTGATGGCAATCGCGGGCTATACGTTCTTTTACGGGACGCAGCCCCAATCCATGGGCGTTCCTTCCTATCTCACTGGCCAGATTGACCTCGGCTTTCGCGAGTTTCCGGCCTACCGGGTGCTGATGATCGCGGTCGGCGCAATCCTCATCGCCATACTCTGGTACGGCTTCGAGCGTACCAGCATCGGCGCCAAGATCCGTGCTGCGGTCGACAACCGGCGCATGGCGCAATCGATCGGCATCAACGTCGACCGGCTGTTCATGCTCACCTTCGCGGTCGGCGGCGGCTTGGCCGCTTTGGGCGGTGCGCTGGCTGTGTATATCATGGGAATTACGCCGACCTTCGCGATCCAGTACCTCGTGCTGTTCCTCATCGTGGTTTCGGTCGGCGGGCTCGGCAGCATCAAGGGCACCGTCCTGGCCGCCCTCGTACTCGGCATCTTCGACAACGCGGGCAAGTATCTTTATCCCACTGGCGGCGCCTTCTTCATTTATGCCGTCACCGTGTTGCTCCTCCTCTTGCGGCCCTCGGGGCTCTATGGCCGAGAGTAATCGCGCGTCGCCTGGCGCCTACAGGGAAGGCGGCACTGCGGAGCTGCGCGCGCGTGCCGTGCAGTTCATGGCTCGGCGTCATCGCTTTCGGCTGGCGGAGGCGGCGCCCTGGCTCTTGGCCATTCTTGCCTTCTTCCTCTTCCCCGACCGGATGGCTTTCGGCACCCAAGTGCTCATCATGGTACTATTCGCCGTTTCCCTCGATCTCATCCTCGGCTATGCGGGGATCATGAGCCTCGGGCACGCCGCCTTCTTCGGCATCGGCGCCTATACCGCGGCCCTGCTGTCCGCGCGCCTCGGTTGGAACGAGCCGATCACGGGGCTTTTCGCCGCTGCCGCGCTTGCGGCCCTGATCGGCTTTATCTCCGGCTGGTTCCTTTTGCGTTATCGCGGCTTGACGCTGCTGATGCTGACACTGGCGACCGCGATCATGGTGCTTGAGTTCGGCAACGCGCGCGCCGATCTCACGGGAGGCTACGATGGCGTCAACGGCATCGCCATTTCTCCGCTGTTCGGCGTTTTCGATTACGACCTCTACGGACATACCTACTACATTTACTCTCTCGCCGTGCTCTTTATTCTGTTCCTTGTCGTGCGGCAGATCGTCTATTCGCCGTTCGGCCAGGCGCTCATCGGGATTCGCGAGAACGTGCGGCGCATGCACGCGATCGGTTCGCCGGTACATTGGCGCCTCGTGACCGTCTATACCATCGGCGCGGCGATCGCCGGCGTCGCTGGCGCCTTGTTCGCCCAGTCAAATGCATTCGTGACATTGGGCGTGCTCAGCTTCGAGCGCTCGGCCGCGGTCCTGGTGATGCTGATCCTCGGAGGGACAGGCCGACTTTATGGTGCCTTCGTGGGCGCTATCGTCTACATGGTACTCGAGGACAATCTGGCGAAGCTCAGTCCCGCCTTTTGGGAGTTCGGTGTCGGGCTGTTGCTCGTCCTGGCCGTGTTGTTCGCACGGCGTGGCCTATTGGGATTGATCGAGGATTTCGGCAGGCTGATCGGCGAAAGGCCCCGTCGATGACGGCGGCGCCGCTCGAAATCCGCGGCTTGTGCAAGAAATTTGGCGCGCTCCACGTCGCGCGCGACATCAGTTTGACGCTCGAGCATGGTGCGCGTCGGGCGCTGATCGGGCCCAATGGCGCAGGCAAGACAACCCTCGTCAATCTGATTACCGGCGTGTTCGCGCCGTCGGCCGGTAACGTGCTGCTCGACGGCAACGACATCACTCACCTCTCCGAGGCTCAGCGCGCTCGGTGCGGTATCGCACGCACCTTCCAGATCAACCAGCTGTTCGGGGATCTGACCGTGATCGAGAACTTGTGCCTTGCCGTAGGCGAGCGCACCGGCGCGTGCAACCAGTTTTGGCGCCCGGCGGGCGCCAAGCGGGCGGTGACCGACGAGGCGCTCGATTATCTCGAATCGCTTCAGCTCGTCGAGGATGCGCTCACGCTGGTGCGCAAGCTGCCCTACGGCCGCCAACGCCTCGTCGAGATCGCGATTGCGCTCGCGCAGAGGCCTAAGCTCCTGCTGCTCGACGAGCCGACGGCGGGGGTACCGTCGTCGGAGACGCACCTGATTCTCGACACGATCGACCGGCTTGATCGAGGGATCGCGATCCTCATCATCGAGCACGACATGGACGTGGTATTCCGCTTCGCCGATCGGATAACGGTGCTGGTGGCGGGCAAGGTGCTGATCGAGGGCACGCCAAAGGAAATCATGGCGGACGAGCGCGTGCGCGCCGTCTATCTCGGTCAGGAGGGTGGCCGCGAGGCGCCGCATGGCTGAGCGGAGCGCTGCGCTGGAGCTCGATGGTGTTTCCGCCGGCTACGGCGAAACCGTCGTGCTCGAGGACGTGCGGCTCGCACTCGCGCCAGGCGAAAGCCTCTCGATCATCGGCCGCAATGGGATGGGCAAGACCACGTTGCTCGCAACCGTCATGGGCCATACCAAATTCCACGGCGGGACGATGTATTTGCACGGGAAGGAGATCGAGCGCCTGGTGCCGCACCGCCGCGCACTATTGGGGCTTGGCTACGTGCCCCAGGAGCGTGAAATCTTCCCGTCCCTCACGTTGCGTGAAAACCTCGAAGTCGCGGCGCGGCCGGGGCCGTGGACGCTCGCCAGCGTGTTCGAGCTGTTTCCGAGGCTCGCCGAGCGCCAACACAGCCGCGGCAACAAGCTCTCCGGCGGCGAACAGCAGATGCTCGCGATCGGCCGGGCGCTGATGGGCAACCCATCGGTCCTGCTGATGGACGAGCCGTCGGAGGGCCTTGCACCCGTGATCGTCGAAGAGCTTGTGCGGGCATTGAAGCGGCTCACTGAAACGGCAGGGCTGGCACTGGTGCTGGTCGAGCAGAACACCAGGCTCGCCCTTGATATCTCGTCGCGGGTAGCAGTGATGAACCGCGGACGCGTCGTCTACGACGGACCGAGCGAAATCCTGAAACGCGACGCCGCCAAGCTCGATCAGCTCATCGGGGTGAGAAGCCGGTAAGGATGGCCAGGCATCCCGCAAGCTTGGAATGCGGAATTTGACGGATTCAGCGCGGTTAACGCGTAACCTTTCCTTGCGGCTCGCTCCTCTCGAAGATTGCCTTTCCGGCAACCGCCGTCCGTTCGGCGACGATGTCCTGGAGCTGCTCCTCGGCGACCGACAGCGGGTCTGTCAAAGCGGCAGCAGGAACCGCATCTCCACGCCGCGCAGCTTTGGCTTGCCTTGCCGCGCGCCCAAGAGGAGGATGCGCCGAAGTCCCTCCGGCGTGATCTCGAGTCCGTCGTCGTTCGCCGGTGCATGCGACCCGCGCACGGAGCTTCTCGGGCTGTGTATTTTGATCCAGATCAATCTTGCGGCACGCTTCCAATGATATCGTTCGACTTCCGATAAACATCGAAGGACGAGGTCGCGAGGATCATCGGACGCTCGTAGGGAGGCCGCGATGAGACTATTGAAACCGCTGGCTTGCGCTGCTTTCACTCTTATGCTCACGGGGGCCGCGAGGGCCGAGGCCGTAAAGGTCGGCGTGGTGCTGCCGTTTTCGGGCGTCAACGCGGATATCGGGAACCAGATCAACGATGGGCTCAAGCTCTATCTAAAGCTTCATGAGAAGGATCTTGGGGCAGCCACGATCGAGCTGATCGATCGCGATTCGGGAGACCCGACCGGGGCGGCCGCCAAGACGGCGGTAACCGAGCTGATCACGCGCGATCACGTTCAGCTGCTGACCGGCTTCGCATTCTCGCCGGATGCCATCGCCGCGGCGCCGGTGGCCAACCAGGCGAAGGTGCCGATGATCGTCGCGAATGCCGCCACCTCCTGGATCACCAATCTCTCGCCCTTCATCACGCGTACGTCTTTCAGCATGTGGCACGCCGCGTATCCGATGGGAACATATGCGGCAAAGGATTTGGGCTGCCGCGAGGCCGCGGTCGGCTATACCGACTATCCGCCAGGCAAGGACAGTCTCGAGGCCTTCAAGACGGGGTTCGAGGCGGCAGGCGGCAAAATCGTCGACGAGATCCCGATGGGGAATCCCGTTCAAGTGCCGGACTTCACGCCCTTCCTGCAGCGCGTCAAGGATGAGAAGCCTCAGTGCTTCTACGTTTTCGTGCCGTCGGGCAATCACGCTGCGGCTCTGATGAAGACCGCGGGCGATGTCGGCCTCGCTCAGGCGGGCATCAAGGTGATCGGTCCGCAGGACCTGATCCCAGACGATCACCTACAGGAGATGGGCGACGCGGCGATTGGTATCATCATCATGGGCAATTATGCCTATGATTACGAAAATCCCGCCAACGAGGCCTTCAAACAGGCCTGGCATGCCGCCTATGTCGGCAAATCCCGACCGAACGGCTTTGCGGTCGGCGGGTGGGACGCCATGGCGGCGATCGTGTCCGCCATACGATCGCTCGGCGGAAACGTCGATGACGGCGAAAAGGTGATGGCGGCGCTCAAGGGCTGGACTTTTGACAGCCCGCGTGGCCGCATCATGCTGGATCCAGTTACGCGCGACATTATTCAGGATGAGCATGTTGAGCAAGTCTACAAGAAGTCGGACGGCAGCCTGGGCGTGAAGGTGGTGTCAACCATTGCGGCCGTGAAGGATGGCTGCAAGGAGCTCAAGGTTGGCCGGTGCAAGTAACATGACCTGAGCTGCTCCGACAGGGTCCGGAACCGTAGTGCAGTGCGGTTCGCTGCCGCAGAAGGGTCTGGGCCTGTCGCTACCAGAAACGACGTCCGACAGTATTGGAGGTGCAGGCCATCGGGCATGCGCACGGGAATGATTCGACCGATCCGGTGGATCGGTCGATGGATTGGGGCGTCTTTGTTCAGTGACAGGTGCGTCCGCAGCTCGTTGTAATAAGAGACGTCGACTGCGGTGGGGGTGAGCCTCGCCGAGCACGATGAGGTGGTCGAGACACTCCCGCCGGATCGAGCCGATCAGCCGTTCGACGCACCCGTTCTGCCAAGGCGGTCGCGGAGCCGTCGGCCGATCACGGATGCCCATGCTCTTGAGGCGTCGGGTGACGAGTTGACCGAAGACTGCATCACGATTGCGGATCAGGTAGCGTGGAGCTTCAGTCCACGGAAATGCGTCGGTGAAGCGAGGCAAGAACGATCCGGCAGATGGGGAAGCGCTTTGCGAGGCCGTGACACCACCGTGAAGATTTCGTTCGGACACGGACGTCCCGAAGAAATTCTCGATCCGCACCGCGCGTGCGATCTCGGCGATGATGCGGTGACCCTACTAGCCCCAGGCCGCCAAGATCAGGGATGTCGGCTGCTCCTTGAGCCCGTCACGCAAGTGGCAGACGCAACCGTCCCGCACACAGTAGCCGCTTCCCAACGTGCTTTGGCGTTTCCTCAGGAGTGTAGGTCGCGGCTGACGCGAAGCAGGGCTACAGATCGAAAATTGCTGAGCCGATTAGCCTGTCGAGTAGGGCCATTGGGCTCCTCCAGCGCGACGTGTTATTGAATCGACACGGGTTCGAATGTGTCACGACCGATCGCGCCTGAGCGCAGTCATGCAGACGTCCATCTTCATCGCCAAGCTCTTGGGGCCGATCTTTATTGTCGTCGGGACTGCCATACTGTTCAAGCCCCAAACGTTCCGCACTCTGCTCCAAGAGTTCATCGAGAACCACGTGCTGACGTATCTGGCTAGCTTCCTTGGTCTCCTCGCTGGTTTGGCGCTGGTGCTTACTCACGATGTCTGGGTGCTCGACTGGCGGCTTATCATCACGCTAGTTGGTTGATTCAGCATTGTTCGTGCCGTGGTCACCATTTTCCAGCCGCAACAGATCGTTTCGATCGCCTCCAAGCTTCTCAAGCATAAGGGAATCTTCTTTGGTGCCGCCGTGATTGACCTCGTCATCGGCCTGGTCTTGAGCTATTTCGGGTACGCGACGTGATATGGCCGAAACCATCAAAATCGACCGCGCTCCGGTCCTCACCGTATGGGCCGCTGTTGTTGCGGAGCGCCTTGGCCTTGATTGGGACGAGGGGGCTTACGCTAGCCGGGCGATGGCTGCGCTCAATGCTTACAGCAAAGGGATGTCGCTCGATCTGTATGAGCCGACCCCCGAGGCAGTGCGAGAGCGCGGTCGTGAGGCATGCGGGGCTGCGACCGTGCCAGTTGCTCTGCTCCATCCTGCCGCTCCCCCGGTGGAGATGACCGGAGGATTGCGCGGCCTTAGCAAGGACCGCCCAATCACCCCAGGGAGCTCGCCGCGCCATCTCAAGGGCAAGTTCGGTGAACGGCTGCCGCTTTCCGCTGTCTCGTCGGACCGCATCGCCGACAGTCTTCGAGGTAAAGGGGCGATCGGTATTAATCCGCTTCAACCGGTCTAACGGCATTGGCCAAGTTCAGCGCCCTTTGATCCAGGTCAAGTTGCTTTGCGGGCGCTCGTGCCAAATTATTATTAGGTCGACCCGACGGAGGCCCCCGATGTTGAAAGCGCCACCATCCGCGATTCCGAGACCAGCGAGCGGTGCCGTAACCAGAGTGGCCGCGCCCGCGCGCCAATTGCATATGCTGCTGACTCTAAGTATCTGGACCGTCCTCGCCGCCAGTTCCGCGACGGCCCTCGGCTTCGGTGACCGCCCGCTCGAAGGGGGCGCCTTCGCCGGCGCCTTGATGATCTTGCTCGGGGCCAAGGTCTTGCTGCGGCGTTAGCGGTAGAAGAGCCTATCCGCGCCGTGCGCGCGACAGTCAACCAGTACGTCAGGAGGGAGAAATGTCGGCGCGCTCCCTGATGCTGTTCACGCTTGCCGGCAGCACCGATTATGCCAAGCGCGTGGCGCGGCACCTGGAAATTCCGCTTTCCGCCCTCGAGGAACGCGGTTTCGAGGACGGTGAGCACAAGACCCGGCCGCTCGTCTCCGTCACCGGGCAAGACGTCTATGTGGTGCACACGCTCCACGGCGACGACAGCCAATCGGTTAATGACAAGCTGTGCCGGTTGCTCTTCTTCATCGGCACGGTGAAAGATCACGGCGCCGCCCGCGTCACCGCGGTAACGCCCTATCTTTGCTACGCTCGCAAGGATCGGCGCACGCAACCGTATGATCCCGTGACGACGCGCTACGTTGCCCAGCTTTTCGAGGCGGTGGGGACCGACTGCATTTTAGCCCTCGAGATCCATAATTCCGCCGCCTTTGAAAATGCCTTTCGACGCCCGGCGTTGCACATCGCGACCGCTGAGCTCTTTGCCGCTCATTTCGCGCCCTTAATGCGGCAGGAAGAATTCGTCGTCGTCTCTCCGGACGCGGGCGGCGTAAAGCGCGCCGAGCAGTTCCGCCGCGCGCTCGAGCGCCGAACCGGCCGAGCGATCGACAATGCCTTCGTCGAGAAGTACCGCAGCGGCGGCGTGGTCAGCGGCGGAGCTTTGGTCGGCCGGGTCCAAGACAAGACCGCCATCATCCTCGACGATCTCGTGAGCACGGGGACCACTCTACTGCGGGCGGCGGCCGCCTGCCGCGCCGCAGGCGCGCGGCAGATCTTCGCGGCCGCGACGCATGGGCTTTTCGTCGATGGTGCGCCACAACTTTTCAGGGCCGACAGTTTCGACGGCATCGTCATTGCCGACACCGTGCCCTTGCCGGCAAGCTTGGCCGCGGCGCCGCCCGGCGGGCTCACGGTGCTCGATTCGACACCCTTTGTGGCGGAAGCGATCGCCCACGCGCACGGCGAGGCGTGAAGCGTCTTGGGAGAACGACAATGCTTTTCAAAGACCAGCAGGACCCCCGGGTGGACGCTTAGCGACGAAACTCTCGATTTGCCGGGGGCTGCGGGCCAGTCGTGCTCGCCCCGCCGCGGGGCGGCATACCGATAGGATTCGGGATCGCCAAGGTCTTGGACGCGCCTATCGAAGCCGTGCTCGTCCGCAAGATCGGTGCCCCATGGATGCCCGAGCTTTCCGTCGGTGCCATTACCGAGGGAGAGCCTCTCGGGAAGGCCGTCGAGCAGGAAACTTTGGCCGCGCTTGGAGTCACCCAAAAATACGTCGCCGCAGAGATCGCGCGGCGGCTGCCGGGCTCAGCTTCTGGCCGAGCTCGGCGAAGTGTCGCGCCGCTGCCGTGCCGCCGTAAGGACGGCCTGTGGATCTCGACCCGTTTCGACAACGTACCAGTCCGGCGACGCCGAGATCGTGGGCGGCGCTTTGCCAATCCACAGGCCAAGAAAGATGGCTTGCGCCTGATCCGCGATGGCTCTTGCTGCGATACGGTGTTCCAGTGCATCAAAATCCGCGTCGATGACGACGCTGTACCCCGCCTGCAGAACCTGCAGCGCCTCTCTAGTCGCTCCTTCCGTCAAAGCGTCGACACGGAGGAGGCGAGCCCCCGGAAGTGGCGGAAAATCAGCGGCGAGACCACGCGCAAGGCCGGCACGCTCATCATCCGCGCCGCCGATCGCGCACAGCGACGCTGGCGCCCGGTTCAAGAGTGACCGCGATCGAGTCATGAGATGATCGGAGGCAGCGGCGAGCCGGGATTTCTCCTGCCCCGGCGGGCGCCGTAGCGAACCCGACGCGAGAGCGTAGGCGCGGGTCGCCGCGCGGACCGACAGCATCAAAGGAAACGCCTCGAGACCATCGATCTCGGTCGTTGCATCGAGATACCGATTAAATGCGAGATTGCCGAAAGCATTGAGTCCACGCTGGTCGAGATCGACGAGAAGGAAGGCAAGATCATAGAGCACATCGATGCAAGCCAGTTGATCGCTAAATTCGATTGCGTCGAATAGGGTCGGTCGGCCGTCGAACAGGCAGATATTCGCCAGACGCAGGTCGCCGTGGCAGCGGCGGACTTTTCCCGTCGCCCGGCGGTGATCGAGCAGTGCAGCGACGCGGTCAAGTACCGCGTCGGAGGCCGCCCGCAGCGCATCGATCTTCTTTTTCCCGAGAAGCGAGGCGACCGTAAGTTGATCGCGGTGATTGCCCACGATTGCCGCGCGCAACCCCTCGGCGCCGCCGTAACCCGGAGCAATCTCCGCCGCGGCGTGAAAGCGTATGATCTCGTCGGTAAGCGCATGGACGAGCGTGACATTGAGGCCGCCGGCATCGGCAAGGCGATCGAACAGATCTGACTGCTCGAAGCGCCGCATCACCACCACCCAGTCGAGCGTCGCGCCATCGCCATCGAAGCCGAGACCGCCATCGGCCCGGCGCCGGATCGCCCACAGCCCCAGATAGAGCTGCGGCGCGGTCCGCCGATTGACCGCGAGCTCGGCCCGGCACGCCGCCTCACGGCGCTCGAGCGTGCTGTAGTCGAGCATCGAAAAGGCGACGGCACGTTTCAGTTTGTACGCGTGGCCGCCGACCAGAAAGACAATCGAGCAGTGCGTCTCGATGCGGCTGACCTCGGCGTTTTCACCGCCGTAGCTCGCTGCTTGCGACAGGAATTCGATGACCTCATCCTGGCCGAAGCCCATCCGCGCTCTCCGATGCGCCATCCCCGATGACCAACCGTCCAGAGGCATCCGGCTGGATGAGCCTGGGGTGAGGCGTATCATCGCCGAGCGCGAGCTGCAAGGGAAGATGCGAGCATTTCCGAGTGGGGTCGTCGGAAGGCGTGGCGTTAGGCGCCTTCCCAACGGCGCGTGCGCATGGCGCGGCGGACGCGCGTGGTCGCAAGTTCCAGGGCGGCCGCGCGAGGCAGGATGCGCTTCCGCGCCGCCTCTTCCATGACGAAGCCGGTGTTCTCCCGGATCTTCTCGGCAATCGCGGCGAAGGCCGCGGCCTGCGTTCCATTCTGATATTCCGTCGCAGCGCAGATCACCCCGCCGGCATTGGCGATGAAATCGGGGATGACGAGCACGCCGCGATCGGCGAGCGCCTGTTCGGCCTCTTGCGTGCACGGGATGTTGGCGCCTTGGGCCACGAGCCTCGCCCTGAGGCGCGCGACGTTTCCCGCATGCAGAACGTCCGGCCGGGCCGCCGGAATCCAGATGTCGCAGGGGATGTCGATGACCGCGTCGACATCGAGCGCGCGTCCACGCGGGTAATCCTTGACCGAGCGGCCCGCCGCCTTGAGCGCGCGCAGGGCGGCTAAATCGAGCCCGTCCGCGTCGGCGACGGTCCCGCGGGAGTCGCTGGCCGCGACGAGGACGGCGCCCTGCTCCGCGAGGCAGCGCGCGGCGTGTTGGCCGACCGAGCCAAACCCCTGCACGACGACGCGCGCCCCCTTGAGCTCGAGCCCGACATAGCGGCGCGCGACATCGACCGCCGCGGCAAGCCCGAAGCCGGTCGCGCCGATCTCGTCGAGCGGAATCCCGCCAATTTCGCGCGGCAGGCCGACGGCGCGCCCGGTTTCATCCTTGATCCAACCCATCGCCAGCTCGTCCGTGCCCATGTCGGGCCCGGGAATGTATTCGACGAGGTCGCGGATCGCCGTTGCAAATGCGCGGATTAGCTGTTGCTTCGCCGCAGCCGGCATCTTCGGATCGGCGAAGATCACCGACTTCCCGCCGCCATGCGGCAGACCGGCGGCGGCGTTCTTCAGCGTCATCGCGCGTGCCAGGCGAAACGCCTCTTCGGCGCTCACATCGGGCGCCATGCGGACCCCGCCCACCGCCGGGCCGCAGGCGATGTTGTCGATCGCTACCACCGCCTTGAGCCCCGCCGACCGGCGCTGGATGTGCAGAATCTTGAGCGGCCCCAATTCGTCGCCGAAGCGGAAGAGGTCTTCCATGTGATTCTCCCTGGCCTAGGCGCGGTGCCGAAGATCCTCGATCATCGCCTTCAAGAACCGGGCCGCCTCGCCACCGGTGACGACGCGGTGGTCGAAAGTGAGCGAGAGCGGGAGCATATGACGGAACGCCACGCTTTCATCGCGCGCTATTGCTTGCGGCGCGATCCGGCCGCCGCCGATGATCGCCACCTGCGGCGGCAGGATCACGAGCGCTGCATGGCGGCCGGCCAGCGTGCCGAAATTGGACAGGGTGATGGTCGGGTCGCGCAGATCGGCGAGCGGAAGCGTGCGGCTCCGCGCGGCGGTCTTGAGCGTCTCCAGATCGCGCCGCAGCTCCGCCGAGTCGCGGTTCGCCACATCGCGCAGCACTGGCACAATGAGCCCGTCCTCGATATCGACGGCGATGCCGAGATCGACCTGCGGCATGAGTTGCCGAACCATGGCATCGCCGTCATAGCGCGCGTTGAGCGCTGGCTCAGCGGCGAAGCCGGCGGCGATTGCCCGGACCAGCCGCATCGTCACATCCGCATTCGGCGACCACCAGGCCTCGACATCGGCCTCGTCCCAGAGCGTCGCCGGAACCACTGCGGCATGGGCGCGCGCCATATTGACCGCCATTGTGCGTCGAACGCCCTTGAGCGGTTCGCCGACCACAGACTTGCCGCCACGGACGGCGACGGCTCGCTCGACATCGGCACGCGTTATCGCGCCGCCGGGACCGCTGCCGGTGACTTGCGCGAGATCGACGCCGCGCTCCCGCGCCAGCGCGCGCACCGCCGGCGCAGCGGCCGGCCGGGCCTCGACTCGTGCGACGCCCGGCGCCGCGGGGGCGGGCGGCGAGGGCGAAACCGGCTCGTTGAGCTGCCCGACCACCGTGCCCGTATCGGCGTGCGCCCCTTCCTCGAAGGCGACCAGCGGGGCACCGACCTTCACGCGATCGCCGGGCTTGCCGAAGAGCTGCTCGATCCTGCCGGATTTCGGGGCCGGGACCTCGACGACGGCCTTTTCGGTCTCGACCGAGACGAGCGGCTGGTCGGCGACGACATGCTCGCCCTCGGCAACATGCCAGGCGACGATCTCGGCATCCTGCAGGCCCTCGCCGAGATCCGGCAGGTTGAAGTTGCTCATGCGTAGGCCATGGCGCGACGCGCGGCGGCAATGATCCGTGCCGCGTCGGGAAGATAATGCTGCTCGAGACGCGGCAGCGGCATGACCGTGTCATAGCCGGCGACGCGCTCGATAGGGGCGAGCAGCGACAGCAACGCGTGCTCGGCGACGCGCGCCGCGATCTCGCCGCCGAAGCCCGCGGTCAGCGGTGCCTCATGCGCGATGATGCACCGGCCGGTCTTCTTGACCGAGGCGAGGATCGTCGCGGCGTCGAGCGGCTTCAGAGTCGCGACATCGATCACCTCGGCCTCGATCCCGGCTTCCGCCAGCGTGGCTGCCGCCGCGAGCGCCTCGCGCACCATCGCGGCCCAGGCGATGATCGTCACATCCCGTCCGTCCCGGAGAACGAAGCTGCGGTCGAGCGCCAGCGCCGTCCCGTCATCCGCCACCTCCTCGCGCTCGGCACGATAGAGCCGCGTGGGTTCGAGAAAGACCACGGGGTCCGGATCGCGGATCGCCGCCAGCAGCAGTCCGTAGGCCAGTCGGGGCGAGGAAGGAATGACGACCCGCAAGCCCGGAATATGCGCCAGCATCGCTTCGGGACTTTCGGAATGATGCTCGATCGCGCGAATGCCGCCGCCACAGGGCGAGCGCACCACCAAGGGGCAAGTGAGCCGTCCGCGCGTCCGCGTCCGCAATCTCGAGGCGTGATTGGCGAGCTGATCGATAATCGGATAGAGAAAGCCCGTGAACTGGATTTCCGCGACCGGCCGAAAGCCTTGCGCCGCGAGCCCGACGGAGAGGCCGGCAATCGCCGCCTCGGCCAGCGGCGTGTCGAAGACCCGGTCCGAACCGAAGCGCTGCAGCAGCCCGTCGGTCGCGCGGAAGACGCCGCCATCGATGCCGACATCCTCGCCAAGCACCAAGACGCGCGAATCTTCCGCCATGGCACGCGCAAGCGCAAGATTGACCGCCTGGACGAGGCTCGTCTCGCTCATCGCGTCACGCCGCCGGAAAGAAGCGCGCCCGCCTCTGCCTGGCCCAAAGCCGCGGCGCGCTGCGCCGCGAGATCCGCCGGCAAATTGGCGAAAGTGTAGTCGAAGATCGTTGCGGGATCCTGCGCCGGCGTGTCGAAATACGCGGCCGCTGCGGCGTCGATTTCCGCGGCGGTCTCCTGCAGCAACCGTTCCTCCTCCGCCTTGCCCCAGCTCCCGAGCTCGGTGAGATAATGCCGCAGCCGCAGCAGCGGCTCCTCGGGCCAATGGCGCGTCACCTCCGCATCGTCGCGATAGCGGCTCGCATCGTCGGCCGTGGTGTGATCGCCGAGCCGGTACGTCACGGCCTCGATCAGCGAGGGGCCTTGTCCGTCGCGGGCGCGCTCGATTGCCGCCGCAGCGACGGCGCGAACCGCGATCACGTCATTCCCGTCCACCTGCTCGCCGGTAAAGCCGGCAGCGAGCGACTTCTGGGCAAGGGTTGCGGCGGCGGTCTGCTGCCGCAGCGGGACCGATATGGCCCATTGATTGTTGCTGACCACGAAGACCACCGGCAAACGCCACACGCCCGCGATGTTGAGCGCCTCGGCGACGTCGCCTTTCGAGGTTGCGCCGTCGCCGAAAATGCAGACCGCGACCCGCTTCTCGCGCCGCAATTTGAAAGCGAGTGCCGCGCCCACCGCATGGGGCGCGTGGCTTCCCACCGGCACGCAGATGGGGAAGTCTTCGCGCGGCCCCGCGAAAACATTGCCGCGCTCGTCGCCGCCCCAAAAGAGGAAGAGCTCGAGCGGAGTCACGCCGCGCAGCAGCTGCGCCCCATGCTCGCGAAAGCTCGGAACCAGCAGGTCGTCCGGGCGCATCGCATCGGCCACGCCGACGGAGACCGCTTCCTGTCCGAGCGAGGATGCGAAGGTTCCCAGCCGACCGGTACGCTGCAAGGCGATGGCCTTGGTATCGAAGGCCCGGGTCCGCACCAGCGCGCAATAAAGCGCGACGAGCTTTTGCGGAGCGCGGGCGAAATCCGGCAGCGGTGCTACAGCGCTTCCGTGCGGATCGAGACAGCGGACGTAGCCGATTTCGTATCGTGCGACGGTTTCGGTCATGCCTTAAAGCCCCGACAGAGCTTCGCTTGAGGCTAGCGTTCTTCCGACCTATTCCTCTTGACCTAGATCAATCAAAGGAGGCAAAGAGTTTCAATGGATCCCGCGAGCAGCCTCCTGCTGACCGACCTCTATCAGCTCAACATGATCCAGGCATATCTGGACCGGGGCGAGACCAGGACCGCGGTTTTCGAATTCTTCGTGCGCAAGCTCCCGGCGCGTCGCGGCTTTCTTGTCGCGGGCGGGCTGGAATCGGCGCTCGACTTCCTGGAGCATCTGCGATTTTCGCCCGAGGAGCTCGAGTGGCTTGCCCGCACCGGACGCTTCAGCAAAGCGCTCATCGATTACCTCGCTTCCATGCGCTTCACCGGCGACGTGCATGCCATGCCGGAAGGCACCGTCTTCTTCGCGGACGAGCCGATCCTGCGCCTGACCGCGCCATTGCCGATCGCCCAATTGGTCGAGACCAGGCTGGTGAACCTTTTGCATTTTCAGACCGTGATTGCCGCCAAGGCGGTGCGCATGGTGCTGGCCGCGCCCGGCAAGCTGCTGGTCGATTTCGGTCTGCGCCGCGCGCACGGCGCAGAAGCCGGGCTCATGGCCGCGCGCTCCAGCTACATCGCGGGCTTTGCCGGCACCGCGACCGTCCTCGCCGAGAAGACCTACGGCATCCCGATTTACGGCACCATGGCCCATTCCTTCATCCAGGCTCACGACGACGAGGCCGCGGCCTTCGAGAATTTCGCGATTTCCCGGCCGGAGAACCTGATCCTCCTGATCGATACCTACGACACCGAGGCCGGAGCGAGGAAGGTCGTGGAGATCGCGCCGCGGCTGCGGGCCAAAGGCATTACCGTCCGCGGCGTGCGGCTCGACAGCGGCGATCTCATCGCGCTGTCAAGAAGCGTGCGGCGCATCCTCGATGAGGGCGGCCTTCCCGAGGTGACCATTTTCGCCAGCGGCGGGCTCGACGAGGATGTTCTGATGGATATCGCGCGGGCCGGCGCGCCCATCGACGGGTTCGGGATCGGCACTAGCCTCACCACCTCTTCCGACGCGCCCGCGCTCGACTGCGCCTACAAGCTTCAGGAGTATGCCGGGGTCGCCCGACGCAAACGGTCGACCGGCAAGGCGACCTGGCCAGGCCGCAAGCAGGTCTGGCGGCGCTATCAATCGGACGGAACGATGGCCGAGGACAACCTGTCCCTCGAGACCGACGAGGCCGCGGGCGAGAAGCTGATCCAACTGGTCATGCGCGGCGGCCAACGCAAGGGGCAGCCGCCGAGTTTGGCAGAGCTTCGCGCCCGCGCGGCGCGCGACCTCGCGCGGCTGCCTGCGCCTTTGCGCCGCCTCGAGGCCGGCGCAGCCTATCCCGTGCGGGTTGGGGAGCCGCTTCGGCGCCTCGCCGACGAGATCGACCGCCGCTCCACCAGCGCGGGACAGCCGGGCTGATCCAAACCGGACAGCACGCGGGTCGACCCGGAAAAGTGGCGCAGATCGTCGCAGAACGGCAATTTCGGCGGCATCGCCGAGGCCGCACGCGCTCTTGATTCAGATCAAGGTCGGGCGCGTCATCGGGTCTTAGCCTCTTTTTGTAATCTGCGCCAAGTGGCAATGGCACTGGCGAGAAGTCAAACTTGTCGATCAACCAACGGAGAAAAACATGCAATCGATCAAACGAGCCCTCGCGATCGCGCTTCCGCTGATCGCGCTCGGTGCATGCACGACGACACTGAGCGATCAGGACCGCGCCCTCTTGACCACGGCGAGCGCCAACGCCGAGGCCGCGAAGCAGCAAGCGGCACAGGCCGCGAGCCTGGCTCAGCAGGCGCTCGATGCCGCCCACGCGGCGCAGGCGTCGGCCGCAGCCGCCAATGAGAAGGCGGACCGGATGTTCCAGCGTTCGCTCCGCAAGACCAAGCCGAGTTCGTAAGCAAATTCGGAAGCCACATCTCTCTTGCAAGAGGAGAAAGTCATGGCTGAAGTTTCCGTCGACGTGAAAAAGGCAATGCCTTCCAGGACCGCAGTT
>Ga0209415_10007317_pt1 | contig 19306 bp, 16 predicted proteins | sample PeaSoiSIISIP2007_FD_187696 | JGI IMG/M metagenome (GOLD analysis project Ga0209415, IMG submission 187696) | Peat soil microbial communities from Weissenstadt, Germany - SII-SIP-2007 (SPAdes) (version 2) | ecosystem: Environmental > Terrestrial > Soil > Wetlands > Peat | place: Germany... | reverse complement strand
GTGGCAGGTCGTCCGATCTTCGAGATTCGTCCGCCAGAATACGTGACACCAGAAATAGTCGCGTTCGTGCGAAGCAGAGTGGGCGTCGACGTGAAGCCTCACGTCTGAACGGTGGTACCTTAAGAAGATTGTCGACAACATGGACAGAAGATTTGGTGCTTGGCTAGCGACCGCTCTGAGGCCTCCGCTGGTCGCCGTTGCTTGGGTGGGAGGAAGACTCTACAGACTTTTGTTCTCGCGCTACGATGAAAAATTAGCTAAAGAGCATGAAGAGAAGCTTGCGGCGGATATTCAGAACGTTCTGCCGTTCCTGTTTGATGAAATGGGGGGGCGAATTGTTCCAAACGAAGGGGTTGAGTTTCCTCCCCCGTTCGATTACGCGGTCGTAACTGTGGACATTTCACCTGTACGCCTTCGATTTACTCGTGGGCGGGACCATCTGACCGTCCAGGTCGGCCCTAAGGTTTCTCCAAGTAACTGGCACGAATTATCCACTGCCCTTAGTGTTCTAGGGGTGCATGGTGTACAAAGAGGCTCAATATCGGGGCTTGCGCAAGCCGGCCGGCTATTACGCCTGTACAGGAGTGAACTCACAGACGCTTTTTCGGAAGATCAATACCCTCGTTTAAGAGCGCAGCTTGAGGAGATCTACGAGCGTGATCGCATCGTGACAAAGCAACTTGAAACCGAGATAAACCGTAGGCTATATCCCCAAGAATAGATCTCGAAGAGGGTATGGCCCGCGCCCGGACCGCACCTTTGTTATCCTGCTCACGTGCAGATTCACAAAAGTGCCTGGTTGCTGGTTCTGCTCTCGGCTGCCCTGCAGATTCTGATCTTCCCGCTCCCCAATCTCTACATGCTCTGCTGGGTCGCGATCACGCCGCTCTTGATCGCAATTTTGCGGGCTCGTCAGCCGCAAACGCTGCAACTGCGGGCAGGAATCAAACTGCTTCCCGCCAGCCCACTGCAGGCGTTCTTGTTAGCGTATGCGTGTGGGATTCTGTGGTACGCCGGCACCTGCTATTGGATTTATAGCGTCATGCACCAATATGGAGGGGTCAGCACACCCGTCGGAATCGTCATTCTGATTCTGTTCTGCCTCTATCTTGCGATCTACCACGGCGTTTTCGGGCTGTTAGTGAGTCTGCTTGCAGGCAGCGGTCCGTTAAACCTGCGAGCGCTGTTGCTCTCGCCGGTCGTGTGGGTGGCCGTCGAACTGGCCCGAACCCGCATCACTGGATTCCCCTGGGGACTGCTGGGCACGACCCAGGTAGACAACATTCCGCTATCTCGCATTGCCTCAGTCACGGGCGTGTACGGTCTGTCATTCGAAATCATGCTGGTGAATGCGGCATTGGCTGCTGCCTTTCTGGTACCTCGTGAAAAACGCAAACGCCTCTTGCTTGCGAGCCTTGCCGCCGCCCTGATTTTGCAGGCCGGAAGTTTGGTTCCCGCCCCCGCACTTACTGCCGACCACAGCGCGATCCTGGTCCAGGCGAACGTGCCAATTCTCGAAGGCTCCGATTGGACCAAGCCGTATTTCAACGACACCTTGCGCGACTTGACTGAAATCAGTCTCGATCCCCATGATGGTCCGCATCCTGATTTGATCGTGTGGCCGGAATCTCCCGCACCGTTCTACACCAGTGATTCGATTTTCCGCGACGCGGTCAGCAACGTCGCACTCCGATCGGGCGCGTGGCTGCTGACCGGCAGCATCGGAATCCGCAATGCCAGCACGACGCCAGACCAGGTCACGGAAATCTACAACTCGGCCGCGCTCGTGAGCCCGAACGGCGACTGGATTTCACGCTACGACAAAATTCATCTCGTTCCTTTCGGCGAATACGTTCCCTTCAAACAAATATTTTCCTTTGCCGGAGGTCTGACCAAGGAAGTTGGAGATTTTTCTCGGGGTACTTCCCGTACACCCCTCGACGCGGGCGGAACCAAACTCGGAGTTTTCATCTGCTACGAATCCATCTTCCCGGACGATATCCGGCAGTTCGCCAACAACGGCGCGCAAGTTTTGGTGAACATTTCCAACGACGGCTGGTACGGCGACAGCGGAGCCTACGCCCAGCATCTCAAGCAATCCCGCATGCGCGCCGTCGAAAACAACCGCTGGCTGCTGCTTGATACCAATACCGGACGCACCGCTGGAATCGATCCCAATGGGCGAATCGTGACCAGTGCTCCGCGCAAAACTCGGACGGTGCTGCCCGCTCCATATGCGCTCATTAGCGCGACCACCTTCTATACCCGTCACGGTGACTGGTTCGCCTATCTGTGTGCGATAATTTCAGTGGCAGCAATATTCATGCGGTTGTTGGTTCGAAAGCGAAAAGAAACGTAGCAAAACAGCCTCTAGAGACGTTGCTTGCAACGTCTCCCGCGAAAATTTCAAGAGGACAAACTCATGGTCGAAGAGCTGGAAAAAGAATACGCACCCCTGAAAGATAAAGTTCGCGAACTTCGGGAGTATCTTTGACGCTGGCAACCTGCGCCAACGTCTGACCGAGATCGAAAAGCAAGCCTCCGACCCGAATCTTTGGTCGAATCCCCAAAAATCCCAAACGGTCATGCGCGAGAAAAAGCGCCTGGAAGATATGTTGTCGAATGAAGCCAACCTCATCCGGCACGGCGACGACATTTCTGCCTACTTCGACCTGGCCAGAGAAGGCGAGAGTGTCGACGCCGATCTGCGCCGCGAAATCGACTCTCTCAGACAACTGGTGGACCGCCTGGAGACCGAGACCCTGCTTTCGGGCGAGAACGATGCCCGCAACGCGATTGTCACCATTCATCCCGGTGCTGGGGGGACGGAATCGCAGGACTGGGCGGACATGCTGCTGCGAATGTATCTACGATGGGCTGAGCGCCAGGGTTTTGAGACGGTCCTATACGACTACCAGCCAGGTGAAGAAGCAGGCCTGAAGTCCGCGACCTTCGCGGTCAATGGCGAATACGCCTTCGGCCTGCTGACCAGCGAAATCGGAGTGCATCGGCTGGTGCGCATTTCGCCGTTCGATCAAGCCAAGCGCCGCCACACATCTTTCGCCAGCGTCTACGTCTCGCCGGAAATTGACGACAGCATCGACATCATCATCAAGCCCGACGATCTGCGCATCGACACCTACCGCTCCAGCGGTAAAGGCGGACAGCACGTCAACACCACCGACTCCGCCGTGCGCATCACCCACATTCCTACCGGTATTGTGGCGGCGTGTCAGAACGAGCGTTCGCAGCACAAGAACAAAGACCGCGCTATGAGCATGCTCCGTTCCAAGCTTTACGAAAACGAACTGGAGAAGAAGCGCGCAGCGACCAAGAAGATCGAAGACTCGAAACTAGACATCGACTTCGGCTCGCAAATCCGCTCGTACACTCTGCAACCGTATCGTCTAATTAAAGATCACCGCACCAAGATGGAAGTCGGCGATGTGGACCGCGTGATCGACGGGGATCTGCAACCCTTCATCCGTGCCTACCTGCAAATGCGCCGCGGCGAAAAGCAAGCCTAGAATCGCGTCGGGACAGCCGGGCAAAGCTCGGAGAGATTGTTGACTAACTGTAATTGTTGTCATCCCGAGCAGAGCGAGGGATCTGGGTCCCTCACATGTCCGCGAAAACCCAGATTCCTCGTCGCTCCGCTTCTCGGAATGACAGAGGATGAGTTTTGTGAGCAATTCCAGCGAAGCTACGGCAGCCCCAGAGTTCCAGGGTCGCGTTTATCGCTGCCTGCTGCTAACATTCCATCCTTGAGGTGAGACCAACTGCTGAACCAAACCATTTCGCACTATCGCATCCTCGAGAAGTTAGGCGGGGGCGGTATGGGCGTCGTCTACAAAGCCGAAGACATCAAGCTCGGCCGTTTCGTAGCCCTCAAGTTCCTGCCCGATGATGTAGCCAAAGATCCCCAGGCCCTGAGCCGCTTTCAACGCGAGGCCAAAGCCGCCTCCGCGCTGAATCACCCGAACATCTGCACCATTCACGAGATCGATGAACAGAACGGTCAGACCTTCATCGTGATGGAATATCTCGACGGCGTGACCCTGAAACACCGTATCGCGGGGCAGCCTCTGGATACCGAGGTTTTGCTGTCGTTGGCGATCGAGATTGCGGACGCACTCGACGCTGCCCACACGGAAGGCATCGTTCATCGCGACATCAAGCCAGCCAATCTATTCGTGACCAAGCGCGGGCACGCAAAGATTCTCGATTTCGGCCTGGCGAAACTTACTCCGGTGACGGGCAAACCCACCGAGGCAAGCCCAGCCGAAGCAACCGCCGCTGCAGCGAGCATTGATTATCTGACCAGTCCCGGAACCGCCATCGGAACCGTAGCGTACATGTCCCCCGAGCAGGCCAAAGGCAAAGAACTGGATGCCCGCACCGATCTGTTTTCCTTCGGAGCGGTCTTGTATGAGATGGCGACCGGCACGCTGCCGTTTCGCGGAGACACTTCGGCGATGATCTTCGACGCCATCCTCAATCGCATGCCGCCTGCGCCCGCGCGCCTCAATCCCGACCTCCCGCCGCGGTTGGAAGAGATCATCCATAAGGCGCTGGAGAAAGATCGCGACCTTCGATATCAGCACGCTTCCGAAATGCGCGGCGACCTGAAGCGATTGCAACGAGACAGCAGTTCTGGACGACGCTCGGCGTATCAAAGCACCGACGAAGCCGGCAGCGCCGCGGCGCAAGCCGCAGCCGCGCCTCCGCCGAGCGGAAAACACCCGATCGATTCCGCACATGTTTCTGCGGCGAGCACGCCGGCGCGGGTGAGCCGTGAAAATGGAAGCAAGAAACTGCTGCCTATCGGTCTGGCAGTTGTGCTGGTGCTGGCAGCAGGTTTCGGGATCTACAAAATGCTTGCTGGACGCGTCTCCAAACCCACGGCGGCAGCGTTCCAATCCATCCACCTGACTCGCCTGACCAACACCGGCAAGTCCCGCGTGGCTGCCATCTCCCCCGATGGCAAATACGTCGTCCACGTAATCGAAGATGCTGGAAAACAGAGTCTTTGGGTACGGCAGGTAACGACCGCGAACAATGTTCAGATCGTTCCTCCGGCGGAGACGACGTACTTCGGCATGACGTTTTCTGCGGACGGCAACTACGTCTACTACGTTACCGCCAACAAGAATGAGTCCCAGGCATTCCTCTACCAGGTGCCGGTGCTCGGAGGCACTCCGCGAAAGTTGGTCGAGGATATCGATGTGCCCGTCGCCCTTTCGCCCGACGGTAGCCAGTTGGCCTATTCACGCTTCGCCCCCTCGAAAGGTACGGATGATTTGGTGGTGGCCAAGGCCGACGGGTCCGGTGAGCATGTCGTTGCCAGCCGCAAACTGCCCACAAGGTACGCTGCCTCGTGGTTCGGTCACAGTGCGGGTCTAGGTTGGTCGCCGGACGGCAAAACTATCGCCACGCTGGCCTCCGATGGTCGTGCCGGCGCTCGGTGGACCTTGGCGGGTGTACCGGTGGCAGGCGGAGCCGAACAAACGATTTCATCTACCAGGTGGTCCACTGAGGGACGACCGGCTTGGCTGGCGGATGGTAGCGGTTTGGTACTCGACGCCTCCGATCAAACCTCCAGCCTCTCTTCTCAGCTCTGGTACATTGCTTATCCCAGCGGCGAAGCGCGAAGAATTACCAATGATCTGAACCGGTATTTCGGCGTGAGTCTGACCGCGGATTCTAGCGCCCTGGTCACTGTACAAAGCGAAGTTGCCTCCTCGATTTGGGCTGCCCCGCGAGGCGAGGCCAAGGGCGCGAAGCAAATCACTTCGGGGACCGGGACCGGCGCAGGTCTCAACGGCATCGCGTGTACCCCGAACGGTGGCGTGGTCTATACCTCGAACGCAAGCGGACGGCGTGATCTCTGGAGCATGGCGGCGGACGGAAGCAACCCGGTGCAACTTACTCTGAATGGCGGCAACAATTACGATCCCAGCATTTCTGTCGATGGGAACATCGTGGTTTTTTCCTCCGACCGCAGCGGCCGCAACAATATCTGGAGAATGAATCTTGATGGCAGCAGCCCGGCCCAGCTTACCCATGGTGATGCGGACGTCTACCCGCAGATTACCCCCGACGGCAAATGGCTGATCTATGAGTCCGTGAGCTCGGGGAAACTGCGCATCGTGAAGCAGAGCCTCGACGGAGGCACACCCCAGCCAGTGACCGAACGCACCGCCTCACGCCCCATAATTTCCCCCGACGGAAAGTGGATCGCTGTTTACTTTTTTGACGATACAACAAGCCGATTTGAACTCGCCGTTGTGCCCATTGAAGGCGGCGAACCGACCAAATTGTCCTACCTGGTAGATTCCGCGTTTGGGTGGATGCCAGATAGCAAAGCTGTGGTGTACGTGGATGACCGAAACGGCGTTTCCAACCTGTGGAGCCAAACCCTCGATGGCCACCCGCCCAAGCAGATCACAAACTTCACCGACGGCACAATCTTCAATTTCGCCTGGTCTGGCGACGGCAAGCAACTGTTCCTGGCGCGCGGCGCAATCAACAGCGACGTAGTCCTCATCAACAACGTGAAGTAGGCAGGCCGTTCGATGAAATCAAAAGAGCAAACAGTCACTCCACTTGGTCCACGCTTTGAACGAGCCCTGCTGTTTGCCACCCGCAAACACGCAGGCCAGCACCGCAAAGGCACGGCCGTACCCTACGTTGCGCATCTTTTGAGTGTCGCCGGCCTGGTGCTCGAAGCCGGAGGCGATGAAGACCTTGCCATTGCTGCGCTCTTGCACGACGTGGTCGAAGACTGTGGCGGCGCTCCCATGCTGAAGGAAATTCTCCGTCGTTTTGGCAAGCGCGTCGCTCACGTGGTCGACGGCTGCACCGATACCGATCTCGATCCCAAACCGCCCTGGCGGCAACGCAAGGAAGACTACATCGCGCATCTGCGAACTGCCGATGCCGACACTCGCCTGGTTTCCGCCGCCGACAAACTGCATAACGTCCGCTCCATCGTCGCCACCTATCGCGAAATTGGCGACCGAATCTGGGAGCGATTTCATGGAAAACGCGACGGCACGCTCTGGTACTACAGGACCTTGCTGAATGAATTCCAGCGCAAGAAATCAAGCCCCCTGATCCGCGAACTGGAACGAGCCGTCATCGAACTGGAAGCCGTGGTGACTCCGGCCAAGTGACCGCGGCACGTTCCGGTGCCCTTCGTAACCTTACCTGCCCAGAAAACACTGGCAAACCAACCCACCTCGGCATGATCCTGTAATGTCCAGCATTTTTCGGAGCTAAGCCAACTTCTATGCCACGCATGATCGATGTCATTCGCTCCTCGGGGGCCAACTCGAACGTGATGCAAACCGCCGCCCGCGGCGCGCTCGCCGTTCCGCCTCAGGAGATGCTCGAAATCCTGGTTTACCTGGCAACTCAGACCAAAATCTTCGCCGAGCGTGCCCGGCTCACGTTGGCGGGATGGGACGAGACCTCTTCCCGGAAAGCTGCAGCCGATCCGAAAACCCCGAAAGAAGTGCTGGCCTACCTGATCACCCCAGGAAATCTTCGGCCAACCCTGCTTCCAGCATTGCTGGAGAACCCCTCGGTCTCCGAAACATCGCTGGCCGAACTGGCCGCCGCAGCTTCTCGCTACATGCTGGAAACCCTGGTCAAGAGCCCGCGGATCAATCAGTCCAAAATCATTCTGAGCGCGCTAAGCTCCAACCCGCACTTGAACCAAGCACAATCGTCGGCCATCGTGGAGAGGCTTGCCTCTTTCGCATCGCCAACCACAAGCGAACCAGAGTCTCCGGCAGCGTCTCCTGAATCCTCGCCGGCAGCGGATTTTGCACCGTCAGAGGTTCCCAATCAAGCCAGCCCTGAAACCAGCGCGGGCGAAGTCCCGGACGAAGCGACCGCCGCATACCTGACCGAACATGCCGGAGAAATCTCCGCTGAAGGCAACAAACCATTCCAGCCGATCGGCGGACTCGAGGAACTGCCTGCCGATGCTCCGATGGTTCCCGATCCAGCGCCGGCCGAAGCGAAAACCGAAGCGGTCGCTTCGAGCATAGCCCATGGCGCAGCCACGGCCGCCCGCAAGGCTCCGGCTCCCGTGAAGAAGACTTACTTGAGTGCCGAAGAACAACGGGGCAGCGCTCTACAGAAAATCTCCAAGCTGGGTATCACAGGACGCATCCAGTTGGCAATGAAAGGGACCAAGGAAGAACGGTCACTACTCATTCGCGACGGGACAAAAATCGTAGCCCTGGCCGTGCTGGAATCGCCCAAGCTTACCGACAGCGAAGTCGAAAAGTTCGCCAATCAAAAGAATGTGCTCGAGGCCGTCCTTCGCGGCATCTCGATGAAGCGTCGCTTCATGAAGCAATACGCAATCCTGCGTAACCTGACCTTCAATCCCCGAACTCCCATCGACGTTTCTCTCGGCCTGGTAAAGCATCTGCTGGCCGGAGACCTTAAGAATCTAGCAGGCAACAAAGAAGTGTCAGACACTGTGCGCAAGATTGCGCTCAGAATGTTCAGGCAGAAACTGGACGTGACCAAGAGCGACTAGAGAAACGGCGGAGCTCAGCGCCCGCGTGTCCCAAGTAAATTTCCAGCAGTTCAAAAGTTGGCGCCCCACGACGTCTCTCGCTACAATTGCTTTGCAATGTCTTCGTCGCCCCAACCTGATCCCATCGCAGATCTCCTGAAGCGCTCCAAAACCATTGCCGTAGTCGGACTCTCGAATAGCCCCCTGCGCCCGAGCCACGGAGTTTCTGCGTACATGCAGATGAACGGCTATCGCATCATTCCAGTCAACCCGCAGATCAAGGAGGCCCTTGGCGAAAACGCTTATGCAACCTTGCTCGATGTTCCTGAGAAGATCGATATCGTGAATATCTTCCGCCGGCCCGAGTTCGTCGAGGAGGTTGTGGATCAGGCGATCCGGCTAAAGGTTCCCGCCATTTGGATGCAGGAAGAAGTCGTCAACGAAAAAGCTGCGGACAAAGCGCGACAGGCAGGAATTTTCGTGATCATGGACAGTTGCATCCTGAAAGAACACAAGGCCCGCTTCGGCTAACCGGCGTGCAGTTCCTTCCTTTGTGTACCTTCGTGTCCTTTGTGGTTAAAGCATTTGAACTTCATTAATCTCAAAGGATGCCAAGATACACAAAGGAGGAACGTCGCGTAACCAATTAAGCTACGCCTTCACCAGAATGACGGTCGCGTCATCGTGCAAGCCAGCCCCGTTGGCAAACGTCCGCACGTCTTCGAGGATGCTCTCTGCGGAAGCATCTGTCCGCCGAAAATGTTTTTCAAGCCGCTCCGCACCGTACTCGTCATCTTCCGGATTCGTCGCTTCCGTAATGCCGTCGCTGTAGAACAGCAGACGCGAGCCTGGAACCAACTGCACTTGCGCCTCGGAATAACCTCCGGGCCCGATTCCCAGCGGCAAGCCCCGCTCCGTATCGAGGAACTGCGCATGCGAGTTCTCAATCAAGAGCGGACGCAGGTGCCCCGCGCTCGAGAACTTCATCGTCCCGGTGGCAGGGTCAAGAATCGCATAGACCATGGTCACGAATCGGCCAGACGGAAAATCGTTGACCAACAACTCATTGAGCTTCGTCAACACCTCGCTGGGGCAGCACGCGGTTGCCAGGGAGCGAAGTATGCCGCGAGTTGCCGACATCAGCAGAGCCGCCGCCGTACCTTTTCCCGAGACGTCGGCCAGCACCAATCCCCAGCGGCCATCGTCGAACGGAATGAAATCGTACCAGTCTCCGCCCACCGCCCCAGCCGGAGTGGAGAGCCCAGTCACAGCAAAACCCGGGATGTACGGGGAACTCCGCGGCAGCAAAGCCTCCTGAATCTTGCGCGCCTCGTTCGCCTCGCGGCTCATCTGCTCCCGCTCGCTCCGTTCCTGCTGGAAGCGGCGTGCGTTGTGAACCGCGACTGCCACGTAGCTGCACAGCGCCTGCAGGAGCCGGAGCTGCTTCGCCGGAAACGCATCCAACTCGGGATGCGAAGCCGTGAACACTCCAATCAGTTTTCCTTCAACGTGCAATGGAATCGCAACCTCAGAGAGCGTCGACTCCTCACATCCAATGTAGTACGGGTCCTTGCGCACATCGGGCGCATAGCGCATCTGGCCCGTGCCCGCGACGTAGCCGACCATGCCCTGTTTCCCGATCTTCAGACTGTTGCCTGTGCCGCAGACGGCGCAGCCGGTACAACCGTGGGCGCAGGCCAGAACCAATTCGCCGCGCTCTTCGTCGTGCAAGTAAATATCCGCCTCTACGCATCCAAACGACAGCGCCACATCATTCACCACCTTGTCGATCAGCTGATCGAGTTCGAGAATCGAATTGATTTTCTGCGCTGCCTTCTGCAGCTTCAGCAAATCCTCCACCTGTTCGAAAGGCAATTGCCGGACGCCGCTCAAACTGCTTGTCTCTACTCTTGGAATGGTAGCCATAATTCGTTCCCCTTGGCGTCAATAAGTGATAGCTAAAACAATAACTTACGCTTGTCATTAAGATGACCATCAGAGATCTTTCGATTCACTTTTTGAAGCTAGACATGCCATCCTTTGTGTACCTTCGTGTCCTCTGTGGTTAACGCATTTAAGAGCGACAACCTAGGATGCCAGGGCAAACATTCGTACGTCACCAGAGGCTCTTTAGGATAAGATTTGAGCAACGTCGGAGGTTGATTTATGTCCCTTCGCAGAGCACTCATCCTCGCGTTAGTTCTTCTCGCAGTTCCCGTGGCGAACTCCAAAGACAAGAAGAAAGTGATTCTGCCCGACTACGTTCTGAAAGCTCAATCAGTTCTCATCGTCATCAATCCCGACGCAGGCGTGTCCCCGCAAAATCCCAACGCGAATTGGGTTGCCCGGCAGGATGTCGAACGAGCCATCATGGACTGGGGACGCCTCACGCTGGCGATGGAACCGCTCACCGCCGATCTCGTCATCTCAGTCCGACGGGGCACCGGAAAAACGGTAAGCCCAACCATTAGTGCTCCCGACAGCCGTCCCGTGATCTTGGACCCATCGGATCAAGGCGTACGCATCGGGGCGCAGCATGGGACGCCACCTCCACTCACCAACGGGCCTACCATCAACACACCGCATCCCAGCACGGAGATTGGACCCTCCGACGACATGTTCGAAGTCTATCGCGGCCGAGTCGAATATCCCCTGGACAACGCCGCCACCTGGCGCTACATCGCCAAAGACTCGCTGAAGTCGCCGAACGTCCCTGCCGTGGCCGAGTTCCGCAAACTCATCGCGGAAGCCGAAAAGCAGCAACAGGCGCAGCAGAAGAAGCCCTGAGATTGAGTGGCCAGACTCCCAAAGATGCCGCACCCAAGCCTGTGTTTGGGTGGGGTTTTGAGAGAGAAAAGCTTTCTTTCTTGATCCGTGAAAATCAGCGCAAATCCGTGCTGCCTTGAACGGGTTGACGAAACCCATCGAACCTTTTGAGAGCAGCTGGAATCTAAGCCAGCGATGAGCACAGTTCTAGTGACCGGGGGGTCGGGTTTCATCGGCAGCCATTGCATCCTGCAGCTTCTGGCTACGGGCCATCACGTCCGCACCACTGTGCGGAATCTGAAGCGCGAGGGCGATGTACGCGCCATGCTGATGGAAGGCGGAGCCAAGCCGGGCGATCGCCTGTCCTTCTTCGCTGCCGATCTCGAAAACGACGCAGGCTGGCCGCAAGCCGTCGCCGGCTGCGAATACGTCCTGCACGTGGCGTCGCCCCTGCCCCCGAACGTCCCCAAGCACGAGGACGAACTGATCGTGCCCGCGCGTGAAGGGACCCTCCGCGTACTGCGTGCCTCGCACGATGCCGGCGTCAAGCGCGTGGTGCTTACCTCCTCCTTTGCGGCGATCGGCTATGGGCAACCGCTGCGGAAAACACCATTCAACGAAACCGATTGGACAGACCCAAATGGCGACGGAGTGTATGCCTACGTGAAATCGAAAACCTTCGCCGAACGCGCGGCTTGGAATTTCATCGCCACGGAAGACCCGGACCTCGAGCTTTCCGTCGTCAATCCGGTAGTCGTGCTTGGCCCGGTCCTGGGGCCCGACTATTCGACCTCAGTCCTTTTTATTCAGCGCATGATGGACGGCGCCGTGCCCGGATGCCCGCGGCTCTATTTCGGTGTCGTCGATGTGCGCGATGTCGCCGACCTGCACATCCGCGCCATGACTCATCCCGCCGCCAAGGGTGAACGCTTCCTCGCCGTCGCAGGCGATTTCATGTCGATGGTCGACATCGCCAAGGTGCTGAAAAGCCGCATGGGAGCGTCCGCCAAGAGAGTTCCAACCCGGGAGCTGCCCAATTGGCTGGTACGCATTGCCGCGCTGCGCGACCCCGCTATGAAGCTGATTCTGCCCGAACTGGGCAAGCCCAAGAACGCCACCAACGAAAAGGCCAAGCGCTTGCTGAACTGGGCGCCCCGTTCGAACGAAGACTCCATCGTCGCCACCGCCGAAAGCCTGGTCCGCCTGGGCCTTCTGAAAGACAGCCAGAAAAAAGCCGCCTAACCCCAGATTCATGGACGACGGGCGTCCCCGCCCGTCTAAGCGGAGCAAAGCTCCGCAGGTGCACGTTCAAGCGCTAAGGACTTTCATAAGGGCGTGCCGGGCGCGACATTCCCAAATTGGAACCGGATCAGCAGCCTGACCGCTTTTCCCTTGACCTCATGTTTCAACTTGCGATAATATAAAACCATAGATGATATCTATAAGATAATGTTTGATCTCTGACAACCTGACCGCAGGCAGCTTTCCGGAGCTCAGCCTGATCAGTCATCCTGAAGCCGAAAGCCCGGCCCGGTTCTACCGTAGTTCCAAAATGGAACTGCGAGCCGTCGGAACCACCATAACTTCCATGTTTCCAAGATTTTGCCCGTAACTACCTTAAGAACCATAGATCTACGAGGTAAGAAAATTTCCGGCCCTTTGTTTTCTAGATTTTGCGAGGAACGAGAGTTTTTTTTCGACTAGTAAAAACTCAACTTTTTCCCGAATCGGGAAAATCAGGTTTTGCCCGCCTGCGGCCGGCGCCGTTTGATCTCCTCCATGCGCTCGCGAATTCGCTTCTCAACGCCTTCATTGGTGGGGTGGTAATAAGTTCGGTCGCGTAGATTGTCCGGCAGGCATTGCATGTCCGCGATCTTGCCCTCAAGGTCGTGGGCATACTGATAGCCCTGGCCGTATCCGAGGCCCTTCATCAATCCGGTGGGCGCATTGCGCAGGTGCAGCGGGACGGATTCGGCCGCGGTCGCCTCAACATCCCGCTGCACTTCGCCATAAGCGGTGTACAGCGCGTTCGACTTGGGCGCGAGCGCAAGATAGACGACGGCCTGGGCCAGCGCGAGATTGCCTTCAGGCATGCCGATGAAATCGACCGCGTCGCGCGCCGCCATGCAGAGCGCCAGCGCGTTCGGCTCGGCGAGGCCGATGTCTTCGACGGACATGCGCACCACGCGGCGAGCGATGTACAGCGGATCTTCACCGGCTTCGAGCATGCGGGCGAGCCAATAGAGCGAGGCATCGGGATCGCTGTTGCGCACCGATTTATGTAACGCGGAGATGAGATTGTAGTGCTCTTCGCCTCCTTTGTCGTAGAGCAGCACGCGCTTCTGCAACGCGTCGGTGACGATGGCATCGGTGATCTCCGCGCCAACTTCAGTAGAGGCCCGAGCTAAAGTAGCGGCAACTTCAAGCACGTTGTAAGCGCTGCGCGCATCGCCGCTGGAGTAAGCCGCGATCTTCGCCAATACGGCGTCGGATGCTCGGAGCTTCATTGCTCCCAGCCCGCGTTCTTCATCGGCCAACGCCCGCTTGAGCAGCAGCACGACTTGCTCCTCGGTCAGCGGCTTGAGCACATAGACGCGGCTGCGCGACAAGAGCGCCGAGATGATCTCGAAAGAAGGATTCTCGGTGGTCGCGCCGATCAGGCGAATGTTGCCCTTCTCGACGTGAGGCAGGAACGCGTCCTGTTGGGCCTTGTTGAAGCGATGAATCTCGTCGATGAAAACGATGGTGCGCGTGCCGTACTGGCGGGCGCGTTCGGCATCGGCCATGACCTGCTTGATTTCCTTGATGCCGGTCAGCACAGCGGAAAACTCGATGAACTCCGCCTTGGTCATGCGCGCAATGATCTGTGCCAGCGTGGTCTTGCCCGTCCCCGGAGGACCCCAGAAGATGAGCGAGCCGATATCGTCGCGCTCCAGTTGGGTACGCAGCGGCTTCCCGGGCGCAACCAGATGCTCCTGGCCAACAAACTCATCCAGCGTTCGCGGCCGCATACGATCAGCCAGTGGCCGGGTGCGGTCCCCGGAACTGTCGCCGCTCGGGATGGTTTGAAACAGGCTCACCAACCTATTTCACCACAGAGTCACAGAGACACAGAGAAAAATAGGGATTGTCGCGTTCGGCTTGGAAGGTCGTTTTGCTGCTTAAGGGTTATCCGCTTCTGTATGACTCTGTGTCTCTGGGGTGAAATAGGTTTACAGGACTCGTCGGATTATGCCTTGTGTCAAGAGTGGGACATTGAAGTTGATCAGCAGGCCGACCCTTTTGTGGGCCAGCTTCAGGTATGTCAGAAGTTGTGCCTGGTGAATAGGCAGCAGTTTCTCGACGGCTTTCAATTCCAAAATTACTTCGTCTTGCACAAGGAGATCGATCTTGTAGCCACAGCTTAGGTTCAGGCCTTTGTACTCGACAGGGATGTCGACTTGCCGCTGAAAGCTCAACCCCCGAAGCCTGAGTTCGTGGCAAAGGCACTCCTCGTAAGCTGATTCCAGAAGTCCGGGACCGAGATGGCGATGGACCTCAAGCGCCGCCCCAAGAATAGGGCTCGTCCGCGGGTCCCGAGGTTGGTCTCTGGGTTCGTGAGTATCTATGTGAATAGGATGGAATCCCTCGCTCACCCGACCATCTCATCACAGAATCACTGAGGCACGGGGAAAAACCCGGAGATTAAAAGACCCGCGTCCCATAACGGTACAGGGGGCATGTAACCGTCAGATCAGGCAGACCAATCTATTGGTTTCTCTGTGTCTCTGTGTCTCTGTGGTGAGCGCCTTGTCGGGCTGCTTCGTACAACACGATACTCGCGGCTACCCCTGCGTTCAGGGATTCGACCGTCGGTGAATGTGGGATGGCCACGATTTCGGTCATCTCCGCCAGCAGATCACGCGGCAGTCCTGCACCTTCGCTGCCGATGAAGATGGCCAGCGGTCCGGTCAGCGTGGCTTGGTCGAGAGGCGTGCCTTTGTGCGACGAGGTTGCGATCAGCCGCAGGCCGAGTTCACGCATCTGGCCGAGAATTCCTGGGAGTTTCGCCTGTACGATGGGAAGCCGGAAGACCGACCCCGCCGAGGCTCGCACCACTTTGGAGTTAAAAGGGCTGACCGTGCCTTCCCCGAGCAGCACACCTCCAGCGCCAAAAGCCTCCGCCGAGCGCAAGATCGTGCCCAGATTCCCAGGGTCTTGCACTCCGGCAATCGCCAGCAAAGGCCCGGTCTGCGACTTGGCCAGCACATCCTCCGCCTTGAAAGTCCGGCAACGCACCAGCGCCGCGACGCCTTGCGGGGTCTCGCTGGGAACGGCGCTGGCAAACAGCTTGTCAGGAAGCAGCAAAGTCTCCACGTGGGCGGCGAGTTGGGGCAGCAGGCGCTCAGCCCGGTTCTCGGCGGAAGCCCGGAAGAATACGGCTTTGAACTTCAGCCCGCTCCGAATGGCTTCCTCTAAAATGCGCATGCCTTCGATGGCACAATAACCGTCGGGCGTGAGTTCGCCATGAGCGAAGGCTGCGCGCAGCTCCTTGACCAGGGCGTTGTGACGTCCTTCGACCCGTCGCAGGCGGCTGACGACAGCTGGGCCGGATGTTGTCGTCTTTTTCACGGTAGCTCTTTCGAAATCATACGCGTTTATCTCTCCTTGCAGTCCGGGCTCGTGGTATGTTAACTTTCGCGGATTCAGAACATTGTTCGGAAGGAAGCGTGTGCGCGCGGAAATTCTCAAGATCAACAGCGAGAAGCCGGAGGCGTCCCTCATCCGGTATGCAGCCGATCAGATTCGGGCCGGCGAGGTATTGGGCATGCCCACTGACACGTTTTACGGATTGGCTGCCGACCCCTTTAATCTGCGCGCCGTGGATCGCGTGTATGAGATCAAGTCGCGGTCGCGGCACAAGCCGCTATCGCTCTTGATCGAGAGCGAAGACCAGGCTGAGGAGTTGGCTAAGCCGCTGCCCGATGAGTTCTACAAGCTGGCGCGCCGTTTCTGGCCAGGCCCGCTGACCATCATCGTCAAAGCTGCGTCGCGTCTTCCCTTGAAGGTGACGGCCAATACCGGCAACGTGGCGCTGCGTATCCCCAGCGCCAAAATTCCGCTGGCGGTCGTACAGGCTGCGGGGATTCCGATTACCGCGACCTCGGCGAATCTGAGCGGGGAATCGGAGTGCACCACGGCGGAAGCAGTGCGGGATCAACTGCAAGAGCGCATCTCCATCATCGTGGACGGGGGCACGTCGCCCCGCGAAACCGCTTCGACTATTGTCGACCTCACCGATGAGGAAGCCCGCTGGCGGATTATGCGGGAAGGCGCGATTTCTGCCCAGGATATCTCCGAGTTCTTCGCACAAGGATGACCCAAACGGCTGCGAACCGGCCTTTGCGACGCCACTGGATGCTGTGGCTCGCGGTACTGGTTGCGGCAGCTTTCCTTGTCTGGCTAGTTTCAATCTGCCTGGGCATCGTGGCAGAGGCTTCGCGACAGGAAATTCATTCCGCGGACGCCATCGCGGTATTCGGCGCCGCAGAGTACGCCGGCCGTCCATCTCCCGTGTACCGAGCGCGTCTCGATCATGCCTTCGACCTGTTTCAACAAGGTGTCGCTCCCGTGGTCATTACAACCGGCGGAGCCGCGGCGGACCCCAGCTTCAGCGAAGGTGGGGTGGGCCACGATTACCTGATGCATCGCGGGATTCCCGACTCCAACCTGATTGCTGAAACGCAGGGGTCTGATACGGCTCAGTCCGCCCAACGGATTGGAGTGATCATGCGCGCCAATCACATGCACAGTTGCGTAGCGGTCAGCGATGCGTATCATGTTTTCCGCATCCGCAAACTGCTGGAGCACGAGGGCATGGAAGTGTACGTTTCCCCGCGCCCCGATTCGCGTCCGCACTCGCTGTGGCAGCGTGCGGAAGCGGTGTTGCGCGAGGCGGTTAGCTACATGGCGTGGCGGCTACATCTGGCGGGGTAGGAACAATTCGTTCGGGCTGTTGATCCAATCCCCTGCAATTAATTGCACATTGACGCTGTTGGCGGAGCGGCGGATAATGTTGCCCGCTTCTCTCCCGGCCGTGGGGGCCGAATCTTCTTCTTCTGTATACGAGGTGGGTGATGCGGCGAACCGTTCTGCTAACACTGGGGATTCTAGTTTTGACAACAGGTGTGTGGCTGACATCGCCGCCGACCGTCGTGGCCAGCAGCGGCAAAATCATCTATTCCTTCGCCGGTGGCGCCGACGGGGCATATCCAGAATCCGACCTGATTTTGGACGCTGCCGGAAATCTGTATGGAACAACTAGGGAGGGCGGCACGGGTGGTTGCGGCACACTTTTTAAGCTCACTCGCTCTAGAGATGGCTGGAGGCATCAAGTGTTTTACAGCTTCGCTGAAGGCTACGTCGATGGGTGCGGCCCCAAGGCTGGTTTGGTTTTTGACCACGCCGGCAATCTCTACGGAACGACTGCGGCAGGCGGCAGCGGCGGGTGTGGCACGGTTTTCAAGTTTGCTCCCAATTCGCACGGAGGTTGGACAGAAAGCGTTCTACACAGTTTTAGCTGCAGCAACAGCGATGGACGGGACCCGAATACAGACCTCGTTTTCGACAGCCAGGGGAACTTGTATGGTACGACGCAAGGAGATCTGAATGGTAACGCGCTCGGCACCGTTTTCATGCTAACGCCGAGCCCTGGCGGGGCGTGGAAGGAAGCCACGATCTACGTTTTTGCAGGTGCGCCTGATGGCGCTATCCCCGTTTCCGGAGTCATCCCCGACGCCGACGGAAGTATTTATGGCACAACCGAATATGGCGGCAGGGGCGCGTGCAAGGACTACGCGAAGTTTAGCCCGCCTCCCGGTTGCGGCGTCCTATACAAGCTGACTCCCTCGGGCGGAGGCTGGACGGAAACTGTGATCTACAACTTCTTCCGCGGCCAGGGATCCGCCAAAATTCTCTCCAGCGGACTCACTCTTGATAAGTCTGGTCGTTTCTTTGGCACAAGCTCATATGGCGGGGATGGCTATGGCGCTTCCTACCAACTTGAACAAACCAAGAAGGGCTGGGAACAAACTATTCTCCACCGATTTTGGGGCCCTCCGGATGGAGAATTTCCGGTAGGCCGGTTGGCGATGGGGCCGCAGGGCGAGTTGTTCGGGGTAACAGGTGGAACCGTTTTCGAAATTGAGCATACGACGAGCGGTTGGAAGGAACGGGTTCTATTCACCTTCGACAGTAACTCATTTGGTCCAGAGGCCGGACCGACATTGGACTCTCAAGGACATATCTACGGGACGACGGCGGGCAACGGTACGAACTACGGAGCTGTTTACGAGGTTATTCCCTGACTTTAATTTCTTTGGAGGACGGGTATGACGACCCGAAAAGCAAAACGCAGTGAATCAAGGCAAGGCGATAGTCCGGTTCGATTGGCCGCCGGACTGGAAAAGTCGTTGTCGGCGTATGCCAACGCGGCAGCCGCAGCGGGGGTAAGCCTGCTGGCGCTCACCCCAGCAGCAAACGCAAAAATCGTGTACACGCCTGCGGACACGCTGATTCCGGTCGACCATAACATTCAGCTGGACCTGAACCATGACGGGATTGCCGACTTTGAAATAGGGAACTTCAGGTCCGTCTACCGCCTGAGCCTGTACGTCGGCTGTGCAACGCATACTACAGGTGAAATCTCGCCTCCAAAAGGGGGCACCTGTAATTACCAAACCAATCAAATTTGGGGCCGGGGTACATTCCCCCGGGAAATGTTCCCCTCAGTTCTGCAGGCTGGCTTCAAAGTGGGCGCGAATAAGTCGTACTTTCAACCTGGGTCGTACAGAGGCGAACAGATGGTTCAGCTCTTTGGCGGATCCCGCACCCGCCACAGTTATACCTCCCACCCTTATTCCAACCATTCTTTAGGCCAATGGCTGTACACCAAGAATCGTTACCTCGGACTGCAGTTTGTCATTAACGGACAGGTGCATTATGGCTGGGCGCGGCTTACTGTTA
>Ga0209415_10007316_pt1 | contig 19306 bp, 13 predicted proteins | sample PeaSoiSIISIP2007_FD_187696 | JGI IMG/M metagenome (GOLD analysis project Ga0209415, IMG submission 187696) | Peat soil microbial communities from Weissenstadt, Germany - SII-SIP-2007 (SPAdes) (version 2) | ecosystem: Environmental > Terrestrial > Soil > Wetlands > Peat | place: Germany... | reverse complement strand
GGCATCGACTTGGGGTTGGACGATGAGCCCAATGTGCAGGTCATGGGCGACCGCGACGCGCTGCGCACGCTGGTGCGAAATCTGGTCGACAATGCGGTGCGCTATACGCCGGCGGGCGGACGTGTACAGGTGCGAACCGCCAACACGCCGCAAGGCGCGGTACTCGAGGTGACCGACTCGGGCCCGGGCATCGCGGCGGCGGATCGGGAACGCGTCTTCGACCGGTTCTATCGACGGGCCAGCGCACCGGAAGGCAGTGGCTTGGGCCTCGCCATTGTGAAGGCAATCGTCGACCGACACGGCGCTCGCGTCACGCTTGCGGATGCTCCCGGCGGGGGGCTTAAGGTGACGGTCGACTTTGCGCAGCGAATTTAAGATTCGCTTAAGCGGGCAGGGGGAGGATATCCCGAGGAGCTCGAACCAAGGGCCCTCTATCCGTTGCAAGGAGACATTCAATGAAAGCTCAGACTAATTTAATCGCCCTGGCGGCCGCAGCCGTGTTTGCGGTCGGTGCGTTCACGGGGTGGATGGCGCCGGCGGTGTTGCGAACGTCGCGGGCGGAGGCCGCGGGAACAACCCCGGACTCGTCCTTGACCGCCACTGCGAGGCCGACCGCGCCCGCTCTGATCCCGCTCGGGACGGCGCCGAATTATCGGGCGATCGTTGCGCAGAATCGCGACGCGGTGGTGGGCATCACCACGGCGGGCGAGATGAAGGTCGCGTCCGTTCAACCGTTCGGCCCGACTCCATTTGGCGATGACGACGACAAAGATCCGCTGTCGCAATTCTTCCGGCATTTGCCAAACCCGCGCGGCCATGTGCCCATGCACGCGCAAGGGTCCGGATTCATCGTGAGTTCGGACGGGATCGTGCTCACCAACGCCCACGTCGTCGAAGGCGCGAAGGAGGTGTTGGTCAAGCTGATCGATCATCGAGAATTCACGGCAAAGGTGTTGGGCACGGACAAGGCCAGCGACATTGCGGTGCTCAAGATCGAGGCGAAAGGGCTGCCGTTCGTGAGGATCGGCAATTCGGATCAGCTCAGCGTCGGCGATTACGTTCTGGCGATCGGTGCGCCGTTCGGCCTAGAGGAGACGGCCACCGCCGGCATCGTCAGCGCCACCGGCCGGTCGCTCCCCGGTGATGGCGCCGTGCCGTTCATCCAGACCGACGCAGCCGTGAACCCGGGAAATTCCGGCGGACCACTGTTCGATGCCGGCGGCGCCGTGGTCGGCATCAATTCGCAGATCTACACCAACTCGGGAGGTTATCAGGGCGTCTCGTTCGCCATTCCGATCAATTTGGCGCAAGGGGTGGAGCAGCAAATCCTCAAAACCGGCAAGGTCGAGCACGGGCGATTGGGGGTCGAAATTCAAAGCATCAATCAGTCGCTGGCCCAGTCCTTCAAATTGAGCACACCCACCGGCGCCCTGGTAGCCAAAGTCGAGCCCGGCAGTGCGGCTGCGCGCGCCGGACTCAAGGCCGGAGACGTGATCATGAAGTTTGACGGCAACGCCATTGCCGATGCCGGTCAGTTATCGGTGCGGGTCAGCAGCACGGCACCCGGCGATAAGGCAACGCTGGAAGTGATTCGCGATGGCAAGCCGCTGACCGTCAGCGCGATCATCGGCTCGGCGGCCAACGGCAGCATCGCAAAGAACGCCGAAGCCGCGCCGGAAGGAGCGCACCTCGGAATGAGATTGCGCCCGCTCACCCTGGAGGAGCGCGAGCAGACCGGCGTCTCGGCGGGTCTGGTCGTGGAGGAGGTGAGCGGCCGTGCGGCCGAAGCCGGCATTCAGCCGGGCGACGTGGTCTTGTCCGTCGACGGCACGCCGGTGCAAAGCGTCGAGCAGCTGCGCGCACTGGTGCGCGAGCATGACAAACAGGTTGCGCTGTTGATTCAACGCGGCGACAGCCGGATCTTCATCCCGGTGGGATTGGGATAGCAATAATCGCGAATGCCGCCGGCCCGCGCACAGGTGAGCGCGGGCCGGCGGCGCCTAGGAGCCCCACCGGACCGAGCGTTCGGCGCGCGAATAAGCTATAAAGCACACGATGAAGCAATCCGTCGTGGCTTTCGCGCTTGCGATTCTGTTTGTCTTTCCGGTAATCGCGGCGGACCCGGCGCCGATCCAGCCCCCACCCGCATCGGGTCCGGCGACGGGCTTGGCCGATTTGGCGGCGCTGCGCGCGACGGTGTTTGGCACTCCGCCGCAGGATATCGCGCCGCTGCCCGAGAAGGTGCCGCTCCTCGAGATGGACCTTGCGCTGCCGTGGGCGCGGCCGGTGCCGGCCGTCTTTTGGTTCGACCGCCGCTTACGCGTGTGGTTTTCGGCGCAAGATAAGCCGGCGCCGCTCGCCATCGTCATTGCCGGCACGGGCGGCGACGGCAATACGGCGAAATTGTCCGTGCTGCGTGCCGTGCTCTATGGTGCCGGTTATCACGTCCTGACCATGCCGTCGCCGACCTTCCCGGGCTTCATCGTCTCCGCGTCGAGCACCGGGGTCGCCGGCGATCTGGTGCAGGACGGGCGGGATCTGTACGCCGCCATCCAGCAAATCATTGCGCATCTGCCGCGCAAGGTGCGGGTCACCGATATCGACATTCTGGGCTACAGCCTGGGCGGCGCGAATGCGGCCATGGTCAAATCGATCGATGCCGCCGAGCGCAAGGTCAACATCCATCGCGCACTGATGATCAATCCGCCCGTCAGTCTATTTGCGTCCGTCGGTCGGCTCGACAAACTGTACGCCATTACGCTTGGGCTAGGGGATGCGGGCGTCGAGCGTTTTTATCAGCAATTGTACGCAGCGCTCGCAAATCTGTACCGGACCTCGGACCGGGTGGAACTGGACGAGGACTTCTTGCTCGGTGCGGCGGCGGCCATATTGAAGACGAACGCTGAGTTCTCGGCGGCGATTGCGCTGACCTTTCGAATCGCATTGATCAATATGTTCTTCGCCGGCGACCTGTATTCGGGATCGGGCATCGTCGTCGATCCTCGGCATCCGCCCAATGTCGGCGATTCGCTGGAGGAAACCTTCCGGATCTTGCGCGGCAAGCCGTTTTCCGAATATTTCTCCAAGGTCTTTGCGCCGTACTATTTGCGCCGCCGCCCGAACTCGACCGTGGATGAATTGAATGCCGAGAGCCGGCTCGAATTCATCGGTGCGGCGCTGCGTAGCGATCCGGACTATTACGCGCAGACCAACAGCGACGATCTGATCCTCGACGCGGCGGAACTCGATTGGCTGAAGCGTACCTTCGGCGCGCGCATCCAGATCTACGATCACGGCGGTCATTTGGGCAACTTGGGCGACCGGCAGCAGGTGGCCGACATGCTCGACATGCTTGGCGGGCGCTGGAAGGGCAGCGCGCAGTGAGAACTACCGCACCCGTGATCATGCTGCTCCTCGCCTTAGGAGGCTGCGCCTCGCAGGAGGTCCGGTATCGTTACTTGCCGCCCGACACGCCGGCGGCGGACAATGCCGTGAACTTGGAAAAGGCGCTCGGGCTGGCGGCCCAGGTCGCGAGCGCAGCCAAGAGCGCCATGCCGGAGACGACCGGCGAGTTCGCTCCGATAACTCCGGCCGACGCGCCGCCTCTGACGACTTACGACCCTTGGGCGCACTTCAACCGTTCGATGTATCGGTTCAACGCACGCTTTGACGAGGCGGTTTTTCTGCCGGTCGCGAACGGCTACCGGCGGTTGCCCTCGCCGATCCGCGCCGGCGTACATAATTTTTTCGGAAATTTGGCTGAAGTCGACAGCGTCGTCAATTACACGCTGCAAGGGCGTTTGGGCCGCGGTCTGCGAAGCCTGGGGCGATTCGCGATCAATAGCACGCTCGGCCTGGGCGGCCTATTCGATGTTGCGGAGAAGCTGAACATACCCAGGGCGCCGACCGGTTTTGGCACGACGCTCGCCAAATGGGGCATGCACCCCGGCCCGTATCTGGTGATTCCGTTTTACGGCCCCTCGACGCTGCGCGAGGGCATCGGGCTGGCCGGAGACTACGGCACCTCGTATGCGGTTAACGTCGCCAATCTGTATCGGGACGGTCAATCGTGGGGCCTCGGCGTTCTCAACGCGGTCGATCAGCGCGCGAATGTCGATTTCCGCTACTACGCCTCGGGCTCGCCCTTCGAATACGATACAATTCGCTTTCTGTATGTACGCAAGCTCCTGATCGAGGATGCGGGTCTGCACCGCAAGGAGCCGCCGAAGAGAGTCAACCCGGACGCGCCGGCGGGCGAATGACCGACACACCACCGCGCCAATCTCTGAGTGACCGTGCGGGCGGCATCGTCGCCACCGGGACGATACTGGCGATTCTGTATTTTGCGCGCGACGTGCTGGTACCCATCACGCTCGCGGTCATTCTGAGTTTGTTGGTCTCACCCGTGGTGCGTGCTCTGCGCCGCTTGGGCTTGGGTGCAACCTCCTCCGTGCTGGTCGCGGTGCTTGCGCTTGCCGTGATAGTCGGCTCGTTCGCCGCAGTGACCGGCGTACAGGTGGCGCGGTTGGCGGTAAGTCTTCCGCAATACGAACATACGATACGCGACAAATTGACGACGCTGAATACATTGACCGTCGGCCGGTTGAACGCGATAAATTTCCAGGCGGGGCGGATCATCGGCGAGCACGTGGAGCGGCCGGCGACCGTGGCGGCGAGCGCGGCGGCCGCGTCCACGGTGGCCGCTCCGATCCCAGTGGAAGTGCACGCCCCTCCGATGAGTCCCGCGCAGGCCGTGGAAAAGATACTGACTTCGGTGTGGGTGCCGCTCGAAACCACGGGCATCGTGCTGGTGGTTCTGGTGTTCGTGCTACTTGAGCACGAAGCCGTGCGCGATCGATTCATTCGCATCGCCGGCGAAACCGACCTGCGGGCAACGACGATTGCGCTCAACGATGCCGGCAAACGCCTGTCGCGGTTCTTCGTATCGCAGTTCACGGTGAATATGGGCGTGGGGGCCGCGCTGTGGATCGGCCTCGCGATCATCGGCTTACCGCATGCGATGCTGTGGGGAGCATTGGCCGCCGCTCTGCGATTTGTCCCCTACTTCGGCGTATGGATCGCGGCGCTATTCTCGGCGGTGCTGGCGGCGGCCGTCGATCCGGGGTGGTCGCTGGCGATCCTCACATTGGCCCTGTTCGTGATCGTCGAACTGATCGCCGCTCAAGTGGTCGAACCCGAGCTGTTCGGCCATACCACGGGAATGTCGCCGTTGTCGGTGGTGATCGCGGCGATCTTTTGGAGTTGGCTGTGGGGTCCGGTCGGACTCATCGTTTCCACTCCGTTGACCTTGTGTTTGGTGGTCGCGGGACGCCACATCAAGGCGCTGAGTTTGCTGGATATTCTGCTGAGCGACAATCACGCGCTGACGATGCCGCAGCGGTTTTACCAGCGCGCACTCTCGGAGGATTCAGATGAGATCATCGCCAGTGCCCGCGCCTTTCTCAAGCAGGACTCGTTCGCCGGATATTGCGATTTGGTGTTGATGCCGGCGCTGCATTTGGCCGGTCTCGATGTTGCAAGCGGCGCGATCAGCAACGAGCAGCAGCTCAAGGTCCGCAACACCATCGTCGCGGTCATCGCAGCCATCGGCGGCGAGAGCCGCAGGCTCGCCCGGCGCCGCAAGCGGGTGTCGGTACTCGATCAGTCGAGCGCAGGTCGGCTGTTGCGGCAGCAGCGGGAACAGGTGTCGGGCCGTTGGCAGGGGCCGCTGGCCGTACCGCCGGGCTCGGTCGTGCTCTGCGTGGGCTTGGGATCGATTCCCGACGACCTTGCGACCGAGTTGTTGGTGCGCATTCTGCGGGATCAGAATGTGGATGCGCGGCATCTGTCGCTCGAGGATTTGCAACGCGCGCCGCCTCCCGACGCCTCCCCCGGCAGCATCTCGATGGTGTATCTGGTCAGCGCCTTTCCCAACCAGGAGCGCAGGCGCGCCGAGCCGGCCGCCGAACACATACGCCGCCGCTTTCCGGGCGCGAGCCTGGTCACGGTGTTTCTGCCCGGAATGCTATTGCAGCCGCAGTCCGCAGTCGACAGTATACGGGGCGCCGATAAAGCGGCGGCCTCCTTTAGCGAGGCGCTGCATATATGTCTCGATTGGCTTCAGCAACGGAATAGAACCTGACGCGTGACTCTGCGTGATTAAACCTCCCGCGGCGCCGCATTTCGTGCCGATTCGTTGGCGAATATTCTCCTTTCTATTCGGTTTCGGTCTGCTTGCGTACGTGCAGCAAAAAACCATCACGGTGGCCGCGGAACAGATGATGCCCGTGCTGCACCTGACGCAGCTGCAGATCGGTTGGCTCGAAGATGCGTTCGTCTGGGGCTACGCCCTGTTCCAACTGCCGGGCGGACTGTTCGGGCAGCGTATCGGCGCGCGGCGCACCTTCGTCATCATCGGGCTCACCGCGTTTCTTGCGACCATCGCCATGCCGTTGGCGCCGAATTTCTTCACCGGGCGGACGCTTTTCGCCGCATTGTCCGGCGCACAGCTGCTGCTCGGGGCCTCGCAAGGAGCGATTTTTCCGGTATCGGCCGGGGTGTTCGAGGCATGGTTTCCGCCGAGCCGCTGGTCATATGTGCAGGGCCTGCAAACTATGGGGTTGCAGCTGGGCGCCGCACTGACGCCACCGCTCATCGTGAATCTGACGGCGCACGTGGGATGGCAGCGCGCGCTGCTGTGGGCGAGCCTGCCGGCGCTCGGTCTGATCGCGCTCTGGGCCTGGTACGGGCGAAATACGCCGCGCGAGCATCCGTCGGTCGACGCGCGGGAACTGCTCGAGATCGGCAACCAACCGCAGACCCATTCGTCGATCAGCATGCGGCAGGTCTTGAGGCTCGTCGGAAATCGGAGTGTGCTGCTGCTGTTCATGGCCTACATGAGCATGAATTACACCTTCTACCTGCTGTCGAACTGGGTTTTTCTCTACCTGGTTCAGGAGCGGCATTTTTCCGCGCTCGAAAGCGGCTGGCTCGCGAGCGCGCCGCCGCTGGCCGCCGCGGTCGGTGCAGGGCTCGGGGGTCTCTTGACCGCCGTGCTGGCGCAGCGCTTCGGTAATCGCTGGGGCTACCGTATCGTTCCCCTCGTAGCGCTGCCCGCTGCCGCCGTGCTTTTGATGTTCGCCGTGAATGCCGCCAATCCGTATCTCGCGGTGGCCTCACTCGCGGTCTGCTTTGGCTCGGTGGAGTTGACCGAAGGCGCGTTCTGGGGTGCCGCCATGACGATCGGCCGTGGGGATACCATGGCGGTGTGCGGCTTCATGAACACCGGCGGCAACTTGGGCGGCATCATCGCGCTGCCCATCGTAGGGTATTTCGCCGATCAGCATGCGTGGCACACTGCGTTCGTCGTCGGCGTAGGGTTCGCGCTCGTCAGTGCGGCCGCGTGGCTCGGTATTCGAATCGCGCCGCCGGTCGAGGCGACACAACCGCCGTCCGGAGGCTAACGGGCACGGATGCCGAATCGCTGGCAATTTTGGATCGACCGCGGCGGTACGTTCACCGATATCGTGGGGTGCGCGCCCGACGGGGAGCTGCGCACGTTGAAATTGCTGTCGGAGCACCGGGAGCAGTATGCGGATGCGGCGGTCGAGGGCATTCGCCGCATGCTCGGCCTAGGGGCCGGGGAAGCGATCGACCCAAAGCGCGTCGAATGCGTGAAGATGGGCACCACCGTTGCGACCAATGCGCTGCTCGAACGCCGCGGAGAACGCACGCTGTTGGTGACGACCCGCGGCTTTCGCGACGCGCTGCGGATTGCGACTCAAGCCCGCCCGCGGCTGTTCGACAGGCGCATCGTGCTGCCCGAGCTCCTGTATGAGCGCGTGATCGAAGCCGAGGAGCGCGTCGATGCCCGCGGCGACCTCGTGAGCGCACTGGATTCGGCGGCGCTCAAGCGTGGGATGCGGACGGCCTACGAGGCGGGCATTCGTGCATGCGCCATCGTGTTCATGCATGCCTATCGGGCTCCCGCGCACGAGCTGATGGCGGAAGAGCTGGCGCGCGATTGCGGATTCACTCAAGTGTCCGTATCGCATCGCGTGAGCCCGCTGATGAAGCTCGTCGCGCGCGGCGACACCACGGTGGTTGATGCTTACCTCTCGCCGATCCTGCGCCGCTATGTGGATCAGCTGGCGGAGCAGATGCCGGGGGTGCGGCTGCTGTTCATGCAAAGTTCCGGCGGATTGACCGAGGCGCGCCGCTTCCAGGGCAAGGATGCCATCCTGTCGGGACCCGCCGGCGGCATCGTCGGCATGGTGCGCAGTGCGCGAGCCGCCGGACACGAGCGCCTGATCGGTTTCGACATGGGAGGCACGTCCACCGACGTAAGCCACTACGCCGGAGAGTACGAACGCGCGTTCGACACGGAAGTGGCCGGCGTACGCATGCGCGCACCCATGATGAGCATTCATACGATCGCCGCGGGCGGGGGCTCGGTCATCCGCTTCGATGGCGCGCGTCTGCGCGTCGGCCCGGAATCCGCCGGTGCGGATCCCGGTCCCGCGAGCTATCGGCGCGGCGGCCCGCTGACGATCACCGACGCCAACCTCATGCTCGGGCGCATTCAGCCGGAATTCTTTCCGCGAGTCTTTGGAGCGCGGGCGGATCAACCGCTCGACCGCGACGTCGTTGCGCAGCGCTTTGCCGATTTGGCGGCACGCATGAGTCGAAGCGCCGGGCGTGAGGTCGGACCCGAGGAGGCCGCGGGTGGTGCACTTAAGGTCGCCGTGGGGAACATGGCCAATGCGGTGAAGCGCATCTCCGTGGCACGCGGCTACGACGTCACGCGCTACACGCTGCAGTGCTTCGGGGGCGCGGGCGGGCAGCATGCCTGTCTGGTCGCGGATGCGTTGGGTATGCAGCACGTGTTTTGTCACCCATTGGCCGGTGTCCTGAGCGCCTACGGTATGGGCGTGGCGGATCAGATCGCGATGCGCGAGGCCGCGCTCGAACGAGTGCTCGACGAGGCCGGCATCGCCGAGGCGCGCAAACTCGCGGCCCGCTTGGAGCGGGAGGCGGGGGCTGAACTGGCGATTCAAGGTGTCGATCCGCAGCGGCTGCGCAGCGTCGTGCGCCTCGCGGTTCGTTACCAGGGTACCGACACCGCGTTGGCTTGCGAGTTGCCGGCGGATTCTTCGGCGGCGGCCGGGTGCTCCTTCGCTGTTCGCGCGCAGTTCGAGAGTGTGTATCGCCGGCGCTATGCATTCCTGATGCCGGATCTGGAGATGATCATCGAGTCCGTGTCGGTGGAATGCATTGCGGTTTCTGAAATCGCCGAGCATAGCTGCGCCGCGGATCCCTCTGGCCGCACAGCGGAGCCGGAGCGGATTTTCGCGCCGGCCGCGCGCGCCGAGATCTCGATGTATTGTCTCGCGGATCAGCAGCCTGCCGGTTGGCGCAGCGCGCGCCTCTTCGCCGGCGGGAGCCTCGAGCCTGGAGCGACGATTGACGGGCCCGCCCTCATCGCCGAGCGAAATTCGACGATCGTGGTCGAATCGGGATGGCGGGCAACGGTTACCGCCGCGCGGAATCTTGAATTGCGCCGCGCTTGCCCGCGGCGCGCAACCGCCGCCGGCACCCATGCCGATCCGGCCCCTGCAGATCCGATAATGCTCGAGGTATTCAATAACCTGTTCATGAATATCGCGGAGCAGATGGGTTTACGCCTGCAGAACACGGCGCATTCGGTCAATATCAAGGAGCGGCTGGATTTTAGTTGCGCGATATTCGATGCCGCCGGCACCTTGATCGCGAATGCGCCGCATATGCCGGTGCACTTGGGTTCGATGAGCGAGTCGGTGCAAACGGTGATCCAGCGCAATCCCGGGCTCAAGACGGGCGACGTATTCATGCTGAACGACCCCTATCACGGCGGCACGCATTTGCCCGACATCACGGTCGTCACTCCGGTATTTTTGCGATCCGCCGTCCCGCGGTTTTTCGTGGCATCGCGCGGACATCACGCGGACGTCGGCGGTTCGACCCCGGGGTCGATGCCGCCATTCTCGACCTTGATTGCCGAAGAAGGCGTGCTCATCGACAACTTCAAAGTGGTCGAAGCTGGGGTGATTCGCGATGCGGCTCTGCTCGATTTGCTGAGCCGAGGGCCCTATCCGGCGCGCAATCCGGCGCAGAATCTTGCGGATCTGCACGCGCAAATTGCCGCAAATGAAAAAGGCGCGCAGGAATTGGATCTCATGGTCGAGCAGTACGGGCTCGATACCGTGGTCCGATACATGCGCTATGTTCAGGACAATGCCGAGGAATGCGTGCGGCGCGCGATCACGGCCCTGAAGGACGGAGAATTCGCGTTGCCGCTGGACAACGGAGCGCAAATCCGCGTGAGCGTCCGGGTCGATGCCGGGCGTCGCAGCGCATGCATCGATTTCACCGGCACCAGCGATCAATTACCGGATAATTTCAATGCGCCTCGATCGATCACGATAGCCGCCGTACTCTACGTGTTTCGCACCCTGGTGGACGATGAGATTCCGCTGAACGCGGGTTGCCTGAAACCGCTGGATATCGTGGTTCCGGAGGGCTGCATGTTGAACCCGCGGTCGCCGGCCGCGGTGGTGGCCGGGAACGTCGAAACCTCGACCTGCGTGACCAATGCGCTATACGGTGCGTTGAGCGTCATGGCGGCGAGCCAATGCACCATGAACAATTTCACCTTCGGCAATGCGCGCTATCAATACTACGAGACCATCGCAGGTGGCTCCGGCGCGGGTCCAGGGTATGCCGGCGCGAGCGTGGTCCAGACTCATATGACCAACTCGCGGCTCACGGATCCGGAAGTGTTGGAATTTCGCTATCCGGTGCGCCTGGATTCTTTTGAAATTCGCGACGGTTCCGGTGGCCCGGGTCGTTGGTGCGGCGGAAACGGCGGGGTACGGCGCATCCGCTTCCTGGAGTCCATGACGGCATCGATCTTGAGCAACGGACGACGCAACGGTTCGTTCGGCATGGCGGGCGGCGGACCCGGCGCACCGGGCGAGAACCACATCGAGCGGGCGGACGGCCGCCTCGAACGGCTGGGAGCCATTGGACAAGCGGAAATGGCGCCGGACGATGTGTTCGTCATCAGCACCCCGGGCGGCGGCGGCTACGGTGAATTTAAGGAGCCTGTCTGAGTATGCCACGTGAGCCGCGTTGGTTTGGCGAGGGAGCGGATGCAAGGCGCGCGGCGCAGGACGTAGCGGGCGCTACGGCCAAGCCGCGCAACACCGCAGACGCCCCTCACCAAGCCAACCCTTCGGGACCGGGCAGATTTCGCTTCATCCATCGTTGTCGCCTCCTCATTGGGTGTTACCCAACCACGTCGGCTCCGCCTCGACTGAAGCGAAATCTGCCACGGTCGCGGCCGCGTGGAATACTCAGACAGGCTCCTAGGAGAAGGGCGTAACATCGTAATCATGGAAGCCGTTCTCGACGGGAGCAGCCATGCCGGACATTGAAATGGTCGAAGTCAGCCCACGCGACGGGTTGCAGAATGAATCGATGCTGTTCACGACCGCGCAGAAACTGGAGCTGATCGGGCGCGCAGTGGATGCCGGCGCGCGGCGCATCGAGTCGACCAGCTTTGTGAATCCTAAACTCGTCCCGCAGATGAGCGACGCCGAGGCTGTCGCGGCCGGACTGCCCCGCCGCAATGGCGTCATTTTCATCGGATTGGTGCTGAACAAACGCGGGGCGCTGCGCGCCATCGAGGCCGGCATGGACGAATTGGGCGCGGTGTGTGCGGCATCCGACGGCTTTGCGCGCCGCAACCAAGGCATGTCATCGGACGAATCGCTCGCGATGTGCGGCGAGGTGGTGCGCCTCGCAAGTGAACATGGGCGCCGTGCGCAAGTCACCATATCAACGGCCTTCGGCTGCCCCTTCGACGGCGAAGTCGATCCCGAGCGGGTGGTCGAAATGGCGCGCACGGCCGCCGAGGCCGGTCCGGTGGAAATTGCTATCGCCGACACCATCGGCGTCGCAGGTCCCGGAGAAGTATCGAGGCTGGTGCGCCGCGTGGCCGCCGCGATCAAGCCTCTGCCGGTGCGCGTGCATTTTCACAACACGCGCAACACCGGTCTCGCCAATGTGTGGGCGGCGGTCGAGGCCGGCGCGAAGATCGTGGATGCCTCGTTGGGCGGGATCGGCGGTTGTCCGTTTGCGCCGCGCGCCACGGGCAACGTACCGACGGAAGACGTGGCGTACCTGTTGGAGCGTTCCGGATATCGGACTGGACTCAATCTCGATCGGCTGATCGAGTCGGCGCGTTGGCTTGGCGTCGCGATGGGGCGCGAGGTGCCGGGGATGCTGAGCCGGGCCGGCGCATTTCCCGCCAGGAGCGCGAACTCGACCTAGCGCGCTAGCGCGGCTGCATGCGGATGGCGCCGTCCAAGCGGATGATTTCGCCGTTCAACGTCGGGATTTCCACGATGGATTGCACCAACTGCGCGAATTCTTCCGGCTTCCCCAGGCGCGGCGGGAAGGGAACCTGCTTACCGAGCGAGTCCTGCACTTCCTTCGACAGGCTCGCCAGCATGGGGGTCATGAAGATACCCGGTGCAATCGCCACGCAGCGAATTCCGAGTTGCGCGAGTTCGCGGGCGATGGGCAAAGTCATGCCGGCGATGCCCGCCTTGGTCGCTGCATAGGCGACTTGGCCTATTTGACCCTCGAATGCGGCGACCGAGGCGGTGTGAATCAACACGCCGCGTTCGCCTTCGCCATTGGGCGTGTTGTCGCGCATGATCGCGGCCGCTGCTTTGTCGCACAGAAAGGTGCCGACCAGATTGATTCGAATCACCTTTTCGAAATATTCGCCGGCCATCGGTCCCTCCTTGCCGAGCAGCTTTCCCACACCGATGACGCCGGCGCAATTGACCAGCAGGTTGATTCCGTTCATCGTCTGACGAGCGGCTGCCATCGCGGCGACGACCTGCGATTCGACGCTGACGTCGCATTTGATGAAGGTGGCGCCGATTTCCTTGGCCACGCTGTGTCCGGCGGCCTCCTGCAAATCGATAATGACGGCCTTTCCGCCCGCGGCAACGACGCGTTCGGCGACGGCGCGGCCCAATCCTGACGCACCGCCGGTGACGACTGCCAATGTTTGACTGAATTTCATAGCTGGGATTCCAGGTTTGCGAGTGGGTGCGCGCCACGAGGCCAGTGCTCTTTGAAGAAAAGCCCGATCATCTCCTCCGTGACATCCTGTATCCGGATCGGCGTCCAGTGCGGGGCGTTGTCCTTGTCGATGATCAAGGCGCGCGTGCCTTCGACGAAGTCGCCGTGCACAAAGCACTGCTGCATCATGCCGAGTTCCATGCGAAAGCAGTCCGCCAGTGCCATGGTCTTGCCGCGCTGCAGTTGCCGCAGCGTTACCGCGAGCATGGTCGGGGAACGCGCGTGCAGGAGTTTAAGGGTTTGCTGCGCCCAATCAGCGTACTCGGCGCGTGTCTCGCGCTCAAGCGAGGCGATGATTGCGGATATCGAGAATTGCGAAAAATGCGCATCGATCGCGGGCCGCAGCACGCTCAAGGAAGGCGCCGTCAAACCCTGCGCGGATTCGGCGCGGATGAGGCGAATCAAGTCGGATCGCGGATCTGCGCTCCATTTCAATCCCTCGAGAGACTCCACGAGCGAGGCGATGGCGGTTGCAGGCAGATATACATCGGCTAATTGGCAATACAACGCGTCCGCGCCACGGATTTGCGTGCCGGTCAGGGCCAAATAGGGCCCCAATGACCCGGGCAGGCGCGACAGAAAGTAACTGGCGCCAACGTCGGGAAATATCCCAATCGCCACTTCCGGCATTGCGATCCGCGTGCGATCGCCGACGATGCGCAGGCCCGCGCCTTGGGCGAGGCCCATTCCGCCGCCCATCGTGATGCCGTCCATCAACGCAATATAGGTTTTGGGGTAGGAGTACAACGCGTAGTCGAGCGAGTATTCGGCAATAAAGAACTCATGATGCAGTGAGCCGGAATCCTTGAGGCTTTGATACAGCGCGCGAATGTCGCCGCCGGCGCAAAATGCCTTGTCCCCCTCGCCGCGGATCAGCACCGCATGGAGCTGCGGATCGAGCGCGCAGGCGCGCAGACGCGAATGCAACTCGCCGATCATCTCGAAGGTGAGGGCATTGAGCGCGCTGGGGCGATTCAGCCCCAGGATCGCAACTCCGTTGCGTATATCGCAGAGCACATCGGTATCGCTCATGGGATCGCTTCGCTCAGGTGTTGGTCCAGTGGGGCGGGCGCTTCTCCAAAAAGGCGTTCACGCCTTCCTGCTGGTCCGCACCGTCGAACAAATCGATGAAGCGTTCGCGCTCCAAGGCGAGCGCCGCGCCGCGCGGGGTGCCGTAGCGCGCCTGGTGTATCAGGCGCTTCGACAGGGTCACGGCGCGTGGACGGAGCGAAGTGACTCTTTGCGCCAGCTCCAGGGCCGTCTTGAAAGATTGGCTGCGCGGTACGACTTGTTCAACCAAGCCGATGCGCAACGCCGTCCCGGCATCGAGCCTCTCGTTGGTGAGAATCATGCGCTTGGCCCAGCCTTCGCCGACCAGCCAGGGTAAGGTCTGGGTGCCGCAACCGCACGGCAGCAATCCGATCGACGCTTCCGGCAGCGCCATTTGCGCATGCTCCTCCGCGATTCGCAGGTCGCAGGCGAGTGCGCACTCGAGCCCGCCTCCCATCGCATAGCCGTTGATCGCGGCAATGACGACCGGGCGCGCCTCCTGCAGGGCCTCGAATGCCGCGCCGAAACGCTGTGCCATGAGCCGCGCCTGAACTTTGTCGCCACCCGCGAACGTCTTGATATCGGCCCCGGCGCTGAAGAATTTTTCCCCGTGGCCGGTGAGGACGGCGGCGTAGACGCGTGTGTCCTTATTCAGATCGCCGACCAACGCCTCGAGCTCGCCGAGCCCCTCGGCGGTGAATGTGTTGGCGGATGGATTGTTGATGGTGATGAGCGCGACATGCCCTTCGACCTTGCATTCGATCATAGCCTGCTCCGGTGCGGCCTCAAGTGGGCCGTTTGAGGAGATTGATGATGGACGAGAAATCCTGGGTGCCGGCGCCCGCAGCGCTCCACATCTGGTAGAGCTGTTGCGCCGTGGCGCCGAGGAGCACCGGCTGCTTGGCCAGCTTGGCCGCATCGGTGGCGAGCCCGAGATCCTTGAGCATGAGATCCGTGCCGAAGCCGCCGGAGTAGCCGCGCGCGGCGGGCACGTTATCCATGACCCCGGGGTAGGGGTTGTAGGTGTCCGAACTCCAGCACCGCCCACTCGAAGTATTGAGGATTCCCGCCAGCACTTTCGGATCGATGCCGAGCGCCACCCCCAAGCTCATTGCTTCGCACACGCCGATCATGGAGATGCCGAGCAGCAGGTTATTGCAAATCTTCGCGGTTTGACCCGTGCCCGTGCCGCCGCAATGAACAATGTGGCGGCCCATGTGCTCAAGAATCGGCTTGATGTGATCGAACAACGCCGGCTCCGCGCCCACCATAAAGGTCAATGTGCCGGCCTCGGCGCCGCCGGTGCCTCCGGAAACCGGCGCATCGGCCATCGGGTGCCCGCTCATCAAGGCGGCGGCCGCCACTTCTCGCGCCGTATGCGGATCGATGGTGCTCGAATCGATGAAGCGCGCGCCAGGGTCCGCCCCGGCGAGCACACCGTCGTCGCCGAGGTACGCCCCCTTCACGTGGGGCGAGGAGGGCAGCATGGTGATCACCAATTCGCCTTGACTCGCGGCGGCCTTGGCCGAGGCCGCGGCGCTCGCGCCCAGGGACGCGAGCGCCTCGACGTTGCTCGGAACCAGGTCGAATACCGTCAGCGCGTGGCCCGCCTTCAAGAGATTTCGCGCCATCGGAGCGCCCATATGGCCAAGGCCGATGAACGCGATTTTCATTTGAGGCTGATAGTGGTATTTACACCCGCGGCAACACTGCTATCGTCGAACCAGCGCGACGTGACGGTCTTGGTTTGCGTATAGAACTGCACAACCTGCTTGCCGTAGGGCCCGAGATCGCCGAGCTTCGAGCCACGCGATCCGGTGAAGCTGAAAAACGGTACCGGCACGGGGATCGGCACATTGATGCCCACTTGGCCGACGTCGATTTCGCTCTGGAACTTGCGCGCGGCCGCACCGCTTTGCGTAAAGATACCGGTGCCGTTGCCGAACGGGTTGGCGTTCACGAGCGCAATCGCCTCGTCCAGGGTATTGACGCCGACGATGACCATCACCGGTCCGAAGATCTCGGTGGTGTAGATCTTCATGGAAGGCCGTACTCCGGAGAACACGGTGGGTCCGATGAAATTCCCGTTTTCGTAACCGGCGACTTTGATCGCGCGGCCGTCCAGCTCGAGTTTGGCGCCTTCCTTGATGCCGTCCTCGATCAGTCCAAGGACGCGCTGCTTAGCGTTCTTCGAGACGACCGGACCCAGATCGGCGCCTTTTTCGCTGCCCGCGTTGACTTTGAGGGTCTTCGCCTTGGCGACGATATCGGGTATCCATTTCTGTGCTTGGCCGACGAGGACCGTGACCGAAGTGGCCATGCAGCGTTGCCCCGCGGCGCCGAACGTCGAGCCGACCAGCGCATTGAGCGACTGCTCCTTGTTGGCGTCGGGCAGCACCACCGCGTGATTCTTTGCGCCCATCATGCACTGCGCGCGCTTGCCGTGCTGCGAGGCGAGATTGTACACGTGCGTCCCCACGGCGGTCGAACCCACAAAAGAGACGGCAACGATATCCGGGTGGGTACAGAGCGCATCAACCGCGCGCTTGCCGCCATGGACGACATTGAGCACACCCGGCGGCACACCCGCCTGCAGGGCGAGTTCGGCCAACAGCATCGGCGTCATCGGGTCCTGTTCGGAGGGCTTGAGTACAAAGGTGTTGCCGCAGACGATGGCCATCGGAAACATCCAGAGCGGAATCATCGCCGGAAAATTGAACGGCGTGATGCCGGCGCACACCCCGATCGGCTGGCGAAGCGTATAGGTATCGACGCCGCCGGCGACGTTCTCCGCGAACTCCCCGAGCTGCAGAGTGCCGATCGAACACGCGTGTTCCACCACTTCGAGGCCTCGGAACACATCGCCCTCGGCGTCGCCCAGAGTTTTGCCCTGTTCGGCGCTCAAAGTCTGAGCGATCCGGCTCATGTGCTCGCGCACGAGCGCCTGGAGCTTGAGCATGATGCGCGCGCGAGCCGCGATCGGCGTGTGCTTCCAGGTCTTATAGGCTTCTTTGGCCGAGGCTATTGCGGCGTTGATCTCGGCGTCGGTGGCGAACGGCACTTGCGCGAGGACCTGTTGGGTCGCCGGGTTGACTACGTCGTGCCACTCGTTGCTGCGCGATTCGATGAATTTACCGTCGAGCAGCATTTTGACGGTGGGCGCCTGTTCGGTGAGCGCTGCAGGTTTGGTGGTCATGAAGGGTCCTCTCGTGTCGTTAGGGTTCGCGCAATCAGCAGGCGTTGAATTTCGCTGGTGCCCTCGTAAATCTGAGTGATGCGCGCATCGCGGTAATGGCGCTCCACATCGTATTCTTCCAGATAGCCGTAGCCGCCGTGAATCTGAATGGCCTTCGAGCAGACCCGCTCGGCCATTTCCGAGGCATATAGTTTAGCCTGACAGGCCTCCGATAGGCAGGGTTCGCCGGCGCCGCGCAGGCGGGCCGCCTGATGCGTCAGCAGGCGGGCGGCGTTGATGGAGGTATGCATGTCGGCCAGCATGTTGCGGATGCTGCCGAACTCGGCAATCGGCCGATCGAATTGCCTGCGCTCCTTCGCATAGGCGAGTGCCGCTTCGAAGGCGGCGCGGGCGATTCCGATGGCCTGCGCCGCGATCCCGATGCGTCCACCCTCCAAATTGGACAAGGCGATCGACAGTCCCTTGCCGCGCTCGCCCAACAAACACTCTTCGGGAATGCGGCAATCCGCGAACGTGACGGCACAGGTGTCCGAGCCGCGGATGCCGAGTTTGTGTTCCGGCCGGCCGACCGCAAGGCCCGGCGATGCGGTGGGAACAATGAAAGCCGAGATGCCCTTTTTCTTCAGATCGGGATCGGTTACGGCGAACACGATGGCAACTTTCGCGCGTTTGCCGTTGGTCACGAACTGCTTGGCGCCGTTCAGGATCCAAGAACCGTTCTCGAGAACCGCACGCGACTTCAAGTTATGCGCTTCAGAGCCGGCCTGCGGCTCGGTGAGGCAGAAGCAGCCGATCGCCTTGCCCTGCGCCATGTCGGGCAGATAGCGGTGCTTCTGTTCATCCGTGCCGAATTTCAAGATCGGGCCGCATCCGACCGAGCTGTGCACGCTCATGAGCGCGGCGGTGGCGGCGCAGCCGGCGGCGATCTCTTCGATCGCCAGAGCGTAAGCCACATAGTCGGTGTAGGAGCCGCCCCATTCATCCGGCACCATCATGCCGAGCAGTCCCAGCTCGCCGAGCCTCGCGATCGCGGCATCGGCGATCCAGCCGTCCCGGTCCCATTGGGCCGCATGAGGCTTCAATTCCTGGCGCGCGAATTCGCGCGCCGAATCGCGAATCATCCGCTGCTCTTCGCTGTAGGGTTCCACCGATTCAATTCCCTAAAGGTCTAGTCCCGTGGGTTGGTTGCATAGCGTAATCTTGGCCTTGGCGGGCGACGTGAAGCGCAAGACGGTCACTGGAATTATATACAGTCAGAACGGGAATCGCATGGGATATTCTGCGGCATGAGCGCCTTGTGGCGCTTGCGCCGACATCAATAGTTTTGCACTCCTAGGTAGTTAACGTATGGCAAACGCCGATGTGTCTGCGCCGATGTACTCGCCCGGAGCGCGCTTGCGTGCTGCGCTCGCCGCCGAGCGCCCGCTGCAAGTTGTCGGGGCAATCAATGCCTATGCGGCACGAATGGCGGCTGCCTGCGGTTTCAATGCGCTGTACCTTTCGGGCGGCGGGGTGGCCGCAAACTCTCTGGGGGTGCCGGATCTGGGGATCAGTACGATGGACGATGTCCTCACGGACGTGCGCCGCATCACCGACGCCTGCGCCCTGCCGCTGTTGGTGGACGCGGACACCGGGTGGGGCGGGGCGTTCAACATTGCACGCACGGTGAAGTCGTTCATCAAGTTCGGTGCCGCCGGGCTGCATATCGAAGATCAAGTGCAAGCCAAGCGCTGCGGGCACCGCCCGGGCAAGGAAGTGGTACCGCCGCGGGAGATGGTGGACCGCGTCAAGGCGGCGGTGGATGCACGTACGGATTCGCAATTCGTCATCATGGCGCGCACCGATGCCTTGGCCGTGGAAGGC
>Ga0209415_10007315_pt1 | contig 19309 bp, 12 predicted proteins | sample PeaSoiSIISIP2007_FD_187696 | JGI IMG/M metagenome (GOLD analysis project Ga0209415, IMG submission 187696) | Peat soil microbial communities from Weissenstadt, Germany - SII-SIP-2007 (SPAdes) (version 2) | ecosystem: Environmental > Terrestrial > Soil > Wetlands > Peat | place: Germany... | reverse complement strand
GCCTCGAAGAGGTTGTCGAGCAGCGTGCGGGCGGTGCGCGGCTCGAAGACCACGGGCACCTTCTGGGTGTCCACTTTGACCGGATTCAGGCGTTGGAGGGCCCGGCGGGCGGCGGTGCGGCCGACCTCCTCGGGGGCTTCGAGACCGGCAAATCCGCGCGCCATGGTGTACCAGTAGTCGCGCTCCATGGAGTCGCCGTCGCGGGCCACGGGGATGGTGCTCAACGAGCAGTAGCTGGAGCGGTACTGGCCCGAGAATCCGCGGGAATTCGCGAAAATGTGGCGGCCGACGTGGGTGTCGAAGGAGGCGCCCTCGGAGTTGACAATGCGCGGATCGGCCGAGAGGGCGGCATCCTCGGCGCGCTTCGCGGTGTCGATTTTGAGCTCCGTCTCCAGCGCTTCGACGTCCGGCGAATACAGGCCGAGATCGCCGGCGAGGCTGCCAAATTCGTGGGGATCGGGCAGGCCGGCGTGCGGGTCTTCGGTGGTGATGTCGGCCAGCTCGATGGCCGACCTTACCATCAGCGCAATTCCTTCGGGCGAAAGATCGGAGGTGTAGGAGGCGCCGGTCTTCCTGCCGATGAGGATGCGCAGCCCCGCGCCGCGGGATCCGGCCTCCTTGAGATTCTCGATCTCGCGCATGCGGACGTTGGCAGAGAACTCGTCGCCTTCCTCGATGGTGCACTCGGCGTCGGTGGCGCCGGCGTCGCGCGCGCGTTTCACCACGTCCTGCGCGAGTTCGGGAAGGTGGTTCGACGGGAACTCCATGTATTCAGGCTACCATCGGCGGGAGCGCTGTGTTCCTGTCACTGGATCGACGGATGGGCGACAGACGAAAGCGTCTGCCCCACTCAGCTTCGCGCGTATTGCGGCTGCTGGGGCGCTTTATAGGCCACTTTGAGATGCGGCGTTTCCAGGCGAGCGTGGTCCTGCACTTTCGAGGTGAGACAACTTTCCAGAATCCCGCTCACCAGCAGCGTGCGATCGATGGGATAGGGCGCCACGCCGGTCTCGAACATCTGCTCGGCCTTGTGCATCAGGCACGCGGAGTACGTGACGTTCGGATCGGGAGTCAGCAGGAACTGCGTGGACCACATCGACGGCGTGCCTTTCAGCCGCGTCGCAAAGTTGAAATCGCGGATGGCGCCATCCAGCATCAGCATGGTGGCTTTCAAACCGTCGCGGTATTCGATGAAATACGCGGCCGGGTTCTTGGCTAGTTTTTGCAGCTCGCCCGAACCTACCAGGTCCTGGGTGCGGCCATCGGTGACGGTCAGGCCCAAGGGAGTGTCGCTGCGCGAGAGCGCGGCGGTCAGGAGCTCCTTGGAATACCGGCCATCGTCGCCGGCCTTCCACACGGCGTCGCCCTGGAGCAACTGTACGGCCTTCACGCCGGTCTCTCCTCCCTTGCGCCGCTCCACCATGCACTGCAGGCCTTCGAGCGCGTGAAAGTCCATGGGGTCGGAGCCGCCTTCGCCCACCATCAAGGCGTCCTCGATCTCGCATCCCATCGGCAGGTCGATGGAGGGAAGCCGCCACGTGACCGGAATCGACGAACCGCCGAGCATGGGGAAGCGCAGCCGCCGCGACGCATCCACCATGGCCTTGGCCTTTTCGAAGCTGTAGGAAAGGTGCTTGTCGTTATAGACCGGCACGGCGCGGCCATCGTGTTCGAACACCTCGACGCACTGCTGGAAGAATTCGTAGCGCGGGTAGAGAATCTGCCCCTTCTCGTTGCGCGGGTAGTTGCCATGCTCGCCGATGATCAGCACGGCGTCCACCGCCAGTTCCTTGCCGCCGCAGCGGAGCGCTTCGGCGATGGTAGGGTAGACCGTCAAACCGAACTCTTTGGCGCGCGCATCGCTCAAATCGCCCTCGGGCTTCTGGTCGACATAGAGCGAGACCACCTTCATGTCGGGCATGTGCCACGCGCCATCCAGCGGGTAGCCGACCAGGAATCGGTCGCCCATGTGCTGCGCGTGAGACTGCAGCCGGTAGATGGTGCCGATGATGGCGATGCGCTTGGACGCGGGTTTGTTTTGGGGGGCGGCGGCAGCGAGCGCCGTGGTTTGAAGAGTGGTCTGAAGAAAGGTGCGGCGGGTCAGCATGGTTACGTCCTCCAAAATGTGGATTCCTTCGTGGGCTGGTAATGGATGTCGAGGTGCGGCGTTTCAAACTTCGTCTGCCCGCGGAAAAGGCTCTCGACGCCGGCCGCGGTGAGGCCGGTGGTGAGGAGCGTGCGTTCCACCGGATAGGTGGGCTTGCCGGTCAGGTACATCTTCTCGAAGTTGTTGACCAGCGGGCTGAAGAAATTGGCGAGCGTGGTGCGGCCGTCGGGCATCGGCAGGTACATCTGCGTGGACCATGGCGTGCGCGAGCCCTCCACGAATGCCGCGAAGTTGAAGTCCTTGACCAGGCCGTTCATCAGCAGCATGGTGCACTTCAATCCGTCAGCGTGCTCGTAGCGGTAGGCCACGGGATCGCGCACCAGGCGGCGCATGTCGTCGGTGGTGGGAAAGATGTCGTTGAAGCCGGCGCGCGCGGGCGTGAGCGTGTGGCTGCGGCAGAGCGCGGCATCCATCAGGGCCTTGGGCCAGACGCCGTCGCGCAGCGCGTCCCAGAACTTCTCGCCGCGATAGGCCTGGATCCACTTGACGCCGGTCTCGCCGCCGCGCCGGCGTTCCACCATGCACTGGACGGTCTCCAGGCCGTGAAAATCGTAGCTGTCCACGCCGCCGTAGCAGACGCACAAGGCTTCGCTGATGCGCGAGCCCAGAGGCATTTCGACCGAGGGCGTCCGCCACGTCACGGGCAGGCTCGACCCCGCCATGAAGGCGAACCCCAGCTCGCGCGAGGTGTCGTACATCTTGCGCGCCCACTCCCAGTTCCAGGAAAGGTGCTTGTCGTTGAACAGCGGGACGGACTTGCCGCTGTCGCGGTACACCTTCACGATCTGCTCGAAGAACTCCCAGCGCGGGTATTTCGTTTGTCCCTTTTCATTGCGAGGGTAGTTGCCGTGTTCACCCACGAGGACCACGCCATCCACCGCGAGCTTGCTTCCGCCGAGCGTCAGGGCTTCGGCGATGGTGGAACAGAGCTTCAACTCGGGGTGGCGCTTCCCGCGCTCGCGGCTGAAGTCGGTCGTGCCGACCTGGTCGACGTACAGCGAGACCAGGTCCATGGGAGGATGGTGGTGGGTGCCGTTCCAGCCGTAACCATCCAGAAGGCGATCGATGATATGCTGCGCATGCGACATCCTAAAATAGGTAGTGACAACGCCGGCAAGCTTGGGACGCGATGAATTAGCCATGAGACAATTTCCGAGTACCCATGATTATAAAACAGCGTAGGGATTATAGGACAACCGCAGCCGTAGCGGTGGTGTTGGCGGCCACGGCCTGCCGGCTTTGGGCACAGGCTCCGGGCGGCGGAGTCTCCGAACGGGCGCGCGCCATGCACGCGCGATCGCTGGTTTTCGACGGCCATGTTCACGCCTCCGACCGCGAGTTCTATCACGGCGGCGACGTCGGCCAGCGGAAGCCCGACGGCCAGTTCGACCTGCCGCGCGCCAGGGAGGGCGGCCTGGGCGCGCTGTTCTTTTCCATCTTCGTGTCGGAAGACTACTATCCCTCGAGATTCGAGACCAAAGAGGCGCTGCGGATGCTGGATTGCGCGGTGGACCAGATCGGGCGCAACAGCCAGACGATCGAAATCGCGCACACGGCATCGGAGATCGAGCGCATCCGCCAGAGCGGCAAGATCGCCGCGGTGCTGGATATCGAAGGCAGCTTCGACCTGGATGGCGACCCGGCGGTGATTCGCGAGATGTACCGCCTGGGCGTGCGCTCCGTGCAGCTTTCCGCGCACAACTGGACCAGCAACTACGCCGACTCGTGCTGCTCGACTCCCAAGTGGAAGGGACTCAACGAACGCGGGCGCGCCGTGATTCGCGAGATGAATCGCCTGGGCATGGTGATCAATGTGTCGCACGCATCCGACGACGCCATCTCGCAGGCCATCGACCTCAGCACCGACCCGGTGGTGGCCACGCACCACGGGATGCGCGCCATCAGCGACATTCCGCGCACCATGCCGGACTGGCTCATGAAAAAGCTGGCGGCGAAAGGCGGGGTGTTCGGATTCCAGATCGGCAACGAATTTCACAACCGCAAAGCGTTCGACTGGACCACCCAGCACGCGGGCAAGGCGTTCTGGGACACGAGCGCAGTCCGGGAACGCGGGACCAAGCTCGACATTTACGAATTGGACAAGCTGCTGGCGCCGAAGTTTCCGATGACGCCGGCGGACATTCCACAGGAGATCCGGCTGACGATGGACGAATGGGTGGGGGTGGTGGACCGCGCCATCCAACTGATCGGCGAGGATCACGTTTCGCTGGGCACCGATTTCGACGGCGGCCCGCCTCCGCCGCGGGGCATGCGCGACGTCCGCGATCTGCCGATGATCACCGACGCCATGCTGCGGCGCGGTTACTCCGAGGATCGCATCCGGAAGTTTCTCGGGGGGAATCTGCTGCGGGTGTTCCGGCGGATCACGGAAAAGCGGTAGTGTATGGACTCACATATCCTCTGTTGACAGTAGTTACCCGCAGCCTCTGCCTGGCATCTTTATAGGTGGAGATATAAGGTCAATGAGAAATCGCTCACTACTTTTGGTCAGTGCACTGGCATTTGCAGGTCTGTCGATCGCCAGCGCCAAGTCCTATGACATCACCATCGACCAGGCCGCCAAGGCGGGCAGCGTACAATTGGCGCCGGGATCGTACACGCTCAAGGTGGAAGGCACCAACGCCATCTTCATCGACGAGAACGGGAAGAAGATCAGCGCGCCGGTCAAGATCGAGAATGCCGACAAGAAGCACGCGGTGACGGCAGTCGAAACGACCAAGACTAACGGCGGCGACCAGATCAAGTCGATCGAGCTTGGCGGGTCCACTGAAACGCTCGAATTCGGCGAGTAGCCACGGCCCCAAAAGTGGGGCGGACGCCCTCGTCCGCGTGCGACCCCCTGGTCGCGCTCGCCCCCTCAGCGACTCTACGGCACGACGCGCCGAGCGCGCAATGTCGGGTAAAGGCTCCGCATTGGCCAGGCGCTCGAGTGCCGGAATGGCCGCTTGTTCGCGACGCTGCTGGAGTGCGAAAACTGCCGCCTGGCGGTCGCCCTTCTCCTGGTCCTCCAGGGCTTCGAGCAGCCGGCCGCTAAGCGTCTGATTGTCTTTACCGAGCGTGCCGAACGCGCGTAGCGCGTTTTGGCGGACACGATCGTCGGGATCGTGGCTCAGATCCAGAAGAGTAGGAACGGCGGCTTCGCCGGCGATTTCCTGAATGGCCGAAACAGCCGCCGGCCGCATGGGCTGCTCATCGAGGAACGGCTTTACCCGCTCCAGTCCTTTTTCGGGCTTCAATCGCGCGGCGGCTGTGACCGCTGCCTGCCGCACCGCGAGGCTGGCGTCCGTGCGAGCAATCTCGAGCAGTCGATCGGCGGTGGCAGCGTTCTTGCTCAGCGCGCCGAGGGCACCGGCGGCCGCCGAGCGCACTTGCGAGTGTTTGTCGCCGAGCATCCGGAGGAGCGCCGGACGCGCGTCCTCGGTTTCGATGCGCGCCAGAGACGCCGCCGCATCCATGCGGAAGATGCGCGGCCAAGAGCAGACCGCGCCACTCAATGCCTAGCTTAGCTAAGCTAGAACCGCAGATACCCGCCGACCTCCAAATAACGCGGGGTGGATTGTGTGCCGGTGATCACGGCGAAGTTGTTGTAAGTGAGGGCGCCGGTAGTCGCGTTCGTCAGCCAGCAGCAATTGCCGCCGGGGTTGGCAAACACCACGGTATTCGTCAAGTTGTATGCCTCGCCCACCAACTGGAACTTGATCTTCTCCTGCTTGAAAGCAAAAGTGCGCGTGATGCTCGCGTTCATCTGGAAGAATCCAGGCCCGATCAGCAGGTTCCTGCCTGTAGTGCCCAGGACGCCAGTCGGCGGATTGACAAAGGCCGAGCCGTCGAAATAGGGATCGGTGAGGTCATGGCCGCCCAGAATCTTCACGTTGGGGCTGACCTGGGTGGCGCTTGTGCCCTGTCCGCCGGCGTTGATGGAGGAACTGGTCCCGACGGTGAACGGCAGGCCGCTGAACCGGCTGATGATGCCGGAAATCTGCCAGCCGCCGATGATGTAGGATGCCGGTCCGCTGTTGAACATGGTGTGTCCCTTGCCGAAGGGCAGGTTGTACACCCAGTAAATGTTTAGCGTCTGCTGGCGGTTGATGCCGGACAACTGCTTGTCCAGCGCGTAAGACACCGGGTACGCGCGCCACAAGCTGCCGTCGTCGTTGTCGCCGTTAATGTTATCGATGGACCTGGAGAACGCGTAGCTGGCGCCGATGATCGAACTGCCGATGCGCTTCCTCAAAGTAGCCTGCAGGCCGTTGTATGTCAGATCGCCGAACGGCTCAACCATGTTCACGTCGGCCGTCACGTACGGAGAAAGCTGGCGTCCGGCATTGCCCGTGTTCGGAGCAGAACCGTTGATATTGACGTTCATGTCCACATGGACACCGTGTGTGCCCACATACGCGACTTGGCCCGTCAGGGTCGGGGAAAAGTCATGCTGAACGGTGACATTCCAGCTCTCGTAATATCCCCGGTTGAAGTAGGCCGGGAAAGTCGTAGTGCCTTGACTCGGCAGATAGGTAGTCAAAGATGCCGTGGGCGACGGCTTGAGAGTGCCCGTTGAGATCGCAGGGAAGCTGGGCGCAGGAATGCCGTCCGCGAGCGATACCTGTGTGGCGCCGTCTGAGTTCGCAACGCCGGCATAGCTGATGAACTGGTAGGAGTTCGCCGGTGTGTAGGACGTGACGGAGGTGTTCGGGAACTGGTTGCGCTGGTTGCGCATATTGTCGGGATCGACGCTGATGCCGTAACCGCCGCGGATCACGGTCTTCTCGCCGACGCGGTAGGCAGTGCCGAGGCGCGGAGCGAAGCCCTTTTTGGAGGCCGTTGCACCGGTGTTCCATGGCACGCCGCCTTCGCCACCGATCAGAATGTTGTCCGTCGAAGGATCGAAGCGGACCGCGCCGAAAATGTCGTGGGAGTAAATCGGCCAGTATTCCCAGCGCAGGCCGTAATCGATGGTGAGGTTCTTCGAAACCTGCCACTGATCGCGAACGTATGCCGCCCAGTTGGCAAAGCGCAGCGCGTTGGGATCCTCGAGTTGCGTGGCTTTGCCGGTCTGCGAGGGAAAACCGAGGAGAAACTGCGCCCACGAGTTGGACGGGCTGCCGGCGTTAACCGCCGGACCGCCTTTCAGGGACGCCAATGTGCCGTCGAAGCCGAAAGTGCCTCGGGCCGTCTGAAAGGTTCCGCCCTGCGGCTGGAAGTGATTCAGCGCGTACTTATCGTATTCGAAACCGACGCGAATATTGTGCGCACCCTTGATTTTGGTCACGTTGACGACGCCCGTGTATTGGTTGTCGCGGAACTCGAAGGGGCTGCCCGTATTGGTGTTTCCAATGTTGGCCATGCCAGTGACCTGGAAGCCCGGAATGCCCTCGTAGTTCGGACCAACGCCGTTAGTGCCCGGGATCTTCAGTACGTCAGTTCCGTAATCGCCATCCTGGGGGTCGCCATTCGCGCCGATGTGCTGCCGGGTGTAGCCCGCGTTGCCGTCTATTAGAAGCGTGGGGGTGATAGAATACGTGAGGCCCGCTGCCACCACCTGCACGCGGCCGCCGGCATGACCCGGATTGCCTCCGTTAAAGGCATCGCCGCCCGCGGGGCCCAGAACCAGCGGGGCTACGATATCCATGGGAGAAATGCTGTACCGGCCCCAGACCATTGCCTTTGGGTTGGGATTGTAGTTGACCTTCCAATCCCAGCGATTCACGCCGTATGACGTGGTACCGTAGGCATCGTAATTGGTTAAGTATGAATTGGGCCTGGTCAGCGCCGGCAGTAGAGAGGCAAGTTTGGCCGACGCCGAAGCAATACGCGCAGACGGAATGGTGTTATTTGCGAAAGGTGTCCGGCCGGTACCGTCGGCATTGCCCGTCAGCGGATCGTAGATGACCGTGGGGGCGGCGCTGAAATCGCCCGTGCGCATGGCCGCGGTGGGAAGGGTCAGGTTCACATCGGACGCATACTGGACCTGCTTGGTGCCCTCAAAATCCATGAACCAGAACAGCTTGTTCTTGCCATGAACGATCTTGGGAATCCAGACCGGACCGCCAATCGCGAATCCGTATTGGTTTTGGACGTTCTTCGCCAGACGGCCGGGGTGGCTGAAATAATTATTGATCGCTTGAAAATCGTTGTTCGTATTGCGTTCGAACAAAACTCCGTGTAGGTTGTTGGTTCCCGATTTGATGATGACGTTGATCGCCGCGCCGCCCGCCGCGCCCTGCTCGGCGTCGAACGAGTTGGCGCTCACGCTGACGGTTTCGATGGCTTCCGGCGAGGGCACGTACGCCACGTTGACCGGCAGCCATGGGTAAGAATTAGTCGCGCCATCGAGGCGGGTATTGTTGGCCTGGGACGAAACGCCGTTCTGAGACACCGTGATGGCGCGTTGCGGGTTGCCAGCCGCCGAGTTGGCTTCGCCCGTGCCCGCCGTGGTGTTGGCGCCCGGTTGCATGAGCAGCAGGGCCTGGAAGTTCTTGCCTTCCGTGCCGTTGTATGGCAACTGTTCCACTTCCTGCGACGAAATCTCCGTATGGATGTCGGCCTTGTCGGTTTGCAGCACCACCGAATCGGCCGAGACCTCCACCGTTTGAGTGACGGTCGCGACCTGGAGTTGCACGTCCACGCGCCGCACCGCGGCTACCTGCACCAGAATGTCGGTTTCGATGAAAGTTTGGAATGATTTAGCCGTGACGGTGATTTTGTAGAGACCTCCTTGCAGGTTGGTGAAACGGTAGATGCCACGTATGTCGGTGTCGGTCTCGCTCTTGACGTTGGTGCCCTGGCTCAAGGCTTCCACGTGGACCCCTGGCACCGCGGCGCCGGCTGGATCGGTCACGTTTCCGGTCAGCGATCCATAAAGCACTTGCGCTTGTCCGCGATGAGAAACCCCGGCGATCGCCAGGAGGAGCACGAAAACAGACACTCGAATGCGATGAATCGACATAGATTTGCCTCCGCTATTTCGTCCAATCCGCGAAACCAGACAATGACTTGCAGGCGTTTCGCGAACCCCGGCTGTTCCGAATGGTTTGCCGGCTGACCCCCGTGCCAACGTCGAGAGCCTCCACTTTGGCGCCGGGAACGGCGGCGCCGCTGGGATCGGTCACGTTTCCGGTGAGCGATCCGTAAAGAACCCGGGCACTCGCGACCCTCGAAATCGAGGCGATCGCCCGCAACAAGGCTGGGCAAGGGACGGCGAAGAAAATCCTTCTCTTGGTCCTAACCTCTCTTGACACAACAACTCCTGATTTCGTTTGAATCCTAAACTATATATACACTCCTCACGAAAAAAGTCAAGCCGGGACTTGACGCCGGCACAAGATTTCACGATCCTGAATGCGTAAAGGAGTTCCCATGAAGCGACTAGCCGTTACCACGATCGTTTTCGCCCTTGCCGCGTTCGCCGCCGATATCTCCGGCGCCTGGAAGGCCACCGCCGAGGGTCCCAACGGAAGCATGGAGCGGACTTTTGTTTTCAAAGTCGATGGCACCAAGGTCACCGGCGAGACCACCAGCACCATGATGGGCAAGTCCACCATCAACGATGGGAAGATCGACGGCGACACCGTCACCTTCACCATCACCGGCAGCTTCGGCGGTAATGAGGTAAAGCTGAACTACAAAGGCAAGGTGAGCGGCAACGAGATCCACTTCACCTCCGAGATGGCCGGCGGCGGTGGCGGGCAGGCCATCGAATGGACCGCCAGGAAGGTCCGGTAGACCATGGATCGCGCTGACGTTTCGCGCCGCACTTTCCTGCTTGCCGGGTCCGGCATCGCCGCCGCGGAGATTGTGGCCGCTCAAGACTCCGCCCCAGCGCTCACGGCAAAACAGGTGGTCGAGCGCATCCGGCAGAACGTCGGCATTCCCTGGCGCGCCGAAACCGTCGACAACATTGTCGCCGGCGATCCAGACACGCCGGTGAAGGGCATCGCTACCACCATGATGGCGACGCTCGACGTGATCCAACGCTCAGAGGCCGCCGGCAGGAACCTTGTGATTACCCACGAGCCGACGTTTTATTTGCACCAGGACACGGTCGACGTGGTGGCGCAAGACCCCACGTATCTTTTCAAGGCCGATTTCATTCGCAGGAACAACATAGTCTGTTTCCACTTCCACGACCACTGGCATGCCCACCATCCAGACGGTATCGCCACCGGCATGGCCCGGGAACTTGGTTGGGAAAAGAACCAGGATGCTCAAAACCCGCGGCGCTTCACGTTCCCCGGCACGCCGCTCGCCCGCTTTGCCAAGGAGATCGAATCGCGATTGAAGGTGCGCACCATGCGCGTGGTCGGCGATCCGGAGCTGAAGGTCAATCGCGTGGCCGCGAGTTGGGGCTACGTGAGCAACGTGCCCGGCATCCCGCTGCTGGGCCAACCCGATGTGGATGTTCTGGTTGTCGGAGAAACCCGCGAGTGGGAACTGGTGGAGTACGCGCAAGATGCCGTCGCGGCGGGAAAGAAGAAGGCTCTGATCCTGCTCGGCCACGTGGTGTCCGAGCAGGCCGGGATGAAGTATTGCGCCGAATGGTTGAAGACCTTCATCGGCGAAGTGCCGATCGAGTTTATCCCCGCGGCCGAGCCGTTCTGGAGGCCATAGGCCGCACTGTCAGAGAGTGCCTTCCACGCGCGGAGTCTGGCCCACCGGTTGCCCCCCTCCGACGCTGATCTTCACCTTACCCTTCGGAATATCCTCCGCCCCCAACGTAAACTGCACCTCGCGCGTCTCCCCGGCGGCCAGGTGGACCCGCTGAAACCCCCGCAATTGCCGGATCGCCCCTCTCGCGCCGTTCACGTAGAGTTGCACCACCTCATCCCCCTCGCGCCCGGAATCGTTCTTCACGCGCGCCGAGACCTGCGCTCCCTTTGCCGTCCGCCTCGCCCGAATCCCCGAATAAGCGAACTTCGAATAGCTCAACCCGAAGCCAAACCCATACAGCGCGTCCCCCTTGAAGTACCGATACGTCCGCCCATCCATCGAGTAATCCTCGAAGGGCGGCAATTGCTCGGCGCTTCGATAAAACGTGACCGGCAGCCGTCCCGAGGGATTGTTCACCCCCGCCAAAGTCTCGGCGATCGCCGTCCCCGCCTCCTCACCTCCGTACCACAATTGCAGCACTGCCGCCGCGTGCTCCGCCGCGTAATTCACCGCCAACGCGCTGCCGCTGGTCAGCACCACCACCACCGGCTTGCCTGTCGCCACCGCTGCCGCGATCAGCTTCTCCTGCGGCTCCGGCAGCTTGAGGTCCGTGCGATCGCCGCCCGCGAAGCCCAGAATCGAGACCCGCATTTCCTCGCCTTCCAGATTCGGATTCAAGCCCACAAATGCCAGCACCACGTCGGAATTCTTCATCGCTTCCACCGCCTCCGCCAGCAATGGCTCCGCGGGCGGCACCCACGAAATCTGCACGCCCAGGCCCAGGCCCGGCCCCTGCGGCCGGTACTCCACCCGCACCCGATAGTCGCGGCCCGTCTCCAGGTGCACCTTGAGTGGAGCAACCTGGCCCCTGCCCGGCCCCGCCGCCGCATTGGCGGGCGCCAGCTCCCGATCGTCGAGGAACACGCGCGTTACCGGCGATCGGTCGATCATGTACTCCCCCGCCACCGGCGCGCGCAGCGTTCCGCTCCACCGCACCGAGCACCCGCGAAGGTCAGGCTCCATGACGGCCGGCTGCAAATACGGCCGCGCTTCCACCCGCGACAGCTTCGGCCGGCCCTGAAATTCGGGATTGTCGAAGTACTCCGCCCAAAGGCCATGCCCCGAGCCATCCGGCGGAGTCAGCGCGCTGGACGGCACCAGCGCCGGCGATTGCGACGTGTACGTCGCGCCCAGCGCATAGTGAACCTGTGCCTTCCCTGCAAACTGCCACTCGATTCCCTCTAGCGGCGTCACCACCTTTGAGGAGAATCCGTTGTAGTTGCCGAGCAGCGCTATCGGGTCGTCCGCCGATGGCCCGATCACTGCAATTCGCCGCACGGACGCCTGCATCGTGCTGCTCAGGGGCAGCGTCTCGTTTTCGTTCTTCAGCAGCACGATCGACTTCCGCGCCGCCTCCAGCGCCACCCTGCGATGCTCCGCCGAATCGTTCTCGGAGTACGGAATTTTCGAAAACGGCCCGCGCTCCGGCGGATCGAACATGCCCAGCTTGAACCGCGCCACAAACAACCGCTCCAGCGACCGGTCGATCTCGCCTTCCGTGATCAGCCCCGTCTTCACCGCATCCGCCAGCGACCGGTACTCCGTGCCGCACGTCAGATCGGTTCCCGCCTTCACCGCCGCCGCGGAAGCCTCCGCCGCCGTCGCCTTGTACTTGTGCCCGCGGTAGATATCGGCGATCGCGCCGCAATCGCTCACGATATAGCCCTGAAACCCCAAATCGCCCCGCAGGCGCTTCTCCAGCAGATCCGTGCTGGCGCAAGCCGGCACGCCATCCACGCGGTTGTACGCGCACATCACGGAATCCGCTTTGCCCTCCACGATGGCCGCCCGGAAGGCCGGTAGATACGTCTCATTCAGGTCCCGCTGGCTGGGCTTGACATCGAACGAATGCCGCGAGGGCTCCGGCCCGCTATGAACGGCATAGTGCTTCGCGGTTGCAATTACTTTGAAATAGTGAGGATCGTCGCCCTGCAACCCCTTGATGAATGCCACGGCCATGCGCCCGGTGAGATAGGGTCCTCGCCGTACGTCTCCTGCCCCCGCCCCCAGCGCGGATCGCGGAAGATATTGATGTTGGGCGACCAGAACGTCAGCCCGTAATAGCGTCCGTGGTTGTTGTTGCGGATCGCCTCGTTGTACTTGGCGCGCGCTTCCGTGGAAATCGCGTCCGCGATGCGGTGCATCAGATCGGTGTCGAACGTCGCCGCCAGTCCGATGGCCCGCGGGAAGACCGTCGCCTGTCCCGCACGCGCCACCCCGTGCAGCGCCTCGTTCCACCAGTCATACGCCGGAATCCCCAGCCGCGCCAGCGCCGGCGCGACGTTCTGCATCTGTAGAACTTTCTCTTCCAGGGTCATGCGCGAGACCAGGTCCGCCGCGCGTTTCTCCGCGGGAAGATCGGGGTTCAAATAAGCGGCGGTGTCCGTCGATTGACCGGACATCGCGGCAGCCAGGCACAGAACCAGTGCAGGCAAAAAGATCGATCGTACCATGTCAACCACGATTCTACCCTTGATTTCCTGCGCGCAACCGAATATAGTTTGAACCGGCAATTATGTGTGGCGCACGTACTCCTGCGTGCCGCGGCGAGACTCGTCTCGGACGCTCGCTTGGTCCGATCCCATGAATCCTTTATCGAAGTTCCTGCTCTACGCGCTCCTGGCGGCCCTGGTCTCCGCCTGCTTCGCCCAGCAGCCCCCCATCTACCAAGATCTCGCCGCCCCCATCGAAGCCCGCGCCGCCGACCTCGTCTCCCGCATGACGCTCGAGGAAAAAGTCTCCCAGCTCATGAACGACTCCCCGGCCATCGACCGCCTCGGCGTCCCCGCCTACAACTGGTGGAACGAGTGCCTCCACGGCGTCGCGCGCGCCGGCCGCGCCACCGTATTTCCGGAGGCCATCGGCCTCGCCGCCACCTGGGACACCGGCCTGATCCTTCGCGTCTCCACGGCCATCTCCGATGAGGCCCGCGCCAAGTACCACGAGTTCGTCCGCCGCGGCAAGCGCAACATCTACCAGGGCCTCACCTTCTGGACCCCCAACATCAACCTCTTCCGCGACCCGCGTTGGGGACGCGGCATGGAAACCTACGGCGAAGATCCCTATCTGACCGGCCGCATGGCCGTCAATTTCATCCGCGGCCTCCAAGGCGACGACCCGAAATATCTCAAGACCGTGGCCACCGCCAAACACTACGCCGTCCACAGCGGCCCCGAATCGCTGCGCCACACCTTCGATGCCGCCATCGGCGATCGCGACCTTTTCGAAACATACCTGCCGCAGTTCGAAGCCGCCATCAAAGACGGCGGCGCGTACTCGGTGATGTGCGCCTACAACCGTGTGGACGGCCTGCCCGCTTGCGCGAATCCACGCCTGCTCGACGACATCCTCCGCAAGCAGTGGGGCTTCCGGGGCTATGTGGTCTCCGATTGCGGCGCCATCGGCGACATCTACCTGAATCACAAGTCCGCGCCCAACGCCGCCGAGGGCGTGGCGCGCGCCGTCCAGGCCGGCACCGACCTGAACTGCGGAGTCGAGTACGGCAACGTCGTCGAGGCCGTTCGCCGCGGCTTGCTCCCCGGGGCCCTGGTCGATCAGTCTCTGCGCCGCCTGTTGACGGCGCGCTTCAAGCTGGGCATGTTCGATCCACCCTTCATGGTGAAATATGCGCAGATCCCGTACAGCGTGAACGACAGCCCCGCGCACCGCCAACTGGCGCTCGAGACGGCCCGCGAATCGATCGTCCTCCTGAAGAATGAAGGCAAGGCGCTCCCCTTGAGCAAGTCGCTCAAGACCATCGCGGTAATCGGTCCCGACGCCGACGATGCCGAAATCCTGCTGGGCAACTACAACGGAGATCCCGCGGCGCCTGTCACGCCGCTCGAAGGCATCCGCCGGAAAGTGGGCGCGCGCACCGAAGTGCTCTACGCGCGCGGCAGCGACCTCGCCACCAATCTGCCGAGCTTCGAGACCATCCCTTCCTCCGCCCTGTTCACTTCGAACACTGCGGACCGCCGCAGCGGCCTCAACGCCGAATATTTCGCCTTCGCCAACTTCGATGGCCGTCAGCACCGCCCGCGTGAGCTGACTTATCCCAGCTCGGGTCAACTCGTCGGACAAATTCCCACTGACCCGAAACCGCTCTTCACCCGCATCGATCGCCAGGTGGACTTCCGCTGGTGGGATGGCGCGCCTCGCCCCGACTTGAACGACGACGACTTCGGCGTTCGCTGGACCGGATACCTCTCCGCGCCCGTCACCGGCAAGTATCAGCTCGGCGCCATCGGCCTGAACGCCTTCGAGCTCTACCTCGATGGCCAGCGCGTCGCCGACCGGAACGACATCCACGAACGCAACTACCGCTACGCCACCGTCGATGTCGAAGCCGGCAAGCTCTACGCCATCCGGCTCGACTACCACGAGTTCGCCGGCGATGCCGATATCCGCCTGGTCTGGTCGCGCCCCGCCGACGGCTCCGAAGAGGAAGCCGCAATCGCGGCCGCCAGGCGCGCCGATGCCGTGGTGCTCGTCCTGGGCCTGTCTCCGCGTCTCGAAGGCGAAGAGATGAGCGTCCCCGTCGAAGGCTTCTCCGGCGGCGACCGCGTCCAACTCGGTATTCCGCGCGTGCAGGAAGAGCTGATGCAGAAGGTAGTCGCCCTCGGCAAGCCGGTCGTCCTGGTGCTGCTGAACGGCAGCGCGGTCGCCGTGAACTGGGCGCGCGACCACGTCCCCGCCATTGTCGAAGCCTGGTATCCGGGCCAGGCCGGCGGCGACGCGTTGGCGGACGTCCTGTTCGGCGATTACAATCCGGCCGGCCGCCTGCCGGTAACCTTCTACAAATCCGCCGATCAACTGCCGCCCTTCACGGACTACAGCATGAAGGGCAGGACCTACCGATACTTCACCGGCGAGCCGCTCTTTCCCTTCGGTTTCGGATTGAGCTACACCACGTTTGCGTACCGCAACCTGAGCGTTCCACGAGAAGTGAAGCCGGGCGATACGGTGCCGGTGTCGGTCGAAGTCCGGAATACCGGACCCAGGGCGGGAGAAGAAGTGGTCCAACTCTATCTCAGCTCGGCGGGAGGGAATCAAATTCGTTCGCTCCAAGGGTTCCGGCGAATCGCGCTCGGTCCCGGAGAAACTAAGACGGTGCGGTTCTCGCTGGCTCCGCGGCAGCTTTCCACCGTCCAGTCCGATGGCCGGTATGTCGTCGAGCCGGGCGCGTTCACCGTGTTCGTGGGCGGGAAGCAGCCAGGCGCTGAAGGGCCCAACAACCTCCGCATTACCGGAGTGCCAAAAGAAGTACAGTAGGTTCAGGAATCGGTAAAATGGCTGCCACTGGCGGAAAACAGTTTCAGGGCGCGTCGAGCGAAGTCGTTCGCGATATCAACCGCCGCATCATCCTGAACCTCATTCGCACGCGCCATCCCATCTCTCGCGCCGACCTCGCCCGCGTCTCCGGCTTGCAGCGCAGCACCGTCTCCTTGATCGTCGAACAGTTGATCCAGGAGAGTTGGGTGCTCGAGGGCCCCACCGGCCGCCTGCCCCGAGGCCGCCGCCCCACCTTCCTCCGCCTGAACGACGAGCGCGTCATCATCGCGGTGGACATTCGTCCCACCCAAACCACCGTGGCCCTGGCCGACGCCAACGGCAAGTTCATCTCCCAGGAGATCCTCGCCACGGTGTCCAATCCCAAGATTACTATGGACGCCCTGATCGCCTCGATCGAGCGCCTGATCCGCTCCAGCCGGCACAAGAAAATCGAGGGGGTGGGCATCAGCCTGCCCGGACGGTACGACCACAATTCGGACCGCCTGGTCTTCGCTCCCAACCTCAAGTGGCACGAGATCGATATCCGTAATCCCATCGTCGAGGCCACCGGCCTCGAAGTGGAAGTCGAAAACGCGGCCAATGCCTGCGTGCTCGCGGCGGTCTGGTTCGACCACATGGAGGACTGCCGCAACCTGGTGGTGGTCACGGTTTCCGAGGGCATCGGCACCGGCGTGTGGGCCAACGGTGCCCTGGTCCGCGGCCAGAACGGAATGGCCGGCGAATTCGGCCACGTCCCACTCGACCCCAAGGGACCGCCCTGCGGTTGCGGCGGCCGCGGTTGTTGGGAGGTCTTCGGCTCCAACCGCGCCGCCCTGCGCTATTACTTCGAATCCGGCTCCGAGCCCACCGACCTGACGTTTCTCGACCTGCTCAGCCGCGCCGAACACGGCGACAAGCGAGCCGCCAAAGCGCTCGAAACCATGGCGCACTATCTCGGCCGCGGCATGCGCATGGTGGTGGCCGGCCTGGCCCCCGAGCGCATTATCCTGGTCGGCGAGTTCACTCGCGCCTGGCATCGATTCGGAGCGATCATCGAATCGGAAGTTCGGGACCAGGTGCTCCCCGGTGGCTCGGTGCCGCACCTGATTCCGGCTTACGAAGACGGCATGGCGCGCTTGCGCGGCACGGTCGCCCTAGTCATGCAGAAGGATTTCGGAACCGTAGGGTAACGCCGGCGGTCTTGCCCGCCGGCCTCTTACTTTTCTTCTTTCGCGCCGGCGCCGGCCGGCACTTTCAGGGCTGGCATTTCCCTCTATGCCTTCGCCGCAGCCCGGGCGCTTTCGCGGATCATCTTTTTCAGCGCGGCCTGATCCAGGTCGCTCAGGCGCTTGAACCGCACGCAGGACCGCCCGATGTTTGCCTTGGGAAGCGCCTCTTTGTAGCGCTCGGCGATGGATTCTTCGCCTTCGCCCGCGCATACGTAGAGCGAAATGTAGTTCTTGTTGCTGGCCACCCCCATGCGGAACGAGTCCCCTTCCCGCCCGCTGGCGTACTTGTAGTGCCAGGGGCCGTATGCCAGCATGCCGCTGTGGATGAACGGTGCTAGCTTGGGAGCCAGCTTGCGGATCAGCCCGTCCAGCGCGGCGACTTCACTCTTTCGGGGTTCCTCGAGTTTCGCGATATATTCCGCGGGGGTGGATGCGTCGAGCTGGCCTTTCATTACCGGTTCAGCGCCTTCTCCAGTCGCTCAACCTGTTTCTCGGCTTTGTCCTTGAAACTTTTCGCGGAGGCGGCGTCCCCGCCGTTGAGCGCGTTGGCCGCTTCGTCCAGATAGCTGTTCATCAGGTCCAGCGGCCCCTGGAGGCTGGCGTTCATCCCCATTCCACCGGCCGCCTGCGCGCCTTCCAGTCTCTTCAGGCTGCCGCGGATTCCGTTGGCGCGCACGTTCAGCATGATGAGCTGCTCCCGAACTTCCTGAAGGGCCGCGCGCGTCGCCGCGTCCGGTTGTGGCGCGGCGGGCTGCTGCATGGCCGGCTGCGGTACGAGGGGTTGTTGCACAACGGGTTGCTGTACAACGGGTTGCGATACGGCCGGTTGTTGCTGCTGCGGTTGTGGAGGCGCCTGCGTGAAAGGCTGCGTCGGAGGTTTCGGAACTTGAGGGCTCGCGCGTACCTGCTTCGAGGCCGCGGGCTGCGGGCCCGGCGCCGGGATGACGGCAGGCGGTTGCTGTGGCGGCGGCTCCGGCGCGGGTAGCGGCCCGGTAGGCGCGGTGCTGGTCTGCGGCGTCGCGATGGAAGCCGCGGGAGTGCTCGCCGAGCCCTGCGCGGCCTTGGTTCCTTTCCCCGGTCCGAGCTCGATTACACCGATTACCGCCAGCGCCGTAGCCACCGCTCCGATGGCCATCCACAGTCCCCGCTTGCTGCGGGGCGCCGTGGTTTGTGCGGGTGCCGGTACCGGCGCCGACGCCGCCGCGGCAACCACGATCGTCTCCGGAGCGGCCAGGCTGCCCAGCGCATTGCGGAACGCCGTGGCGCTTTGGAACCGCTGGTTGGGATCCCTCAGGACGGACATCAGGATCACGTCGTTGAGCAACTGTGGCAGCTTGGGGTCCAACTGGATGGGAGGCACGGGCGTCTTTTCCAAGTGGGCCGCCATGATGGCGTACTGGCTGTCGCCGTCGAAGGGGCGCTTCCCGGTGACCAGTTCGTAGAGCGACACGCCCAGCGAGTACAGGTCCGAGCGCGGGTCCAGGCCGGCGGTGCCCTGGATCTGTTCCGGCGACATGTAGTACAGCGAGCCCATGGTCGTGCCGGTCATGGTCAGGCGGCGGTCGGTGGCCGCCTTGGCGATGCCGAAATCCATGAGTTTCACCACTCCGGATGGCGTGAGCATCATGTTCGCCGGCTTGAGGTCGCGGTGGATAACGCCGTGTCCGTGGGCATACTCGAGCGCCGAAAGCACCTGCCGCATGTAGTCGACAGCTTCGGCCACGGAGAGCGGGCCATCCTTCAGCTTCTGCTCCAGCGTCGTGCCCTCCACGAGCTCCATCAGCATCAGGAGCTGATTCTCCACTCGCACCGCGGTGTGCAGGGCTGCGATGTTGGGATGCTCCAGGCTGGCCTGCACCTTGATCTCGCGCAGGAAGCGGTCGGCCAGCTCCGGCTCGGTCGCCAGGTCCGGAAG
>Ga0209415_10007314_pt1 | contig 19310 bp, 20 predicted proteins | sample PeaSoiSIISIP2007_FD_187696 | JGI IMG/M metagenome (GOLD analysis project Ga0209415, IMG submission 187696) | Peat soil microbial communities from Weissenstadt, Germany - SII-SIP-2007 (SPAdes) (version 2) | ecosystem: Environmental > Terrestrial > Soil > Wetlands > Peat | place: Germany... | reverse complement strand
TTGGCCGAGGTGACCTTGCGGCCCTTGCGCACGTCGGCCACCGCCTTGTCCAGCGCCTGGGCGGAGGTGCCGGCGGTCCGCAGCGCGCGCGCCGCCGGGGTGTCGGACGCCGCCAGCGCCACCAGCAGGCGGTCCTGCGCGACGTATTCGTCGCCCGCCTTGGTGGCGGCCTGCTCCGCCGCGTCCAGCACGCGCGCCAACTCCGTCGTGATCTGCGGCTGACCGGCCCCCGCGCCCTGCACCTTGGGCTGGCGGGCGACCTCGGCGTCGACCGCCTGCTTGGCGGCCTGCGGGTTGCCGCCGGCGGCCTTGATCAGGCCGAAGGCGGCGCCTTCCTCATCGTCCAGCAGCGCCTTCAGCAGGTGCTCGGGGGTGATCCGCTGGTGGAACTCGCGGATCGCGATGGTCTGGGCGGCCTGCAGGAAGCCGCGCGAACGCTCGGTGAACTTCTCGATATCCATCTCTCATGTCCCTGGTCGTAGGCGACAATGGTTTTGGCGCCCCTCACGGCGCGACGGTTTTGGCGCCCCGCGCAGGGCGACGATTTGCCACCCCTCAGGAGGCGATGGCATTGATCCTTCGCAAACGAGGTGGGGCGGGGCAGACTGGCCGGCAAGGGGGTTGCCACATGCGTATCGAGTATCTGTACCGCTTCCCGGTGAAGGGTCTGTCGGCCGAGGCGATCGAGGCCGCCAAGGTCGAGCCAGGCGGCGCCATCCCGTGGGACCGCGCCTTCGCCCTGGCGCAGGGGGATTCCGGGTTCGACCCGGCTGCCGCGGCCTGGCTGCCGAAGGACAACTTCATGTGCCAGAAGCGCAATGCGCGCATCGCCCTGTTGCGCTCGATGTTCGCGCCGCGCTCCGGCCTGCTGGCGATCCGCGCGCCGGATGGCAGCGCGGTGATGGAAAACGCGTTTTCCCCCGCCGGCCGCGGCCGCATCGGCGCCTTCCTGGCGGGGTATCTGGGGGAGGAAGCGCGGGGCGAGACGCGGTTCCACCACGTGCCGGGCCATGTGTTCTGCGACCAGCGCCGGCCCGTGGTGTCGCTGATCAACCTGGCGAGCTGGCGCGACTACCAGGGGCGCGTCGGGGAGCGGCGGCACCGGCGGCGGTTTCGCGCCAACGTCTGGTTCTCCGGCGCCCCGGCCTGGGCGGAGTTCGACTGGGTGGGCAAGACACTGCACCTCGGCGGCGCGGTGCTGCGGGTGACCAAGCGGATCGCCCGCTGCCCGGCCACCGAGGTGAACCCGGAGACCGGCGAGCGCGACGCCAACCCGGTGGAGGAGCTGCGGGCGCTGTATGGGCACGTCGATCTTGGCATCCACGCCGAGGTGATCGAGGGCGGCACGTTCGAGGTGGGGGATGCGATGGCGGTGATGATGGAGTGAGGGAACGGGTTCAGTGGACGGTCCGGAGCGGCTGGCGCTGCTTGGGCAGGGCGCTGGCAGCACCGGTCAGCCACGCGACGGCTCCCGGGGTTCGCTGCCAGGCCACGCCGCATTCGGTGACGTAGTAGGTCGCCTCATCCGGACCACCCACCGTCATGTAGCCGCTATCCGAAATGGCTGGCGGCTTGGTGCCGGCGAGGATGGCGGGTACGTGCTGATTAGCCGACCATGCATCCTTTGCCAGCGCGATGCCCTTTGGATCGCTCGGGCCGCCCTCGCGGAAAGCCATAAGCGCCCTGGTGTAGAGCCAGAAAGCGCTTCCCTCATCGGCATATTCCGTGAGCAGTTTGTTGAGCGCCTCGGGTTCGTCGCGCCGGAGCAGGCAACCGGCGAGGCTGTAACGGATCCCCTGATTGTCGTTCGGGTTCAGCCTGAGCATCTCGCGGAAATGGTCGATGGCACCGTCCGTATCGCCGAGTTTCAGCAGCGTATGGGCGAGACCGGCCCGGGCCCGCATGTAGGGACGGGTTTCGAGAAAGCCCCAGAAGTGCCCGGCATATTTCGTCAAGCCCTTCGGTCCGAGCGCCAGTTCCCCGGCATTGACGCCTTTGGTGAAATAGTCGCGCGCCTGCTCGATGGAACCTGCGGCTTCTTCGGCCAGGAGGACGTAGGCGTCGGCGCAGAGCGGCGAGATGTCGAGTGCCTTGTGGGCCAGCGCGATCCGCGTGCGCGGGTTCGCTGCTTCCCAGGCATTGTACATGATGTCCTGCGCTCTGGCGGTCGCATCGTCGCCCCTTCGTCCGCCGATCGCAGCCAGGAAGCTCTCCATCGCGCGCCGGTCCGGCAACGCAGCCGTGGCGCGAGGCTTCGGGGGCGCTTTGGCAACCATCTTCCGACGTGGTGTCTTCGATACGGGCATCGACCGTGCCTCCCATTCGTTGAATACGTCTTTGCCGCTACGAACGCGACATCCGGCGCGCGTCACGATGCGCGAGACGGTCGGCTTCCCGACGGTATACCGGCCGAACGCCCGCGGCTGGAGCGCGTGACGGACGCGGACATCACCGCCGCGCGAACGCGGACGCGGACAACCAGCCCCTCACGCGTGACGAGCCTGGCAAGGTTCGCAGCGCTCGGCTTCCGACACCAGTGCCGCATGCGCCCGTCGGCCTCGGCGTGGAGCCAATCGATCAGCGCGTGGAGAGTCGTCCGCCCGGGGACAATCCCGACAACAACAGCGCGAGGACGCACTGCACGGCAGTAAACCACGCTGAAACAACGCATTTGGTTGCACCGCGTGGCGCCCGTCCCCCCGCTTGCAAAATCGGCGTTGTCCTTACCGTCTGGCGGACCGGCCGCGACTCGGGCCATGCTCGCGTCTGAACCAAGCGAAAACCGCAGATGAACGCACACAACGCCACTCCCAACAGCCCCCCGGAACGCCGATCCGCTGCTATCCGCGTTCATCTGCGCCCATCTGCGTTCATCTGCGTTCCCCTTCCTTCCTTCGCCGCCACCCCCACCAACTCGCCCCCATGAGCGACTCCGCCCGAGCCCGCGCCAACACCGAGCAGCGCCGCGCCGCCGATCCCGCGGCGTCGGCGTTCGTCGCCGCCTCGGCCGGCTCCGGAAAAACCAAGCTGCTCACCGACCGCCTGCTGCGCCTGATGCTCTCCGATCCCCCCGTCCCGCCGCAGCGCATCCAGTGCCTCACCTTCACCAAGGCCGCCGCGGCCGAAATGTCGGTCCGCCTGCAAAACACCCTCGGCGAATGGGTCACCCTGACCGACGCCGCCCTCGACGCCCACCTGGCCAACCTCGACATCCCCCCCTCCGACGCGCTGCGCCAAAAAGCCCGCGCGCTGTTCGCCGAGGTGCTCGACCTCCCCGGCGGCATGCGCATCGGCACCATCCACGCCTTCTGCCAATCCCTGCTGCGCCGCTTCCCGCTCGAAGCCGCGCTCTCCCCCCACTTCCGCCTGATGGACGACCCCGACGCCGCCGACGCCATGACCGAGGCGCGCGAGGACATGCTCGCCGGCGCGACCAGCGACCCAATGCGCCACGCCCTGGCGCTGCTCGCCGGCCTCGCCTCGGCCGAGCAGTTCGGCCGCCACGTCGTCGCCCTCCAGTCCGACCGCCGGCGCCTGCACCACGCGCTGTCCCTCGGCACCGACCTGATCGCCGCGCAGCGCCGCGCGCTCGGCGTCACCGCCTCCACCGACGCGGACCTCCTGGCCAACGCGGTGAACTGGCAGGAGGAACCCCGCCTGCGCCGCGCCGCCACCTTCGTGCAGCAGCACGGCTCGCCCTCGGTGGCCCAACGGGCGCAACGCATCCTCGACTGGCTGACCCTGGATGCCGAAACCCGTGTCGAATACTGGGACAACTGGCGCGAGGAGTTCCACACCAAATCCGGTCCTCCACGCGCCGCCGGCGCCTTCGTCAACGCCAACCTGGCCAAGGCGCAGCCGACCCTGGCCGACCCGTTCCTGCAGGAAGCCACGCGCATCGAAACGATCGAGGACAGCCGCCGCGCGCTCAAAGTCGCCGCCGTGTCGCACGCCCTGGTCACGCTCGCCGCGCCGATGCTCGCGGCCTACGACGCGCGAAAAGCCAACGCCGGCCTGCTGGACTACGACGACCTGATCGGCCGCGCCTCCAACCTGCTGGTCGACCCCGGCGCCGCCTGGGTGCTCTACAAGCTGGACGGCGGCATCGACCACCTGCTGCTCGACGAGGTGCAGGACACCGCGCCGGCGCAATGGGACATCGCCCACGCGCTGACCGAGGAATTCTTCGCCGGGGCCGGCGCGCGCGACACCCACCGCACCGTGTTCGCGGTCGGCGACCGCAAACAATCGATCTACTCCTTCCAGGGCGCCGACGCCGACGAGTTCGATCGCGCCCACGCAACGCTGCGCCGACGTGTGGAAGCTGCCGGGCAGGAGTTTCGAAAAGTCCCGCTCGACGTCTCCTTCCGCTCCACCGAGCCGGTGCTCGCCCTGGTCGATGCCGTATTCGCCGACCCGCTCGCCGCCGCCGGCGTCGAACACCCCGGCCAACTGCGCCACTACGCCGACCGCGCCGGCCACGCCGGCTGCGTCGAGCTGTGGCCGCTCGCCCAACGCCAGGACGAACCGGACCCGGAACCATGGACGGTGCCGGAGCGCAACCAGGGCCAGCGCACCGCGCCGCAGCTTCTGGCCGAGCGCCTGGCCGACTGGATCGCCTACGAAACCAGCGGCACCGTGCAACTGGCCAGCAGGAACCGCCCGCTCGGCCCCGGCGACGTGATGGTGCTCGTGCGCCGCCGCAACGATTTCGCCCGCGCCCTGGTGCGCGCGCTGAAAACCCGCGCCATCGCGGTCGCCGGCCTCGATCGCCTGGTGCTCACCGGCCAGCCCGCGGTGCAGGACCTGATGGCGCTGGCCGACGCGCTGCTGCTGCCGCAGGACGATCTCAGTTTTGCCTGTTTGCTGACCAGCCCGCTCGGCGGCCTCACCGACGACAGCCTGATGCGCCTGGCGATTGGCCGCCGCGGCGCGCTGTGGGAAACCCTGCGCGACCGCGCGCCCGAGCAGGACGACTGGCGCGCCGCCTGGGATTTTTTCGCCGCCCTGCTCGCCCGCGTCGACTACCTCAGCCCGCACGCGCTGCTGTCGCAGGCGCTCGGCCCGCTCGGCGGTCGCGCCCGGCTGTTCGCCCGCCTCGGCGCCGAGGCCGCCGAGCCGGTGGACGAGTTGCTGCAGGCCGCGCTCGCCTACGCCCGCACGCACCCGCCGACGTTGCAGGGCTTTCTGCACTGGCTGCGCCGTTCCGCCGCCGAAGTGAAGCGCGAGCAGGACGTCGCCGCCAACGCGGTGCGCATCATGACGGTGCACGGCGCCAAGGGCCTGCAGGCGCCGCTGGTCATCCTGCCGGACACCACGGCGCTGCCGCCCGACGAGGGCGGTCTGCTCTGGGCCGACGACCCGCGCACCCACCGCGCCGTGCCGATCTTTTCCCCGCGTCGCGAGCTGCGCTGCGAGGCCGCCCAGCACCTGCGCGACGCCGCCACCGCGCGGCGGATGGAGGAGCACAACCGACTGCTCTACGTCGCCCTGACCCGGGCGGAGGACCGCCTGGTGGTGTGCGGCTGGCAGACCGCGCGGACCATGGCCGAAGGTTGCTGGTACCGCCTGGTCGAGCGCGGCTTCGAGCGCCTCGCCACCAACCACAAGCTGGAACGCTTCCCCTTCGCCGACTGGGGCAACGCGTCGCGCCACCAGACCTGGCAATCCGCGGCGCCGTCCGCGGCAGGCATCCCATCAGGCGCCACGCAAGCCGACCCACTGCCGCCCTGGGCCGGCCGCGCCCCCGATTGGCGCCCCCTGCCGCCGCCCGAGGAACCCGCCCGCCCCGAACCTCTCGCCCCCAGCCGGCCGGAGGGGGTCGAACTCGGCCCGGTCCCCGCCGCCGCCTCGCCGCTGGCCGAGCGCGCCGGCGCGGTCGATCGCTTCCATCGCGGCCTGCTGCTGCACGCCCTGTTGCAACACCTGCCGGCGCTGCCCCAAGCCGCCCGCCCCGCCGCCGCGCGCGCCTGGCTCGACCGCCCGGGCCAAAACCTGACCCACGACGAGGCCGCCTCCCTCGCCGAGGAGGTGCTGGCGATCCTCGACCACCCGGACCTTGCCCCGCTGTTCGGCCCCACCAGCCGCGCCGAGGTGCCGCTGACCGGCCTGATCGGCACCTCCGTCGTCGGCGGCCTGGTCGACCGCCTGGCGGTGCTGCCCGATCGGGTGCTGCTCGCCGACTACAAGACCAACCGCCGCCCGCCGGCGACCGCGGCCGACACGCCGGTCCTCTACCTGCGCCAGCTCGCCGCCTACCGCGCCGTGCTGCGCCAGATCTTCCCCGACCGCCCGGTGCACTGCGCGCTGATCTGGACCCAGGCCGCGCGGGTCTCCATTCTGCCGGACGCATTGCTCGACGCGCACGCCCCCAGGGGACATGCGGCTTGATCCGCCGGGATGATCCACGTCAATGCCGGCAGTGCCGGCCTGCGGGCAGCCTTGTCGGCAGCTCCAGCCGAGGCCTGCCGGCCGACGCGCGCGGCGTCAGCGCGCCGGGCCGCCCCGGCCCCATGGCATCATCCCGAGGCCGGGTCCCATCATCGGCGCATCGCCGCCCCAGGCCATCATGCCGGGACCGACGTTCTCCAGGCTTGGCAACAGCGCGTGCGTCTTCTGCTTGTCGTCCAGCGCCGCCAGCAGCGTGGTTGCCGCCGCCCTCACGGCCTTGAACGCCTGCGCGCGCTTGTCGAACATGCTGGCCATGAACGCCTGGTGTTCCTGCCAGGACATCGCCCGCAGCGCGTCGAAATCGACGCTGCCCCGCAGCGCCTGCATCTGCGCCGCGCTGTCCCGCACCGCCTTCACATAGGCGTCCCACGCCGCGGTCTGCTCCGGGCGGACGGCGAGTTCGGTCTTCAGCGTATCCAGCCAAGCTGCGGGATCGGCCAAGCCGAAGCCGCCCGCTCCGCCCATCATGCCCGATCCGCCCATCATGCCCGATCCGCCCATCATGCCCGGTCCGCCCATCATGCCCGATCCGCCTCGGCCATGCATGAAGCCCATCGGTCCATTGCCCATCGGTCCGTAGCCTGACTGCCCATTACCCGGAGGTCCGTACCCCGGCCCCGCGGTCTGCGCCACGGCAGCCAGGCCAATGCCCCCGACTGCCGCCACGGAAACGGCGATCGCGAGGCCCTTGGTGATCCTGTTCATCGGCATGCTCCTGTTCGTGCGGCGCTCGGTTGTCCGCCGTCGCACGCCATCTGGGGCGTCTCTGTCACCAGGCTTTGTCGCCTCCGGCCGAGTTGGTGCCAGGCTGTGCCGCACCGGCCCATCGACAAACCTTGTGACACATTCGCCCTCCGGCGCGTGCCGCCGATCGCCTATGGTCCGGCCGTGGACACCTCGGCGCACATCCTGATCGTCGACGACCATCGCGAGATCCGCGAGCTGGTCGGCCGCGCGCTGACCCGCGAGGGCTTCCGCGTCACCGCGGTGGGCGACGGCAAGGCGATGCAACGCGCCATCGCCGACGCCCACATCGACCTGATCCTGCTCGACCTTATGCTGCCCGGCGAGGACGGGCTGTCACTGTGCCGTCGCGTCCGGGCGGACAGCGAAGTTCCGATCATCATGCTGACCGCCAAGGGCGAGGAGGTGGACCGCGTCATCGGCCTGGAGATGGGCGCCGACGACTACCTGGCGAAACCGTTCGGCAGCCGCGAACTGATCGCGCGCATCCGTGCCGTGCTGCGCCGCAGCCACCGGCCGCCGGCGCCGTCCGATCCGCCGCCGGAAACGCCGCGCTACCGCTTCGACCGCTGGGTGCTGAACACCGACAGCCGCGAGCTGCAACGCGACGACGGCGTGACGGTGCCGCTCAGCACCGGCGAGTACGAGCTGCTGCTGGCGCTGGTCGAACGGCCGCAGCGCGTGCTGAGCCGCGACCAGTTGCTCGACCTGGCGCGCGGCCGTGCCGCCGCCGCGTTCGACCGCAGCATCGACACCCAGGTGAGCCGGCTGCGCAAGAAGCTGGAACACGACCCGGCGGAGCCACGGATCATCAAGACGATCTGGGGCGGCGGCTACCTGTTCGCGGCGACGGTCAGCCGGGCATGACGCGCTGGCTGCCGCGCACGCTGTTCGGCCAGATGGTACTGATCCTGCTGGCCGGGCTGCTGGTGTCGCACCTTGTCGGCACGCTGATCTTCGCCTCCGACCGCGCGCAGGCGGTGCGGGCGATCGGCGGGTATGCGGCGACGCAGCGCATCGCCAACCTGGCCCGGCTGGTCGATGAGGCACCGCCAGCCTGGCGCAGCCGCATCGTTGCCGCGGCGAGCAGCCCCACGTTGCAGGTTAGCCTGTCGTCCACACCGCCGACGTTTGCCGCCGCGGCCGCCAATGCCGACTCCCAGCCGATCCAGCGCTATCTCGCCGAGCAATTGCCCGCGCCACTGGCGCAACGGCTGCATGTCGCGGTCTCCGCCGCCGCGCTGCCGATCGCGGGCGACGCCGCGGCCCCGCCGATCGCAGGCTCTGCCGCCGCGCCGCCGATCGCGGGGTTTGCCCACCACATGGCGATGGGCGGCATGCCGATGGGCGACATGCCGATGCGCGGCCCGCCCTGGATGACCGGGATCGGCGACGGGCCGGGGCTGCAGGCCGCCGTTCAGCTCTCCGACGGCGCATGGCTTTCGTTCGTCGCGGCGCTGCCGACTGGCGTGCCCTCGGCACCCTGGCCGTTCGTCGGCGCCTTGGCGGTCATGGCGGTGGTCGTCGTGCTGACCTCGATCTGGGCGGTCGGACGGGTCACCGCCCCGCTGGGGGTGATCGCGCGCGCCGCCGAACGGCTGGGACGCGACGTCAACGCGCCGCCGATCGCCGAGGCCGGCACCAGCGAGATGCGCCGGGCGGCGCAGTCGTTCAACCAGATGCAGCAGCGGGTCCGCCGGCTGCTGGACGACCGCACGCGCATGCTCGCCGCGCTGTCGCACGATCTGCGCACGCCGCTCACCCTGCTGCGGCTGCGCACCGAAGGCCTGCAGGAGACGGACGAGCGGGAGCGCATGCTGGCGACGATCGGCGAACTGGACGCCATGGTCGGTGCCTCGCTGAGCTTCGCGCGCGACCAGGCCATGGCGGAGACCTGGCGGCGAACCGAGCTGGCCGCTCTGGTCGCGGCAATCGTGGACGACATGGCGGAGGCCGGCCTGAAGGTGACCATGGCGCCGGCCGAACCGGTGGTGCTGGAGTGCCAGCCCGGCGCGCTGCGGCGTGCCCTCGTCAACCTGATCGACAACGCGGTGAAATACGGCAAGGCGGCCCACGTCGCGATCGCGGTTTCGCCGTCCACCGTCAGGATCGACATCGATGACGCCGGCCCCGGCATCCCGGATGCGGACCTGCAACGCGTGTTCGAGCCGTTCCACCGGCTGGAGCAGTCGCGCAGCCGGGAGACCGGCGGGACCGGGCTCGGCCTGTCGATCGCGTTGTCGATCGTCCAGGCGCATGGCGGTGCGATCACGCTGGCCAATCGTGCCGAGGGCGGGCTGCGCGCCAGCGTGTCGCTGCCGCGATGAGGCGATTGCCAGCATGGCGCAGGCCCCCGCCAGGGTGACGGCTCCTCTCCTTGCTGCCCGCAATGCGGCGACGACGGGGCTGCCCTGTGATTTGGTGTTGTGTCTTTGCTTGTGCGCATATGCGCATGAGCTTATCTGGCCATCATGCATAATCCGGTTACGCTCCTTGCAGCCCTCGCCGAGCCGACACGTCTCGCCGCAATCCGTCTTTTATGGGACGGCCAGGAACACTGCATCTGTGAGTTGATGGAACGGCTGGGGGCAACCCAATCGCGCATGTCCCGCCACATGGCGACGCTCAAGACGGCAGGATTGGTGCTCGGTCGGCGCGATGCTCAGTGGGTTCGCTACCGACGCGCTCCCAACATGTCGGCGAACGTCGTGTCTCTCATCGAAGCCGCGCTGTCCCTGTCGGCGCAACCAGAACGGATCGCGGCATGACTGCCTCAACCCTGATCTCGCCACCCCCCAACCAGACGCTTGGCACTGCGAAGCTGGTCGGTGCCACCGTCGTGGCCATCGTTGCCTGGTTCGCCGTCTATTGGCAGTTGGAGTCGTTCTCCAACTGGGCCGTCTCCGTGCTGCCGATCGAGCACGGTGGCCATCTTGACGAAGCCCTGAGCTTCTTCATCTTCGACACCCCCAAGGTGCTGATGCTGCTGGCGCTGGTGGTGTTCGCCATGGGCGTGGTGCGCAGCTTCTTCTCGCCCGAACGCACCCGCGCCTTTCTGGCTGGCAGGCGCGAGGGGCTGGGCAACATCGCCGCCGCGAGCCTGGGCATCTTCACGCCGTTCTGTTCGTGCTCGGCGGTGCCGCTGTTCGTCGGCTTCGTGTCGGCCGGCGTGCCGCTCGGCGTGACCTTCTCGTTCCTGATCGCCGCACCATTGATCAACGAGGTGGCGCTGGGCCTGCTGTTTGCCCTGGTGGGTTGGAAGGTGGCGTTCACCTATCTCGTATTCGGGCTGGCGGTCTCCATCAGCGCCGGCTGGGTCATCGGCAGGCTTCACCTGGAGGGCTGGCTGGAGCAATGGGTACTCGATGTGCGCAGCGGCTCGGTTGACCTGCCCACCGACCATCTGACCATCGCCGATCGCATCCATGCCGGCATCGAGGCGGTGCGCGACATCTTCGGGCGGGTCTGGGTATGGATCATCGTCGGCATCGCTGCCGGCGCCTTCATCCACGGCTATGTGCCGGCGGAGATGCTCACCAGCATCATGGGCCGGAATCAGTGGTGGTCGGTGCCTGCGGCAGTACTGATCGGCATTCCGATTTATTCCAATGCGGCCGGCATCATCCCGGCGGTGGTGGCCCTGCTCGGCAAAGGTGCAGCCCTCGGCACGGTGCTGGCCTTCATGATGGCGGTCACCGCCCTCTCGGCGCCGGAGACGATCATCCTGCGCAAGGTGCTCACCATGCGGCTGATTGCCGTGTTCGTCGGCATCGTCACCATCGGAATCGTGGCCGTCGGTTTCCTGTTCAATGCCTTGTTCACCTGACCCCGGAGACATTCCATGAAAATCGTCAAGGTTCTCGGTCCCGGCTGCAAACGCTGCGTGGCGACGGCCGAAATGGTGCAGGCCCAGGCTGACCGGATCGGCGTGCCCGTCACCATCGAGAAGGTCACCGATTACGCTGCAATCGCCGGCTACGGCATCGTCTCCACGCCGGGCATTGTTGTCGATGGCAAGGTCGTCCATGCGGGCGGACTGCCCAAGGCCGAGGACCTCGCCAAGTGGCTCGCCGCAGCATGACCGAAGCTTGGATATCGGGTGCGTGCCCTCCGAGTTGATGCCCATCGCGGCGTTGCGACGGCCAAGGCGGCCGAGATCGTTCTCGACACCGCGCTTGATGGTCGTCCTAACGCGTTCAATCCGGACGAATTGTTCCTGGCAGCGATAGCGCTTGCATGATCAAGGGCATAGGGCGGGTGAAGCCGATGCCGAATTTCAAACCGCGCGGCGCGGAACTCCGGCAACCAGCCGGTCTGCCCTCTGGGATCCCACCGGCAGTTGATACCCGGGAGGCCGGGCGGCAATGGCGGTTCCCGCGTCCGCCGTTACGCCCCCTGCTCTGACTGCTCGCCATCATCCTGCTCGCGGGCGCTGGTGCGCTGCACATCTGGACCAAACACCTTCGGCCACTGACCGTGCAGGTCGCTCCGGCGGCCACGGCGCTGCCCTTGCAGGTCTTCGGCCTCGGCACGGTGGGCGCGCGGGTGCAGTCCAATGTCGGCTTCAAGGTGGCCGGCGTACTGGTCGCACTGAACGCCGACGCCGGCGACCACGTGCCGGCCGGTGCGGTGCTGGCCCGCCTGGATGCACGCGACGTCGAAGCCCAGCTTGCCGTGGCCAAGGCCGGCGTGGCGCAGGCCGAAGCCAACCTCATCAAGGCCGACGCCGATGTCGCCAGCGCCGGCGCCAGCCTTGCCAATGCCGAGGCGATCAGCGCGCGGCGCGCGATCCTGGTCCGTTCCGGCGTCGCCTCGCAGGAAGAAGCGCAGACCACCGATGCGGCGATGCGCGTGGCGCGTGCCAATCAGCAGGTCGCGGTCAGCGAAGTCGCGGTGGACAACGCGGCGCTGACCGCCGCCCACGCGCAGCAGGATGTCACCGCGGCGACGCTCGACAACTAGACGCTGCGCGCGCCGTACGACGCGTGGGTGGTGGCGCGGAACCAGGAACTTGGCAGCATGCCGGTGCCCGGGCAGGCGGTGTTTACCCTGGTCGATCCGCGGACGATCTGGGTGCTCGGCTATGTCGATGAGCGGCTGGCCGGTCGCCTCGCCGTCGGGCAGCCGGCCGAGATCGTGCTGCGCTCCGATCCGCGCGGACGCCTGTCCGGCCACGTCGCGCGCATCGAGATCCAGAGCGACGCAATGAACGAGGAGCGGCTGGTCGAGGTGGCCTTCGACCAGACTCCGCCGGACATCCACCTGGCCGAGCAAGCCGAGGAGATCGTCACCACGGGCATGCTGGCACGCGCCGTGGCGGTGCCGCCGACCGCGATAAACGACCGCACCGGCGGCCATGTCGGCGTGATCGACCAGTGCGCGCTCGACGACATCACGGCGAACTCGCCGAGAAACATCCGCGCGCCACCGCCCGGAAAGTGCTACGCGGCACCGGCGCCAGTTGATTGCCCCGCGCGAAGGACCGAAGCCATGACCGCCAGCGCACAGATCGCCATCTACCCGCTGCGCCAGGAACGCCTCACCCCCGCGGTCGAGGCGGTGCAGCAGGCGCTGCGTGATAACGGGCTACGGGCCAAACCCGGGCCGATGAGCACTTATGTCGTCGGTGAGGACCAGGCCATCTTCGCGGCGCTCCAGGCAGCCTTCGCGCGCGCATCCGGCCTGGGGCACGTCGTGATGACGGTGACCCTTTCGAACGCCTGCCCGATCCCCGACTGATCCGCTCATGCGGAACAAGGCGGATGCCACGCGACAGGCCGGCCAGTTCGGTCCCGGCGTCTATGCCGCCTGGCGCCTCTCCTCGCTCGGCGAGATTACCGAGGCGCTCGAACATCGCCTCATCCTTCGGCTGGGGGGGCCGTTGCAGGGCCGGTCCGTCCTCGATGTCGGCTGCGGCGACGGCACACTGGCCTTGGTCATCGCCCGCCACGGTGCCATGCGCGTCTCCGGCTGCGATCCCGACCCGCGCATGGTCGCCCGCGCGCGGGCCCAGGCGGTGCAAGGCAATACCCACATCGATCTCACCGTCGCCCGATCCCAGGCACTGCCGTTTCCGGACAACAGCTTTGATCTGGTGACCTGTATCACCGTCCTCACCTTCGTCCCCGATGCCGACAATGCGATTCGGGAGATGGCACGCGTGCTCCGCACGGGCGGTCGGTTGGTGATCGGCGATCTCGGCAAATGGAGCCTGTGGGCCGCGCGCCGGCGCATCCGCGGCTGGTTCGGCGCGAAGATGTGGCGGGCAGCTCGGTTCCGGACGGCGAAAGTGCTTGCAGCAATGGCCGAGGGTGCGGGCCTCGCTGTCGGTTCGATCAAGGGCGCGATTTTCTTCCCGCCGTGGACGGTACTGGCCCGCGTGATGGCGCCGCTCGATCCGCCACTGGGCGAAGTCACGACGCTGGGCGCCGCTTTCGTGGCAGTCCAGGCGACGAAACCGTAGCTAGGCCAGTGGACGCGGCGAAGGCGCTTGCCAGGCAGTCGTCACCGCGTCGCCTCGGGAGGGGTCGTCAGGCAAACCACGCCAGGACCCCGGCTGACCCGCCCCTGCCGCTCGAGCAGCGCCAGGGCGCGATACACCGCCTCCCGGGTCAGCCCGAGTTCATCGGCGACCTGCGTCCACGCGCGCCGCAGCGGCACGAGCGGCGGATTGCCGGACGCGTGCAGGCGCAGCCAGGCGAGAACCCGCGCGGTCGCGGACCGGATGTTGCGCAGCTCCAGCCTGGCGCGCAGGTCCCGCACCTGGGCGGCGAGCGCCAGCGCCAACGCGAGGCATTCGGCCGGATCAGCCGCCAGAGCAGCAAGCAGGTCGGCTTTCGGCAGGGCCAACACGACCGCGTCGGTTTCTGCCACGGCATCGCAGTGATAGTACGCCGCCGATAGCGAGGCTTCGGCGAAGCTTTCGCCCGTCTCAGCGACATACAGGACCAGTGGCACGCCGTCTGCCAGGACGCGGACCAGCCGGACGCGCCCCGTCTCGACCAGGAACACCGCAGCGGCAGGATCGCCCTGGCGGAACACGGCCGCGCCGCGACCGACCCGGTGACGCGTCACCCGCGATTGATGCAGGGCCGCCAGCAGGCGGGCAGCGAGGCTGTCGGGTGAAAAGGCGGACATATCGGGGCTCATATGATCAGGATCATAGAGAACCGCGACGCGACAGGCTACGAAGGCTGTCATCTCGACCCTCAGGAGACCAAGATGAAGCCACTGCGCATCGCCGCGTTGGTGCTGGCCGTCGCGGTAGCAAGCACCGCTGCCGGCGCCCAGAGCAACCCGCCACAAGCCCCGGGTTCCCCGCCGGTCGCCGCGCCGCCGGCCATGGGGCCGATGGGATCGATGCCGATGCAGCATCCGACGGGCGGCATGATGGCGCATGGCCCGGGCCGGCAGGCCGCGGTCCCCACGGAACCCGGCCAGGCCGCGTTCGGAGCGATCCAGCAGATCGTGGGGATGCTGCAAGCCGATCCACGCACCGACTGGTCCAAGGTCGACGTCGATGCCTTGCGGCAGCATCTGATCGACATGGACGAAGTGACGCTGCGGGCGACCGCGCAAAAGGAGCCGATCGAGAACGGCCTGCGCATCAAGGTGACCGGCAGCGGCCGCACGCTGGAGGCAATCCAGCGCATGGTGCCGGAGCATGCAAGCGACATCGACGGAATGTACGGCTGGACGGTGCGGACAACGGCGATCCCGAATGGCGTGGACCTGACCGTCACCGCCGGCAAACCGGCCGACGTGCAGAAGATCCGTGCGTTGGGCTTCATGGGCATCATGGTGCAAGGCAGCCATCATCAGATGCATCATCTCGCCATCGCCAAGGGCGAGCCCATGCACAAGCAGTGACGGTCGGAGCCGGCAGGCGGGCAGCCAAAATCAGGACGACCGCCGGTCACACGGTCGGCGCCTTGCGGTAATGCGCGTGCATCAAGCAGGATCATCGGCGGTCGAACGCCGACCTGGACGAGGCAAGGCCAGAAGTCGGTGATCCCGGACACGCCCGCCACGCCATCCCGCGCGCATCGTCTACTGGAAGCCATCAGGTATTTCCTGTGGCTCGGCACGACAGGTTTCGGCGGCCCGGTCGCATTGTGCGGCCTGATGGAACGCGACCTCGTCGAGCGACGCGGCTGGCTCGACAAGGCGCAGATGCGCGATGTGATTGCGGTCTGCCAGACAATGCCTGGCCCGCTCGCCGTGCAGGTGGGCATCTTCGTGGGCTACCTGCGCTGCGGTTTCTGGGGTGCCTGGGCGAGTGGCTGGGCGCTGATTCTGCCCGTGTCCGTCATGGTGGCACTACTCGCCATGGCGTATGTTCACCTGCATGGCCTGCCGTGGCTGACCGCGGTCGTCTATGGGGTGAGCCCGGCGGTCATTGCGCTGATCCTGCAGTCCTGGTGGCGGCTGGTCCGGCTCGGCATGGAGGACCGGTTTCAATACCTCATCGCCACGTTTTCCGTGCTGGCCACGCTGCTACTGCCCGGCCTTCTGACTGCCGTGTTCCTCGCCGCCGGGCTGCTGGGTGTGGCGTGGTACACCCTGCGATCGCGGCAACATGATGCCAGCCCACGTTTGCACGATATCGCGTCCCTTCTGCTGCTCGCCAAGCTGGCTGGATTCTTTCTGGTCACCGGCGCGTTCACGTTCGGTGGCGGCTTCGCCGTGATTCCGCTGCTGCAAAAGGGGCTGGTGCAGCAAGAACATTGGTTGAGCGCGGCTGACTTTCTGACCGCGATCGCCGTCGGGATGGTCACTCCCGGCCCGCTGATGTCAGCGGCGACGTTTGCCGGCTATCTTGTGGCCGGAGCCTGGGGGGCGCTGGTCTGCACCATCGCCATCTACCTGCCGTCATTCCTGCTGGTCATGTTCGCCGCTCCGCCTCTCATGCGCCATCGCACGAGTCCGCTCGTGCAGGGTTTCGTCAAGGGCGTCTATGCGGCAGCCATCGGCGGCATTCTGGGGGCGGCGGTCCTGCTCGGCGGGCACGCGATCGACGACTGGGTTACCGCCGTGATCGCCGGAGCCGGTGTCGTTGCCCTCCTGTGCTTTGGCATCGGCAGTCCGATCCTGGTCGGGTTATCGGCTTGCGTCGGGCTGGTGGCGTTCCAATTCCTGCACCCGGACTGGGTGCTGGGTCAGTAGCAGGTCGTCGGCAGCGAGCTCCTGTGGCCGGGGTCGGACACCATGACCCCGATCAACGGCGGCGTGCACGCGCACGGCGGCGGGCGGATGAGCCGCCATGACCTCCCGTTGGTGAAAGTCCGCGACTTGCCTGTCCCCCGCCGAGGTGCCGCTGACCGGCCTGATCGGCACCGCGGTGGTCGGCGGCCTGGTCGACCGCCTGGCGGTGCTGCCCGATCGCGTGCTGCTGGCCGACGACGAGACCAACCGTCGCCCGCCGGCGACCGAGGCCGACACGCCCATGCTGTATCTGCGCCAGCTCGCCGCCTGCCGTGCCGTGCTGCGCCAGATCTTCCCCGACCGCCCCCGGTGCACTGCGCGCTGATCTGGACCCAGGCCGCGCGGGTCTCCATTCTGCCGGACGCATTGCTCGACTCGCATGCCCCCAAGGCGCGGGAGGCGGCACATGCGACTTGATCCGCCCGCCTGTCCCCCCACCTGACGCCCCACCTGTAATCCCGAGGCCCCCATGAGCCAGAACACCAAGCCGGTCACCGACGCGACTTTCGCCACCGACGTGCTGCAAGCCAACGGCCCCGTGCTGGTCGACTTCTGGGCGGAGTGGTGCGGCCCCTGCAAGATGATCGGCCCGTCGCTGGAGGAGATCGCCGGCGAGCTGGCCGGCAAGCTGACCGTCGCAAAAGTCAACATCGACGACAACCCGATGACGCCGAACGCCTACGCGGTGCGCGGCATCCCGACGCTGATCCTGTTCAAGGACGGCAAGCCAGCCGCGACCCAGGTCGGTGCCCTGCCAAAGAGCCGCCTGAAGGACTGGATCACCGGGAATTTGTGAAGCGACGCGGTGCAGGATCGGGGGTCGGGCGAAGTCCTCCCTTGAGAGCGCCTGTCGGCAAAGTGCAATGGCGACGAGCAGGGCGGCACCCGCGAAGCGCATGGCCGCGCGGGCCGCGGCCGACGACGTGCACGCGACTGCAACCCGCCCGCGAGCCGGTCATCGAATGCCTCAGGCCATGGCGAACTGGCGAAAATCCTTGAGCAACAGATACAGATGCAGGGGGTCGGTCGGCGACGGGACAAACCCGAAATGCTCATAGAACCGCCGTGCCGAAGCGTCCTTCGCATGGACGGCAAACGCGCGAATCCCGGCGATGTCCCCCGCCTGCAAAGTGCGCCGCATGGCGTCCTTCAGCAGGCCGGCACCAAGCTTGCGACCCTGCCAGGATGTGCTCACGGCCAAGCGGGCCAACAGCATGATCGGCACCGGATGGCAGGCCAGGCCCTTCGTCAGCCGCTCTGGTGCGTCGGCATGGGACACCTCGCCAACGACCAGGGTGTAGAAGCCGACAACATCGGAACCATGCAGCCCGAGCCAGGTTTGCGACGCGTTCGCCTGCTGGTTGGCGAATGCGTAGCGGATCAGGAAGCGGTCGAGCTCGGCGCTGCCGCAGGTGAAACCGTCAATGGGATGATCGCGGCGGAGTTTCTCGATCCGGAATCCGTCCGTCATCCGGAGTCGCTGGCCTCGAAGGCGGATGCCTCCTGAAACAGGCGCCGCAGCCGAGGCACCTCACGCGGCGGCGCATCCAGCGCGGCCATGAAAGCGTCCCACTGCTCGGCGTTCAGCTCGAAGTGCCGTCGTTCCACCAGGGTTTCCGCCGCGCGCGACAGCGCGCTTTCCAGCACGAACTGGCTGACCGAGCGGTGCGACGCGCGGGCGGCCGCACTCAGGGTCTGCTTGGCCTGCGGTGACAGCCGCAGATCGAGCTTGGTCGTGCGCGCCGAACGACTGGGCATAAGCGCCTCCTTGGTCAGCGACCATGCCACGTCTGCCCGACATTGTCCCGACAAATCTGGCGCCACCCTTCCTCGACGTGTCGTTGAGCAAGTGCCCCACAAGGGTTCAATGACCTGCATGCCCCACCGGGCGAACAACGTGCCGCCATTGGCGCGCCCTCGCCTGGAATCCCCCGCCAGCCCGCCCATCTGCGTAACGTGAAGACCTTCCTTACCGTCCTGGTCGTGCTGCTGATGCTCGCCACCCTGGGCATCCTGTTCGCCGGCCTGATCGGCCTTGCCCGCGGCAGCCCGGACCCGCGGCGGTCGAACCGGCTCATGCAGTGGCGCGTCATCCTGCAGGGCGGCGCCATCCTGCTGCTGATCATCCTCATGACCCTGCTGCGTTCCTGACGCGCCCCTGACGCATCCCTCGGACGCCTCACGCGGAATTCATCCGTTTGACACGAAGCGGCACCCCTGCATATGGTCCGCCCGCTTTGTTGCAGGTGCGAAGGGACGGGGTCCGCCTCGCCCCATAACCGCGCCCAACCCCTGGAAACGGCACGGTCTTCCCCATGAAAATCCTCGTCCCGGTCAAGCGGGTGGTCGACTACAACGTCAAGGTCCGCGTCAAGGCGGACGGCTCCGGCATCGAGACCGCCGGGGTCAAAATGTCCATGAACCCGTTCGACGAGATCGCCGTCGAGGAGGCCATCCGCCTCAAGGAAAAGGGCGCCGCCACCGAGATCGTCGCGGTCTCCCTCGGCGTGCCGCAATGCGCGGAGACCATCCGCACCGCGCTGGCCATGGGCGCCGACCGCGGCATCCTGGTCGAGACCGACGCCGAGCTGCAGCCGCTGGCGGTCGCCAAGCTGCTCAAGGCGATCGCCGAGAAGGAGCAGCCCGGCCTGATCATCCTCGGCAAACAGGCGATCGACGACGACATGAGCGCCACCGGCCCGATGCTCGCCGCCCTGCTCGGCTGGCCGCAGGGCACCTTCGCCTCGAAACTCGTCATCGAGGGCGGGACCATCACCGTCACCCGCGAGGTCGACGGCGGGCTGGAGACCGTGGCGCTGAACCTGCCCGCCATCATCACCACCGACCTGCGGCTGAACGAGCCGCGCTACGCCTCGCTGCCCAACATCATGAAGGCGCGCAAGAAGCCGATC
>Ga0209415_10007313_pt1 | contig 19312 bp, 27 predicted proteins | sample PeaSoiSIISIP2007_FD_187696 | JGI IMG/M metagenome (GOLD analysis project Ga0209415, IMG submission 187696) | Peat soil microbial communities from Weissenstadt, Germany - SII-SIP-2007 (SPAdes) (version 2) | ecosystem: Environmental > Terrestrial > Soil > Wetlands > Peat | place: Germany... | reverse complement strand
CGTCGCCATGGGAACGTGGGAGCGCGAGATCCGCCGCTGGCGCCCTGACCTCCTCGCGGTCCCGCTCGATCGAAAGCGCTTCGCTATCCTTCCGCCCCCGTACGTGGGGATCGTGAGCTACGACTCGCTCCCGCTCGACGTCGCGTCCTACAAGGGCATGACGCTCGTGGCGGACGAGGCGCATGCCATCAAGTCGCCGAAAGCCAAGCGCACCCGTGCGTTCCGGCTCCTCGCCGCGCGCGTGCTCCAAGGAAACGGTCGTGTGTGGCTCGCGACGGGGACGCCCATCGAAAACAAACCCCAGGAGCTCTGGCACATCCTCTCGGCCGCTCAGCTCGCTTCGCGGGCTTTCGCTCGCGACGAGGGCTCGAGTAGCGGGGGCGACGCGTGGGAGCATTTCGTCGAGCTCTTCGGCGGCACTCCGTCCGGCCCTCGTGGGTACTGGGCGACGGGAGCCGAGCTCCGGTGTGAGGTCGACCATCATCCGTGCTCGGACCGGCCGTGCGTCAACTGCCACCCGAAGGGGTCGAGCGAGAAGCCGTGCGAGGCGTGCAAGACTTTCGAGAAAAAGGGCGAGGAAGGCCGAGTCTTCGTCAAGTCGCCCGACGGCGACCAAGGTCAGTTCGGTCTCGCCTGGACCATCGCCTCGCCGAAGGTGAAGCCGCTCCTCGCGCGCGTCATGCTGCGCCGCACGCGCGCCGAGGTGCTCCCGGAGCTCCCGACCAAGACCTACGCGCGCCTCTCGTGCGAGCTTGACGCGGCGACGCTGACAGCCTGCGACGCGGCGCTCTCGTTTCTTCGACCGGGGGAGAGCGCGGAGGCGCTCCACGCGCGCCTCAGCAAGCCCGCGGAGTTCACGACCATCTCGACGCTCCTTGAGAAGCTCTCGACGGCGAAGATCCCCGCGATGCTGGAGCACGTCGCGGCGTTCGAAGAAGCGGAGGAGCCGCTCGTGGTGTTCTCCGCGCATCGGCGCCCCATCGAAGCGCTGGCGAAGCGACCAGGCTGGCTTACCGTGCTCGGAGAGCACTCGCCGGAGCTCCGCACGACGGCGGTGGCCTACTTTCAGGCGGGCAAGAGCATGAGATCGGTCGTGACGGGCATCGCTGGCACCATCGGCGCGCTCGGCACGTCCGTCACGCTCACCCGTGCGTCGAAGGTCTTATTCGTCGGGAGAGCGTGGAATCCGGAGAAAAACCGCCAGGCTGAGGACCGCGTGTGTCGCATCGGCCAGGACCGAGGGGTCACGATCTACGACCTCGTGAGCGGGCACGCGCTCGACGAGCGCCTCTCGGAGGTGCTTTCGGGGAAAGACGCGCTCATCGAGAGCGTGCTCGCGTGAGCGCGCGGCGCCCCTGTTCGTGGTCCTAGGGGGCCGATCTTTGCTCCCACGACCATCCACTCTAGTACTTTCGCGCACTTACGAGGGACGATCCGAGTTGCTTCCACACTTGCATCCTCCTAAGGCCCCCTCGCGGAGCTTGAAACGAGGGTAAACGGAGCCTAGTTTAGAGGCATGCCGCCCACCGACAAGTCGATCGTACCCCCCGATTCTAGCGCAATTCCGTTCCCTTACCCGACCGCGGCGACGCATTTTCGTCTCCGGAAGGGGCGCCGCAACGGCGAGGATATGCTCTGGGCATACAACCATGGCGTGCAGGTGCCGCATCACCCCCTCGAAGAGTTTCAGGTGCACGACATTACGCGCAAGTGGGGTTTCGGTCAGTACTGGGTCCAGTTCTGGCAGGAAACCGAGCCGTCAAAGTGGAAGCCGCTCGGAGGCCAGAAGCAACTCACGCTCACTCCCGAGGTCGCCGAGAACGAACACGCGCCCCTCGACGCGAACGGGAACCTCGTTCCCCGAGACCACTTCGCGGTCCCGGTCGACAAGCCCGATGCCATGGCGAACGCCCTCAGCATGATGATTTCGCTCAAGGACGTGGCGAGGCAGGACACGACGATCGCCCTCGAGTCCGAGCGCATGAACCATCAAGCGAACCTTCAGTCGCAGCGCGAGTTCATGACCACGATCCTGGGCTTCATGGCTCAATCGGCGCAGGCGCAGCGACCTGGCATCGATCCCGCTCTTGCGCAGATCCTTCAGAATCAACAGACGCAGCTCAATCGAATCGAGCAAGCGCTGGGCGACCAGGAGCTCGAGCTCGACGACGACGAGCTCGCCGAGGAGGAGCAAGACAAGAAGCTCAAGGCGCTGGCGCGGCGCTTCAAGAACGGCGGCGGAGTCGGCTCGATCCTCGAGTTCATGAAGGAAGAAGCCGGCGAAGCGCTTATCGACTACCTGCCGCGCCTGAAGGAGATGTTTCCTGACATCATGAAACAGGTGGCTCCGATCTTGAAACAGAAGCTCCTCGAAGCCGCGTCGCCTCCCGCCCCCGCGCCTCGTCCTGCCCCTGTTCAACGGCGCGTCGTACAGGTAGCGCAAACGGCGCCCGAGCCTGAGCCGATCCCCTTCACACCGTACGTGCCTCCGCCCGCGCCCGTACCCGCGGCTCCGGCGCTCGTTCCGGAGGTGTCTGTCGAGTGAGGGTGAGCGCCGACTCCACGGGCTTCTGGCTCGCCCTCATCCTGGCCGTAGGCTGGGGCGTAGCGCACTGCTCTCGGGAGCGAGGGTCACCGTCTCGGGAGCGAGGGATCGAGGAGCGACGCCACGATAGCCGGGCACGCTCCACAACGCCGGCATCCGGCGAAGAGCGAGAGGTCCCCCACCCCGCACGCTCGCTCGCTCCACCGGAGACGCGCGAGCGCACCCCGGGCGTCTGCATCGCGCCCGTGGACCTGCCACGCTCCCCGCGCCGCTCCCCCGTCGCCGATGGCCGTTGGATGGCAGCGCGACTCGTGGATGCACGCCGTGACGAGCTCCGCGGCCTCGTCCTCCGTGGCGTCCGTGGAGGCGACGTCCGCGGCGACGTTCGCGAGCTCGACGGCGCGAGCTAGATCGCGGGGCTGCCCGAGGTGGGCGAGGAGCATCAGGAGGAGGGATAGAGTGTCCATCGGGACCTCATAGCCTAAGGTCCCGTTTTCGAGCTACGCTCCCGTCATGAGAGGCGCCTCGTGAAGGGAAGAAGGGGGAGAGCGGCGCGGCAGCAGCACGGTAGAGGCCGCGCCGACCTCGTGAGGTTCGAAGGCCTCGCCGGATGCGTCCTCGTCGACTCGTACACCGACGAGCACGGGAGGCTCGTCGGGGTCTGGGAATGCCCGGACGTCGAAGACGGCATCGCCCACGCGATGAGTACGGCGGTCCTCCTCGAAGGCCTCACGACACAAGACGCGAGCGTGAACGAGGTGCCGCTCGTCCCCGGCTCGCCAGCCGACCTCCACGCGTTCATCCAAGCGCGCGTCCGCTTCACCCCTGAGCCCGTCGAGACGTTCCAATCTCCGGCGACGACCCTCGCGCTCGGGTACGGCGACTGCGACGACTCGGCGCGAGCGCTCGTGGCCATCGCGCGACGCCGCGGCATCCCGGCGCGTCTGGTCTACTTCCTTCAAGACGGGCAACCGGCGCACGTCGCGGCGCAACTCTATCAGGGAGGTTGGCGCTGGGCGGAGACCACGATCCACGCTCACTTTGGCGAGCATCCCTTCGCAGCGATGCGACGCCTCGGGCTCAAACGCTCCGACATGAGCGGCGAGCCGGTCGTGCTTGTCAATGGACAAGCGATGCCGTTGTCAAGCGGCATGGGATCGATCACCATGCGCGGGATGCAGATCCCCGCGAATAAGACCCCCGCGACCCCTCAGGAGGTTGCCGATGCGCTCATCTCCCAGTGGAACGCTCAACTCGACACGCCTCCGGCCCCCGAATCGGTAGCGGTTCTCCTCGCCCAATGGGCCCTCGAGACGGGTGAGGGGGCGAGCATGATCCAGTGGAACATCGGCAACGTGAAGGCGTCACAGTCGAACCCGGACACCTCGGGCGCGCCGAACTACGTTCGTTACCTCACGCGCGAGTACATAAACGGCGCGTACGTGAGCATGCTCCAAAACTTCCGCGCGTTCGCGACCCTCGAAGACGGCGTCGGCTGGTACCTTCAAAACATGCGCACGCAGTGGACGAACGCATGGCCTTCGGTGCTCGCGGGGGACCCTCAGGGCTTCGCGGTGGGGCTCCGGAATCAGAAGCCCTTCGGCTACTACACCGCCCCGGCATCGACCTACGCCGCGGGGGTTCAGAGGTACTTCGACAAGTACCTCGGGTCGATCGACTTCTCGGGGGCGCTTGGCGTCGTATCTTCTTCGAGTGGCATTCCGTCATCGCTCCTTCTTCTCATCGCAGCGGGAGCCGGAGCGGCGCTCGCGAGGCTCGGAGTCTAGCCATGGGCATGAAACTTTCTGACGCGGGGTTCTCGGCTTCGGCAGAGATCCCCGATCCGAACGTCGCGACGACCGTGGGGGGCAGCTTCTACGACCAGGCCGTCGCTTTCGCGAAAGGGACGGCGACGAACCCACCCGGAATCGACCAGATTTCGACCGCCGCGGCGGGCATCGTGTCGAGCCTCCCCGCGGGCCAGATCAAGACGGCCGTGTCGCAGGCTCAGAACATCCTCGCGTCGGTCTCGGGCGCCGCGGCCGAAGGGGGCGCGGTAGGGGGCATCTATGGCGCGGCCATCGGCGCAGCCATCGGCGCGCTCACGACGATCTTCTCCGACATCTCGAGTGGAAACGCGCCTCCCGTTCAGGGCGACCTTCGAGGCACGGCCGAGCAGTATTGCTTCCCGTCGCTCCCGCTCTCGGTCTCCTACGGCTCGGGGACGACGGACAGCCAGAACGCCCAGATTAACAAGTTTCTCTTCCAACCCGCGGCGCGCCCCGACGAACGCATCTATCTCGTGGGGATGAAGCCGCTCAACCCTGGCGCCGATAACCCCACGGGACTCAGCCCTGCGACCGGCGACGGGCCGGCGCTAGCCGTCGCGGGAGACACGGCGGGGGTTGCCTTCAACTTCGGCGTCGGATGGGTGTCACCCCCGGGCTCGACGCAAGCGACGACCGAAGCCGGGTACTACCTGGGTCAGTCGTGGATCGGCACGAACGGTCTCTACCGCCCCGCGACGAACGACCAGGCGGACTACGTGCGTGCGATGGTCGCCGAAGCCGGGACCGTCATCGGCGCAGGGGGGAGCGAGGTGTCGCTCGCGATGAACCTCCTCTCGAGCTGGTACGGCACCCCCGCGAATTTCTACAACTCGATCACCCTGGGGTGTGGTGGTAACTGTCCGCCGGACATCGCGCCAAACCGCGACGGCGCCTTCTACACGCCGGGATCTGGCGTTCCGTGGATGAGCTACGCCACGCAGTGGGCGGCCGTCACTACGCAAGTGAACCTCGTCTCAGCGCTCGACTACCTCTATTACGTCTCGGACTCGACGTGGTTTTGCTCGCCTTTCTGGACTCAGGCGAGTGAGGCGGGGCTTGCGGATATCAAGCAACTCGGGAGCGCAGCGTCGGGGGGCTTCCTGGGCACGGGCTCGCCTGGTCCCATCATGAGCCTCGTGGCGTGTCCCGACACGACCATCTTCGGCCTCGCCGAGATCGCCGCGATGTACGTCATGCAGACGGTAGGCCCCACGGGCGCCGTCCTCCTCCCGACGCGCCGCGCCGCGGATCTCATGGCGCTCCACTACGTGCTGGGTCTCCAGTGGCTTTGGTCGCAGGGTAACCACCTCGACATGAGCCAGGGGACGACCTCGCTCTCGGACATCGCGGACGCGGCCATCTTCGCCGGCCAGTGGTCGACGCGGAAGCACCCGAATTTCTCTCGCCTCCTTGGGCGCATTCACGCCAAGGTGGGTGGCTCGGCGCAAGTAGCAGCGAAGGCCGCTTCCTCAGCCGCTTCTTCCTCAGCATCCAGCGCCGAGAGCGCGGCGCTCGCCCACCTCAGGAGCGCCGCGAGCAAGAAAGCAGGCTCGGGGGGAGGTGTCTCAAAAGCAGCACTCGGGGTTGGCGTCCTGGGCGCGGCGCTATGGTGGTTTCTCAGGTAGCCGCGCGTTTCGACGTGGCTCGGGAGACCACCCCATGGGCGTCATCGCAATCGGAATCGACAGCGTCTACCAGGCTCCGAGCGGCAAGCCGGTCGCCTTCGGGCTCATCCCCTTCGGAGGTCCCGGCAACGGCACGAACACCCCCGCCGCGGCGCTCCTCCGCCCGAACCCCTTCGTCCCCGTCGCGGGCGCCTCCTACGGCGGACCGCAGTTCCCGGCCGGATGGGTGCGCATCCTCACGAACGACAACGCGCAGTCTCTTGCGCGCCAGGCCGGTCAGCTCAAGACGCCCCAGGGCTACGACTACGGCTCGAGCTCGACGCAGTTCCTCTCGTACTTGCAGAACGGCGCGATCCTCTACTTCATGGCGGGCGCGAACAACGGCTCGGGGCTCGTCCCGAGCGACAACGCTCCTGGCGTCGGCCTCCCCTCGGGATGGTGGCTCTTCCGACAGGAAGCCGCGGGACAGCAAGCGGTCAACGACCCGCACGAGCTCCTTGCCTCGGGTACCGTCCCCGCGCTGGGGGCTGCTCCTGGCACGAGCGCGGGCGACGCGGCGGACATGGCTTGGGCGCTGGGGCAGCTCCCGAGCTGGATCGCCGCGAAGGGAAGCTCCCCCTACGCGTTCAAGAACCCGCTCTCGCTCCTCACGGGTGGGTCGACGTCGACCGTCTCGCAAGTGGCTGGGGCGCTCCCTTCGAACTCGCAGCTCGGGCTCTATGCGCTCGTGGCGGCGGGGCTGGCGTTCCTCTATTACGAGCTGGGTTAGCCGCGCGAGCGGCCTCGGGCGCGCCTGCGGCGGGCCCCCCTGAGGAAGAGAGACCTGAGCCGAGGGAAGGAGGCGCGTTGTGGCTCAGAACATCCGAGTGATTCGACCCCAGCCGACGCGCGTCCACGTCCCTGCCGCGCGTGTCGTCCTCCCTCCGTTTCGAGGCCTCCCCCCGCCGTCTCGCGCGGCCCGTACGGTCGTGGCCATCGGACCCGACGGCGTGTTCACGGCCGAAGGGTCAACAACACCCACCAGCGGTGGCATGGGGGCGGCCTCCGCCCATCGCGGGGGCCCGGGGCGGTCGGTTGGAGGTTCGCCGGGTGTTCACCGGACGTCTAGCGGTAGCGGTCGGGGAGGCATCCCGGCGAACGTCATCTACTCGGTAGGGGACGAGGGGCTTGGTGTGCCGCTCGCGGAGTACGTAGAGACCCTCGCACCTCTAACGGCTCCCACACCCGCGCTCCCGTGGTGGGTCTACGCCGCGGGGGCGGTGGTCGTCGGGAGCGTGCTCTACACGGCGTACAGCCTTCTCCTGAAGCCGAGCTCGTCATGAGCCAGCGCGTCATCACCATCGGCTACATGGGCGGCCACATGGGCCAGGCGGCGTCGACGCCGCCGAGCGGGAGCGTGATGAGCCCCGCGACGAGCTCGGCAGGAGGAGGAGACGATAGCCTCCTCTCGACCGAGCAAGCCGACGTCGCCGCCGATGCCTCGTCCACGGGCGACGCCTGGACGCTCTTCCTCGCTTCGCTCCCCATGGTCCTCGTCTGGGGCGCGGGAGCGCTCGCGCTCGGGTACGCCGCGGTCCTCTACTTCAAGCCACGCGCCGCGCCTCGGTACAGCGACCCGGGTCGCCGACGCCCGCCGCGTCCTCGTCGCCCTCTGAAGAGCCATCCCCTGAAGAGGAAGGCGACCAAGAAGAAGGCTCCGAAGAAGACCCCGAAGAAGGCCGCTCCGCGTCGCGGACGGAGGTAGTTCTCACATGGCTTCAACTCTCTCCCAGCTTCATCGCATCTCCGAGCGTCGCAAGCGACGCGCGCGCCTCTCGCGTCGCCTCCCTGCTTTTCACGGCGGCATGGGGAACATCTACAGCGACGGCAGCATGGGTCAGGCCGACGACTCTGGCGACGACGCGGGCGGCTACTACGACGACAACGGCAACTGGGTGAACACCGACGCCACGAACTACGCGCCAGGCGGCGGAGGTGGCGACGTCCCTCCCCCGAACGCGACCCTGAACGAGGGGCAGCTCTCCGTGCTCACGCAGGCGACGACAGACGACGGAACGACGCCCGCGCCCTCCTCAGGCGGAGGCGGAGGCGGCGGAGGCGGCTACTCGCCTCCTTCCTCATCGCCGAGCGGGGGAGGCCTCTCGACGCTCCTCCCCTCGTCCTTTCCCACGACCATCGCGGGCATCCCGTCCACGACGGTTCTCCTCGCCCTCGTGGTCCTCGTCGGGACCTACCTTGTGATGAAGAAGCGGAGCTAAGCCATGGCCAGACGACGCAAGAAGAACCCCGACGTGACGACGCTCCTCCTCGTGGGAGGGGTGCTTGGCCTCATCGGCTACTACTTCTACACACGACAGTCCGCCGCGAGCGCGGCGAGCAGCAACCTGACGGGCGGCTATGTCCCGTCGAACCTCTCCCCGGGGAGCCCAAGCGGCACCTCGCAGCTCACGAGCCCGGACTCGGCGGACGGGGACGTTCCGAACCCGACCCCGTTCTCTCTCCACGCCGACCTCTGAAAGGGCACACGAGCATGAGCCGCAGACGACGTAATCCCACGAGCGGAACTGAGGACGTGTTCATCACGCTGGGCATCGTCGCGCTCCTCGTCCCCCTGGGCATCGCCGCGCTTGGGGCGCTCGCGGTCGCGAACGTCTCGTCCGGAGGCGGAGGTCTCCCGGGGACGGGGGGCTCCGGCGTTCCCATCGTGCCCCCGTTGTCTAGTGGCGGCTTGGGCTCGCTCTCGCAACGCCAGCGTCGGCGCCTCAAGGGCTACCGCGGCGCAACCGACCTCTCGACGGTGGAGGATCTCGCGGTCCAGCGCTACGCGATCCGGGGGATGGGTGCGGTGCATTACGGCGACCCGTCGGGGTTCATCTACAACCCGGACGGCTCGCCCGTGTGGAACCCGGTTCTGAACCCCTACCTCTGAGTCCCCCCAGTGCACCTTCGACAGCTCATCGTTCCGCGACACCCGCGCGCTCGCGAGCGGCGTCGCGGCATGCATGGCTTCCTTGGGGTGCACACCGCGGGCGACGTCCTTCTCGGCAAGACGCAGACAGAGGCCGTCGTGCAACAGACGGCCGACGCGGTGGAGGCAGCGGTCATAGCAATCACGGGCTCGAGTCCGCCAGGGACGCTCTCCACGGCGCAGACGTCCGCGGTCACGAGCTGGCTCGCGTTCTACAAGCAATGGACCGACTTCGAGACCTCCGGCGTCTCTCCGGGGAGCCAGGCGTATGGCTCGGGCGCGCCTCTCTGGATCCCCGATGAAGCCGAATGGGCGATCCTCACGAACCTGCAAACGCAGCTCGCGGCGCAGCAAGTCGCCCTCGCCGCGGCCTTTCCCACGGGAGGCGTGCCGTCCACGTTGGCGCCCTCCGTGACGGGTCTCTCCTTCGGGAGCTTCTACCCGTTTCTGTCGGCGGAGCTGAACGCCACGCTCACGAGCCTCACGTATGTCGCGGGGGCGCTCGCCGCGTTCTACTACCTCGGGCCCGTGCTCCTCGAAACGAGCGCGGTCGTCGGGAGCGCGGAACAAGAACTCGCGTGGAGCCCGTCTCCTCGCGCGCCAACACGGAGGAAGACATGACCACTCGTCGCAGAAACTCTCATCGTCGTCGACACCACGCGCGCCGTCGTCGCTCTAACAGCGGCATGAGCCCGCTCGTCATCATCGGAGGGCTCGCGGTCCTCGGCGTCGGCTACTACCTCTACACGAAGCAGAGCTCGTCCTCCGCGACCGCGCTCCCGGCCGACCAGGCAGCGGCGTCGCAGGCTGCCCTGAACGCCATGGCGACGCCGGGCGGAGTCTCGTTCTAGCCATGGCTCGCGATCCGGACGACGTCATCTCGTACCCGCACGCGATGAACATCATTCGCAAGCGAGGTACGCTCACGAATGACGAGCTCTCGAGAATGGAAGGGGGGGATCGCGACCGGCTCTTCGACACACTCGCGAAAGAGGCGATGAGGAGGGGCCTTACGCTTACGCCGCAGACGAAGATGAAGATTGAGTCCCGAGGCAAGAGAAAGGTGAGACGGCCCATGGCAGCAAAGAAGCGCTCGACGCGAAGCAAGGGCGATTGCAAGGCGGATCGAAAGCGTCGGATGGTCAAGGTGCGCGCGGCCTACAAGGGCGGAGCAACGAAGGCGGCACGGCGGGCGGCGTGGCGGAAGGCCATGCGGCACTACAAGAAGCCGGCCGGGTGCGCGCCGCGCAAGCCGAAACGTCGACGTCGCAAGAACCCCACGACCGTCGTGGTCGTGAACAAGACGCGGCGAGCGAACCCTTCCCGCAAGCGCGCGGTTCGTCGACCCGCGGCGGCTACCCATCGTCGACGAGCCGCGGCGCGGCGTGGTAGAAAGAGGGCGTGATGGCTCGAAGACGCCAACTAGTGCGACAGGGCGCCAGGCGCGCGCGCGCGCGACGCCGCAACGCCGGCCCTTCCACGACCACCACGGTTCTCATCGTGGGAGGCTTCGCGCTCGTCGGCTACTTCCTCTACACGGCGAGCCAGGCAGCGAACGCCATCGCGGGGAGCGTGAACACCGCGAGCGGCGCGCTCTCGGGCGCCGCGGGGAGCCTCGCGGGCTCCGCGGCTGGCGCGGCCAGCTCCGTCGCGGGGGCGAGCGGCGCGGCTCAATCGGCGTTCGGCGCGGCGCAAAACGCAGCGAACGCGGCGGGGACCACGGCAAGCGACTGGGATCCCTCGGCGCTTCTCAGTAGCGCGACGAGCGCGCTTCAGAACGCCTTCGGCTCGTCGGACGACGGAGACTTCTCGTCGTGAGACGGAGACGCCGCCAGAACGGCTCCTTCCTCCAGATCGGCGCTGGGGTCGTGGCTACCGCGATCTTCCTCTACGTCATCTACCGAAAAGACAACCCCACCTCACCCGCCTACACGTTCACGAGCTAAGGAAATCCTCATGCGCCGACGTCGCCGTAACACCCGCGTTTCGCCGTACTTCATCGGCGCCGTCTGCATCGGCGCCGTCGCTGCGTACCTCCTCGTCTCCAAGAACGCGTCCGCCGCGACGCTGGGCTCGGGAGGCAGCGGCGGAGGCGGTGGAAGCTCGGGAGGAGGCGGCGGAGGCTTCCTACCCTCTCCGAGCAGCGGCGGTGGAGGCGGAGGGACGACGAGCGTCAACGTGAACCCATCGCAGAACGTCACCATCGACAACTCGACGGGGGATGACGACGTGTCGACGGACGGGGACGACAACACCGGGATCCTCTCCGAGCTCGGGCTCTAGCCGTGAAGCGTCGGCGTCGTCGGCGCTTCCCGCGGAGAAACAACCCGCGCCCCCCGACATACAAGGAAGCTCACTGGGGTCTCGAGGCGACCGATGTTCGACACGTCACCATCCAGGAGCCGAGGGACAATAACGAGTTCCCCGGCTACGGGACGATCCACTCGATCGTCTACGTGACGACCAAAGCGGGCGACTCGGGGCCCACCGAGTACGAGCACAAGTTTTCGTCGAGGAATCCTCCGCTACTCGCGTACGGCGACTGCGACGGGCGGCTCTACATCATCGGCGGCGGCTATCGTTGCTCGGCTCACGGCATCATCGGGTGACAAGCGGCGCTAGCCCGTTCGCTTCCTGGGAAGCCGCATCGTCCTCGCGAGGTACCTCGACACGAGCCACACGCGCGCGTCGTCGGGGGTCGACTCCTTGACCTCCTTCGCGATGGCGACCTGTTCTACGCCCGGGATACTGACCAGCCACGCGAGGAGGGTCGCCGCGAAGGAATCGTGGCCACGGAAGTAGCCCTCGGCCTCCCACTTGTAGAGGGTGGCGCGACTCACGCCCAGGACGAGCGCGAACGCTACGGCCGAAAGACCCATGCGTTTCCGCGTCAGGACGATGAGCGAGCCGTCAATAGCCTCAATCACGCGAGACCTTGTCTCAAAAGCAGCATCTTGGGAAAGATCGCACGGGGGGCGGTACTTTGCAACGCATGGCCGTGCGCATGAGGGTGCTCAATCCCGGCGCGCCTCCGAGGAGCAAGAACATGGCTCGAAAGCGTCGCCACAAGTCGTCTCGTCGTCGGAACCATCGTTCGAACCCGCGGGTTTCGAACCCTGCGAAGAAGCGCCACCGACGGCGTACGATCCGCCGGTCTCGCGGTCGGCGCTACGTCGCCTCCCGGGGCCCGGGCGAGCATCGAAAGATGCGCACCTATCGCCTCCGGAACAAGCACGGCCGACGTCTCGGGCACGTCCGGGGCTGGCGCGCGCGTCGCGTGAACGGCTCTTCGGGGCTCATGGTGGGAGCCATCGCCCTTGGCGTTGGCGTCCTCGCGTCCGTCGCGGCGAGCTACGTGCTCGACACCATTTCGGGAGGTCAGACCTCCGCGACCCTCACCCCCGCGGTGCAAGACGGCATCCTCATCGCGCTCGCGGGTGCGGCGGCTTGGTTCATCCCGAACCCGGCCATCGTCGGCGGCGTCGTGACGGGTCTCCTGCTCATCCCCGCGGCGAAGATGATCTACTCGGCCGTGCCCTCGCTCGCCTCGGCGAGCGCGGGTTCGAATCCCGAGGCGATCCTCGGGACCCCTTCGGCCGGAACGCAGTCGGCCATCCCGTCCTCGACGAGCGGCATCGCGTCGGTCCCCGGGACTCTGACGGGCATGGGCGCGATGCACCAGCGAAAGCTCTGGGGAGCGCTCCACGAGCCCGGGTACATGGGCGCGCTCCACGCGCCGGGCTTCGTCGGCATGGGCGCCATGCACCAAGAGGGGCAGCTCCTCTCCGCTCTCGGAACCTCACGCTGAACCCGACGTGCGGGCGGCGGCCCCGCACACCCCTCGCCGCTTCGCGTGCGGATAGCGGTCCTCTCATAACGCCTCGGGAATCCCCCGGGGACAAGCAAGGAAACGAACCATGGGTCTCTCAGCTCTCACCAAGTCGCAGAAACAGAAGCTCGCCACGCACCTCGGGACGCAGTCCACGCAGTCCAAGTGGAATAAATACTACAGCAGGGTCCGCATCTCGGCGACGAGCGCCATCGTCACCGGCACGCTGAACGCGTACCAGGCGACGCCCCAAACGGTCGAGGCCTTCAGCTACGGCCGCAACCAGGTCATGGCGAGCGCGGGTCTCCCGGGCGTCGTCGCGACGCTCGCCGACACGAACATCCAGCAAGCGAACCAGACGAACGCGGGTGAGATGGTGCTCATCGAGGGCATCTCGATCTTCATCCTCGGGCAGAGCGACGCGAACTTCACCAAGCAGATCGACCAGGCCGTCTCGGTCTCTATCGAGATCAACGGGACGACGACCTACCTTTGCGGCATCCCGTCGATGCTGCCGTCCTGCGGCGGTCTCTTCGGCGCGGCCGAGAGCATCTCCGTGGCGCCCCCGCTGCCCGACCAGCTCTCGAGGAACATCGGCTTCGTCTCGAACGGCCTCCCGCACTCGTCGAACTTCATGAAGATGCCGGAGCCGATGCTCTGGGCTTCGGCGGGCAAGGGCGACTCCACGTTCAACGTGAACATGGCCCTCTCTTCGACCGTGACGACGCCGGCTCAGTACGGGTCGACGGCGCGCATCGCCGGGGCTGGGGTCGCGCCGTACACACCCCCGCTCCCCGCGGCGGTCTTCACGGACTACCTGGTCGTGCTGGTCGGGTGCACGGTCAACCCGCTGTCCACGTACTAGCGTCTCAGTCGCGGACTCGCTTCGCTCGTCCGGGGGCTTTCCTCCTGACGGGCGAGCGAAGAGGGTCCACCTCGCCCACCTAGCCTCGTCTATCGCGTCCTCCCGGAGCCCTCCTCAAATGAACCCTGCCAACGCCGCTCGCTTCGGACAACGCTCGATGGGCGGCGTCGTCCAGGACATCCTTCTCCGGACGGCCAAGCTCATGAGCGAGGGCCTCACGGAGTTCGCGGAGCTCGCGCCGACGGACGAGGTCCCTTCGAACGGCATCGCTGTCCCCGCGGGGATGACGAGCAACGGCATCTCGATCCAGTTCCCGTGCGACGGGCTCGTGGTCGGCATCCGCGCGACGACCCGCGACGGGACGCCCGTCTCCCAGAACTCTACGCTCCTCCGCGTCCAGAAGGACGGCGACACGGAGCTCTTCCCCAGCGCGAGCGGCGGCGGTCCGGGCTTCATGGCCTTCGGACAGATTTCGGGTAACGCGCAGTTCCTCGCGCGCCTCGTGACGCGCCAGCGCTTCCAGCAGGCGACGTTCTGGAACATCTTCGTTCAGAACGGCCAGCCGCAGATCGCAACGACCGTCGCGGTCGCAAGCAACGGTCAGGCATCGCCGGGTGTCGGTAACATCCTGAACGTCGCGTCGACCTTCGGTTTCCCGACGAGCGGATTCCTCCAGGTCGCTGGCATCGTGGGGCTCATCTCGTACACGGGGACGACGGCCACGAGCTTCACGGGCACCCTGGGCGGCGTCGGAGTCTTCGCGACCGGAGCGAGCGTGGTGTCGACAGTCGGCAACATCGTGGCGGACGTGACGTTCGACATTATCCGGACGACGAACCTCCGCACTGGCTGAAGCTCACTCGCGGGGCTTGTGGCTGGAAACGCTCTCGCTGACCGGGTAGGCTCCTGACCATGCAAGGCCGGACGCTAGAGACCTTTCGCGCGGGCAAGAGCAATCCTCGCGCGAGCGCGTGGTCTCAGAAGACCATGCGCGGTCTCCAGCTCATCGCGTCCGTCCCGACGCCGACGAGCTTTCAGGGCATCCTCTCGTGGGGGAAGGCCGACCTCGAGCCAGCCGAGTACGCGACGGGGCTCGACGTCATCGTGGATCTGTCTCAGACGCCGCTCGCTCTGGGCCAGCCGAACGCCGGAGCTGCGTCGGTCTTCGTCGCCTTCGAGACCCTTGTGCTCGGCATCTCGCGCTTCCGGACGCAGTTCGCGCTGAACCCAACCACGGGCTTCATGGCCGTACAGGTCCCGAGCGGAAACTTCACCACGGGACTCTGTAAGCAGTCGGGGAACACCTTCTTCCTCCAGTCGAGCGGCTCCGCGGGGCAGAGCCTGAACGTCCTCGCCGCGGCCGGGGGGCTCACGGGGTTCGCTATCCCGAACATCGTCATCACGGGCATCGCCCACGGCATCGAAAGGGTGGATGGCTAAGATGCCTTCGGCGCTTGAAGAGGTCTCGAGAGCGACGGGCGGCGGAGGCGTCGCCGTCGTCGGTAACACGAACCTCACGCAGACAAAGACGCCCATCTCACTGGGCAAGACGAGCGGCCCTGGCACGAACGTCTTCCTCTACCTGAACACGGAGAAGGACCCCGCCTACAACGGCGCGACGATCCAGTTCTACGTGAACATGCAGGGCTTCAAGGTGCTCTGGGATGAGCTCACCTTCTCGGCCGCGGACATCGCCGCGCAGACGAACACCGTTGCGCTCACCGGGGGCGCCGCGGCTGAGGCGTGGGAGGTCTACATCATCCTCGCGGGGTCCGCCGTCCCAAAGGCTCCGCTCCGTACGAGCCTCATCGCGTTCGGCGTCGAAATTGAGGGAGGCGCGGGCGGCACACCGTCAGGGAACCTGACCTTTCAAGGGACCTTCGTCGGGCCCGGCGCGGGCATGACCGTCGGCTTCAACGCCCCCGGTCTGAACGACTCTACGACCTACGCCGTCACGGTCATGGCGCGCGTGCAGTCCTCCGCGGTCGACCCGGTAGGCGCGACCTTCTCGAGCGAGGCGGTCTTCGCGTGGGAGAACGTCGCGGGCATCGTGTCGCTCGTGCCCGTGATTCTCTCGGCGCCAAACACGTCGAGCGACGCGGCGCTTGCCGCGACAGCGACGAGCGTCGGCGCGACCGGGGGTCAGGCGACGGTGACGTTCGCGCTGCCAGGGACGCTCGACCCGACGACGCACACTGAGGTCACAATCGAGCTCATTCCACTAGGGAGCGTGTAGCCATGCCTGGAGGATTTCCGCCTGTCGGATACGGAGGAGGGGGTGGGGGCGTCGCGTCCGTCACGGGGACCGCCCCTGTCACGAGCTCGGGCGGGGCCAACCCTGACATCGGCATCACGCCCGCGACCGACGTGGCGGCGGGGAGCCTCTCGGCCGCGGACAAGACGAAGCTCGACTCGATCGCCTCCGGCTCGAACGTCACGCGCGTCGTATTCCAGCCAGGAGGCGTCGCCGGGGGTCCCATCTATACGACCGCGGCAAGCATCGCGGCGCTCCTTCTTTCGGAGAAGGGCGTCCTGGAGGTCACCCTCGACGACTCGATCGCGCCGTGTGTGATTCCGGCCGGCGTCACGTGGAACTGCCAGAGTCGCGCCATCGTATCGGGCTACATAAACCCCTCTCTGTACTCATCGCCCGCGCAGCTCGAGATCCAGGACGGCGGCCAGATCCTTGACCCGGGACCCCTTCGTTACTTCAACTTGCTCTGCGACTCGCAGACGACGCCGTCGCTCGCGTTCTCGTCTTCGGTAGGGACCGGCGTCCTCGAGTTCGACAACTGCGACTTCACCCTCTCGGCGACGGCCACCTCGCCCGCGGTGGTCGGCGCCGCGGGCGCTTTCATCATCGCGACCTTCGTGAACTCAGCGACGTCGAGTCTCGAGCCCACGCTCACGGTGCCGCTCGTCCGGATCGGCGCTGGGGGAGCGTTCGGGTTCTACTCGGAGACGCTCTTGGGCGGCCCCTCGAACATCTCTCCTCAGCTCTTCGGAGGCGACGCGTCCACGGTCTACATCGTCCAGAGCGACGCGAGCGGCTTCCCTCTCCCTTTCTTCCCGCTCATGGCGGGGCCACGCGTGTTCACGTCGATGGCCGACCAAGCCGCTGGCGTCGAGTACGCGGACACGTACAACCTCGAAGCGGGCATCGCCCCTCCCCAGGTACAGAACGCCCTCGACGCGCTCGCAGGGACGGGGATCTACGGCGACGGCACGAACGGCGCCTTCGTCTCGCTCTCTTGCTGCGTCGTCGGGGGCTCGGGCAACGTCGCGAACTTCACGGACTTCAACGTGTGCGCGGGTGGACAAGGGAACACCGCGAACGGGGGTGGGAGCGGCACTTTGGGGGGCTTCGGCAACCTCGCGAGCGGCGACGAGTCGGCGTGCGCCGGAGGAGGCGCCAATGTCGCGAGCGGTGTAGCTTCAACGTGCCTCGGAGGAGCTAGCAACACCGCGAGCGGAGACCAGTCCGCGTGTGTTGGCGGAGGGGGAACGGTAGGAAATAATGCCACGGGGGTCGGGGCCGTGTGTCTCGGAGGAAGCGATGACAGTGGCAACACTGCGGCTGCTATCGCCTCCGTCGTCATGGGTCGAGCGACCTCTTCGTTCGAGGGAACCGACGATGGCGCGCTCGTCTGCGGATCGGGCTTCGGGGAACGAGCGTCTTTCGGCTTCACCCTCTCCGGAGCCGTGCCCGGAGCCGCACCCCCTGAAGCTGTCGCGCTTTCAAACGGCATCGCCTCAGCCTCGATCGCCTTCCTTGCGAATACAGGAGCGCGCCTCGCCGTCGAGGCGGTCGCCTTCGGGCCGAACGGCTCTCCCATTGCGGAATGGGACTACCGGCTCATCGTCAACGCGCCTGGCGGTATCGCTGTCATCGCCGCGTCCACGGACTCAGGGACGTACGCCCCTGAGATTTACTCGGCCGACGCGTTCGCTCCTCTATGGACCCTCGTTCCCTCGGTCGACGGGACCGACAACTTCGTTACGTTCACGTTCAACAACCCCACCTATGCCGCGGGGCAAGTCTTCGTCTCGTGCTCCGTTCGAACCGTGAGGTAACCCCATGCTCAAGCTCGCCGCTCCCGTCACCCCTGCCTACATCCCTCCGGCGCGCCCCATCGCCTTCGTGGCGGTCGGCCTCGTCTTCGACGAGCTCACACGGATCTGCCATCCGCGCTTCACCCTCCTCGACGCGAGCTACAAGCCCATCACGCCGGACACGGCGACGCTGCCTCCCGTCACCGCGGCGGAGCGAGCGACGTTCGCCGCGGCGCTGTCCGCCTCAGGACAGACGCTCGGCGAGGTCGTGAGCGCGGCGGCCATCCCCATCGTAGAGGCTATCTACGGGCTGTCTGGGCTGACCGTCGTGACCGCCGCTCCTCCGACGCCCGCCCCAACGGCGACCATCTCTCCCGCCGCGGCGGCGTGGATCGCGAAACACAAGCCGCACTCGCCCGGGGTCAAGCCCGCGCCGACACCCGCGCCGACGCCCGCCGCGAAGCCGCCAGCCGCATGACTCAGACCGAGCTCACCCTCACGGGGATCTGTGTGACCCTGCTCCTCGCGCTCCTCGGAGCGGTCGCGAAAGGGGCGAGCCTCGCGGGTCGGATGGGTAAGACGTTGGAACACATGGAGTCGAACGTCGCAAAGCTCGAGAAGGCCCTCGAGTCGGTCGCCGAGATTCCGTCGCTCCGCCAGAGGATCGCTCAGCTAGAGCAGAACCAGAGCACCATTCTCGCTCGCCTCGGGTCGACGGACGCGTTCCGAGCTGTCACGAAGGAGCAAATCGACGCGGCGCGAGAGCGCCTCGCAAAGCACGAGCGCGAGCTCGAGAGGCGAGGCAGCTCGCCCGATCTGGATAAAACATGAACAACGTTCCCTCCAACACCCTCGCCGGAGCGCTCATCGGGCTCACCCTCGTGTGCGCGACCGTCCTCGCCTCCAAGAACATCATCCCGGCCGAGGTCATCACGAACATGCTCTCGGCCGCGCTGGGGGGAGGGCTCGCGTACCTGAACCCGAGCGTCAAGGCGGCTTCCTCCTCGTGAGCGGCATCGCCGCCGCGCGCATCGACCCTCTCGCAGCGGCTATCGAGGTCGAAGCGGCGGCTCGCAAGGTCGAGAGCTACCTCCTGCAACGGGGAGCCGCGGAGCATCGTTTCGCGGCGCTCGCGCACGAGGCGGTCAAGCTCCTGGTCGTCGAGCTGGCCAGAGAGTTGGCAAGCGGGGCTGAGTCCGGGTAGATTCAGCCCATGCCGCTCACCACTGGACAAGAACCGAAGGACCCCGAGTTTCACGAGCTCGGACGCTGGTACCAAACCTCCAACGGCGTCGTCTTCCGCCTCGAAGAAGACCCGAAGCGCGTCTACGAAGGCAAACGCGACGTCTCCGAGAGGGGCGACGTCGCAAAGCGCCTCAAGACCGGAGAGACCGTCCTCCCGAGCGAGCTCGAGAGCGACCCCGTGAGGCACTCCGGGGAGGTCGAGCTCGTGACGGGGAAGGTCACCTTCCTCGTGTGGCGGTTCGAAGACACGAAGCTCCTCGCGCTCCCGTGGAATTGGCTCCCGCGGTGGGTGGTCGCGATGCTGAAGCCGCTGCCTCGGCCTACTCGTCCGGCGTTCAAGGGCGTCGTCATCG
>Ga0209415_10007312_pt1 | contig 19312 bp, 17 predicted proteins | sample PeaSoiSIISIP2007_FD_187696 | JGI IMG/M metagenome (GOLD analysis project Ga0209415, IMG submission 187696) | Peat soil microbial communities from Weissenstadt, Germany - SII-SIP-2007 (SPAdes) (version 2) | ecosystem: Environmental > Terrestrial > Soil > Wetlands > Peat | place: Germany... | reverse complement strand
TTCGGCGGCACCTGGTACTGGAACCGCTACCCCGGCGCGGCCTGCGACATCGAGAGCTACATCTACCTGCCGCTGCTGGAGGAGATCGGCTACGTGCCGGTCGAGAAGTACTCGCGCGCGCCGGAGATCCTTCGCCACGCGCGCGCCATCGGCGAGCACTTCGACCTCTATCGGAACGCCTGCTTCCAGACCGAGATCACCGGCCTCTCCTGGGACGATGCGGCCAAGCGCTGGATCATCGAGACCAACCGGAACGACGCCATGCGCGCGCGCTTCGTGGTCATGGCCAACGGGCCGCTGCATCGGCCGAAGCTGCCCGGCATCCCCGGCGTCGAGCGCTTCAGGAATCACAGCTTCCACACCAGCCGCTGGGACTATGGCTACACCGGCGGCGACTCGAACGGCGGCCTCAGCAGGCTCAAGGACAAGGTGGTCGGGATCATCGGCACCGGCGCCACCGCCGTCCAGTGCGTGCCCCACCTGGCCGAGGGGGCCAAGCAGCTCTACGTCTTCCAGCGCACGCCCTCGTCCATCGACGTGCGCGCTAACCGGCCCACCGACCCGGACTGGGCTTCGTCGCTGCAGCCCGGCTGGCAGCAGCACCGGATGGACAATTTCAACGCGCTGGTCTCCGGCGGCTTCGCCGAGGAGGACCTGGTCAACGACGGCTGGACCGACATCATCGGCAACCTGCTCGTGCTGATGCGCAAGGGGCAGGGCGCCGGCGCCTCGCCGGAGGGGCTGGCCGAGACCATCCAGATCGCCGACTTCCAGAAGATGGAGCAGGTGCGCGCGCGGGTGGACCAGATGGTCAAGGACCGCGCGACCGCCGATGCGCTCAAGCCCTGGTACAACCAGTTCTGCAAGCGCCCCTGCTTCCACGACGAATACCTGGACGCCTTCAACCGGCCGAACGTCACGCTGGTCGACACCGAGGGGCGCGGCGTCGAGGAAATCACCGAGACCGCGATCGTCGCCAACGGCAAGGCGTATGAGGTCGACTGCCTGATCTACGCCACCGGGTTCGAGGTCGGCACCTCCTACACCCGCCGCTCCGGCTACGAGGTGGTCGGCCGAGGCGGGCTCACGTTGTCTGAGAAGTGGGCGAACGGCGTCTCCACCCTGCACGGCATGCATGCCCGCGGCTTCCCGAACTGCTTCATCGTCTCCAACTCGCAGTCGGGCTTCACCGCCAACTTCCCGCACATGCTGAACGAGCAGTCCAAGCACATTGCCTACATCGTCGCCGAAGCCGGCAAGCGGCAGGCGCGCACGGTCGAGGCGTCGGAGGGGGCGGAAGCCGCCTGGGTGCAGACCATCGTCGACAGCGCCATGATGCGCCAGCGCTTCCAGGAGGAGTGCACCCCCGGCTACTACAACAACGAGGGCCAGCCCTCGGCGCTCGCCGCCCGCAACGGGCCTTACGGCCGCGGCCCGGTGGCATTCGTGAAGCTGATCGAAGACTGGCGCGAGGCGGGGACGCTCGAGGGGCTGGAGCTGGCCTAACCTCCAGACGCTGGCTTACGGCCCGGCATGCGCCTACCGTCCGCGCCGGGCTGCGGAGGTTGGCGGATGATCGGACTTCGATACCGGCGTGCTGGCGCGCTGACCGGGCTTGCGCTGCTGATCGCCGGCGCGGCCCATGCCGCGGGCCCGCCGTTCCCGTGGAAGGCCGGCGACCCGGCGCCGAGCATCGACGGCGTCGCGCTTGGCCAGACCGAGCAACAGGCGCTGGCCATCCTCGGCGCGCCGGCGAAGACCTCGAAGATGAGCGGCGACGACGTCTGGGACTATGCGAACGGGCTTGAGGTCGTCGCCAACACCGGCGACGGCGTCTCGATCATCCGCCTGCTCGCGCCCGGGGCCGGCTCGGTGGGCGGCGTGAAGGTCGGCGACGACGCCAGCGCCGTCTTGGCCAAGTGGGGCAACGCCGACACCGTGAACATCCCGGCCGCCCTGTGGAACTGCGGGGTCTGGACGCTGGAAGTGCGGGCGACGGGCGGCAAGGTCACGGACATCCTGCTCGGCTGGAACCAGACCAAGTGGCCGAACGAGAACCCGACGACCGGGACCTACTACCGGCCGAACTGAGGAGGGTTACTCCGCCGCCCGCGCCATGGGCGAGGCTTGGGCGCCGCGGAGCAGGCGGCCGGGCAGCGCGTCGGTGGGCTCGCCGTTGCGGTAGGTGACCTCGCCGCGGACGATGGTGGCGGTATAGCCGCTCGCCCGCTGGATCAGCCGCCGGCCGCCCGACGGCAGGTCGTAGGCAACCTGCGGGGCGTAGAGCGTCAGATTGTCGTGGTCGATGACGTTCAGGTCGGCCCGGTAGCCGGGCTGGACGACGCCGCGGTCGTAGAGGCCGACGGCGCGGGCCGTGCCGCGCGCCTGCATGCGCACGATCTGGCTGAGCGGCAGCTTCGGCCCGCGCGTGCGGTCGCGCGTCCAGTGGGTGACGAGCGTGGTCGGGAAGCTGCCGTCGCAGATCATGCCGACGTGGGCGCCCCCGTCCGAGAGGCCCGGGATGGCGTCCCTGTGGTTCATCATCGCATAGGCCGGATCGAGGTTGCCCTCGGCGTAGTTGAGGAACGGCACGTAGATCATGCCGCTCCCGCCGTTCGTGAGCATGTGGTCGAGCGCCACCTCTTCGCCCGAGACGCCCTTTGCGGCGGCGATGGCGGCGATCGAGTCGGATTCGCGCGGCTCGTAATCGGGCTGGTCGGCCATCGGGTACATGCGCACGAAGGCGCCGCCGGCGCCGCGGACGCCGGTTTCCGGGCGGCTGGCGAACAGGCGGGCGCGGAAGTCCGGATCGCGCAGCTGCTGGACGCGCTCGGCGAGGGAGAGCTTGGCGATCTCCTTGTAGGCCCCGTAGTGGGTGAACGGGTTGACCGTGAGCTCGAGGCCGAGCAGCACGCCGACCGCGCGGGCCGGCACCTGGGCGCGGATCACGCAGCCCGCGGCGTTCGCGTCCTCCACGTGGGCGAGCAGCGACTGGTAGTTGAAGGGCTTGAGCGGGCTCTGCACCAGCGAGAACGACATCGGCCGGCCCGAGCGCTCGACCACACGGCGGAGCATGCCGAACTCGGCGTCCTCGTCAACGAAGTCGGAGACGAACTGCAGTACGCCCTTGCCGGCCGCCTTCAGGCCCATGGCGATGCCGGTGAGCTCGTCCTCGCCGGCGGTCAGCGTCGGGGTCGGATGGCCGTCGCTGGTGCGATGGTTCAGCGTGCGCGAGGTGGAAAAGCCGAGCGCGCCGGCCTCGGCGGCCGCCCTGGCGATCTCGGCCATCTGGGCGATGTCGGACTCGGTCGCCGGCTCGCGGTTGGCGCCGCGCTCGCCCATGACGAAGACGCGCAACGCCGCGTGCGGCAGCTGCGAGCCGATGTCGACGTCGAAGCGGCGCTTCTCCAGGCTGGCGAGATAGTCGGGATAGCTCTCCCAGTTCCACGGCAGCCCTTCCGAAAGCACCGGGAAGGGGATGTCCTCGACGCCCTCCATCAGCCGCACCAGCCGGTCGTGGTCCTCGGGGCGGCAGGGCGCGAAGCCGACGCCGCAATTGCCCATGACCACGGTCGTCACCCCGTGCCAGGACGAGGGCTGCATCCGCGCGTCCCAGGTCGCCTGGCCGTCGTAGTGGGTGTGGATGTCGACGAAGCCCGGCGCCACGATCTGGCCGCGGGCGTCGATTTCCTCCGCGCCGTAGCCCGCGACCTCGCCGACGGCGGCGATTGCGCCGTCCTTGACCGCGACGTCGGCCTCGCGGGGGTCCGCCCCCGTGCCGTCATGCAGGAGCCCGCCGCGAACGACGAGATCGTAGGGCTTGTCCATGGGTCGTTTCCTTTGGCGCCAGGCGCATTTGGCGCGCGGGGGCCGGGGTCGGTCAAGTGTCGCCTCTCGCAGTCCGGCTGCGGGCAAGTGAAGAAAATATCATCAGGTGTTCGCGGGCGCTTTCGGTTGCGGCCCAACTTTTTCGTCCTCACGTAACTGAACGAAAACCCTGATGCCTCATTGTTAAGGTCATGCAGCGAACTCTAATCATGGGCAGAGTGGTCTTGGCGGTGGGCGCGTTGCTCGGCGTGCTGCTCGGTCTTCTGTTGCCGACGCCGTCGTTGCACGGCGTCCAGGGCAGCCGCTTGATGCGGCCCGGCTATTCGGCGCAATAGCGCGAATTGCCTTAAGACTCAGCGCCGATGAGTCGGCGCGCAGCCTTCAGCTTCTACGAATTCTTCGCTGGCGGCGGCATGGCGCGGCTTGGCCTGGGCGATACTTGGGCCTGCCTGTTGGCCAACGACCTCGACCCGCTGAAGGCCGAGACCTATCGCGCCAACTTCGGCGGCGATCACCTGACCCTGGGCGATGTCTGGGCGCTGGCGGCGGCCGACCTGCCCGGCCGCGCCGACCTCGCCTGGGCGTCCAGTCCCTGCCAGGACCTCAGCCTGGCGGGCGCCCGCGCCGGCCTTGGCGGCGCGCGCTCGTCGGCGTTCTGGGGGTTCTGGCGGCAGGTCGCGGCGCTCGACGCCGAGGGCCGCGCGCCCGGCGTGATCGTGCTCGAGAACGTCGCGGGCCTGCTCAGCTCGAACGACGGCGGCGACCTTGCGGCCATCGGCCAGGCGTTCGACGCCCGCGGCTACCGGTTCGGCGCGCTGGAGATCGACGCCGCGGACTTCCTGCCGCAGTCGCGGCCGCGCGCCTTCGTCATCGCCGCGCGCGCGGCGATGACGGCCTGGCGGGCGACGGACCGGGCGCCTTCGCGTCGGCGGCCGTCATCCGCGCACACGGGCGCCTGCCCGAGGCGCTCCGCCGACAGTGGGTTTGGTGGCGCCTTCCGGCTCCGCCCCGCCGCAACGCGACGCTCTCTGGCCTGCTCGAGCCCGACGATTGCGTGGCGTGGCGGTCGGATGCCGAAACCGCCGCCTTGCTGGCGCAGATGCGGCCGGCGCATCGCGCCCGGCTCGCTGAGGCGGCGGGCGGCGGCGAGCGAACCGTCGCGCCGGTCTATCGTCGCGTCCGCATCGAGCATGGTCGGCGCGTGCAGCGCGCGGAACTGCGCCTGGACGGCCTGGCCGGCTGCCTGCGCACGCCCGGCGGCGGCTCGTCGCGCCAGCTCTTGGTCATTGTCGAGGGGGTCAAGGCGCGCAGCCGCTGGATTGCCCCGCGCGAAGGGGCGCGGCTGATGGGTCTGCCCGAGTCATACCGGCTGCCCGCTGGTCATACCGCTGCGTGGCGGGTTATCGGCGATGGGGTGGCCGCCCCGGTCGTGCGGCACCTGGCGGCGCATCTCCTGGAACCGCTCGCCCGGGCGGCGGCTGATGCGGACCTTACGATTTCTGAGCGGACAAGGCGGCGAGCCAGCGCCTAGAGTGCGGCAACCTCGACCGCGGAACCTCTCGCCATGAGCACTGCAACCACCGCCAAGCCCAAGGTCTACGATGGCGCGCGCTTCAAGCGCGCCGGGCGCGGCAGGATCTTCGACTCCATCGTCGACACCGTCGGCGACACCCCGCTCGTCCGCCTGCCGCGCCTCACCGCCGAGCTGAAGCCGAAGGGCGAGGTTCTGGCCAAGCTCGAGTTCTTCAATCCGCTCGGCAGCGTGAAGGACCGCATCGGCGCCTCGATGATCGAGGCGCTGGAGGCGCAAGGGTTGCTCAAGCCCGGCTCGGTGATCATCGAGCCCACCAGCGGCAATACCGGCATCGCGCTCGCCTTCGTGGCGGCGGCCAAGGGCTATCCGATCATCCTGGTCATGCCCGAGTCGATGTCGATGGAGCGGCGCAAGATGCTGGCCCTGCTTGGCGCGCGGCTGGAGCTGACGCCGGCCGAGAAGGGCATGCGCGGCGCGATCGCCAGAACCCAGGAGCTCCTGGCCGAGATCCCCGGCTCGGTCATGCCGCAGCAGTTCGAGAATCCGGCCAACCCGCTCGTGCACCGCGTCTCGACAGCCGAGGAGATCTGGAACGATACCGGCGGCAAGGTCGATGTCGTGGTCTCCGGCGTCGGCACGGCCGGCACCATCACCGGCGTCGGGCAGGTGCTGAAGGCCAGAAAGCCGTCGGTGCAGATGATCGCGCTCGAGCCCGAGGGCTCTGCCGTGCTCTCCGGCGGCCCGCCGGGACCGCACAAGATCCAGGGCATCGGCGCCGGCTTCGTCCCCGGCGTGCTCGACCGCGGCGTGATCGACCGGGTGATGACGGTCTCGAACGACGAAAGCTTCGAGATGGCGCGCAAGGCCGCCCGCCTCGAGGGCCTGCCGGGCGGCATCTCGTCGGGAGCAGCGCTCTCGGCCGCGTTCCGCCTGGCCGCGGAGGACGCCTCCGCGGGCAAGATGATCGTGACCATCATCCCGAGCTTTGCCGAGCGCTACCTGTCGACCGCGCTGTTCGACGGGCTCTAAAAGAGCCCGCCGGTGACCGACGTCTTCACCGCCGAGAAGCGCTCGGCGGTGATGCGCCAGGTGAAGGACCGTGACACGACGCCCGAGCGCGTGGTTCGCCGCGCGCTCTGGCGGCTCGGCGCGCGCTACCGCCTCGATCGCCGCGACCTGCCCGGACGGCCGGACATCGTGCTCGCCGGCCGCAGGCTCGCCATCTTCGTGCACGGCTGCTTCTGGCACGGCCACGACTGCGCCAGGGGCGCGCGCGTGCCGAAGGCCAACCGCGCCTATTGGACGGGCAAGATCGGCAAGAACCGCGCCCGCGACGCGGCGACCCGCGCCAGGTTGGAGGCCCTTGGCTGGCGCGTCGAGGTCATCTGGGAATGCGAGCTGAAGGATCCCGCGGCCCTGCAGGCGCGGCTCGCGGCGATGTTGGGAGAACATCCTCCTACCTCGCGCAAGCGGGGCGGTCGTCTTTGACCGCGAAGGACGCCAAGGTCGCCAGGGGCAGAGGATGGCCCCGGCGCCGCGACTTCTCAGAGCCCTTGGCGTCCTTCGCGTCCTTGGCGGTTAAATTGGACGCTGCCGCCTGCCGGCAGCGACAGGAAGCTCAAAAGGCCTCCGCCGGCAGGGCCATCATGGAGGCTGAGCCGGCTTTGATCTTGGTCAGGTGGGCGGCGGCGTCGGGCAGCACGCGCTCGAGGAAGTAGCGGCCGGTCATGAGCTTGTCGCCGTAGAAGGGATCGGCCTCGCCGGCGTCGATCTTCGCCTGCGCCGCCTCGGCCATCATCGCCCACATGTAGGCCAGCGCCGTCAGCCCGAAGAGGGTGAGGTAGTCCGTCGACGCCGCGCCGGCGTCCTCCGGGTTCTGCGTCCCGTGCTGCATCAGCCAGAAGGTCGCCTCCTGCAGCTTGGCCTTGGCGTCGTTCAGGCCCTCGATGAAGGGAGCGATCGCCGCCGCTTCCTCGCGCTCGCCCGTGAAGGCGTCGACCTCGGCGAAGAAGCTCATCACCGCCCGGCCGGCGTTGGCGGCCAGCTTGCGGCCGACGAGGTCGAGCGCCTGGATCCCGTTCGTGCCCTCGTAGATCATGCTGATGCGGCAATCGCGCAGGTACTGGCTGGCCGGAAAGTGCTCGGTGAAGCCGGAGCCCCCGTGCACCTGCATCGCGTCCGAGCAGGCGCGGAAACCGCGATCGGTCATGAAGGCCTTCGCGACCGGCGTCAGCAGGCCCATGTAGTCGCCCGCCCGCTCGCGCACCGCCGCATCGGGGCTCTGGTGCATCAGGTCGCCCTGCAGCGCGGTCCAAAGCAGGAAGGCGCGGCCGCCTTCGAGCACGGCGCGGGAGTCCATCAGCATGCGGCGCACGTCCGGATGCACGATGATCGGGTCGGCCGGCCCGTTCGGGTTCTTCGGGCCCGAGAGGGAGCGGCTCTGCAGCCGCTCGCGGGCGAACTCGCTCGCCGCCTGATAGGCGGCCGAGCCCTGGGCCAGGCCCTGGACGCCGACGCCCAGCCGCTCCTCGTTCATCATAACGAACATGAGCCTGAGGCCCGCGTTTTCCTCGCCGATCAGCCAGGCCTTGGCGTCCTCGTAGACCATCACGCAGGTCGCGTTGCCGTGGATGCCCATCTTTTCTTCGAGGCCCGCGCACTTGACCCCTTCGTTGCGCTCGCCGACGCCGCCGTCGACCTTGGGCAGGAACTTGGGCGCGATGAAGAGAGAGATGCCGCGCACGCCCGCCGGCGCACCCTCGATGCGGGCCAGGACCAGGTGGACGATGTTCTCGGCCAGGTCGTGCTCGCCGCCTGAGATCCAGATCTTCTGGCCGCTCAGCCGGTAGGTCCCATCTCCTTGCGGAACCGCCTTTGTGCTCAGAGGCCCCAGGTCCGTGCCGCACTGCGGCTCGGTGAGGTTCATCGTCCCGCCCCATTGGCCGCTGGCGAGCTTGGGCAGGTAGGTCGCCTTCTGCGCGTCCGTGCCGCCGGCGAGGATGGCCGAATAAGCGCCGTGGGTGAGGCCGGGGTACATGGAAAACGCCATGTTGGCCGCAGACGACATCTCGGAATAGGCCGTGTTGACCACCGCCGGCAGGCCCTGGCCGCCGTAAGCGGCCTCAGCCCCCAGCGCCGGCCAGCCGGCGTCGACCATGGCCCGGTAGGCCTCCCTGAAGCCCTTCGGCGTGGTCACCGTGTTGTCCGGGAACCAATGGCAGCCTTCCTGGTCGCCGACCTTGTTCAGGGGCGCCAGCACCTCCTCGCAGAAGCGCGCGGCCTCGGTCAGGATCTGCTCGACGACGTCGAGCGGCGCATCGGCGAAGCCCGGCAGGTTCGCGTAGCGCTCGAGCTTGAGCACCTCGCCGAGCACGAACATCTGGTCGCGGACCGGCGCGCGGTAGCTCATGGGGAATGTCCGTCAGCTGGGCTCTAGGAAACGCCGCGGACTATTTCGCGAATTCGTGCACGCCGTCCAGCCGCGCGCGCAGGACCTGGTCGTAGTTCTCCGCCTTGGGCAGCAGATCCGGATGGTTCCCGGCGAGCTGCTTCTCTAGCGACTCGCAGGCCTCGCGCAGCTCTCCGATCGCGTGGTCGATGTCCTCGCGCTGCGCCTCGAGCGTCACGATGCGCTCGCGGAACTTGCGCAGCATCTTGGCCTGTTGCGCCGCGCCGTCGTCGCCGAGCTTGTAGAGGTCGAGGATCTCGCGGATCTCGGACAGGCTCAGGCCCACGCGCTTGCCGCGCAGGATGAGCGTGAGCCGGGCGCGGTCGCGATAGTTGTAGACGCGGTTCAGCCCCTCGCGGGCCGGCGACAGCAGTCCCTTGTCCTCGTAGAAGCGAAGCGCGCGCGGGGTGACTTTGAATTCGATGCAGAGCTGGCGGATCGTGTAGGTGCGCTCGGGGCGCCTGAGATCGGGCATGGCGGAACCTCCGTTTGCCCCGACCTCCTAGGTCCCGTTTACGTAAACGTCAAGCTTGGCTGACCGCCGCTCGGTTAGCCTGCCGCCAGGTCTTCGCCGCCCAGCGCGCGCTCGATGAGGCCGATGGTGCGCGAGAGGCCGAAGATGGCGGCGAAGGAACCGAAGCGCGGTCCCTGGCTCTCGCCGAGCAGCACCTCGTAGAGGGCGCCGAACCAGTCGCGCAGCGGCTCGAACCCGGCCGCCTTGCCGGCGGCGTAGACCTCGTTCTGGATCAGCTCGCCGTCCTCGCAGTCGATCGGCAGCGTCTTCAGCCGCTCGACGAGGTCGACGAAGGCGTCGCGCTCGCGCGGCGTCGGCGCACGGAACCGCTTCGCCGGCCGGACGAAATCCTGGTAGTAGTTGATGGCGTAGCCGCAGAGCCGGTCGAGCAGCGGTTCGCGCTCCGGGCTGGCGCCGGGCAGGTGGCGGCTCAGGAACCCCCAGAGGATCGCCTTGTCCGAGGCGTTGGCCGCCGACACCAGGTTCAACAGGAGGGTGAACGAGACGGGCGAGCCGCGCTCGGGCGGCGCGCCGCGATGAACGAACCAGGCGGGGTTGTCGAGCGGGTTTGCCGAGTTTGCCCGCCGATTGTAGGCGTCGAGCTGCTGCAGATACTCGTCCGTCGCGCGCGGTACGACGTCGAAGTAGAGCCGCTTGGCCGAGCGCGGAGAGCCGAACATGTAGTAGGCGAGGCTCTCCAGGATGCCGTAGCGCAGCCAGTCCTCGAGTGTCAGTCCGTTGCCCTTCGACTTGGAGATGCGCTGGCCGTTCTCGTCGAGGAAGAGCTCGAAGTTGAAGCCCTCGGGCGGCTCGGCCCCCAGCACCTTTGCGACGCGGCTGGAGATCCGCACAGAGTCGATGAGGTCCTTGCCCGACATCTCGTAGTCGACGCCCAGCGCGGTCCAGCGCAGCGCCCAGTCCGGCCGCCACTGCATCTTGACCGCCCCGCCGGTGACCGGCGTCTCGACCAAGCTGCCGTCCTCGTCAGCGAACACGATCGTCCCGCGCTCCGGATGCCGCTCCAGCGTCGGAACCTCGAGCACCCGTCCGGTGGTCGGGCTGATGGGGAAGAAGGGCGAGTAGGTCGCCTGACGCGCGGGCCCGAGCGACGGCAGCATGATCGCCTGGATCGCGTCGAACCGCTCGAGCGCGACGCGCAGCGTCGGGTCGTAGAGGCCCGAACGGTAAGCGTGGGTCGCTGACAGGAACTCGTAGTCGAACCCGGCTTCGTCGAGGAAGGCGCGCAGGCGGGCGTTGTTGTGGGCGCCGAAGCTTTCGTGCTCGCCGAACGGGTCGCGCACGGCGGTGAGCGGCTTTCCCAGATCCTCGTGCAGCATCGCTTGGTTCGGCAGATTCGGCGCGATGCGCCGCATGCCATCCATGTCGTCTGAAATAACGATCAGCCTCGTCGGGATGGCCTCGGTCGTCAGCGCCCGGAAGGCCTGGCGCACCATCGAGGGCCGCGCCACCTCGGCGAAGGTGCCGAGATGCGGCAAGCCGGAGGGCCCGTAGCCGCACTCGAACACGACCGGCCGCGCCAGCGCCGGGAGCGCGGCGACCGCCTCGTCGGCCTTGCCGGCTTCGATCAGGGAGGCGGCCAGGTCGCGCTCGGCATCCGTCAGCCGCAGCCTGAGGATGCGGCCAAGCAGCAGCCTTGCCTGCTCGAACGGCCAGGACTTCGCGTCACGCGCGAGAGAGACGAGGCGATCTGCCATGGGCGGCGGTTAGTCTTAGGCGTCCGCGCGGTCAACCAAACGCAGCCTTGCGGCGTAAAACATGAAGCGCGGCCTTGAAGCGGCCACCCGCCAACCCCACGATGGTCCCATGAAGCATCTCACTGCAATCCTGGCGGTCCTGGCCCTCAGCCTGACCGCTCCCGCCGCCCTCGCCGCCGCCCAGACCGCAATCTTCTCAGGCGGCTGCTTCTGGTCGATGCAGCACGATATGGAGCACATCCCGGGCGTGGTCTCGACCGAGGTCGGCTACACCGGCGGGCGCGTGGCGCATCCGACCTACGAGGAGGTCGGAACCGAGACGACCGGGCACCTGGAGTCGATCGAGATCACCTTTGATCCGGCGAAGATCACCTACGCCCAGCTGGTCCAGCGCTACTGGCACCTGATCGACCCGACGGACAACGGCGGGGCCTTCTGCGACCGCGGCGCCTCGTACCACAGCGCCCTCTTCGTCAATTCGCCGCAGCAGCGGCAGATCGCCGATGCCTCGAAGGCGGCGTTGGAGCAGGGCCCGCTCAAGGGCCGCATCGTCACGCCGATCCGCGACGCGGTCGCTTTTTGGCCGGCCGAGGACTACCACCAGCACTACGCCGACAAGAACCCGTTCGATTACGGGATCTACCGCACCGGCTGCGGCAAGGACGGCGTCGTACGCCGCATTTGGGGCCCGTTGGCCTTCCGATAGGCGCTTGGCCGCGCAGTCGCGAGGTTGAAGCGCGGTCGCGGCGCGCTAAGACAGCCCCATGATCGCGCCCGTCCCCGCCGAATGGTCGCCGCATCGGGCGATGTGGCTGGGCTTTCCCAGTCACGCCGACCTTTGGGAAGACGACCTCGGCCCCGCGCAGGCCGAGGTCGCGGCGCTGGCGCTCGCCTTGGCCGGTCCGGGCAAGGAGCGGGTCCGGCTCCTGGTTTGCGGCGATGCGGCGGAGGCGGCCGCACGGACGCTCGTTGACGGCGCCGCGGTCGAGATCGTGTGCGGGACGTTCGGCGACATCTGGCTGCGCGACACCGGGCCGATCTTCGTCGAGCGCGACGGCGGCTTCGCGGCGGAGTCCTTCCGCTTCAACGGCTGGGGCGGAAAGTACGTGCTGGACGGCGACGAGCTGGTCGCCGAACAGATCGCCGCCGCGGCCGGCGCGCCGCTCAGCCGGGAGCCCTTCGTGCTCGAGGGCGGGGCCATCGACAACGACGGCCTGGGCACGGTGCTGACCACCCGCCAGTGCCTGTTGAACCCCAATCGCAACGCCGGCTGGACGGAGATCGAGGCGGAAGCGGCGCTCGCGGCCGCGCTTGGCGCGCGGACCGTGCTCTGGCTGGGCGACGGCCTAGTGAACGACCACACCGACGGGCACGTCGACAACCTCGCCCGCTTTGTCGCGCCGGGCGTCGTCGCCTGTCCGGTGGCCTGGGGCGGCTCGGATCCGAACGCGGAGGTCTATGATGACGCGGCGCGGCTGCTCGCCGGCATGCGCAACGCCCGGGGCGCGGCGCTGACCGTCGTCCGCGTCGCCTCGCCCGGCCTTATCGAGGGCGAGGACGGACGCCCCGCGCCCGCCTCGCATATGAATTTCGTCATCGCCAACGGGGCAGTGATCGGCCCGGTCTATGAGGGCCGCGCCTCGTCTCTGGCGCTCGACACGCTGCAGAGCCTCTTTCCCGAGCGCGCCGTGATCGGGCTGCCGTCGAACGCGCTTCTGAGCGGCGGCGGCTCGTTCCACTGCATCACCCGCGAGGAGCCGGAATGAGCCGCACGCTGACCCTGGCGGTGCTGCAGAGCGCCTACGGCGATGACCTTGACGCCAACATTGCGCGCACGATCGATCTCACGCGAGCGGCGGCCGCCGAGGGCGCGCAGGTGATCCTGCCGCCGGAGCTGTTCCAGGGGCCGTACTTCTGCGTGCGGCAGGAGGAGCGCTGGTTCGCCCACGCTCACCCCTGGGCCAGCCACCCCTGCGTTCTCGCACTCTCGCCCGTGGCCGCGGCGCTCGGCGTGGCCATACCGGTCTCCATCTTCGAGCGGGAGGGACCGCACTACTTCAACAGCATAGTGATGCTCGGCCCCGACGGGCGGCCGCTCGGCCTCTATCGCAAAAGCCACATCCCTGACGGGCCGGGCTACCAGGAGAAGTACTACTTCAGACCGGGTGATACCGGCTTCAAGGTCTGGGAGACGCCGTTCGGGCGCCTCGGCGTCGGCATCTGCTGGGACCAGTGGTATCCGGAAGCGGCGCGCGCGATGACGCTCGGCGGCGCCGAAGCGCTGCTCTACCCGACGGCGATCGGCTCGGAGCCGCACGATCCGAGCCTCGATACCGCCGCTCCCTGGCGGCGCGCCATGCAAGGCCACGCGGTCTCGAACGTCATCCCGGTCGCCGGCGCCAACCGCACGGGCTTCGAGCCCTGGGAGGGCTATCCCGGCGGCGGTCAGGCGTTCTATGGCTCGAGCTTCCTCAGCGATCACCGCGGCGACCTGGTCGCCGCGTTGGGCCGCGACGAGGAGGGGTTCGCGATCGCGACGTTCGACCTCGATTTCCTCGCCGCCCACCGCGCCGCCTGGGGGTTCTTCCGCGATCGCCGCCCCGACCTCTATGGCGCGCTCACCGGCCCGAGCCCCGCGTGATCGAGACCGAGCGGTTGACCTTGAGGCGATGGGTCGACGCGGACCGCGAGCCGTTCGTGGCGATCGTGACCGATCCGGCGGTAGGCGAGTGGCTGGGCGGCGCGCGAACACCCGCGCAAGCGATCACCGATTTCAATCGCATGCGCGCGTTCTGGGAGGAACACGGTTCAGGCCAGCTCGCCATCGAGCGCAAAGCGGACGCCGCGCTCGTCGGCCGGGTCGGCTGCCGTCGCCAGCCGCCTGAGTGGAAACACCCGATGGTCGGCAAGGTCGAAATCGGCTGGATGCTGGCGCCCGACGCATGGGGGTTCGGCTATGCGACCGAGGCGGCGGCGGCCACCCTGCCCTTGGGGTTCGCGGCGCACGACGTCGCCGAAATCTACAGCTGGACGGCGCGGATCAACCACCGCTCCGAAGCGGTCATGCGGCGCATCGGCATGTCACGCGCGCCCGAGTACGACTTCGACCATCCAGATCTGCCGCTCGGCGACCCGCTCCGCGCCCACGTGGGCTACGTCATCGGCCGACAATAGGGCGGCCAACGCGGCGACGTTAGCCGACAGGTTTGCGGCGACGCTAACCCAGCACCGTCTTGCCGTTCTTGATGCAGGTGACGCCGCGGTCCTTGATCCGCGCCTCGAACGAGATCACCGACCCGTCCTTCCAGAGGTCGACAGTGATCGTCTCGCCCGGGAAGACGGGCGATGAGAAGCGCGCGGCGTGGCTCCTGAACGCCGCAGCGTCGTAGTCGGCGTAGGTCTGCAGAACCGCCCGGCAGGTCATGCCGTAGGTGCAAAGCCCGTGCAGGATCGGGCGCGGAAACCCGGCGCGGCGGGCGAACTCGGGATCGGCGTGCAGCGGGTTGTAGTCGCCGGAGAGCCGGTAGATCAGCGCCTGGCCGGGCGCGGTCGCCATGTCGACCGAGCGGTCGGGCGCGCGGGTTGGCACGGTATGAGGCTCGGGCTGGCCCTCTGCCGGGCCGCCGAACCCGCCGTCGCCGCGGGCGAAAAGCGCGGCCTGGATGGTGGCGATGGGATCGCCGCCCTCGTCGGTGATGACGGTCTCGTTGACCACCACCGCGCCCTTGTCCTTGCCCTTGTCGAAGACCCCCAGCACGCGGCCCCTGGTTTTGATCTTCGCCGCGGGCGGGACCGGCTTGTGGAAAGTGATGTTCCGCTCGCCGTCGACGATGAGCACGGGGTTGAGCTGCATGCGCGCCTCCGGCCCGGTGGAGGTCACCGGCCGGCTGCGGATCACCGAGGCGAAGGACGGCAGCGCCTTGAGGTTCCGCTCGTATACGAACGCCAGCTCCTTCTCGTCCATGGGGTCGGCCCCCATGCCCACGCCGAGCGCGTAGAGCATCGTCTCCTGGTTGGTCCACGCGCCTTCGCCTTCGGTGCGACGCTCGAGCACCTGCGGATAGTCGATGGGCATCGGCCCCTCCTGTTCCTCGCTTTGTGGCCCCATTGAAGGCGGCCGACGCAGGGGCAGGCAAGCCCCGCGCTTGCGTCTTCGGCCGCATTGCCGGGCGTGGACCGATCCGCTAGAAGCCGCCGACCCCCGGCAGGAAGGCTTCCTATGGCAGCGAACGATCCGGTTCTGGGCGCCAGTCCGGTCAGCGGGCAGGTGCTGTTCTACTCGCAGCCGGAGCCGCTCGACCTCAGCCGGCACGGCAACCTGGGCATGATGGTAACCGACCGGCCGTTCCGGTTTGCCGCCAAGCAACACTTCATCCCCCTGCACGCCGGCGAATTCGGACCGGCGGCGGTCAGCTATCCCATCATCTTCGCCGGAGCCGACCACGCCCCGCTCGCGGTTATGGGACTGTCCACCGGCGAGAACATGTTCATCAGCGAGGACGGCCTCTATCGCTCTGGCGTCTACGTGCCGAGCTTCATCCGGCGCTATCCTTTCGTCGGCGCCAAGGACGATCAGGCCGGGCGAACAATCGTCTGCATCGACCGCGCTTCCGACCTCTGGGTCGAAGGCCCGGCCGACGTGAAGCTGTTCGAGAACGGCCAGCCCAGCGAGTTCACCAAGAGCTGCATCGAGTTCTGCAGCCAGTTCGATACCGACCGGGCGGCCAGCGACCTGTTCGTGAAGATCCTCACCGACCTCGATCTGTTCGAGACCCGCCAGGCGACGTTCACGCCGCGGCTCGAGAACAACGTTCTGGGCGAGCCGCAACTGGTGGCCGAGTTCTTCGCCGTGTCCGAAGCCAAACTCAAGGCGCTGCCGGACACGAAGTTCGTCGAGCTCAAGGAGAACGGGGCGCTGCCGCTGATCTACGCCCATATGACCTCGCTCTACGGCTGGGAGCGGCTGATCTCCGAGACGCTGACGCGGCGCGCCGCGCAGGCGGCCGCCGGCTAGTGTGCTAGTCTTCGTCCTCGGGGACCTCGCGGCAGGCGAAAACGCTGCGGGTCAGGCAGGAGAAGACGAGCCGACCGGCGCCATCGAGCAGATCATGCTGCGCGAAGACGATGCCCTTGCCGGCCCCCACCGGGTCCTTGCCCATGATGGTCATGCGCCCGCGCAGGCTCTCGCCCGCCGGCGGGTTGCGCGCCCAGCGCAGCGCGTCGACTCCGATCCGCTTGGTCTGCGGCCACCCGGCCGACGCGCGGGCGTCGAGGCTGGCCCAGACCGCGTAGACAAGCGCGTCGCTGGCGCCCTCGGCCACGTCGCGTTCCGGCGCGAAGTCCTCATTAAACCTCTCGAGCATATCTTCGGTCAGGCGCATGACGCCCAGCGTCACCACCTGGCCGACCTCGATATCCTCGAAATGGGCGGGCATAGCGGGCTCCTCGCGTCTTGTCGGCTCAGGGGCGGACCTATAGCTCTGACATGGTGAACGGAAGCCTCCTTTCGGTTGTATCGCGTCTTGTGGGCCTCATCGGCCTGTGCGCCGCGCTTGCGGCGCCCGCGCTCGCCGCGCCCGTGCGGCTGGGGCATCTGACCGCCGACCTGGTCGCCGAGCGAACGGCGATCGCGCCGGGCCAGACCATCCACGTCGCCCTCCGCCAGGCGATCGACGACGGCTGGCACACCTATTGGAGGAACCCGGGCGACTCCGGCGAAGCCACCACGCTCGACTGGGCGCTGCCCGCCGGCTGGCGCGCCGGCGCGATGGTCTGGCCGGCGCCCCAGACGCTGCCGACCGGTCCGCTCATGGACTACGGCTACACCGGCGAGGTGCTGCTGCCGGTCGAGTTGACGGCGCCGGCGGATGCGCGGCCGGGCTCAGTCGCCACCCTGAAGGCGCATGCATCCTTCCTGGTCTGCAAGGATGTCTGCGTGCCCGAGGACGGGGACGTGACACTGGCGCTGCCGGTCGTGGCGGGCGCGGCCGCGACAGATCCGCAATGGAGCCCGCGCATCGCGGCCACGCTGGCGAACGCGCCGCGACCGGCGGACGCGCTGCACGTGGCGATGACGTCGGCTGGCGCCGAGCTCAAGCTCAGCGTCACAGGGCCGCCTGCCGTCGGCGCCCAGGCGGCCTATTTCTTCTCGTACGACGGCGATGCGATCGACCCGGCCGCGGCCCAGACCATCGACCGTGGGCCGAACGGGCTAACGCTGACACTGACGCCCGGCTCGGCGTTCAAGGGCGGCAGGGCGCCGGGCGCGCTGGCCGGCGTGCTGACGATCGGGCCGCGGACCTTCGAGATTGCCGCACCGCAAGGCCCGCCGCTGGTCGGGGCCGGGGGGCTGGGACCGCCAACGCCGCCAGCTGGCCTGGCGGAGATCGCGCTGACACTTGGCGCCGCGTTCCTCGGCGGCCTGATCTTGAACCTGATGCCCTGCGTCTTCCCGATCCTGGCGATGAAGGCGAGCGCCCTTGTCGGCCACGCGCAAGAGCCCCGGCGCGCGCGGCTGCAGGCCGCGGCCTACCTGGCCGGCGTCCTCGTCGCCTTCCTGGCGCTTGGCGGCGGCCTGATCGCCGCGCGCGCCGCCGGGCAGGCGGTGGGCTGGGGGTTCCAGCTCCAGTCGCCGGGCGTGGTCGCGGCCATGACGCTGGTGATGCTTGCCGTGGCGCTCGACCTCTCCGGGGTCTTCGAGGTTGGCGGCAGCCTTCAGGCCGCCGCCGGCCAGGCCGGGGGACAGGATCGTGGCGAAGGCGCGGTCCGCGCGGCGCTGACCGGCCTGCTCGCCGTAGCGGTCGCGGCGCCCTGCACGGCGCCCTTTATGGCCGGCGCAATTGGGTTCGCGCTGACCCAGTCGGCTTTCATGGCGTTGGGCGTCTTTGCGGCGCTCGGCCTCGGCATGGCCGCGCCCTTCGTGGCGTTGGCCTGCGCGCCGGGCCTGTTGCGCCTCCTGCCACGCCCCGGACCCTGGATGGACGGGCTGAAGAAGGCGCTGGCGTTTCCGATGTACGGCGCGGCGGCGTGGCTGGCGTGGGTCTACGCCGAGAGCGCCGGTGCGGACCGGCTGGTGAACCTGCTCGCCGCAGCGGTGCTCGTGGGCTTGGCCGCCTGGCTCTTCGGCGCGAGCCAGCGCGCCAGCGCGGTTGGCCATCGAGGCGTCTTGCCGGCCCGCGCTGGATCGCTCGTGGCGCTGGCGCTCGGTCTGGCCGTCGTCTTCTGGCCGAGCGCGGCGAAGCTCTCGCCCGAGCCGTTTTCGCCGGAGCGGCTCGCGACGCTGCGCGCCGAGCATAAGCCGGTGTTCATCAACTTCACCGCCGCCTGGTGCGTCACCTGCCAGGTGAACGACCGGCTGGCGCTGTCCGGCACGCGGGTGGCCGACGCTTTCGGCAAGGCCGGCATCGTCTATCTCAAGGGCGACTGGACCGACCGCAACGCTGTGATCGAGCAGGCGCTGGCCGAGCACGGTCGCGCCGGCGTGCCGCTTTACCTGATGTATCCGGCGAGCGGCGGCGACCCGCAGGTGCTGCCGCAGATCCTGACCGAGGGAACGGTCGTCGACGCGGCGAAGCGCGCCGGCTAGAGCACTAAGCCGCCGGCTGCGGCGGAGCGGTGATCACCTCGATGTTGTCACGCAGCAAAAAGCCCATGTCGCGCAGCGCGGCGTCCTCGTCGTGGCCGGTCTTGGCGGCGTTGACGGCGGCGAGCTTGCCCGGCAGGTCTTGGCTGATCCCGTGCAGGATGCACTTCAGGTCATCCTTCACGCCACGGGCGACCAGCACCACGTGGCCCTTCTCGTCGAGGGCGGCAAGCTGGCTGACTCCATCGGTGAAGGCCGCGAAGTCGGGCAGGGGCTTAGGATCGGTCACGCCGTTCAGGCCCTGGCGGTAGGACTCGACCTCAGCCTTGAGCGCGCCGGCGCGCTTGACGATGTCGGCGAACAACGGCTCTCCGGCCACCGATTGCGGGACGTCGGCGACGGCCGGAACTGGGGCCGCGACATCGGCCGGGCCGGCCCGGGCGAAGACGAGGAAAGCGGCGACGGCGACATCGCAAGACATGGGTGGTGATCCTTGAACGAGGGGGCGTTGCGGTTGCTGCAACTCTCGCGCCACGGGGTAAAGATCGCGCTACCGGCCGGGCGATGGTGGGGCGCTTCCTTGCCCGCGTGAGCCCGATCCTTTATGGCGCGCGCCCATGACCGAGCGCCCGCAGGCCCGGAGCCCGAAGGGGTTCATCGACAAACGCGCCGCGGATATCGCCGCCGAGCG
>Ga0209415_10007310_pt1 | contig 19314 bp, 22 predicted proteins | sample PeaSoiSIISIP2007_FD_187696 | JGI IMG/M metagenome (GOLD analysis project Ga0209415, IMG submission 187696) | Peat soil microbial communities from Weissenstadt, Germany - SII-SIP-2007 (SPAdes) (version 2) | ecosystem: Environmental > Terrestrial > Soil > Wetlands > Peat | place: Germany... | reverse complement strand
TTCAGGCGTCGAACACTGGCAGGTGTGCAAAATTGATGGGCAGTGGAAGATCTTGTCCGTTACCTGGACGATCTATATTCACAGCTGACAGCCAACAGCGCTCCAGAGAACAAGGCGAGCTTATGCCTGGTGATTGCGGCGGACGGCTGAGAAGGAAAAGCGGATGGTGATTTGTGCACCGTCCGCCTGAGGGAAGGGGAATTGCGTAGCTCTGATCTGTCGCCTTTTCCGACCAAGTTCAGAGTTGGTTTTCGGCCCCTCCAGAAAGTTCAGCCAACAAATTGACAGCATTGAGCTGGTAGAGACCGGCTCAATGCTGTTCCATCACTAACGGCGTCCAGTCGCCGGGTGCAGGGAGCAGCTTCACAAAGCCTTCGGGTGATCTCTGCGTCGGCACTCTCAGCACGATGGAGGGAGCACTTCCATCCTTCGTCTGCTCACGCCACATCTGGATGAGCAAACGATAGTAGTCAACAGTTGACTCCGGTCCAATTCCTCCTACGATTCCTAGAGTCTTCATCGGCGGCACTTCCTTTTCCGGTTATTGACCAATGCCAAATTTGTCGACGTCAAACGCGCAAACAAATCTTCCCTAGGTGTCTGCCTTCCCCGAGGTATTTCAGAGCCGCTCCCAGTTCGGAAAAACCAAAGACACGGTCCACAGGTTGGATCCAGATGCCTCAAGGACCGCGGCAATATTCTGAAGGGCACGTTCGGTCTGCTGGCGTGCATCACCCTCGATGATCTGCCGGGTAACGGGATCAAGAGCAAGCTGTCCGCTCACGAAAATGAATCCACCGCCCCTGACAGCTTGTGAGTAAGGCCCCACACACCGGGAGCCTTGCTGGTACACACGACATTGCGCATAAACCTCCTTTGCCCGGCCTGAGCCTTGGCTTCTTGTACAACTAACGGCGGCGATTGCGGGTATATTGCTTCCGTCAGGGGATGATGACAATTTTGCCCCGTGCGCCGGGTTCCATGACTCGCCGGTGGGCATCAGGAGCTGAGGCCAGAGGCAGCTCCGCAGCAATGACCGGACGGAGGGTTCCGTTCCCCAATCCTGCCTGCAGAGCGGCTTGCGCCTCCGACGCTTCTACTCCGGGCACCTTCCAAAGAAAGAGCCCAAACACGGCTGCCTCACGCGTCATGATGTCTCGAGGGTTGATTTCAACTTTTCCTCTAGAGCCCACCACAACGACCCGCCCGCGATAGGCCAGCATGTTCAGATCGTGGGCAAGGTTTACGTTCGCCAACACCTCGAGGATCACATCGACTCCACAACCGTTCGTCATGTCGAGAATCCGCTTCTGATAATCCGTAGAGCGGTGGTTGACCGCCTGCAGTGCGCCTTCTTTTTTTACCAACTGGAGGCCTTCCTCACTTCCTGCCGTGCCGATGACCTTCATGCCGACCGCACACGCGAACTGAACCGCGGCCAACCCCACGCCACCACTGGCTCCGTGGACGAGCACAGTCTCGCCGGGCCTCGCACGAGCCAATTTAAACAACGCGCGGTAGGCAGTGGCATAAGGAACATAAACTCCCGCGCCCTGGGCGTAGCTCACGCGCTCCGGTAAGAGGTGAACCTGGGACCGCTTGCACAACGCTAACTCCGCATAGGCGCCGGTGATCGTCCCGGTGGTATAGACACGTTGTCCAAGTGTCAGGTCTACATCGGCGCCTACGGATTCGACGACCCCTGCGGCGTCGGAACCGGGTACAAAGGGGAGGGCCGGATTCCCGGTGCCGTAGGCGCCCGATCGCATGTAGGTGTCGTAGGGATTCACTCCCGCAGCATTCACACTAATTAAGACTTCTTCTGATTGGGGCGGTCGAGGGTCAGGTACGTCTTCCAATTTCAGGACTTCAGGGCCGCCAAATTCGTTTACGGAGATCGCCTTCATCGCAAGATCATCCTTTCATTGCTGCACGTACACTTCCATGCGTAACCGCCTCTTTTGGTTGGACTTCGGACTTCCAAATTCACGTACTGCGGACCGAGTGGCCATCCTTAATATTGTCAACACGATTATTCGATGTGTTCCACAATCGCTAGCCGTTCTCCCTGAGGACTGACCACGAGCACCACGGTACGCCTTGCCTTCTCGGTGTAGCGGTCAAATATGCCCACGGGTTCTCCAGAGAGAGCATACTGCTCGGGCTGATCGTTAGTGAAAAATCCGAGACTCCATTTGAGCATCAATTCGTCAGACCTCCGCGACCAGCTCTATTTCGACACAGGATCCAAACGGAAGCTGAGCGACCCCAATGGCGCTACGAACGTGCAATCCCATATCTCCAAATACCTCTCCGAAAAGCTCAGAGGCGCCATTCGCCACCAAATGCTGTTCGGAGAATGCGGGAGTGCTGTTCACGAGCACCATCAACTTCACGATGCGCTTGATCTGATTTAGGTCGCCTACCGCGGCATGAAGTGTACCCATGAGATCAATGGCCAGGCTGCGCGCGGCCTTCTTCCCTTGTTCGGTGGTGAGATTCCCGCCCAGCTGTCCGACCCAGGGCTTGCCGTCGTTCTTGGCGATTTGACCAGAAAGAAAAAGCAAATTGCCGGTGCGCAGGAAGGGAACAAAAGCTGCCACCGGCGGTGTGGGTTCCGGAAGCGTGATTTGAAGAACGTCGAGCCTGTCGTATACGGACATTGTATTCTCCTCGCAATCGAATTGTTCTCGTGCCGGTCGGCCACTCACTCGCGGCATCTAAGGGTACGGGTCAAAATGTACTTGACCATTAGTAACATGGCGGCTGATATATACTACGTCAGTTAGCCAACTGACGAACTATATGATTGCAGAAATCAATCGGCCTGTCAAGCATTGAACGCGACCACCCGTGGGGCATCCTCAGTCGTGGTAGTTTTTCACGAGTGCAGGAAAAGACTAGGCCAATCCGCCGTCCTCTGATCTCTTGCGTTTGCGGAAGTCAAAACCCTGATGGGCTCGCAGTCGGGGTTCCCATCCTTGCAAAAAACGCAATGATGGGCCACCCATCCCGCTGAATCAATTAATTTTTGCCGTCTGGTGGTTGTTGTCCACTTTTCATGCTCTGCATAGCTTCGCTGCACACTTTTAGCGGCTGTTCCATTGCGTCGAGAGCGGCTTGCGCCTGACTGACTTCAGTCAGTATGTGTCCCTTGTCTCCTGAGTTCCGCGCCGCTTGTACGGCGTACCTTGCATTGTTGTACTGTTTCAAGATAACCGGCATAGCTGCCTGGCAGTTTGTAACCTGCGTCTGTTGGTTTTCTTGCTGAGAAGAACGCTCGTCTTGGCCGATCGCCGCTAGGACGATGACGGAGACAATCACCAAGGTCCCTGCTATTGCTCGCTGTACGTCCATTGTGTTGAGAACCTCGCTAGTCAGCGTTCACGATAAAATCCGAAACCCATTTTGACAAGCGAATTTGGGCGGGTGGCCCGCCCTTGCGCGTTTGCAACGGTGGGAATCCCGACCACAAACCCGATGAACCGCTCCACCTCTTATTTCATACTGTCTCCTGCCCCCATGGCGCGGCGCCAGCCGTAATTCGGATGTTCTGCGGCGAAGAGGTGTGCAGTGGGCTCCGAAATAGCAGAACGCACTGTTCCGCCAAGTTGGCGAAGAAAGAGCCGCTGAATTGCATGACAAGCCACAGCGACGTAAGAGATTCTACGAGCCTCACAAAACACGAACTGACGGAGCCTGCGATACCTGTGCATCTGAGGGTAGCGTCGGGCTGCCTCCGGTTCTGATCCATTCCTGCTAATTCCTTCGCTTCGATCCAGCGGGCTCTAAGCGACACCTGTCTGTTGACTCAGAGCAATCGCTTTTCAAACCAATGATCAGCATACGGCTCTGCATTAAAAGGATTGACTTCCCTGTATCCCGAGGCTCGATAGAGCGAAATGGCTTCGCTCAGAGCTCTGTTTGTCTCAAGCCGAACCACATGAATACCTGCCTTTGCAGCTAACCGTTCAAGTTCAGTTAGGATTCGGCGGCCCACGCCGGAACCACGCACCTCCGGCGCAACCCACATCCTCTTCAATTCGGCTATTCGATTGTTGCCGAACTTCAAGGCTCCGCAGCCGATTGGTTCTCCACACCGTCTGGCGACAATCAAGACGCCTCTTGGCTCCGTGAGTTCATGAGCGCTTGCTGAAATGCTTCGGTCTGGGTCAAACCCGCCGTCGAAGCGATCATTCAATTCACCGAAATATTGTTTAAAGCACCAAGCGGCATCAACAGTCGTCGGATCTTCAATGTCAAATTGAATCATCGCCCGTTCTGATGAAAATCCGGCCATGATGAAGAAATCCCTACTTTCTTGCACTATGCTGCACACGATTGAAGCTTACTGTGGGGGCTTGGGTACTCCCCCCATATTCGTGCCTGGTGATGGTCGTCGTGTTCAGCGGGAAATCCCGATGATCCGGTAAGCGGCCGCCTAACAGGAAGATAGCCGTAAAACACAACTAAACGGTCGGTGGCCCTTGGGTGCTCCACAGAACAGTTTTTAACAACCGCGACAACCTGTGGCCATCGCGTGTGCGATTGGTGTTGCCAACCGTCCACTCCCGTGACGACAGCCGAGAAAATCGCACATAATCCCGCAAAAGAAGCCACGAACCGCACTATGCCACGCCAGGCGGTCTGCGGTTCATATTGACAATTAGTCATACGACGAAGTATAGTCTGCCAAATGATTATCTGTAAACAGTGCTCCGAATTTGTCAAAAGAGGCTAGCCATGAAAACGAGAAAAACAGCTGTCGAATCTGCCCCGTTCCGAGGTGCATGGCATCCAATGGATGGTGTGACATACATGAATTTTGCGTTCAATGCCGCAATTCCGGTTGTTGCACTCGACGCCGTGCAGTTGTCAATTCGCGCCAAGCAATTGCCGCACGTGGTCGGCGATCCGGAATTTTTTGGGCCGGCCGCCAGTGTACGCGGCTCCCTCGCTACACTCCTTGGAGCGGATCCAGATGACATTTCTCTGACAACCGGTGCCGGGTCGGGAGCCGCGATGGTTGCGTACGCACTACGGTGGTCTCCCGGCGACGAGGTTCTTATTGGGCGCGGGGAGTTCCCGATGCACTATGCAACGTGGAAACCAATGGAAGAGCGCGAAGATATCAAGCTGTCTATAGTGACACCACGAGATCGGTTCATCACCGCGGATGATTTTGTCGAAGCACTCACTCCCAGAACTCGTTTGGTGTCGGTGAGTCATGTGCGCTTCGACAATGGGGCGATGCTCGATGCACCGCGATTGGCCGAAGCGTGCAGAAAGAATGGGACTCTCTTGCTGCTCGATGTGAGTCAGTCCTGTGGCTCCTGTCCATTCACGGTTAGTGATTTGGGCGCCGATTTCCTCGTTTGCGCAGGATACAAGTACTTGCTCGGTCCGTGGGGCACGGGCTTTTTATGGACGAACAGGCAGCATCGTGACCGGCTGCGTGCAGGGCCCTATAACTGGCTTTCTCAGGGGACTGACACATTCTCCCGGCTAAATCTCGTTGACCCGCCGCAGTCGCCAACAATGAGCCGTTGGGATGTGGCTGAAGGGTCTACGCAGTTCAATTTCAATCTCACGGTGATGGAGGCATCACTGAAGTTTGTATTGCGAACCGGTGCCGAGCTGGTTCACGACCATTGTCAGAGTCTGATTGACCGATTGTTTGAACGGCTTCCTCCCGCGTGCAGAGTTGCGAGCCCGCTTGAGCCATCACGCCGGGGGGCGTGTGGGTGCATTGAAGCTGCTGATCGTCGTGGCACCGAAGCCCTATATCAGGCCTTGCGAAACGCAAAGGTCGTCGTATCCCTGCGGGAGGGGCGCATTCGCATTGCGCCGCACCTGATGAACTCAGAGGAGGATATCGACCGTTTTCTGACCGTGGTAGCCGCTACAACCGAGGGATGGGCGCATGTAGCACACTGATCTGCGCTTGAAGGAACTTGGAATCATGCTGCCGAATGTGATGCCGCCGGTGGTAGAGGACTCTTGCCTCTCGCCAATGATGGACAGGGCGATCGTTAGGGGATTCGGCTATGGTGGAAATAACATTTCGCCTCGCGCTCGATGCACTACAAGGATGGCCGTCGTGGCTGATCGCCGCCGCATCCCTGACCGTCCGGCCTCAGCCAGGCGTCCTCTGCAGGCCAGTCATGCTGTAGCTGCGCCGAACAACATTGGGGGCCGTTTATGAACATGTCGTAGCAGATCTGAGGCGCTCTGAGCTGATCCGACGTTTCAGCAGCAAGCCAACCAGGATTCCACTCAGGGTGTTCGCCGCTCCAACATAGGTCCGCCACTCCAACCTAACTTGGTGTTCCCATAAGTGATTGATAATGAGAGCGATCACCGGCTCAACCATAACAAGCGTGCTCACGGTCATTAGGCTGACCTGCTTCAACAGAAAGAGGTAGCACCAAAAGGCTGTTATCGAACCGAACACGCTCAGGTAGAGGACGGCGAGAGTTGGTGCGAATGGCAAAGGCCAGGGAAGAGGCTCCAATCCTCGGACGAGAGAGAAATACCACAAGCCTACTCCGGTCGCTGCCAAGAACACGCCTGTCGCGGCCATGGAGTGCGTGCCGTAAGTCTTCCATTTGATGATTAACATATATGTCGCACACGTGACTACGGCGGCCAGAACCATAGCAACACCGACGCCCTGTCGGCGCGATATGGCCATGCGATCCCAAAAGATCGTAGCGACGCCAACAAATGCCATGACGGCGCCGAGCACCTGACCACCAGAGATAACCTCGGTACGCGTCGCGCCCGCCAACACCGCCGTTATCAAAGGGAGGGACGCAAACAAAACTGACGCTACACTGCCCAGGACTTGCCGCTACCCGGCATAGAGCAGGGCAAAGCTCGCCGCGTTGACTAGACGGGCCGCACATAGCCACCACAATTGGGGCCCACGCTGTTGTTTCAGGCTGACAACTCCAGCAAGCCCTAACACAGCGATGATCGCAACAGCGACGGAGAAACGCAGCATCAGCCTCATATGTCGGGAAACCACCAGGACTAATGGACACGCGAATGGCGAACCAGGTCGTTCCCCAGACCAGGGCGCAGACCGAATAAGCGGCGGCAATCTTAGCCCTGTGTGCAGATGTGTTCTTTTCACGGCTCAGTTTTCCGAAGTCCTTAGCCATTTCTTCACCCTGCCGCCTTGTGCAGCTGAACTCCTATTTTTCGATAGCCATTCATGCAGCGAATCATCCCGGCAGGTTCGCGCCACTTGTGATGCAATCCGAACATCATTTCTGCTCTTGCACGCCGGACGAATTAGCTGGTTGCGACGTGGTCCCTTGAGTCACGAATTTTATGAAATCAGATTCGGCAAGGCGTGAGGGGTGTACCTCAGCGGCGAGGCCGAAAAAACGGCAAAAGCTCATAATCAGCGGGCGCCAGCGCACCGGGTCGATGTGCGGACGCGGGCCGTCCCCTACCAGCAGTTCTTCCTCGACGTGCAGCTTCACGATGTGCACCTCAAACATGTTGGCGCTCACATTTTTGCCGAAGGAACGAAAATCGTGCACAATGCCCTCCATTTGCACGGGACACTCGCGCACACGCGGTGGCCCGACCGATTCTGACTTGACTGGAGTGAACCCGGAGACGCCGAATTTGTCTGCTTCATAGCGATAGCCCCACTGAAGTTTCTTCTCCGGCACGGGATTCTTGCCGGTCGTAAGCGCAAGGCGATCGACATGCGTAACCAAATCTTCCGATGGCAAATTGATCACGCACTCGCGCGTGCGGATGAGGTTGTCGGAGGTCTGTCCCATCTGACCCAGCCCAAGCATGCAACTCCAGCCTAGCCACCAAGCCGACGACATAGGAGCCAGGTTGGGCGATCCGTCTGGGTTCAAGCTGCTGATGAGGGCTACCGGCGTTCCGAAGTATAAAATGGTCGGCTCGATCGTCTTGTGCATTTGCGTGACGATACTTGGAATCGCGAACACGGCGCTATCCGAATCTTGCGATCAAAACAATCGTCCGCGTCTGCATAGCTACAGGTTTGACACGCCAGCCGCTATCTATGTGACAGAGGCATTCATTAACGCACTCACTGAAGCGCTGCTAGCCACTTCACCGTGGTTCAGATTGCGGGGCATTTGCAAAGTGGTTCAAGACGGTGCACGTAGTCGGTATCGAACTGACGACCTCTTCCATGAAGTGGAAGCGGTCAAGGCATTTCCGACAGCCAATAACACCAAACTGGAAAGCGTAGTGCCTGCAAGTAGTCAAACGATGATGGACTTGGTGGGGATGGAATCTACTACGTCTTCCATGGGAAATGGATTCGGTAAAGGGGGTTGCTACCAAATGCTACCAAGCTGGAAAAGGGGAACGCTGTAAGTACTTGAAAATGGTGGACCTGGTCGGGATCGAACCGACGACCTCTTCCATGCCATTTAGCCCGTATTAAGAAATCCAACAACTTACAGCGCCCAGAGGACCGTCTTTTGGGTTTTTGTACGCGCAACACAGGTAAGGATCACAGGTAAATATCGCAGGTGTGTCACGTCTCTGCAACTGCACTGTCCACAAGTCGGCTGCATTCCGCGTCGTCATTCGCCACGTGGTTGATCCGAGTGCTGATGGATAGCAGGGTCTAAGAATGTCCGCCAGTTGTCGGATACTTCTCTTCAACATAATCTTCAACCGCATTAAGTAGTATTTTGAATTGCTCTAGGCGAAACTCAAGATACCGCTTGATGGCTTCAGGTTTGCGGTTTTCCATGTGAGGCAAGTCCAACGTCGCGGTCTCAGTATCGAAGTCCGCAAATGCGTTATCCAACGAATCCAGTACCCTTGTGAGATAACGCTTTTCCTCCGGTATGGCTGCGATCCGCTTCTCAGCTTCCTTCGTGTTCCTTCCTGAAGCTGCGGCAGTGAAGTATTCCATATAGGACGCGTCCAGAGACTTTGTGAGCGCATCCGCCAGTCCGGGCGTCAATTCAAAATCGTTCAGGTCCTTCACTCGCACGCTCGCGACTTCGTGCTTCGGCGCTCCACAACATTTCTTGTACTTCTTGCCCGAGCCACACCCGCAAGGGTCATTACGCCCTGTCTTGCTGCTCATCGTTCCCTCCCGCTTCGAATTGTATCCCTCTCACAATCCTTCCGCCGGGCGCACACTCTCGCCACACCCTAGACCACCCAGCTCTGCCGCTCAGATGCCGAGAGAGGCACTTTCATCGTCGGTGGGACCCGTAACCAATGTGGGCGCGACCTAAGGATTCTCGCTGCTCGGGGGGCCGTCCTGTCAAGCACTGGGCGTTTCTGTCAAACGCGCTGCCTACATCCGCGCAGGAAGACGCCGCTATCGAAGCCATCCGGCAGTTAGAATTGGCATCCGGGCGATGGGCTGAGCCGTTATGGTGGGCCTTGGCCTTTCTGGCCCCATCCCTCCCCCACACCCCCTCCACACTCCGAGCACCGGGAGAACGCCGAGCACCAGCGAGCACTCGGAGCACCAAGGAGCACCAATTCCTAGCTAAGTTCCACAATTTCAACAGCGGGTAGGCGCATCTGCGCAGTCGTCTCGCTTTTCCCGCTCGACTTCGCGATATGCCTCTAAGTCTTTCTCCAAAACGCAGGTTAGTGGATCAACGTAGCGCAACTAAGTGCTTGTTTTTCTTATAGATGCGTGGCATCATACACATAGTCAGATTAGATCGCCCTTTGTAACGGCGACGATCAGGACTGCCCAACCCGCGTGGGCGCGCACACGTGGGTGTATCTTCTGGTTAAGAGGTATCCCGATGATCAAAGTCGATTCTGCACCGGCACCAGTACCAGCAGGACCACCGCCAGCGGCACCAGCAGCAGTGGCAGCAGCCCCACCCCCAGCCCCTCCAACGCTACCGAGCATTGCCCGAAATGCGGCCTCCATCCGCCGCGAGAAGTTACGAGAGCAGTTTTGGCCTGGTTCTGCTTCAGAAATTTGGGATCGGAAGAAGGAAAACGGCTTCTCCACTATCCCTCGAACGCTTGGCCTGATCATGACGCTAATTGAGGAACTGGCAGATCGCGACAAGGGGAAGGATGTCTCGCGAGTGTATTTTGAGTTGTGGTGTCGCAACTTCGACGAGGGCCTTATTGAAGTCACCGATGAAGAAGCCATGGCCTTTGCGTCCGGATTCACCGCTCCGAATCGGAACGTCCGCACTTGGAAGGAGCGGATTGACGTGCTCCAGAGGTTGGGATTCATTCAGGTTGTTCCCGTGGGGTCAAAGAAACACGGCTATATGTTTCTGCCCGATCCTCACAAGGTCATCAAGAAGTTGAAGGCTGAGGGACGTGTCAGCGCAAACTGGTGGGGAGCATACGCAAAGAGGGCGTTGGAAATCGGTTACGTGATCCCATAGATGAACAAAAGTTGAACGGTGTAGCATGCCCTGCATAGTACCATGTTCGCCGTGTGTTCGCCTCCGTGCCAACCTGTGGAAATCCGGGTGGTACATCCATTGTTGCGTTTCCAGAATCGGAGTACCATTGTCACAGCAACAAGGAGAAACTCATGGCTGATTATCCGCCTTATGTGAATGCCTACAACGGCATTCCGAAATTGTTCGCGAAGATCAATGCAGCAGCGGTTCCCCCGAAGTTCACTGTGGACTTTCTGAACACGGTTCTGGATCTGAAGTCTTCCAGTTTCCGTGCGATGATACCGTTACTCAAAAGACTCGGTTTCCTTGACGCCGCGAATACACCGACGCAAGCCTACAAGGAGTTTCGGGAAGACTCCTTGTCGGGTCCGGTGATGGCAGAGCGGTTGCGCGAGGCGTACAGACCTCTATTCGCAGCCAATGAATATGCATGGAAACTGACTAAACCTGAATTGGTGTCCAAACTTCGGAGTTTAACCGGAGCCGCAGAAGATGATGCGAACATTCCGTATGTCGCCGGGACATTTCTGGAGTTGGCAAAGTTGGCAAAGTGGGAAGGTGGTACGCCAAAGCCAAAGAAGGACGTAACTGAGGCGCAAGGCGCGGCGGGCGGTGCGGGAAACGAACGTGGGAACGGACGGGAGGAGTTGGAAGGTGGGCTGCGACTGGGATACACCATCAACCTGAATCTCCCGGCCACAACCGAAATTGAAGTGTTCAACGCGATCTTCAAGAGCTTGCGCGAGAATCTGCTGAGGAAATGATGGAAGCGAGCGAACTGATCAAGCTGTTCGGAATGCAGAACCTGCTGCTGGAGTCGGAACTCCGGAAGCTGGAAGAGTCCGGCGTTCAGATTGAGCACACTAAAACAATCCAGAAGTCTGAGATTGTGGACGTCGAACTCTTCGAGAGCGACATCCTTCAGGAAGCCCAGCGGATGGCGGACTTCTACGTCATTTACTATGCGCTGGAAAATTCCATACGGAGGTTGATCTCGGAAAGACTACTGGAAAAGCATGGACCGACTTGGTGGAAAGACACCGTCCCCGAAGGAGCGCGGAACGAAGTCGCGAAGAAGCAAAAGGACGAGATGGATTCGATCATGTCGATTCGGTCCGAGGACCCACTCGCGTACACGAACTTTGGCGAGTTGATCAGCATCTTCGATGCGAACTGGAAGGACTTCTCCGATACGTTGCGGAGCCAGAAGGCAATGCAATTGATCCTTGCGCAGTTCAACAAGATTCGGAATACCGTTGCTCACAGTTGCGAGCTGAACGATGACGAGATCACCCGGTTCAAATTGTCAGTGAAGGATTGGTTCAGGATTCAGAGTTAGGCATAGAGTTTCTGCAGCTGGAGGCCGCGCCATGCTGGGGGTACAAATTGCTGGAACTCCAAATTTAGAACCACGGACCCTTTACTGCTTTCTCGAAAGCTTCGCAAGCATAGGATAAAAACGCGATGCCAAATACTTTAGACGGAATCCTGCTTTTGGGTTGGATGGAAAAAGCGGAAGCAGTGAGTTGGTTGCAGGGAAACTGCTGGTTTGACCCACAGTTGAGCCAACAGCAGGGGGAGGATATATGGGAAAAATACCGCGCAGCAGTCGAAGCGTTGGCGAACCCACGCCAATTGGCTCTGCCACAGCGGAAAGCGATTTCGCTTTCCGAGCAGATGCATGTAAAGAAATTTCTAGCTCGACACAAAGGACCGGAAGTATTGGATGTGTGGAATATCGATCCCAGAAACTTGGTGATCTATCAGTTTTATGTGGCCGTTGATCGCTCGGATCATCACGCAAAAACATTCGGCAAGGGCTGGGCAGAGACGTGCCTTCAAATTGATCGGCTCGGCTCTCCACTACCAATTCGTTCAGAGGGAAATATCATAAAACTTACCTTGCCTCACGCAGAACATGGATTGATGATTCAGCCGGATGGGGCCTTTCGAATACAGCAAGGGGCTGGGTTTATTTCGCTATGCCAGATCAATGGCCGGACAATACTGAAGTCGGGTTATCACCGCTCCTTCGCCGCAGCGCGGGCGATGAACGCGCCAGATGCCAAAGACACGTCATTGTTGGTCGCGCTCACTGCAACCGCGCCACCCCAATTGTCCGCACAACTGCCGATGCAAGGACTCAAGGCAGTGGTTTTGGGTTCGCGCCCGCCCTTGTTTTCGGATTTTTTGGACGACTCATTAGCCATAAAAGTTAAGCTCCGCAAAAAGAAGTACGAGGCCCATATCCGCTTCGAACAGGTTGACGACCTTTAATACTAGACTATCGGTCAACAACCGATATGCCCTAGATTACCGAGGGACGTGCCCGCCGTCACATTAGAGAGCAATTGTAGTGCCATGGCTAGTGTTTCTCTTGCTTGTCCCATCTGGCCTTGGCGGCCCGTAAAGCACGCTCTCTGCGCTCTTCGGGCGTGAGGGTATCCATACTTCGCTTCCCCCCTATTTTACCTCCTTTCCGCCCCCATTGCAGACATTATGCGGGTATGCCACGGACGCCCGCCAGATCAAAATTCAAAGTAGCCCACTACCTTAGTTTTGCTTTCCAAACGAACCACTGCGCAATCCTCGACGCGAGTCCTTTTCATTGCAATTGGTACCCGAGCATAATATTCCTGCTCGGACGAGGGCCGCAAGCGCGTGCTGTTGATCGCGGCGAGTATCCTCGCAGCCCGCAAGCTGGCACAGTTCGATGGCGGCAAGAGAGTTCCCGCGACCATGAGCGCGATTCGCGGATGCAGTCCGTGAGGTAGTGTCTGAAATGTGCGTGTATGGGGAATCTAGCCTTTTAGCTTTTTCGCTACAGCGTTCCATCCGTCCGCGTTGAGATATGGCGTGAAGTCCCGCAAAGGATTCTTGCGAATGCCCTCCTCGATCCGGGGCATGTCATGGCCCAGACCTCTTATCTCCCAGCAACGTTTGCTTCCTGTGGTGCAAAGATAGATTTGGAGCGTCCGCTCATTGTGAAGTTTCGTCATGCGCTGTTGCAGTTCAGCTGTCGGAATGACCACAAAATCTGGCACTTTGCTTTTGAAGCCGTGCAACACGAAAATCCAAAACTCAGCCGGTGAAGCATCGAGTTTAGCTCTGTTCAAGGTGAACCAACTGAGGCAGCGGAGCTTTTCCCGCAGTTCGGGATTCCTTTCTTCTGGCAGGAAGTCTTTCCCGTATTTTGCTTGCAGCGAGACAGCCCGGAGGTTCTCGCGGTCAGTGACCAGCAAGTCGATGCCAGTATCCTTAGCTGGTATCCATGCGTTCAACCCCAATCGCTGTTGCACGTAAAGGCCGACCAGATATTCCCCGGCGTGGATCGTGAACATTGGTCTCATGAGGCAGCAGTGTAGCGCCTCGTTGCGGCATATAATGTGATGAGAATCACTCCAAGACTAAAACGCCCTGACGGGAATCAGGGCGGTTTAGGGACTATCGGATTTGTGCGCCTGGCCGAAGTTCGATGGCAGATCAGGGGCGGGGAGCAGGGGCAGAGGCAACTCTTTAAGATGCAGCAGCGGCTTGTCGAATATTGTCGAGTACCGAGAGCAGTTGCGTTACATGCACTGAGTTGAACACCCCCTCCACGCCGCGCGGACTGAAATCCGTGAAGGGTGACTCATACAGTTGAGCAGCACGCATCCAGCCGCTCTGTGTCAGGTAGTCGATCACCAGATCGACGAACTGAATCTGATTTGCGGTTAGATTCTTCCCGGCGAGGAAGCCGTCGAAGGCTCGTTTTGCGGCTTCGCGATCCAAGCCGATCATCTCGCGCACAAATAACCCTAACCCACTACCCGAACGGACTTTGCTCAACTCGTCCGGTGTTCCTGCACCCGCTTCGACCAGAATCTTCTCCAACGCGTCGAGATCAGCTTTACTCAGCGGCTCATTCCAACGCAGCTTGTGAATTACGGGGTCGTTCTCATGCGCCCTGAGGAATTGCTGCGTCTTGTCGCGGAAGCGCTCTACGTCATGTCCAGCGGCGAATCCCGGCAACTCAATTTCCCTCTCCTCGCCAATCAAGTCCGCAAAGTCCGTGTAGATATTCTGACGCTTCGTCTTTTCGATGAACTTGACAAGACTCCGGAGCCGCTTGCGGACATCTTCCAGCATCGAGGTCGTAATGTCCTGCCAGAACTCCTCGGTTTGTACCTCGATGATCAGCTCCAGCTCTGCCCGCACCATCGGGATGGCGGCTTTTTCCTCCAGCGCACCGGCGATCTCCCGCACATCTTCACTCCATCGGGTAAATGACTTCTCGTGCCGTAACAGCCCCAGCTGCAGCCGCAACATGAGCAGGTCGAACTGTTTCGCCTCCTGATCATCGTCCACCAGTTCCGACGGCAACCCGGCTACGTCCTCGATCAATTCATTCTTCTCATCGGAACCCAGCTTGTCCCACGCCTTGGCATCGGCATATTTTTCCACCAACTTGCGTTTGGGACGGACGATGAAGTTGTTCACGTTCATCTGCTCGACTTCATGGCGCAGGCGCTCGGCAACTTCATTGCGCAAGTCGCTCCTGCCTCCCGGCCCATCTTGTTTCTCCAGTTCTGTGATCAGCTCTACGCGGCTGGCAAACAGCTTTTTGCTCAGCGACTCGTTCGCCGCTCCCGCTGTCGTCTCCGGGTTTTGGCTGAAGAACTCCAGATTCTGGCAGTAGTCAAAGACGTAGAAGTACCTCTTATTCCGGCCCAATCCGAACAGATCGGGCCGCAAGCGTGTCCCGCGTCCTACCATCTGCCAGAACTTGGTTTTCGACCGCACCATCTTGAAGAAAACCAGATTCACGATCTCCGGGATGTCGATGCCCGTGTCCAGCATATCCACCGAGATCGCAATATGCGGCGCGCGTGCCGGGTTCGAAAAGTCGTCAATCAATGACTGCGCGTACTCCACCTGAAAGTCAATCACCCGCGCAAAATTGCCTTTGTAGTGTGGATAGTTCTTGTCGAACCGATCCGCGATGAACTGTGCGTGGGCATGATTCTTGGCGAAGATGATGGTCTTGCCCATCCGGTCCCCATCCGCCACCTTTACGCCGCGTGTCATCAGGTGTTCCAGCACCTTGTCCACGGTGTCTTCATTAAATAGCCAGCGGTTCAGTGCTTCCGGGTCAACGCTTCCCGGCACATTGCCGTCCTCATCCCACTCAATAGCGTCCCAGCGTTCTTTCTCGTCTTCGCTCAGGTCCTTGTAGTTGATACCTTCCCGCTGAAATTTCAGCGGCACCGAGACCGCTTTCGGCGGAACCAGAAATTTGTCGCGTACCGCCTCCTCCAACCCGTAAGCATCCGTGGGGACGCCATCTTCCAGCTCGAAGAGGCCGTATGTGTTGTGGTCCACCTCGTCCTTGGGCGTGGCCGTCAGCCCGACCAAGAAGGAATCGAAATATTCGAAAATGGCGCGGTACTTCTGATACACCGAGCGGTGTGCTTCATCAATAATGACAAGATCGAAGTGTCCGGGGCCAAACTGCCGCCTGCCGTCTTTGGTTTCATCAATCAGGCGAAGCATAGTCGGGTAGGTGGAAACCAGTACTCTGGCATCCGAGATCTGCTCGGGATTCGCCAGCGCATTCACCGCGCCCGCCGACGGAAGATGGCGCGTGAAGGCATTCTTTGACTGCCTCACCAGCGCAATCCGGTCGGCCAGAAACAGCACGCGCTTCACCCAATTGCAGCGCATCATCAGGTCGCACAAGGCGATCACCGTGCGCGTCTTGCCCGCGCCGGTTGCCATCACCACCAGAGCCTTGCGTTCGTGGTCCTTTTCGAAGGCCTCGCCAATGCGTCGGATCGCCCTCTTCTGATAAAACCGCTCAACAATCTCTTCGCTAATGTCCGCAGTATCCATCGCGGTTCGCGTCGCTCGCCGCTGAATCAGCCGTTCCAGCTCATCCTTCTTATAGAAGCCCTGCACGCTACGCGGCGGGTAATTCTGGTCGTCCCAAATCCAGTGCTCGTAGCCGTTGCTGTAGAAAATGACTGGACGCTGGCCGAACTGCTTTTCCAGACAATCTGCGTAGAGCTTCGCCTGCTGCTGGCCCACGCGGGCATCGCGCTTGGTACGCTTGGCCTCGACCAGTCCAAGGGGCTTGCCGTCATCGCCCCAGAGGACGTAATCAACGAAGCCTTCGCCCTTCTCGTTGGGCATGCCGGTGACCGGGTACTCGCGGTCCTGCGGCTTGTCCAAGGGCCATCCGGCTTCCTTGAGGAGCAAGTCGATGAAATAGTCTCTGGTTTCGGCCTCGGAGTAGTTGTGGGTGTCCGGCGTCTCCGCGTTCTGTTTCTTGATAGCGGCGATCTCGGCACGCAGACGTTCCAGCTCGGCATCGAGAGCGGCCTTTCCCGTCAGCAGTTCTGTGAGTCTCGTGTCCTTCTCTGCAAGCTGCGATTCAAGCTGCTGGAGCTGGGCCAGCGTTTGCGGCGGGACCGGCGAGGCCTTGGGCAGCAACGTCGGATCAAACGTCAGGCCGTCCGCTGGTTTGGTGCCTTTGCTGTAGCTGCGTGCCAGCCAGAAGCAGATATGAAACAGCTCGCGCACTGCAGTCATCGAGTCCAGTTGCTCCAAAGGCTTGTGGCTGTGCGCTGCCAGATTGCCCAAATCCTTGATCAGCTTTGCCTTGATGAAGATTTTCTGTCCAACTGTGGTTTTGAAACTCGGCTCGTGGATGAGCGCGCTGAGATTGTCCTGATAGGGCAGCTTGAGCGCAGAGTCGCTCTTGTAGAGCCACGTCACCGCTAGCTCCAGCGTCCGTCGGGCGTAGAAACATGCGGTACGCGGGTCGGAGATGACCAGCGCTTCGGCTTTTTGCCCTTCGGTAAAGAGCTGCGACCATTCCGATTGGAGGAAGGCGAAGTTGCTCATGTCTTTTGAGGACATCACAGCTCCCCTCGGAAGGCGCGATGCTGGAGGGTCGCGAAGAGAGAATCTAGTTCGGTTAACGAGGCGCGGTGGGCGGCTCTTAGCCTCCCAACTGATTCGACTCTACGAGCTAGGTCCTGCTGGAGGGAAACGGGTGGCAAGTAAACGGGGAGTTCACGGATCTGACCTTGGAACAGATTCGCTTGGCTGGACGCATTCGCTCGCCGGAGCATGCGCTCTTTGAGCGTTGTGGTTCGCAGGTAGTGCTCTAGGAATTTGGAGCCTACCACCGATCTCTTAGGCCGTACCAGCGCCACACTACGCACTAGTGAAAGCGATTCGTTGGTTTCGACAAGAGCCACACGCCCGATTGTGCCTGAACAAGATATGAGAACGTCGCCAAGAGAGGGATTACAGCGACTCTTAATGCGCTCATATTCTTCTGGCCCGACGTAGTCCACATCTTGGAAGTCAAGGTAGCCATCACGAATATTCCTCGCCGAAAGCAGCTTGATGCCTGTTGTAGTTCGCTTTGGTGTCAGGTGTTCTCCATCAGTGACTTGCTCTGACACAGCGCCAATCGTGGAAAGCGGCCATCCCTTCGGATTTGTAGCGGGATCGCCGAAGAGGTCGAGGAAGATGGATTGAGTGAGGGTATCGAGTTGGGCGAGGACGGCGCGGCGCTTGTCCCGCAACGCCTCCGCCCGATCCAGCACCTCCGCAATCCGCCGCTGCTCTGGAAGTGGTGGGAGCGGGACCGGGAGGGCTTTTATCTTTCCCAAGCTCAGCGCAGGCTGTGCCGTCTTGGATGCTACGCCTTCGAGATAACGCTTCGTCACAACTGACGTTAACCATTTGTGCAGATATTCCGTGTCAATGATCGCGGTATTTGGAGTAATCTTCGCCAAGTTCGCGGGAATTATCGCGAAATCAAAACCCCGTAGATCGCGGACGACTGCTGAGTAACCTATTGATCCGATCTTGACGAGTAGGATGTCGCCAGTCCTCACGCTGCTCCGCTTGAGTTCACTTGCTTTGTGAGTCGAAATAAACCGAACATCAAACCACCGAAAAGTGTCATTGGTGATGTTCTTTCCCTGCAAGACTGGTACACCATCTTCGACATAGTCGCTGATCTTGAGATTGGAGCCGAATGGCCCATCGACGATCGCATTCGGTATCGGAGCCGCTATCTCTTCTAACGTAGTCCTGCGCCAGTTGGGAGCCGTGCTGTCTTTCTTCATCCCAGCATTGCCTCTAGGTCTCTCATGCCTTGCTGAATTTCCGTCTCCAACTTGGCGAGATCGGCAAGGATTTCCTTCGGCGCGCGGTGAGCGACGTCCTCATGCACCACTTCCTTATAGCGGTTGAGGCTGAGGTCGTAGCCCTGCGCCACCAGATCGGCCTTGGGCACGCAGAAACTTTGCGCGGTGCGCGGACACTTGCGCTCACTGCCATCGCGTTTTTGCCATCGGGCGAGAATGTCGGGCAGGTTGTTCTTGCCATGCTCGTCGGCGCTGAGCGCGGCCTTTGGCATCGCGCCCAGCTTGTCTTCGCTCAGTAGCGGCGTGCGTTTGTCGTCGAGCGACATGCCGTCCGCTTCTACATCGTAAAACCAGACCTGATCCGTGCCGCCGGAGTTGGTCTTGGTGAAGAGCAGGATGGCCGTGGAGACTCCCGCATAGGGCTTGAACACGCCGCCGGGCAGCGAGATCACGGCGTCGAGCTTCTGATCCTCGATAAGCATCTTCCGCAAGCTCTTGTGCGCATTGCTTGATCCGAAGAGAACGCCATCCGGCACGATGACGGCAGCTCGTCCGCCGGGTTTGAGCAGCCGCAGAAACAGCGCCAGAAAAAGCAATTCGGTCTTCTTGGTCTTGACCACCTGCTGCAAGTCCTTGGCGCAACTCTCATAGTCGAGAGACCCGGCGAACGGAGGATTTGCCATCACCAGCGTATATTTTTCATCCTCGCCCGCGTGATCTTGGGAGAGCGAATCGCGATAAACCACGTCCGGGTT
>Ga0209415_10007309_pt1 | contig 19314 bp, 19 predicted proteins | sample PeaSoiSIISIP2007_FD_187696 | JGI IMG/M metagenome (GOLD analysis project Ga0209415, IMG submission 187696) | Peat soil microbial communities from Weissenstadt, Germany - SII-SIP-2007 (SPAdes) (version 2) | ecosystem: Environmental > Terrestrial > Soil > Wetlands > Peat | place: Germany... | reverse complement strand
ACGAGGACCATGAACTCCCTGTCCTCGATCTCCAGGGTGATGTTCTTGACGGCGGCCACCCCCGGGCCGCCCTTCTCGGGGAATATCTTGAGCAGGTTCTCGAGTACGACTCGCGCCATGGGGGAGGGATTGTGTGGGACAGGCCGGCCGGGACCGCCCGGAAAAAGGGTCTTGCCAGCGGATTTGTCGCTAAACAGAACGTTTGCTTCGCGCTGGCAACTCCAAAGATTTCGCGCCAACCCCGTATCCGGGCCAGTGATGCGCCTGGATCCGGGCGCCGCGCGCGTCGTCGGGAGGCCGCCGCGAGCCCATGACCCACCAGGCGCCAACAGATCGATCCGGCCCGGCACGGGGCGCCGCCGCCGCCGCCCGGGAACGCTGACCCAGGGGCGATGAACCGCTTCGGCATAGACCTCGGGGGGACGAAGATCGAGGGCGCCGTCGTGGACTCCTCGAGGCCCGACTGCGCCGTGTGCCGCCTGCGCGTCCCCACGGGGAGCGCCCGCGGCTACCGCCACGTGATCGGGCAGGTGACCCGTCTTGTCGGGATGCTCGAGCGCGAGTCCGGCATCGGGCGCCCGGCCCTTATAGGGATCGGGACGCCGGGAGTCATCGACCCGTCGACGGGCGTCCTCAAGAACTCCAACTCCACGTGCCTCAACGGGCGGCGCGTCCGAGAGGACCTCGCAGCGGCGCTCGGCGTCGGAGTGAGGCTCGCGAACGACGCCAACTGCTTCGCGCTCGCGGAGGCCATGTTCGGCGCCGGGCGCGGCCGCAAGGTCGTCGTGGGGCTCATCCTCGGGACCGGCATCGGCGGCGGCATCGTCGTCGACGGGCGGGTGCTCGACGGCCTGCACGGGATCGCGGGCGAATGGGGCCACAATCCGATGTGCGGGGAGCGCGCGCCGTGCTACTGCGGGCGCCGGGGCTGCGTGGAGACGGTCATCTCCGGGCCGGCCCTCGAGCGGTTCTACGCGCGGCGCACGGGCCGGCGCCTGAGCCTGCCCGAGATCGCGTCCCGGGCGGCGGGCGGGGAGCGGCCGGCCGTGGCGACCCTGCGGCGCCTGCAGTCCAAGTTCGGCGAGGCGATAGCGGCCGTGATCAACATCGTGGACCCGGACGCGGTCGTGATCGGCGGGGGCGTGGGCAACCTCGACCTGCTCTACGCCGAGGGGACGCGAAGGGCGGTTCTGCGGCACCTCTTCAACATGGAGGTCCGCACCGAGTTCCTGAGGCCCATCCTCGGGGACAGCGCCGGGGTGTTCGGCGCCGCCATGCTCAGCGCCTCGTCCAGGCCCGGAGCTCGGCCAGGAGGAAGTCCTCCAGCGCGGCGGACTCGTTCAGGTTGACGCGAAGCAGGGAGGCGGCGCGCTCCAGGCTGCCGATCGAGGCGGCCAGCGGGCGGGCGACGGCGCCGTCGCCCGCCTCCAGCAGCTGGATGGCGTGCGCGCGCGTGGACCTCTCGAGGTCTGCAAACATCCGCAGGCGCAGGCCCACGGCGACCTCGGCCTCGATTGCTGCCAGCTCCCCCTCCTCGAGCCCCTCGGGCAGGGACGCCTTCCGGCGCGCCACCTCCGCGGCGCTCGCACGGTCGAGCATGGCGCCGAAGCGGGCGAGCAGCCCGTAGAGGGCGAAGATGACCTCGGCGGCCGCGCGGCCCGGCCCGAGGCCGCGACCGAGGCGGACGAGCCACGCGCGGTGGTCGGCGATCCAGGCCTCCCATCCGTCGACGGGGACGGACGAGGACAGGCCCGTGATGCGAAAGTGGAGCACCCGGCTGCGGATCGTGGGCAGGAGGGCGTGCGGCCGGCCGGTGAGCAGGAGGAGGGTCGTGTCGGAGGGCGGCTCCTCGAGCGTCTTCAGGAAGACGTTCGCCGCGGCCGCGTTCATGCGGTCGGCGTCGTGGAGCACGGCGACCTTGCAGCGGGCGACGCTCGGGGAGACGTTGACGCGCCTGACCAGGTCCCGCACGGCGTCGACGGTGATGGAGCGCGACTTGCCCGCGGGCCGGACCTGGAGGCAGTCCGGGTGGCGGTCGGGCGGGTAGGGGGACGGGCCGGACAACCCCCGCCTAAGCAGCCGGTCCGCGAGCGCCATGGCGGCGAGCGACAGGCTCTCGGAGTCGTCCCCCGCCATGAGGATGCCGTGCGAGAGGCGCCCGCGGCCTATGGCCCTCTCGATGACGGCGACGGCCGGTGTGCCCGCGAGCGCGGGCGGCCAGGGGACCGCTCCGGGCGTCATCAGCCGATCCGGGGCCGGACCGCATTCCAGATGAGCTTCTCTATCGCGGCCTCGGTCTTGCGCCCGTCGACGACGACAAAGCGCTTGGGCATCCCCTTGGCCAGCAGCAGGTAGCCCGCGCGGATCTTGTCGTAGAAGTCGATGTTCTCGCGCTCCATCCGGTTCGGGAGGTCCGAGGCGCGCTGGCGGATCCGCGCGAGGCCCACCTTCGTGGGAACGTCGATGACGATGGTGAGCTCCGGCATCACGTTGCCCACGGCGAAGCGGTTGATCTTGTTCACCGGGTCCGCCGCCAGGTTGCGCCCGATGCCCTGGTAGACCGTCGAGGAGTCGAGGTACCGGTCGCTCAGGACGATGGCCCCGCGCATGAGGGCCGGCAGGATCACCTCGCGCACAAGCTGCGCCCGGGCGGCGGCGAAGAGGAGCAGCTCGGTCTCCGGCGTCATCTCGTCGCCCTTCGAGTTGTGGACGATGATGCTGCGGACCTGCTCGCCGATCTCGGTGCCGCCGGGCTCGCGCACCGTGACCACGTCGCGGCGCAGCTTCTGCAGGCGCTCGGCCAGCCGGGCGATCTGCGAGGTCTTCCCGCTGCCCTCGGAGCCCTCGAATGAGATGAGTTTGCCGGGTTTCTTCGTCTTCTTAGCCATCTGCGGGCGAGGTTGGGGCAATTCGCGGCGTTTGGCGAGGAACGTTTGATTCAATTGGACGTGTCCGGCAAAAACTCCAACGCTCGGCGCATGTCCGTGCATCTCGCCGCCCCTCTCGCGTCAACAAATATCTTCGAGATCTTCCAGCACTGCGACATCGTGGGCCAGGTCATCTGCTGCGGCCTCGCCGTGTTCAGCATCGTCGCCTGGGCCGTGATGTTCGGCAAGAGGAGCGAGCTCAACGCCCTGCGCCGGCTGAACCACTCCTTCGAGCGCCACCTGAGAAACGAGAGGAGCCTGCTCGAGCTTCCCGACACCCTGCGCAACCGGCGCGACATTCCCTACGCCGACCTCCTCACCGACGCGATCGAGGCCTACTGGAAGGCCGCCGCCATCGGCAAGGAGAAGGGGATGGACACGCTCCGCTTCCGCCTCGAGCACGCGGAGAACGCGCTCCAGCGGGCGCTGGCCCGCCAGACTCTGCGCTACGAGTCCAACATGGTCTTCCTGGCCTCGATCGTCTCGGGTGCGCCCTTCCTCGGCCTCCTCGGGACGGTGTGGGGCGTCATGGACGCCTTCAGCGCGATCTCGGTCCAGCAGTCGGCGACCGTGCAGGCCCTCGCGCCGGGCGTGTCTGCAGCGCTCCTGACGACGATATCGGGCCTGCTGGTTGCCATCCCGTGCCTCTTCGGGTACAATCTGCTCTTCGCGATGACGAAGAGGCTGATCACGGAGCTCGAGAACTACGCGAGCTCGCTCGCGGACAGGCTCGAGCTGGAGTCGAAGTAGCATCCGTCGGCGAAACCCGAGCCCCATGGCAAGGACCTTCAGACGACCCCGCCCGTCCCACCCGATCGCGGAGATGAACGTGACGAACCTGATCGACCTCGGCTTCACGCTGCTGATCATCTTCATGATCGCGACGCCGCTCATCAACCAGGAGCAAACGATCCCCGTCACGCTCCCGGCCGAGTCCAGGAGCCCCCAGGCGAAGGCGGACAAGAGCACGCACTTCGTGGCGATATCGATCGACGCAAAGGGCAACACGTACCTCGACGAGCGGCCGGTCCCGGTCGGGATGGCGGAGCTGCGCAGCCGCCTCAGGCTCTACGCGGCCGAGGCCAAGCCGCCCGTGATAAGGATCCGCGGCGACGCGCGCGTCCCCTACGAAAGAATCATCCAGCTGATGGACGAGCTGAAGAAGGCGAACCTCCTCAAGTTCACCTTCGACACCATGCCGCTGCAGAAATGACCCCGCGCTCGCTCGGTGCCTACGCCATATCGGCGCTGATCCACGGCGCCGTGGTCCTCCTCGTCCTGTTCTTCAGCTTCGCGGCGGAGAGCGTCGTCCAGGACAAGCCCAAGATCTTCGAGCTGGTCGCCGGAGCCGGCGACAACTACGCCGCCACGGTGGCCCCCGCGCTCGGTATGCCCAGGGGCTCGAGGAGCGTCGTCGCCGCGCCGACGCCCGCCCCCGTGCCGGTCCAGCCGGCCCGGCCCGAGGCCGCCCCGAGCGCGCCGGCGAAGCCCGCGAAGGCGCCCGACCTGGTCGCGGACCTGAAGCGCACCGAGGCCAGGCGCGAGGCCAGGCTCGAGGCCCGCTACAAGAAGGAGCAGGAGGCGGAGCAGAAGCGCCTCGCGGAGGCGGAGCGCCTTCGCCAGCTGGCGGAGGCGAAGGCGGCCAAGGCGGCGCACATCGACGCCGAGGGGATCCGCGAGGGCGTGATCGGGGGCTCCGTGGAGAACAAGACGGGCGGGGCCGGGGGAAAGGCGCTGACGCGCGAGGAGGGCAGCGAGCTCGACGCGTATTTCTCGCTCCTCAAGTCCCGGATAAAGGAGAACCACGTCCCGCCCGAGGGCGTGAGCGACACCCTCGAGGCCCGCGTGGAGTTCCTGCTGGCCTCCAACGGGTCCCTCTCCGAGGTCAGGATCGCCAAGTCGTCCGGCAACGCCGAGTTCGACCGGTCGGTGGTCGAGGCCTGCGAGCGCACCCACTCGATCGGTCCCCGGCCGGACGGCCGCAGCGAGATCGTGCAGATGACGATCAGGATGCGCGAGGAAGAGACGCCCTGAGGTACACCCTTCGAACCGCAATCGCCAACCCTCCCTCCCCATGCAACAGCACCCCAGCCGGCACTGCCTCGCGTACCTCCTCCTCGCGGCCCCCCTAGCAGCCCAGGCCCCGGCCACGGCGCCGTACAAGGACCCGTCGCAGCCCGTCGAGGCGCGGGTGTCGGATCTCCTCCAGCGCATGACGCTCGAGGAGAAGGTGGCGCAGCTCCAGGGCTTCCGCCCTAAGGACCCGCACGTCTTCGACGAGCAGGGCAATTTCACGGGCGGCACCGACGCCGCCGTCCTCTACAACGGGGCCGGCTCCGTGTGGGCAGGGGGCAGGGACCGGTTCATGCACTCGCCGAAGGAGGTCGTCGCACGCATGAACTCCGTCCAGAAGTACATGCGCGAGAAGACCCGCCTCGGCATCCCCGTGTTCTACATCGCCGAGGTCCTCCACGGGTACATGGCCGCCGGCGCGACGAGCTTCCCGCAGGCGATCGCCCTCGGAGGGACCTGGGACACGGCGCTCGTCGAGCGGGTCTTCAGCGCGACGGCCCAGGAGGCCGGGCTGCGCGGCATCCGCCAGGTCCTGGGCCCGGTCCTCGACGTGGCCCGCGATCCCCGTTGGGGCCGCTTCGAGGAGTGCTACGGCGAGGACCCGTACCTGGTCTCGCGCATGGGGATGGCCGCGATCTTCGGGCTGCAGGGCAGGGGCCCGGCCATCGACCGGGAGCACGTCGCCGTCACCCTCAAGCACTTCGCCGGACACGGCGAGCCGCAGGGCGGCCGCAACATCGCTCCGGTGAACCACTCCGAGAGGGAGTTCAGGAGCGTCCACCTGTACCCCTTCGAGATGGCCGTCCGCGTGGCGCACGCGCACTCGATCATGGCCTCGTACAATGAGTGGGACAGCGTCCCGAACCACGTCAACCACAAGCTCCTCACGGACATCCTGCGGGGCGAGTGGGGGTTCGACGGCTACGTGATGGCGGACGGCGGGGGCGTCGAGTCGGTCGTCGACGAGCACCACGCCGCCGCCTCCTACGCCGACGCGGGGATCCTGTGCATCGAGGCCGGCCTCGACTACGGCGGGGGAGGCCGGGGCAACTGCTTCGCGCCCCTCGCGGAGGAGGAGAGGGCCGGGAAGGTCTCGATGGCGGCGATCGACCGCGCCGCGGCCAACGTGCTCCGGGTCAAGTTCCTCTGCGGGCTCTTCGACCGGCCGTACGCCGATCCCGCGGACGCGGACAGGGTGACCAACACCCCGGAGCACCGGGCCCTGGCGCGGCTGGCGGCCGACGAGGCGCTGGTTCTGCTCAAGAACGCCAACCACACCCTTCCACTCGACCCGGCCAAGATAAAGACCCTGGCGGTCGTCGGACCCAACGCGGCCGACATCCACCTCGGGGGCTATTCCGCCGTCCCCATGGAGGGGGTCAGCGTCCTCCAGGGAATCCGGGACTTCGCGGGCACGTCGATGCGCGTCCTTTACGCCGAGGGCTGCAAGCTGACCACGAACTACGCCTCCGGCTGGCTCGTCAACGAGAACCCCGTTCTCGACGACGCGGCGAACGACTCGCGAATGATCGAGGAGGCCGTGGACGTGGCCCTGAGGAGCGACGCGGTGGTCCTCGTCCTCGGGGAGAACGAGATGCTCCGGCGCGAGGCTTGGAGCGAGCAGCACCAGGGCGACCGCGACAGCCTGGACCTTGTGGGAAGGCAGAGGGACCTGGCGGCGGCGATGATCGCCACCGGCAAGCCCGTCGTCGTGCTGCTCATCAACGGCGGCCCGCTCGCCGTCAACTACCTGCAGGAGCATGCCCCGGCCATCGCCGAGTGCTGGTACCTGGGCGAGGAGACCGGCTCGGCGGTGGCCGACGTGCTTTTCGGCAAGGTGAGCCCGAGCGGCAAGCTGACGGTCACGTTCCCGCGCTCGGTGGGGCAGCTGCCCTGCTACTACGACCACAGCCCGTCGCGCTACAGGGGCTACGTGCTGGCCGACTCGACCCCGCTGTACCCCTTCGGCTACGGGCTCAGCTACGCGAGCTTCGACTACAGGAACCTGCAGGTCTCGCCGGCGGCGATCGCTCGCGGCGGCGCCGCCCAGGTGACGGTCGACGTAACCAATTCGGGCGCGGTCAAGGCGGACGAGGTGGTCGAGCTCTACATCCACGCGCCGGTCAGCCTCCCCGTCCGGCCGGTCGAGGAGCTGAAGGACTTCGCCCGGGTGACGCTCAATCCCGGCGAGACGCGCACGGTCGCCTTCACCCTGACGCCGGACAAGCTCGAGGCCTACGACATGACCATGAGGAGGACCGTCCAGCCAGGGGAGATCGAGGTGCTGGTAGGAGGGTCGTCGGCCGACGTCCTCAGAGCCAAGCTTCGGGTGGAGTAGGGCGCCAATCGGTGCGATTCGATTGCAACGCGGGGCGGCGGAGGCTAGCTTCCCAGCGGAGACACTGCACGCACACCCGAGACCATGAGCGCCCTTAGAATTCGTCGGCCAGTGGCGTGCGCGCTGGGGTTCCTCGCGGCGGCGCTCGCGGGCGGCCAGTCGGCGAATGCGGAGGAGTTCGAGGCGGTGTCGTCGACGACAAGCCCCGGCTACGTCCGCGCCAGGCTTCCGGACGGGTCGTTTCAGCAGGAAACCTACGCCTTCGGCAAGGGGGGCTACTGGAGCGGCCCCCTGGACGACACGAGCATCGACAGGATGGACTTCATGGCGGTGGCGCGGACGATCGCCGGCCCGCTCGCGGGCCAGCGCTTCGTGCCGTCGCAGGACCCCACGGCGACCAAGCTGCTGATCATGGTCTACTGGGGCACCACCCACGCGCCCGAGCGCGCCTCCAATTCGCCGGAGTACGAGATGGCGGTGGATTCCGTCGCGCACATCCTGGACTACGGCAAGAAGCCCACGGACACCCCGGGGCCGAAGGGCACCACGCTGCTCTCGGTCAACAGCGGCATGACCCTTAAGCAGTCGAACGCCGAGCTCGACGCGCTGCTTCCCGTCGAGGCCGAGAACCGGATGCGCGATGACCAGGACCGGCGGACGGCCGCCCTGCTGGGCTACGGCTCCTGGTGGAACGCCTACGCCGGGATAGACCACGCGGGCACGGCCATCGACCGGCGTTGGCAGGACATGATCGGCGAGCTGGAGGAGTACCGCTATTTCGTGATCCTCATGGCCTACGACTTCCAGCTGATGCGCAAGCAGAAGAAGCACAAGCTGCTGTGGGAGACGCGCTACAGCATCAGCGAGCATCACAGCGAGTTCGACAAGCAGCTGGCGGCAATGACACTGGATGCCTCGCGATTCTTCGGCCGGAACACGGGCGGCCTCGTCCACACATCGGAACCCGTCGGCCGCGTCGAGATTGGCGAGGTCAAGTCCCTTGGCGTCGTGCCGGAAAAGTGAGCCCGCTCGTGGCGCCGCCCCCAAGAGAGGGGAAGCCGCCGCGGATCCGCTCGAACGGGACGTGAGAGCCCTGACGCCCACCGTGGGAAGCGTCGGAGCGGGCCTTGGCCAATCCGGTCAGCCGCTCCCGAGTCCCGTGCTCCGCCTTCCATGGCGCAGCGCGGCCCGCGGGGGCAGCACGCACGAGTAGCCCTCCCGGGCCAGGTGGTCCAGCAGGAGCTCGACAAACCTCAGGCGGTGCCCGGGGTTAGGCCCCCCCTCGTGCGAGAGCAGGATCGCCCCCGGCCGGATGCCCCGGGCGATCCTCCTGAGGGCCCCCTGCGGGTCATGGCCCGCGCCGTCGAATCCCCGGGCGCTCCAGAGGACCAGGTCCATGCCCCGGGCCGCGAGCTGGGGCTGGAGGAAGGGGTTCCTCACGCCGACCGGCGGGCGGAAATAACCCTCGGGGGGCGCGTCCGCCGCGAGGAGCGCGCCGGCGCAGCGGTCGATCTCCGAGGCGATGCGCCGCGGGGAGGCGAGCCAGAAGTCCCCCGCCGGGTGGCTCTGCGTGTGGTTCCCGATCGTGTGGCCCTCGGCGACGATGCGCCGCGCGAGCTCCGGGTGCCTCTGGACCTGGGCTCCCACGACGAAGAACGTCGCCCGGGCGCCATGCGCCCTGAGGAGTTCCAGGACGCGCGGCGTCGTGGATGCGTCGGGCCCGTCGTCGATCGTCAGCCACACTTCGCGCCGGTCCGTGGCGAATGCGGTGGCCGCGGGGCCGAAGCCCTGCGCCGAGGCCAGGATGAACTGCAGGAACAGCCACGGGTCCGGCGCGAAGAACACGAGGGCGCCGGCCACGGGACAGCGCTCCGCGGCGAGCGCGATCCCGCACACCTTGAGCGAGAGGACGACGGCGACCCAGGCTTTCACGCCGGCCGGAGCGAGACCCGGGAGCCGTGTGCGACCCTCTTGACGAGCGGCACGTATTTCTGGATGCGACAGACCGCCAGGAACACGTAGAACCTCCACCGCAGGGGCCAGGTGAGCCTCGCGTGGCCCGCCACGATCGAGGTGAGCGCCGCGTTGAGCCCAAGAGGGGGCTTCTGGGTCATGAACACCGAGAAGCTGTCGTTGTCGTAGAAGACGTCGATGAGCCTGCGAAACACCGCGCAGTGCGCCTTGAGCCGGCGCGTGTAGCGGCGCTGCTCCGCCCGCGACAGGGGCCTCATGGCGGCGTGCGCCCGCGCGATCGCGCCTATAGCGGCCTCGGCGGAATGGACCGAAAGATACACCCCGGAAGAGAAGATCGGGTCGAAGAAGCCCGCGGCGTCGCCGGCGAGGACGACGCGGCTCGAGGCGAAATCCCTCCTGACGTAGCTGTAGTCGGCCGTGACGCGGAAGGGCGCGACGGCGCGCGCCTCCCCCATGAGCGAGGACAGGCGCGGGGATCCCGCGACGGTTTCGTGGAAGACGGCCGCCGGGTCCCCGGCCCGGCGCAGGGTGCCGGCCGAGGTCACGAGGCCGACCGAGGTGCGCTCGGCGCCGATGGGGATGACCCAGAACCAGCCGTCCTCGAGGCGGACGACGATGATGTTGCCCCCCCTGGGCCCGGGCGCCCGGCGCACGCCCTCGAAGTGGCTGTAGACGGCCGCCCTCCTCGGGAAGTGGGCGGGGTCGAGGACCCTCTTTATCGGGCTCTCGTAGAGGTTGTCTCGGCCCCCGGCGTCGACGACCCACCGCGCGGCGAGGCTCCCGCGCGGCCCCCCTTCGCGCTCCAGAACCGCGGTAACCGAGTCGCGGGCGGGCACGAGCGCGCGCACCGTCGTCTCCATCCGCACGTCGGCCCCCAGGCTCCGGGCGTGGTCGAGAAGGATGGCGTCGAACCTCGAGCGCTCCACCTGGAACGTCCAGTCGAGGCCGGGCACGCGGCCCTCCGAGAAGACGATCTCCTTGTCCTCGCCGCCGTCGGCGAGCGCAAATTCGGCGCCCAGCTTCCTGACGAAGCCCGCGGACTCGAGCTTCGGCCAGGCTCCGGTTGCGCGGAGGACCGCGTTGGCCATGGGCAGGAGCGACTCGCCGATGTGGAAGCGCGGGAACCGTTCCCGTTCCGCTACGCACACCGACAGGCCCCTCTGGCGGGCGAGCGCGGCGGCGCAGCTTCCGCCTGGGCCGCCTCCGATCACCAAAACGTCGAAGTCGGTCGCTTCCATGGCCCCAACCGTACCGCCTCGCCTCCGCCCTGACCAAGCCGGAAATTGCTTGTCCGCGGGGGCTTGCTGCGAATAGGTCGGAGTCCATGGCTTTCTCATTCGCCTTCGGCGAGCCGGGCGACGAATCCTGCGGGACCCTGGGACTGGGGCTGCCGCTGCTCGGGGGCGAGGCGGCCGAGGAAGTCCTCAGGCAGGCGGGCCGGGAGGCCGGCGGTGGGGTCTTCTCGCTCTGGCGCGGGCCGGCGGGGCTCGCCGGGTGGGCGCGGGCGCGGCCCGGGGACGACCTCGAGGGCGTCGCGATGCGGCTTTACGCGCAGCTCCTCGCACATGCGCAGGGCCTTAGCCTGTACAGGACCTGGAACTGCATCCCGCGGATCAACGAAACCGGGCCCGGCGGCCTCGAGAACTACCGCGCCTTCTGCAAGGGCCGGTCGCTCGCCTTCGAGGCGGCCCTGGGAAGGGGCTTCAAGCGGCGCCTTCCGGCGTCGACGGCCGTCGGGACGGCCGGGGCCGAGCTGACTGTCGTCTTTCTAGCCGGCGACCGGGCCGCGCGCTACCTGGAGAACCCGGCGCAGGTTCCCGCGTACGAGTACCCCGCGGAGCACGGGCCCCGGCCCCCCAGCTTCGCGAGGGCGGCCCTGGTCGAGGGGGCGGCCGGGCTGGACGCCTTCGTGTCGGGGACCTCGGCCGTCAGGGGCCACGCGACCGTCGCGCCCCATGACACCAGGGGCCAGCTCGACTGCACGCTCGAGAACCTGAGGCTCGTGTCCAGGGCCTGCGGCCTGGGCGACGGCCTCGGGGCCGGACAGGGCGAGCGGCACTTCAAGGTGTACCTGCGAAACCAGTCGGACTGCCCCTCCGTGGCCCTTGAGATGGAGCGGCGCGTCCTCGCGCCCGGCGACCGCGTGAGCTACCTCGGCGCGGACATCTGCCGGTCCGCGCTCAACGTCGAGATCGAGGTGGCCGTGCGGGGGGCGCACAGAGCCTGACGCAGCCTCCTGGTGTCCCTCTTGCCGCGGGGCGTCAGCGGGAACTCCCGCACGGTAACAATCCGCCCCGGGATCTTCCAGGGGGCGAGGCGGCCGAGCAGAAGGCGGCGGATCTCGGGAGCCCGCAGGTCGGTGGCCACGGCCGCGGCGAGCGGCCCCTCGCCGCCGGCGGCGCCGTGCGCGAAGGCGTCGCGCACCCCGGGGACGGACCTCATGGCCGCCTCGACCTCGGCGAGGTCGAGCCGGCGGCACCCGACCTTCACGACGCGGTCGGTGCGCCCCATGAGGACGAGCTCCCCCAGGCCGTTGACCGAGACGCGGTCCGCCGGCGAGAAGCGGCCCCGGCCGAGGACCGCGGGGCTCGAGACGGTGATGCGCCCCCGGGGGCCGGGGCCTATGCTTACGCCCTCGAGCGGCTTGCCGACGCTGCGGCCCTCCAGGGTGGCCTGGCCGCTGGAGTCGAAGGCGATCCCCCCCGTCTCGCTCGTCCCGTAGAAGCCGTGCACCCGGACCCCGAACTTCGCCGCAAAGGCGCGGGCGACATCGGTGGGCAGCGGCGAGCCCGCCGAGATGACGAGGCGGACGCTCCGGAAGGAGTCGCGCGGCACGTCGCTCTCGACCAGGGCCGCAAGGATCGGCGGCACCGCAGGGAAGACCGTGGGGCGCAGCCTCTGCGCGTCCAGGGCGATCGCCTGGGGCAGGGCGCTCGCCAGGCAGACGACCCGCGTCCCCTGCGCGACGAGCGGCAGGACAAGGTTGCCCAGGCCGTACGAGTAGCCCAGGGGGATGACCGCCAGGTTCGAGTCGGCCGGACGGATGCCCATCGACCGGCAGATCTGGCGGCCGTCGGCCTCCATCTGGGCGTGGGTGGCGGGGAGCCCCCGCGGGCTCCCGCTCGTGCCGCTTGTGAGCTTGACGAGGCACTCGGCGCCCCGTCGCCGGCGCGCGCGCCCGGCCGGGCCGGGGCGGGCCGCGGGCGCCGGCCCTCCCGCGCGCCAGATCCACGCGGCCCCGACCGACGACGCGGCCGTGAGCTGAGCCGCCTCGGGCTCCGACGGGTCGACGGGGGCCGGGACCGCCCCGATCGACAGGAGGCCGAGGAACACCTCGAACCATTCGGCGCCGTTCGGCACCGCCATCGCCACGCGGCGCCCGGACACGGCCCCGCCGACCGCCCCCATGAAGGAGTCCGCCCAGCCGGCCGCGGCCCTGTCGAGCGCGGACCGGGTCCACGTCGCGCCTCCCGATGCGTCGACCACGGCGACAGCCGCCGGGTTCCGGCGCACCGTGGCCGACCAGAGCCGGTACAGGGTTGCTGCCATTCGTCCGAGCGTGCTTTGCCGGGGCCGCCGGGCGAGAAAAATTGCGGTTGTACACGGGGCGGGTATGGGCGCATACACGCCGGATAAGCATGCGAGAGAACGACCAGTCCGGCCCTTGGGACGCGATCGTCCTGGGCGGCGCGCTTGCCGGCGCGTCGACGGCCCTATTGCTGCGCCGGCGAAACCCCAGGTGGCGCATCCTGATACTGGAGAAGAGCGACCGGCTGGGCAGGCGCGTCGGAGAATCCACGGTCGAGACGAGCGCGTACTTCCTCGGGCGGGTCCTCGGGCTCACGGACCACCTGAACGAGAGGCACCTCGTCAAGCAGGGGATGCGCTTCTGGTTCCACAACGCCGAGACGCAGGGCCTGGCCGACTGCAGCGAGACCGGGCCGAGGTACAACGTGCGCTTTCCCGGCTACCAGGTGGACCGGGCCGTCCTCGACGAGGAGGTGCTCTCGAGGGCGGTGGCCGCCGGCGCGCGCCTGATGCGGCCGGCGCGGGTCGGCGACGTCGCGCTCGAGGAGGGCGGGATGCAGGCCGTCGCGTGGTCGCGCGACGACGGGACCAGCGGCACCGAAAGGGCCCGGTGGGTGATCGACGCCTCCGGGGTCGCGGCGCTCCTCGCTCGGCGCAACGGCTGGCTCAAGCCCAACACGGCCCATCCCATCGCGGCGTGCTGGAGCCGCTGGAGCGGCGTCAAGAGCCTCGACTCGCGCGAGTTCGCCGAGAGCCATCCCGAGTGGGCCAGGCGGGCCACGGCCGTGCGCTTCACGGCGACCAACCACGTCTGCGGCAAGGGGTGGTGGTCCTGGTGGATCCCCCTCAAGGGCGGCGACACGAGCGTCGGCATAGTCTTCGACCAGCGGATCACCGACCTTCCCGGCGCGGGCCGGGTGGGGGACCGCCTGAGGGAGTTCCTGATGGCGCATCCCGCCGCGCGCGAGCTGCTCAGGGACGCCGTCTTCCAGGAGGAAGACGTCCACTTCCGGCGCAACTGCGCCTACAGCTCCTCGCGCTACGCGGGCGACGGATTCGTGCTCGTCGGCGACGCCGCGGCGTTCATGGACCCGTTCTACTCCCCGGGCATGGACTGGATAAGCTTCTCGGCGAGCGCCGCGGCCGCGCTCGTCGACAGCTGCCTGTCCGGGCGCAACGCCGCGGAGCGGGTCGCGCGCCACAATGCGCACTTCTCGGCGTCGCACGACCGCTGGTTTGACGCGATCTACCGCGACAAGTACTTCTACATGGGCGACTTCGAACTCATGACGCTCGCGTTCCGCCTCGACCTCGGAAGCTACTACCTCGGGGTGGTGTCGCGGCCCTTCAGGCTCGGGGTGGCCGCGCTCGAGACGCCGCCGTTTGCGCCCCACGGCGGCCGCGCCGCCGGGATCCTGATGGCCCTGTACAACCGCCGCCTGGCCGCGATCGCGCGGTCGCGGATGCGGCGGGGCACGTGGGGAAGGCGCAACAGCGGCCGCTACCTCGGCTTCATCAGCTACGAGCTCAACGGACGGCTGCTGCCGCGCGTGGTGGGCCAGCTTCTCGTCTGGATCCTCCTCGAGGCGAGGGAGGGATGGAGGACCTGGTTCGCCCCTCGCGCCCGCGAGGCCCCGTCGACCATGCCGCGCGGCGCGCCGCTCAAGACCTGATTTCCCTATGTGCCCCGCGCCCGATCCCGCCCTGCCAATCCCCGCCCTTGCCGGCTTCCCGCCGGAGGTGCGCGAAGCGTTCCGGCGCTACCGGACGGAGGGCGACACCAAGGCAGCCGAGAAGGTCGTCATCGCGGCCGCCGTCGACTACCGCCCCGCGGGCGCGAGCGCCTCCCACGCCGTCACGGACGATACCCGGCTGATCGAGGACCTGGGTTACGACTCGGTCGCGGTCGCCGAGCTAGCCTTCTTCCTGGAGGACGTCTTTGACATGACGATCAGCAACGAGGACATCCTGGCGGTCAGGACGATCGCCGACCTGCGCGGCTGCGTCGTGCGCAAGCTGGCTGGCAAGGCCGGCGCCGCGTGAACCCCGTCGTCACCGGCGTCGGCTTCATCACGCCCATCGGCAACGACCGCGACTCGGTCGGGCTGAGCCTCAGGGAGGGGCGCCACGGCATCGAGCCCGTCGAGTTCCTCGGCAATCCGGACCTGCCGGTCAAGGTGGCCGGCACCGTCAAGGGATTCAATGTGGAGTCGCCCAGGTGGCGCGAGTGGACCTGGCCCAGCGCCGTGCACATCCCAAAGGACGTCGTGCGCGGCCTCGCCCCGCACGGCGTCTACGCGTTCTGCGCCATCGAGCAGGCCCTCTCGCACGCCGGCCTCAAGGCCCGGGACATCGCGGGCGACCCCTCGACCGGGCTGTACTGCGCGTCAGCCGGCTCGGCGATGCTGCTTCACCACAACGTGGCGCAGATGAGGGCCGCCCGAGGCGCGCGCGGCAACCCGCTCGGCGTCGTCAGCTCCATCGCGGGGACCCTCAACTTCAACCTGGGCGCGCACTACGGGATCATCGGGAGCGTCTGCGGCTTCGTGTCGGCGTGCACCTCGTCGAGCCACGCGCTCGGATACGCCATCGACGACTTGCGGCTCGGCCGCCTGGACAGGGCCATCGTCGTTGGCGCCGAGGAGCTCAACGCCGACTCCCTCCTTCCCTTCGCCCACATGCGGGCGCTGTCGAGCCGCGCCGATCCCCGGATGGCCTCGTGCCCGTTCGACGTCAGGCGCAACGGTTTCGTCGGGGCCGGCGGGGCCGTGGCTCTGGTCGTCGAAGCACCCGCCGCCGCCGCCAAGCGGGGCGCCCGCCCGCTGGCCGAGGCGTCGGGGTGGGGGCAGGCCGCGGACGGCTACAGCATAGCGGCCTCGCACCCGGAGGGTGCGGGCCTGCGGCTCGCGATGGAGCGGGCGCTCGCCGACGCCCGCCTCGGCCCCGGGGACATCGACCACGTGAGCGCCCACGCCACCTCGACGCCCGTCGGTGACGCCGCCGAGGCCCTCGCAATCGCCCGCGTCTTCGGCGGCCGCGGCCTGCGCCCCGTTGTCAGCGCCACCAAGGGGCTCACCGGCCATGCACTCTCGGTCTCCGGCGTGATGCAGGCCGGATTCTGCGTCCTGTCCATCTCCGGCGCCTTTATGCCGGGCAACCCGCACCTCGGCGAGCCGGCCCGGGAATGCGACGGCCTCGACCTGCCCCGCGCGACGGTGGCCCGCGCTCCGGCGCGGATCCTGTCGAACAGCAGCGGCTTCGGCGGCAGCAACGTCTGCCACGTCTTTTCGGCGCCGGGGCGGTTTACGGGTTGAAGACAGGGGCCCCCTCAGGGCAACATCCCAAACGCTCCATGGCAGACCCACTCACCGCGAGGCTGAAGCAGCTGATAGTCGAGACGCTCCGCCTTGAAGGCATTACGCCGGAGGAGATTCCGGACGACGAGCCGCTGGTCGGCGGCGGCCTCTCGCTCGACTCGATAGACGCCCTCGAGCTCGTCGTGCGCCTCGAGAAGGAGTTCGGGATCAAGATCGCGAGCAGCGAGGAGGCGCGCAGCGCGCTCGCCAGCGTGTCGGCGCTGGCCGCCTACATACGCGAGCGGGGCGACCCGTCCAGGCTTCCGTCCTGACGGCCGGCCTTTGCCGGAGCATCATGGCCGAATCCGCCGCACCCGTGAAGGTCGCCGAATGCGGATGCATCACGGCGCTCGGGGACGCGGGGGCGACGCACGCAGCCCTCCTGCGCGGCGAGTGCGCCCTTCGCCCCGTCCCCGTCCTGGGCCGCGACGGCGGGCAGGCCGTCCCCCTGGCCCTGCTGCCCGGGCGCTCGCTCGACGAGGCCGCGCCGCCCGACTGGCTCGAGGCGGTCAGGCGGCTCCACGCGGCGATCCCCGGGGCCGATTGGGGCTCGCCCGGCAGGCCCGTGTTTGTCACGGGCAGCAACTTTGGCGTCGGCGGCCTCTACGCGCTGCGGCGGACGGGCGACCCTGCCTTCGCCGTCTGGGGGGCCCCAGCGGCCTGCACGGAGCGCCTGCGCGCCCTCCTTGGCTGGGGGCCGGATGTCTCGGTCATCTCGCACGCCTGCGTCTCCGCGCACCTCGGCCTGCTGCTCGCGACCCGGGCGGTGGCGGCCGGGCTCGCCGAGGACGCGCTCGTCTTCTCGTTCGACTTCCTGAGTCCGTTCGTCGCGGGCGGCTTCCATGCGCTCAAGATACTCAACTCAGGCTTCCCGTCCCCCTACCGCCTCGGCAATTCGGGCGCCATCGGCCTCGGCGACGGGGCGGCCTTCGCGGTCCTCTCGCGGGAGCGCGGCGCGTGGACCCTCGCGGGCCAGAGCGTCTACAACGAAATGCACCAGTTCACGGCAAACCGGGGCGACGGCTCGGGCTTCGACCGCTGCCTGGAGGGTGTCGCCGCGGCGGCGCGCGGGCGCCGGATCTGGTTCAAGGGCCACGGAACCGGCACCCTCGACGCCGGCCAGCTCGAGGTCTCCGCCGCGGGCCGGGCCTTCCCCGGGGCGCCGGTCGTGGGGTGGAAGGGCAGCCTGGGACACACCCTGGGCAGCTGCGGCCTCGTTGAGCTCGCGATCGCGATTGAGTCGGTGCGCGCGGGCCGGACCCCGGGCACCATCGGGGGCACGGGGCCGACCATGGGAGCCAGCGTCGCGACCGAGAGCTTTGAGAACGGGGCGTATGACGGCGCCGTCTGCGCGAGCAACGCCTTTGGCGGCGCCCACGCCGCTTTCCTCCTCTGCCATGCTTGAACGCCACCTGCAGGCGCTGCACACGGACAACCCGGGCGACGAGACGCCCGCCGCGGCCCGGGAGCGGCTGAAGGGGCGCTTTCCCCCGGGCGCGACCCGGCGCATGACGACGCTCGGCCTTCTAGTCGGCAACGCCCTCGCGGAGCTCGGGCCCGGCCCGGACGACGCCATCGTGTACGCCACCGGCTACGCCGAGAGCCGCGCCCTGGAGGGCTTCCTCGACAGCTTCCCCACGCCGAGCCCGACTCTCTTCCAGACGTCGATACATCCGAGCGCGGTGCAGCAGCTGATGATCGGGCGCCAGGCGCCCGTGCGCGAATTCCTGCCGCTGTCGGGCGGCGCCCGCTTCGCGTTCCACGCCCTTCGGGCCGCCCTCCTGTCGCCGGCGCCGCGCGTCCTCCTGTGCGGCGGGGAGGAGCGGGGCACATGGCTGCTCGAGCGCGGGCTGGCAAGCGCGCGCACCTTCGCCTTCGCCGCCGCGCTTTCGCGAGAGTGCGCGCCCGGGTCGCTCGGCCGCGTCCGGCTGTCGAGGGCCGGCGGGGACGGCGAGCTCGGCCTCGAGTCCTGGTTCGACCTCCTGGATGGCAGGACCCCGTTCGACGGGCTGGTCGCCCCAGGGTGGCGACTGGAGGTCGTATGGCGGTAGGGCAGGCGGCCGGCCAGGCGCGGCGCAATCCGGGCCCCTCCTGGGGCTACCGTTTCATGCGGCTCTTGGACCGCGCCCTGCCAGAGGCCCTCTTCCTCCCGCTCAGGCGCGCCGGCACGTGGGTCGCCGTCGCCGCGCTGCCGCGCGAGCGCCGCTGCTCCCACGAGTACCTGCGCGCCGTCCTGGGCCGCGAGGCGTCGATTGCGCAGGTGTTCCGGCACTTCTTCGCCGTCTGCGAGGCGCTGATGCTTCGCCTGCGGGTGGCGGGCGGCCGCCCCCACCTGTGCGTCCTCGAGGCCGGCGCCGGCGATTTCGGCGCGTGGCTCAAGTCGGAGAGGCCCGCGCTCCTCGGCACCTTCCACATCGGCGACTCGGACCTCACCGGCTTCATGCTGGCCGGCCAGGAGCACAGGCGCGTCCACATCGTGCGCCTGCGCGTCGGCAACTCCCACGACACCGACGCCCTCGCGGCCCGCGTTGGGGACAGGCTGCGGTTCGTGTGGGTCAACGAGCCGGGCGAGCTCCTCTTTGCCCTTAAGGAGGCAGGCGCCAGCGGGGACTCGGTGGCGATGCAGTGCGACCGCCCCGGCCACAGCTCCCGGACCGAGCAGTTCGAATTCCTCGGGGCGAGGCGCTCCTTTCCATTCACGATCTACCATCTGGCCCGCATCTTCGGCCGCCCGGTCTTTCTCTCGTTCGCGGAGCCGTTCGGGCCCGGTGAGACGCTCGTCCACGCGTCGCCGGTGTACGAAGTGGCGGCCGGGGAGCCGAGGGAGGCAGCCCTCGGGCGGGCGAGGGAGCACTTCCAGGGCTTCCTCAGGAGGGTGGAGGGGCACCTGCGCGCGAACCCGTACCAATGGCTGAACTTCTTCCAGCTTTGACATCCTCCCGGCCCTAAAGGGCCCGGATTCCTGAATACAATGAATATAGTCTCAAAGCAGAGCAGGTTGGTTCACGCTTCACAGGGCGTCGCCTCAGGAAACCCATGTCGCCTTCGGTCTTATACGCCCTCCACGCGCAGTCACGGAGTGTCCCTCCGCCGAAAGAACATCGTCGGGGGGCTTGGT
>Ga0209415_10007308_pt1 | contig 19315 bp, 16 predicted proteins | sample PeaSoiSIISIP2007_FD_187696 | JGI IMG/M metagenome (GOLD analysis project Ga0209415, IMG submission 187696) | Peat soil microbial communities from Weissenstadt, Germany - SII-SIP-2007 (SPAdes) (version 2) | ecosystem: Environmental > Terrestrial > Soil > Wetlands > Peat | place: Germany... | reverse complement strand
CATGGTGATCACGTGGATCACGTTCACGACGGCCACCGCCACTTCCAGCATGACGACCACGTCCACGAGCACTGACGTATCCGTCGGCCACCCTGCCCCGCTTGGGTCCTGTCACCGTTCCGGCAGCGCCACGCCGCCGCGGCTGACTCTGGATGCGGTTTAGCGGGGCCTCGGCCATCCGATACAGCACCCGGCAAGGCAGGTAGAACCTGCCGTAGCTGACGGCTGGCTCAAAGTTTCCCTAGCAGGAGGATCGCTGTGAGTTGAAAGACCTTCGGTCATCCATCCGTTTCGCCTGCCGGGTTGCGCCGGGGCATCAAGACCACGGGCGCCAGCCGTGCCGCTGGCGGCAGCGGCGGGGCCTCCGGGGAGGCTTGGAGGGCCTGGATCGCGAGCGCGGCGAAGCGCCGGGAGGCCGCGACCGCAGCAGCCGGTGAGGGAGCGCGGATGCCCCTGTTGGCCATGAGTATGAGGATCACATCGTCCAGGACGAAGTCGGGGCGCAGGTGGCCAGCGTCCCTGGCCCGGCGGGCCAGTTCGGCGATCGAGCTCAGCGCGTATTCGCGGCCCGCGGCGAAATCCATCGCGTTGGGGAAGGCCGACATGAAGGCTGCGGTGAAGCCCCGGTTGCGTGCGTGCAGCTCACAGATCTTCTCGATCACGAGGCAGAAGCCGTGCCACGGATCCGGGTCGGCGAGCCCCTCGTCGACGACGGCGTGGCACGCGCACATCTCGTCCGTGAAGGCCTCGGTGACCAGCATCTCCTTGGTCGGGAAGCGGCGGTACAGGGTGGCGGGGCCGACCCCCGCGCGGCGGGCGATCTCCCGCATCGGCACGTTCAGGCCTTCGGCGGCGAGCACCGCGCGGGCCGCGTCGAGGATGAGTTCGCGGTTGTCCCGGGCGTCGGAACGCAGGGTGTGAGGGAAACGGCTGGTCACCGCTCTCACTTTAGCTAACCGGACGGCAGCGTCCGATAGCGTCCGCGGGCATGCGCGTCCGTGTGCGCGGTGCCCGGACCAGTCCCGATCGATCCCAGAACACGGAGAAGGCATTGAAGGCAGTTGCGATCCAGGCGTTCGGAAGTCCCGAGGGCCTCACTGTCATCGATCTCCCCGACCCGGGTCCCGCTGACGGGCAGGTGCTGATCGCCACCGAGGCGATCGGCGTCGGCGGCGTGGACGCCATGATCCGAAGCGGTGCTCTCGCCGCCTACGGCTTCAAGGAAGGTCACATCCTCGGCGGCGAGATAGCGGGCACCGTGGCTGCAGTCGGCGATGGCGTCGACACATCATGGGTCGGTCAGCGCGTGTGGGCGTTCACCGGCCTGGGCGGCGGCTACGCCGAGCAGGCGATCGTTCCAGCCGGGGCGATCCTCCCCCTCCCGGCGGCAATATCGGCCGCCGGCGCGGTAACGCTCGGGAGCTCCGGAGCGGTGGCGCACTTCGGCCTTCGCCATGCCCACTTCGCTCCCGGCGAGTCAGTGCTGGTGCGCGGCGCGGCCGGCGGCATCGGGATCATGACGGTCCAGCTCGCGGTTCGTGGTGGTGCCAGTGCGGTGGCGGTCACGACGTCGTCGGCCGAGCGCGGCGATCGTCTGCGCAAACTCGGCGCGACCTGCGTGCTGGACCGCGCCGGCGAGGGAGGCAAGGACGCTCCCGCGGGATACGACGTCATCATTGACATCGTCGCTGGCGCGGACATGCCTTCCTTCTTCGCCAGGCTCAACCCGAACGGCCGCATGGTGGCCGTCGGCGCAGTCGCAGGCCCCCCGCCGGCCGACTTCGCCATGGAGATGTTCGCGGCGTTCCAGAAGTCGATGTCGTTCGCGACCTTCAGCGCGAACACCGACTGCGTGCCCGAGCCCGACCGGCGTGCCGTGACCGCCGAGCTGTTCGCTGCCGCAAGTCGCGGCGAGCTGCACGCGGCGGTGCACGAGCTGCTGCCCCTGGAGCAAGCCGTGCGGGCTCACCAGAAGATGGAAGCGGGCGAGGTGTTCGGCAGGATCGTGCTCGCGCCCTCGGAGAGCTAAAGATCCTCCTGGACGCCGCGCACCTGCAGGCCGCGCCGGGCGCGGGTGCTTACCGCGTCAGCGCTGGGGCGAGGCGTTCCAGCGCGTCGAGGCCGGCCTGGAAATCGGGCGTGATCGTGCCCAGCCGCACATGATCAGCCCCCGCGTCCAGGTGCCTCCGGATCCCGGCCAGGATGCGCTCCGGGTTGCCCCAGGGGATGACCGCGTCGACCACCTCGTCGGAGGCGGCGCTGATCTCCTCCGCGGCATAGCCCAAGCGGGTCAGGTTGACGGCGTACGGCGAGCCGGGGCGGGCCACGGTCTCGGACACGAACCGCCGGGCGGCGGCCCGGGCCCGGTCCGGATCCTCGTCCACGGCCGCGGTCAGGCCGACGACGAGGATCTTGTCCGGGCCGAGGACCTGCCGCGCGTTCGCCGTGTACTCCGGCGGCACCAGGATGGGCATCGCCCCGTCGGCGATCTCGGCCGCCAGGGCGAGCATCTTCGGGCCGTTGGCCGCCAGGATGCGCGGATAGCTGAGCTCTGGCACCGGAGCCAGCGGCTGCTCCGCCGTCATCTGCTCGAAGTAATCGCGGATGGTGGCCAGCGGACGGCCGTAGTCCCGCCCGACCTGGGTGGCCTGGAACGGGTAGCCGACTCCCAGCCCGAGCACGAAACGGCCGGGATAGGCGTCGGCCAGCAGAGCCGCCGCGCCGTGCGCCGTCTGCGGCGGCCGGGCCCAGATGTTGGCGATGGCCGAGCCAAATGTCATCCGCTCGGTGGCGGCCAGCAGCACGCTGAGCTGCACTAGCCCGTCTTTACCGCCGACCCCCTCGTTGTTCCAGACCGCCTGGTATCCCGCCCGCTCCAGCCTGCGGACCGCCTCCCGCTGCACCTCGGCTGGCGGCAGGCCCGCTCCGGGATTGTTGGGCAGGAAGACGCCTACCGGACCGAGCGCCCGGCGGCCCATCCCCGCCCTGCCGGCACTTACCACCGGTCACCTCCCAGCACTAACCGGAGACTGTCTCCGATCTTGCCGTCAGCCTAGTCCGGCCGGCTGCTGGAGGCCCTCAGGCACTCCACGACGTGCCGCTGCGTACCGGTGCGGGCTGCGTCATCGGCGTCACCGGGCCAGCCATCCGCCGTCGACCGGCAGGACGGAGCCGTGCACGTACTCGGCGGCGCCGGAGGCCAGGAAGAGGATGGCGCCGACGAGGTCATCCGGCGTGCCCCAGCGGCCGGCCGGGATGCGGGACAGGATCTCGGCGGCCCGGCGGGGATCGTCCTGGAGTGCCTGGGTGTTGTCGGTCCTGATGTAGCCCGGAGCGACGGCGTTCACGTTGACGCCCCGCCCGGCCCATTCATTGGCCAGCGCTTTCATCAGCCCTACCAGGCCGCTCTTGCTCGCCGTGTAACCAGGCACGTTGATACCACCCTGGAAAGACAGCATCGAGGCGACGAACACTACCTTCCCGCTGCCGCGCTCGAGCATCCTGCGGCCGAGTTCGCGGGTGAGCACGAACGGCGCCGACAGGTTCACCGCCAGGACACGGTCCCAGAGGTCATCGGAATGCTCGGCGGCCGGCTGCCGGGCAATCGTCCCGGCGTTGTTGATGAGGATGTCGGGCCGGAGCTCCATCCCCTCCAGATCCGCTGCCAGCTGGTGCACGGCGTCCCGGTCAAACAGGTCGCAGCGGTAGCCCAGGAACTGCCGCCCGCGGGCACGAATGTCCTTGCCGACTCCGGCGTCGTTCTCGAGCGCGGCACTGACCCCGATGATGTCCGCTCCCGCGGCCGCGAGCCCCAGGGCGGCGGCCCGGCCGATGCCCCGCCGGCATCCGGTTACTAGCGCCGTCTTGCCGGTGAGGTCGAACCACGCGGCCGGTTCGCTGGCGCTCATGCCTGGCAGTCCACGAGGATCTTCATGGCCGACGGGTTGCGCTCGAGCTGTTCCAGCGCCGCGGGCAGTTGCTCGAGCGGCTCGACTGCGGTGATCAAGTCCGCGAGCGGCAGGCGCCCGCTGGCGAGGAGGCCGATCGCGCTCTCGTAGTCCTCGGGCTCGTAAACCCGGGTTCCGAGCACTTCCAGCTCTTTCCAGAAGACGTCGAAGAGGCTGACCGGCGGCGGCGTGGAGAAGATCGCTACGACGACGACCCGGCCGCGCAGCCCGGCCAGCCTGGTCATGGTCATCGCGCCGCCCGCTGAGCCGGACACCTCGAAGACGACATCCGCCCCCGCGCCGCCGGTCATCTCGTCCACCATCCGGGGCAGGTCGGTTTCGCGTGGATCGACCGCCTCCAGCCCGAGCCCGCGGGCAAAGTCCCGCCGGCTGCCGTTTACCTCGCTGAGGATCACGCGGGCGCCGTGCGAGCGGGCCACCAGGCTGATCATGACCCCGATCGGCCCGCCGCCGACCACCACGACGATTTCCCCGGGAGCCAGTCGCGCCCGGCGTACGTCGTGGCACGCGACGGCCAGCGGCTCGGTCAGCGCGGCCAGTTGGAGGTCGGTGCCCGGAGGCAGCCGGTGGAGGGTGAATGCCGGGACGGTCCACGAGTTCTGGAAGGCTCCCGGGGTATCGATCCCGAGGAATTTCAGATTCCTGGAGATGTGGCTGATGCCTTTATCCGCAGGCGTCTCACCACGGCTGTCCAGCGGCCGGACCACCACCTTGTCCCCCGGGACGAAATCCGCCACGCCCTCGCCGACCTCTGCGATCGTGCCGGACATCTCGTGCCCGATGACCTGGGGCGGCTGCACGCGGCCGTCCATGGCCCCGCGGGCGATATGCAGGTCGGTCCCGCACAGGCCGCAGTAGGCCACATCGAGCCGGACCTCACCTGCCCCCGGCCGGCGCATCTCGCCGCGCCCTACCGTGAAATGCCCGGATCCCTGGTAGTAGACGGCTTTCACGATTCGCTCCCATGCAAATGGTTTCCGCGCCTGCGCACGTCGCGGGCGGCATAGGGGCGGCTCAGCTCGCCACTGGCCAGCATCATCTCCAGCCAGCGCTCACCTTCCGCGAGGTGGATCAGGTCTGCCGCGCTGGCGCTCTGCGCGTCCCCGGCGCGCAGTGCGAGGTAGATGTCGCGGTGACGCTGCTTGGTGACTTCCACGGCCTCCTGCTCGGTGGCGGTCCGCCACAGCCGGGCCCGCATCATGCCTCCGGACAGGTTCTGGATCAGCGAGGCCAGCGTCGCGTTCCCCGTCGCCCGGTTGATGACCCAGTGGAAATCGTTGTCAGCCTCCACGAACGCCTGTGTCCGGTCCGAACGCTCCATCCGGTCGAGAATGTCGGCGAGCTCAGCGAAGTCGGCCTCGCTGAGCCTGGCCGCCGCCAGGCCGGTGGCGACGGGCTCGAGGATCCGCCGCACCTTGTGCGCCTCCAGCAGGGTCTTGCCGTCCAGCAGTTCGCCGACGAAGCCCATCCCGGTCATGAGCAGGTCGGCGTCGAGGCTTGTGACGTAGGTCCCGTCGCCTACCCGGGACTCCAGTACACCGACGAGAGCCAGCGCCCGTACCGCTTCACGCAGCGAGTTGCGCGACAATCCGAGCTTCTGCGCCAGGTCCTGCTCCCGGGGCAGCTTCGACCCGGCCCGGAACTCGCCGGTGAGGATGAGATCCTTGATCTTGGTGATCGCTTGATCGGTCAGCGCAGGGGTCGGTGCTTCACCGGTCATCTTCTGGCTGTCACGCTTCATGGGCGGGCACCTCCGAGAGGCGGTAGACGCGGCGGGCGTTGAGGCCGAGAAGCGCGTCCGCGCTGCCGGGCGCCGCCGCCTCGACCGCCTCCCGGGTAGCGTGCCACACCCGGCGGTAGTCCCCATTCAGCAGAGCTACCGGCCAATCGCTCCCGCACATTAGCCGGTCCGGGCCGAAGCTGTCCAAGGCCACGCCGATCGGCCGACTCCAGTCCGCAGCGGACCAGCCGGCGTTGCGCACCGTCGTGTTCAGCCCGGAAATCTTCGACATGACATTGCCATGCTCGGCAACATCCCGCAGCATCGCTTCCCAGCGGCACATCTCGCCCGTTCCCGTCGGTGGTTTCCCGAGGTGGTCGATGACGATGCGCAGCGCGGGGAACCGCTCGGCCACCCGAGAGACATCGTCGAAGTGTCGAGGGAATACCACGGGGCATTCCAGGATCACATCCCGCGCCTCAAGCAGGGACAGGCTCTCCAGGACGCCGCTGCCGGTGAGCCAGTGATCCGGCTCGTGATGGATGAGGTGGCGGACGGCCCGGAACTTGGCCCGGCCCGCGAGGACGTCCAGGCGCTGGCTCGCGCGGTCAGGCCGGTCCAGGCACAGCCACGCGGTGACCGCCGCGATCCAGTCGTGGGACTCGGCCTCTGCGAACAAGTAGTCCGTGTCGGAATCGAGGCATGCCCCCTGCACCACGATGACCGCGTCAATCCCTTCCCGCTGCAGGCACGGCCTGAGATCAGGCGGGCTGAACGGGCGGGCGATAGCAGCGTGTTCCCGTCCCATCCACGCCTGTGGCGTGTGCGCTGCGTCCCAGAAGTGGACGTGACTGTCGACGGTCCAGCTCACCAGGTCACCTTGCCGCCAGTTTGGTGCCGCTCACGGGCGTCACCCCGCGCCAGGCCGGCCCGTCCGGGAACTCGTACTCGTCCAGCGATGCGGGGAGCATCTCGATGCTGTAACCCGGTGCCGTCGGCGCCAGGTAACGGCCTGCGCGGACGATGGCCGGATGGCGGAAATGCTCATGCAGGTTGTCCACCCATTCCACGATCCGGCCGTCCAAGGACGCGCTGACGCTGATGTAGTCGAACATGGCGATGTGCTGCACGTATTCGCACAGGCCGACCCCGCCCGCATGCGGGCACACCGGCACGCCGAACTTCGCGGCGAGCAGCAGGACGGCGAGAACCTCATTGACCCCGCCCAGCCGGCATGCGTCAACCTGGCACACATCGATAGCCCCGGCCTGGAAGAACTGCTTGAACATGATGCGATTCTGGACGTGCTCGCCCGTCGCGACCCGTACCGGCGCGATCTCATTCCTGATCCGCGCGTGTCCCAGGATGTCGTCCGGGCTCGTGGGTTCCTCGATCCACCAGGGGTCGTAGGCGCCCAGTACTTTCATGGCGGCAATGGCCTGATCCACGCCCCAGTACTGATTGGCGTCCATCATCAGCACGCCCCCGGCGCCGATCGCGTCCCGGATCAGGGCGGCCCGCCTGGAGTCAGCCGCCAGGTCCCGGCCGACCTTCATCTTGATGTGCGTGAATCCGGCGGCAGCCGCTTCCCTGGCCAGCCTGGAAACCTTGTCATCGGCGTAGCCAAGCCAGCCCGCCGAGGTGGTGTAGGCGGGGTACCCGGATTCACCGATCGTTGCCAGGCGTTCGTCGCGGCCGGCCCGGGCCCGCTGCAGGATGCCGAGCGCCTCGGCCGGGGAGAGTGCGTCGTCGATATACCGGAAGTCGATAGCGCCGACGATCTGCTCGGGCTCAAGGTCGGCGAGAAGCCGGTACAGCGGCTTGCCCTCAGTCTTGGCCCACAGGTCCCATACCGCGTTCACCACCGCGGCGGTCGCCAGGTGGATGACGCCCTTCTCCGGGCCCAGCCAGCGGAGCTGGTCCTCCGATGCCAGGCTCCGCCAGAAGCCGCTCATGCCGGAGGTGATCTCCTCCAGGCTCTTGCCCACCACGAGATGCTGCAACGCGCGGACGGCGGCGACAACCACCTCCGTGCCCATCCCGTTGGTGAAGGCCAGGCCGCATCCGGTCAGCTCTCCGCCGGAATCGGTGCCCAGGGTGACGTAGGCGCACGAATAGTCGGGCAGCTGATGCATCGCGTCGGAGCCGTCGAGCCAGCGTGAGGTAGGAAACCGGATGTCCCGCACCTGGAGGGATGTAATCCTCACTCCGTGACACTCCGCCCAGCCGTGGCGGGCAGCCTGCCGGTCATCGTCTGATCCCCTCCACGAACCTGGCTAGCAGGAGCGCCGCGAGAATAATGGCCCCGTCGGCGGCACTGATCCAGAACGTGCTGACCTGGGATAGGACCAGCAGGTTCTGCACCAGGCCGAGAAGTACCACGCCGGTGAACGCGCCGAGGATCCGGCCCCGGCCGCCGTCGAGCGAAATCCCGCCGATCACCGCTGCGGCGAACACGGTGAAGATCAGGTTGTTGCCCTGGTTGGCGGTGACCGCGTCCACGTGCCCAGCCGTCATGAGGCCCGCCACGGCGGAAAGCCCCCCGGCCACGACGAAAACCCCGATCTTGATCCGGTCCACCTGGATCCCGGCCGCCCGGGCGGCTTCAATGTTCCCGCCAATGGCGTAGATCGCCCGTCCGGTGCGGTGGTACCTGAGGAAGAGCCCGGCCGCCAGGAAGATGAGCCCGCTGACCCAGGCGGCGACGGGAACGCCCAGCCATGCAGCGGACCCGAGGTACACGAAGGAGGAGGGCATGGCGTAGATCGTGTTGCCGCTCACGATTCCCTGCTGGATTCCCGCGAGCAGGATGAGCATCGCCAGCGTGAAGATGAAGGAATTGAAGCGGCCTTTGACGATCATGACCCCGTTGAACAGGCCGATGCCGAGCCCGACAGCCAGCAGGGCCAGCAGGCCGACCGCCGGCGGCAGGTCGGCGCCCTGGCCCAGCTGTGATTGAGGGACGATCAGCCACGCCGCCACCAGGGGAGCGAGCCCGTAGATGGACTGCAGCGACAAGTCCAGGTCGCCGACCAGCAGCACCAGCGACTCGGCCACCACGACCGTGCCGAGGGCCGCCGAGAACTGCGCCACGTCGATGAAATTGCTGACGGTGAGGAACGATGAATTGAGCAGGCCCCCGGCGATGAGCACCCCGGCGATGGCGGGCAGCAGGGTGAGCTCGCGCAGGGCCTGCAGCGATATCCGGTGTCCCGCCGCCGGCGCCGCCGGCGAGCCGCCTTCTGTTTGCCTGACAACCGACTGGCTCATGCAACCAACCCTTCGGCGGCAGCGATCGCGTCCCGATCGTCCCAGGGGCGCTCGCGGAACTCCCGGACGACACGGCCGCGCACCATGACCAGCAGCCGTGTGGCGATGCGCAGTTCTTCCAGGTCGTCCGACACCAGGAGCACGGCTATCCCGTCTTGCCGGGCCTCGTCGATGACCTTGAGCAGGACCGCCTTGGAGGCGACGTCGACTCCGGTGGTCGGGCTGACGATGACCAGGACCGACGGCTTGCTGACCAGGGCCCGGCCGACGACGACCTTCTGCTGGTTCCCCCCGCTCAGTTCGCCGACCGGCTGGCGTCCTGAGCTGGAGACGATGCTCAGCCGGGACCGCAGGTCGCTGGCGACGGACTCCCGCCGGCGCGAGGAAATGATGCCGAGACGGCTGAGGGCGCCCAGGATGGGGAGCGTCAGGTTCTCGTCCACCCCCATCAGGGCGACGAAGCCGCGGGCATGACGGTCCTCGGGCACATACCCCACCCCGCGGGTCCGCGAGGAGTCATTGCCACCGGGGCGCGGCGGGGCGCCGTCCACCAGCACCTGGCCGGCGTCGGGCGGGACCAGGCCCGCGATCACATCGGCGACCGTCGCGTTACCGGACCCGCGCAGGCCGACCAGCCCCAGGCACTCGCCCGCCCGGAGAACCAGGCTGACCTGCTCGACTGGCCCGCTGGCCGACCGGACGGAGAGATCCTCCACCCGGAGCCGCACCGCCGCCTCGGCGCGGGCCGTGGTGCCCGCCTGGGCCACCGCCACGACCGCGCTTCCTACCATCGCGTCCACGATGGCCGACTGGTCGAGCGCGGCCACCGGGCCGGTGACTATCTGGCGTCCGTCGCGCAGCACGGTCACCCGCTGGCAGATCCGGTAGATCTCCTCGAGATGGTGCGAGATGTACAGGACGCCCACCCCGGTGGCGTTCAGCCGGCGGATGTGGCCGAACAGGCGCTCGACCGCCCGCGCCTCCAGCGACGCGGTCGGCTCGTCCAGGATGAGGAAACGGGACCCGATGGAGAGCGCGCGGGCGATCTCCACAATCTGCCGCTGCTCGACGGGCAGGTTCTCCGCGAGCAGGCCGACGTCGAGGTCGAACCCCCACTCGTCGATCACCTGCTGGGCCGCGGCACGCACCCGGCGCCAGGAGATGACCCGCCGGTCGAACCGGTTGAGGAACAGGTTCTCCGCGACGGAGAGCGTGGGGACCACCTTTGAATGCTGGTAGACGCAGGCCACCCGCTGCTGCCAGGTGGCCCGGTCACCGAGTGGCGGGGCTGGCTGGCCCTGCAGGCGGACCTCGCCCCGGTCGGGCCGGCTCAGGCCGGTCAGAATCGAGACCAGCGTCGATTTGCCGGCTCCGTTGCGCCCGACCAGGGCGTGGCACTCGCCGACCCGGACGTCGACCGAGACGCTGTCCAGCGCCCTCGTTGGCCCGAAGGCCTTGGAGATGCCCTGCGCCTCGGCGACGGCCGGTTCGTCATCCGCTGGGCCAGCCGGGATGTGCTGGTTCACCAGGCTCTCGTTTCCTCAGCTGCCCGACTTGTAGGTGTTGCCCCACAGGCTGGGGTCGCCCACGTTGGCCTTGGTGACGAAGGTGGAGGGCAGGGCATCTTCCGGGCTGCCGTTGAGGTCGACGATCGTGCTGCCATGGCTGGTCGTGGTTCCGACAACAGGGGCGGCATGGCCCAGGATGGCGTCCTTGGCGTAGGTCAGGCCATACAGCGCGTATCCGTTGACCGGCTGTGACACCGCGGCGCTCAACTGCCCGGCGCGGATCAGCGCGAGTTCGGCGGGCACCCCGTCCGTCTCCACCAGGGCGACCCGGTTCTGGACGCCGGCGGCATGCATGGCCGCGATGATGCCCTGGTCCGGGCCGCTGAAGGAGGAGTAGATGCCCTTGAGGTCGGGGTAGGCCCGGAGCGCGGTCTGGGCGTCGTTCACCGCGGTCGTCGAGTCCCACAAGGTCGCGTACTTGAGGACCTGCATCTTCGGGAAGTGCTGCTTCATGCAGTTGATGAACCCGTTGGCGCGGTCCAGCCCGTTAATGGAAGCCAGATCCCCCTCCAGGACCGCGGCGGACCCGGTTCCGTGGGCCTTCGCGCCGATGTACAGGCAGGCCTCCTGGCCGATGAGCACGTTGTTGGCCCGGACGACCGCGTAGATATGGCCGGACGTCGGGCCCACGTCCATCATCACCACCGGGATGTGGGCCTTGGCCGCAAGCGCGTCGGACGTGGAGATGGCGGCGCTATCGACCGGGTTGACCAGCAGGGCATTGACATGCTGGTTGATCATGGTCTGGATTTGTGACGCCTGGGTGGCGGCGTCCCCGTTCGCGGAGATGGGCCCGTCCAGGGTCAGGCTCAGTTGCTTGGCGTACGCGGCCTCGTACTTGACATACGCGGCCCAGAAATCCGTGCTGTAACCGGCCAGCGAGACGCCGACCACCATCTTCTTCGACGCGGCCGTGCTCGCCGACGCGCTGCTGCCGCCACCGCCGCTACTGGCGGTGTTCCCGCTGCTGCTGCACCCAGCCAGCGCCAGCAGGCCTGCCGCGGTCAATGCCGTCACCCAGCGTCTATTCACCAGACGCACCCCACTTCCGGTCGTTGGCTCCGCACCACGGGCGTCCGGCCCCGGGCAGCTGTGCCGTGCGGATACCGGGCCGTGGTGGTGCAGTCGAGCCGCTGGGCGACATCGTCCAGCGCTGTGCAGCCTAACGATTGACCCGATCAATATCAAGACATTGTCCCACGTGTTGCGGGTTTCTAGGCTATCGGGCATTCTGGTCATCCGATCTTTGGACCTGAGGAGGCGTGATGGCCGAGCGCGTGGGGCTGCACACCCGGCTCAAGCCTGGGATGGAGGAGGCCTACGACCGGGCGCATGCCGCCGTGCGGCCTGAGCTGATCGCGGCCATCCGTGCCGCCGGCTTCGCCCGGTGGCTGATCTACCGCGACGGCCTGGACATCTTCCACGCCATCGAATGCGACGACTACCGGCGCGGGATCGCCGAGCTGGCCGGCAATCAGGTCAATCAGCGCTGGCAGGCCGAGATGGCCCGCTTCACCGAGGTCGCACACGACTACAGCGGCGCTTCCTCGGACCGGCTCCGCCTGATCTTCGACTTGCCGTGACCGCATCCGTGGCGGCCCGGCTCGGGCTCGGTACGGCGCCCCTGGCGGGGCTGTTCCGGCCGGTGGATGACGCCGCTGCCCGCGACACGATCGATCGTGCCTGGTCAATGGGATCCGCCACTTCGACACCGCCCCGCTGTACGGATCCGGGCTAAGTGAGTATCGCCTCGGCGAGGCGCTGCGGGGCCGTCCGCGGGATGAGTTCACCATCCCGACCAAGGTCGGGCGGCTGCTGCGGCCCGGTCCCCCCGATCCGGGCTTTCCGGACGCACCGGCCCTCAGCCCGGTGTTCAACTTCAGCCGCGAAGGCCTGCGGCGATCGCTCGGGGAAAGCCTCAAGCGGCTCCAGCTCGACCGTATCGACATCGCTTTCGTCCACGACCCCGACGACCATCTCGACCAGGCCATCGAAGCCGTTGGCGGCCTCATCGGGCTGGGAGCAGAACTAGGAGTCGGAACCAACCAGGTCGAGACGGCGATCCGGTTCGTACGCCGGACTGCCGTCCAGCACGTGCTCATAGCCGGCCGCTACACGCTTCTCGACCGGTCAGCCGGCCATGAGCTGCTGCCGCTGTGCGCGGAGCGCGGCATACGGGTTACCGTCGGCGGAGTCTTCAACAGCGGGCTGCTTGCAGGCGGCACGACTTTCGACTACCGCCCCGCGCCGCCAGGGGTCGTCACTCGGGCGAGGCAGCCCGGCGTCGCCTGCGGGCGCCACGGCGTGCCCCTGCCGACGGTGGCGCTTCAGCTCAGTCTTCGTCATCCAGCCATCTCAACCGTCCTGATTGGTCCACGCGCGGGGAGGCGCGGCGCTGTGCCGCGTCGAGTCCGCGCGGCCGGCAGTGAGCAGGCCGTTGATGTCGACCACGTGGATCCTGGTACGGGCCTCCCCCTCTGCAGGCCGCGTGGCCCCTCGCCGGCTGACACGCAACGCGAGCAGATGCCGCTTGATTGCGCCGTTGAAAGAAACGAGCAACGGCGTGGCCGTAGATAGCGAAATCCGTGCTGACATTGCGCGGACCCCGGCACGCTCCCGGCGGAACCAGATCGATTCCGAGCGGAATGACCACCGGCTCAGGCACTGACCACCTCGCGGCGGTGATCGCACAGCGCCGCCCGATGTCGATCCGGCCGTGGTTCACCGCGTCATACAGCGCACCGTGACCACGCCGGCGCTCCGGCACTAGCGACAGCCCGGCCAGGGTCAATGATCATGGGTCCGTTGGCGAGAAGACATGATCATGCGAAGGCCGTACTCACGCACCGCGACACGCCGGGCACACTGGTTCAAGATCCGCGAACAACCCGGACCTCAGCCAGGCAGGTTAAACGGCAAGCGCAGGCGGCATGCCGATGCCCGGTGTGGCTCTTCACCGTTCCGGCTCCAGGAACAGCTCAATGACGGGAACGGCGACATCGGGCTGGCGCACCGGCAGGGTCAGGGTGAGCACGTCGGCGCCCAGCCCGCTCATTGTGGTGTTCTGCGCCTGCTGGCCCGGATCGATGACCTCGGCGGGAATTTCGGATCCGTCATGGAGGAACTGCGCGAACCCGACCCGCCCGGCCAGGCCGGGCAGGTGGACATGGCGGAAGGGCCAGGCGAACAGGTGCAGGTACAAGCGGTCACCGCGCTGGGTGTAGCGGGCGTCAGGGGGCGGGGTATACAGCGCCGGCCCCGCTCCGTAAACCGACCGGGCGTGCTGGTCCATCCAGGCGCCCACAGCCTGCAGCGTGCCCGCCGCCCGCGGCTCGAATTCCCCGCGTGCGGTCGGGCCCACGTTGAGCAGCAGGTTGCCGTCCTTCGACACCCCGTCCACCAGCACCCGGATCAGCTGGTCCGGGGTCTTCCAGTCGAGGTTGTCGCGGTCATAGCCCCAGCTGCCGTTGAGGGTCTGGCAGGCTTCCCACAGCCGCCCGTCACCAGGCAGCGAGCCGGTCGGCTGGTATTGCTCGGGGGTCAGCACGTCGCCCTCGAGGTCGAGGTCGAGGTCGAGGTCGAGGCGGTCATTCACCACCACGTCCGGCTGCAGGGACCGGATCATGCCCAGCAGTTCCGCCGAACGCCAGTCATCGCGGCCTTTCCCGCCCCAGGTCTGGCCGGGATAAGAGAAGTCGAAGAACAGGTAGTCCACCGGCCCGTAGCCGGTGAGCAACTCGCGCACCTGGCCGTGCAGGTAATCCGCATAGCGGCCGATGTCACGGTCGTTGGCGGCCGCTATGGCCTCCTCATCGTCACGCTGCGGGTGCAGGCCGTCGATCGGGAAATCAGGGTGATGCCAGTCCAGCAATGAGTAGTAGAAACCGACCTTCAAGCCCTCAGCCCGGAACGCCTCGACCCACGGCCGCACGAGATCCCGCCCGGCCGGCGTGTTGCCCGCCCGGTAATCGGTCAGCGCCGATTCCCATAGGCAGAAACCTTCGTGATGCTTCGTAGTCAGGACCGCATAGCGCATGCCCGCCTGCCTGGCCAGCCGGGCCCATTGGCGGGGGTCATACCGGTCGGGATCGAAGTGCTCGAAGTAGCGCTGGTAGGCCGCGTCCGTCAAGCGCTCGCGCTGCTTCACCCACTCGTGACGAGCTGGGACGGAATACAGCCCCCAGTGAACGAACAGGCCGAAACGAGCCTCGCGCATCCACTGCAGGCGTTCGGCGCGGCCGTTGTGCTCCTCGTGCTGGGACACGAACACACCCCCAAAGTCATCCGATGTAATTTTCGAGCGGCTGCCTGAGGTTCTAGCGGGTGGAGTCCCAAATGAGCCTCGGCGTCGAAGTGAGGTCACCCGCCGGGTGCTTGTCCCGTGGCTCCCTCGCGGACCGGCGGGAAGCCGAACGTGGCCGCCAGGTCGTGGCCGCCGCCGAACACGGTGATGCCGGGCGATGCCTGCCGGGGCGACGGTGAGGACGCCCAGCCCGTAGGCGCTGTCGCGGTAGTGGGCGATCGCGGCGGGCTGGCCGTTAGCCAGGGCGGGGGTCATCCACCATTCGTCCGGGGATCCGATCACGGCTCGGCCGGCTCGATATCTGCTCTGGTGCGGGGGCGACTTCACGCACCGACGACCGGCCCTCGAACGTGCCGTATGACCGCCAGGCCCGCAGGTAGGTATGACCGCCAGGCCCGCAGGTAGGTCTCCTGCACGGCGTCTTCGGCCTCGTCGGCCGAGCCGAGCATCCGGTAGCAGTGCGCCAGCAGCTCATGCCGGTACGGCTCGGTGTTGCGCACGAACTCCTCGGAGCGCTCGGTCATCGCGTTCCTTCCGGTGGCCCCTGGACTCAGAGGCCTAGCCGGGGCCGTACCCAGCCGGCCATCTCGCGGATCGCGTCGTCGGCCTCCGGTGCCCGGCCGGCGGCCATCGATGATCCCGCGCACGGCTTCCGGCTTGAAGAATGGATCGGAGTCCCGGTTCGTTTCATACGACTCACCTGTGGTCTCCATGTCCACGCACGGAGAGATCAGCAGTGCCGCCGCCGGCAGCGGCAGTCCCTGTTCCCGGGCGCGCAGCTGTACGGTGAGCGCGAGCCAGCCCCCGACCGAATCACCCGCGAGCGCGATACGCGCCGCGCTGATCCCCTGATCCAGCAGCCACCGGTGAGTATTCGTCACGTCATCCGCCGGTACGGGAACACGCCTTCGGGGAGCAGGTGGTAGCTGACCAGCAGCGCCCGCGCGCCGGTCGTCTTTGCCAGGTGGCCGGACATCTTGCGATGGATGTAGACCGAGCCGATGACGAACCCTCCGCCGTGGATGCACATCAGCACCCGGTCCGTGCTCGCGCGTTCCGGCAGCGCTCACATGGCAGGCAGCCCGCGGGCCTCGGTCTCCAGGTAGTCGACCCCCGTGGTTCGGCCGTGAGGTCTCCCCACGGCTCGTCGTCGGGCGCCTCGAAGCCCGGCTGCACCATGGCCAGCCGGGATGCTTCCCAGCGCCTCCGGACCGCCTCTGACTGCTTACTCGGCATCGCGGTTCACCTGCTCCGGGCAGTTGTGGAAGGCCTGAACCAGCCAGGTGCCGTCCTGCCTGGACAGCACCCCGGTTTCCAGCGTGCGGCTCGCGGCGTCCGGCCCGGCCTGGCCGGCGAGCGGATCGCCTGCCTGCCGGGCAGGTAAATGCCGGGCACGACATCGCGCCTCGCGGCACCGTCAGGTCCGCGAAGCCTTCGACAATGCAGACCACCAAGCCCGGGAAAGGAATCGGCGTGGTCCGGCTGGGCGCAGCGTGGCCAGAGCCACAACGCGCAGTCCAGCGAGGCCACAGCGACCGGAGGTCATTCCTGGCCCTGCGTTTCGTGACGTGACGGAACGGGCCGCAGCCTGGTCCTGCGGCTGACGTCGGTGGCCAGGGTGAACAGGGCGGTGTTACGGGAGCGGATTCTCCGCTTGCTGGTCCCGCCGGTCAGTCGAAGACCTTGTCCATGTCGCGGACCCGTTCCGGATGCCGCTGCAGCAGGTAGGCCAGGTAGATCAGGCCGATCAGGAACCAGACGCCAACGACGGGCCCGGCCTCGCTGATCGGGTAAGGCAGCGGCGAGACGAACCTCAGCACCGACGAGCCGACGCCGACCGCCGCGGCCAGCACCGGGATGAGGATCACGGCCCCGATGGCCGGGAGGACGAGATGCAGCAGCAGGTTGAACTCGCCCCTGGCTTTACGCAGGTAGTAGCCGATGGTGGAGATGTTGATCACGATGTAGATGCAGAGCATCACGGCTGTGAGGATCGTCGCGAGCAGCTCGAACGCGATCACGGGCCCGTAGCCGAGGGCGAGCGGGAACGCGATCACCACTGTTGCCAGGGTCTGCACCACGATCCCCAGTGCCGGAGACTCATACCTCGTGGTCCGCTCGAACGCGGCGGGCAGCAGCCTGATCCGCCCCATGGCGTACCAGGTGCGGGTCGCGGCTATCTGAGCCGAGTTGCCGTTGGCGAAGAACGAGTTGACCACGGCGAGGAAGACGACCACCCAGCCGACTCCCCAGAGCTGCCGCGCGAACAGGATCCAGGGACTGCCGCCGCCGAGTGAGCCGAGAGTGCTCATATGCGCGGGCCCGACGTAGACGTCCGCCGCGTACGTCGTGAATAGATAGAAGATGCCGACCAGCACACACGATCCGATCACGGCTCTCGGCACGGTCCGTCGCGGCTCCCGCGCCTCCTCGGCGAGCGGCGCGGCAGCCTCGAACCCGATGAAAGCCAGCATGACGAAGACCGAGCCGGCGACCAGCCCGGACACCCCGGTGAAGCCCTTGACCGTCGCGAACTTCAGGGTGAACACGCTGAGCGTCTGCGCGCTAGAACCGGCCTTCACGATCATCCAGATCGACAGCGCGACGAACACGACGATCTCGAAAGCACCGAGCACCACGCCGGACCGGGTGCCGAGCTTGACGCCGCGGTAGCCCAGCAGCGCCGTCAGGGCCGCCGATACCAGCATGAACGTGATCCACATGGCCTTGAAGTTCCAGCCGAACTCGGTGTTCAAGATAGTGCCGACGAAGTATCCGATCAGCAGGTTCACGATCGGCCCGACGAGGCCGGTGATCATCGCGTAGCCCCAGCCGACCAGGTAGCCCACGACCGGGTGCAGGCCCTGCGCCGGGTACGTGTAGATGCTGCCCGCAGACGGCAGGTGCTTGGCAAGCTGCCCGATTGAGCTGGCGACGATGACCGCGGCGATCATGGTCAGGATGATGGAGAGCGGCAGCGCCCCGCCGGCGAATCCCGCCGCGACGGCCAGCGAGGTGGCGACCGCAGCACCGGGAGCCATGAACGTGACCGACTGGAACAGCACCCCGGGCAGGCCGACCGTGTGCCGTGCGAGGCCACTTCGGCCAGGCGGCCGGGCGTCAGGACGCGTTGGGGTCGGGGTATCAGGAGCAGCCATGCGGACCTACTCTCTAGTGCGGTGCAGGCGGCGAGCCAGGCAGGGCAAGACCTCGCCATGAGCTCATGCGAGATCCGACCCAATGTCAATCTTTTAGGTCGGATTACTAGCCTTTATCGCGGCATGGATCGCGTCCCCGGGCTTTCGGCGGGACGGCCACCCCGGCGGCCTCGAGCTGCCCGGAGTCAAAGTCAGTGCTCTCGTTCCCGGGCTCATGGTGGCCCGGCCAGGAGACGGTTGCGGGCAGGTGCGTCTGGCTGCGGCGGCTTCATTCGGGCGCCGCCCTTAATAGACGGTTGCGCATTGCGCCGTTCGGTAACAAGATCTTCCAGGGCGCGCAACGGAAGTGCCTCGGTACGGCCATCGGCCGAAGACCGCGATGACGATCTCGTCCTGCCCGTAACGCACTGTCGTAGCGACCGCGGTCAGCGGGGTGACCCCCCGCCGGCAGCACTGCCCGGCCGAGCAGCGCGTTCACCAGGGTGCTCTTCCCCCGTTTGGCTTCCCCGGCCACCGGCACCCGCAGCCGCTGTTCCCGGAGCCGCTGTTCCCGGAGCCGGCCGCTGCCCGCAGCCGAAGATCACCGCCGGGTCCTGGCGGTCCTGACCGACCGGGGCTTCGGTCGGCAAGTGAAGGGAGCTCGCTCCGGTTGCCGACCAGATCAGGCGGGCTATTCGCGCAGGGTCGACGGGCCTTCGCCTTGTCGGCGGGTCCTGCGACCCCAGCTTCGATCCGGCGATCCGCGGAGCCACGGAACCGCCATGATCGCGGCACCACTACCACTCCCCCGGCAGTACCAGCCGACTGACGCGGACCTCGCAGCATGCAGGGTGCTAGTCCGTACCGGGAGACCGCCGCGCTAGCGATCCGCCGCTGGTCGGTAAAGGCCTAGCGGCGATCGCGTCGTGTCGGTAGGCAGGGACCGGCGAGTAGGTCGATTAGCGGAACGTGGCTGTTTGCGGGCAGGTCTCGCTGTTGCGGATCGCCACGACCGGCGCACCTCCTGGGGGACCCCATTGATCCCGCTGCGCGCCGTCCGGCGTGTAATGGACGGACCCGATGTTGCATGGAGGCAGGCTCGATATGTACCAGGTAGTGAACCCGGCCACCGGGAAGGTCGAAAGTGAGTACCCGACGGCGACTGACGCAGAGGTCAGTGACGTGCTGGGGAGAGCCGAACGAGGCTACACCTCGTGGCGGCGAACTCCGCTGGACGAGCGCGCCGGGATCCTGCGCCGGGTCTCCCAGCTGTATCGCGACCGCTCCACCGAACTGGCCGCGATCATCACCCGGGAGATGGGTAAGGTCACCAAGGCCGCCAAGGGTGA
>Ga0209415_10007307_pt1 | contig 19318 bp, 16 predicted proteins | sample PeaSoiSIISIP2007_FD_187696 | JGI IMG/M metagenome (GOLD analysis project Ga0209415, IMG submission 187696) | Peat soil microbial communities from Weissenstadt, Germany - SII-SIP-2007 (SPAdes) (version 2) | ecosystem: Environmental > Terrestrial > Soil > Wetlands > Peat | place: Germany... | reverse complement strand
GCCGTGGCGCCATTGTCGGTCTGGCCAACAAGGAAACACTGGTCTGTGCGGGCTCCATGGTGATGGCCGAGGCGGCGCGGGCCAAAGCCACCATGGTACCGGTGGATTCCGAGCACTCCGCCATCTTCCAGGTGCTGGATCAGCAAAACCGCGAGGCGGTGGACAAGATCGTGCTGACCGCCTCGGGCGGGCCGTTCCGCACCTTGCGGCGCGAGGAAATGGCCGACGTCACCCCGGAGCGGGCGGTGGCTCATCCCAATTGGAGCATGGGCGCCAAGATTTCGGTGGATTCCGCCAGCATGATGAACAAGGGCCTGGAAATCATCGAGGCCTATCATCTGTTCGGCTTGCCCGAAGAAAAAATCGAAGTGCTGGTGCATCCTCAGTCGGTAGTGCACAGCATGGTGTCTTATGTGGACGGCTCGATGCTGGCCCAGCTGGGCACCCCGGATATGCGCACGCCCATCGCCCTGGCCCTGGCCTGGCCGAAGCGTCTGGCGACGCCGGGCAAGCGCCTGGATCTGGCGGCCATCGCCCAGCTGACCTTCGAGGCTCCCGACCCCATCCGTTTTCCCGCGCTGCGTTTGGCCCGCGAGGCCTTGCGGGCGCAGGGCGGCGCTCCAACTATCTTGAATGCCGCCAATGAAGTGGCCGTACAGGCCTTTTTGCAGCGGCGCATCGGTTTTCTCGACATTGCCCGCATCGTCGAGGACTGTTTGAACAAGCTGCCGTCCGGCCGCGCCTCGGATCTCGAGGCGCTGTTGGCCCTGGATGGCGAAGCTCGGCGGCTGGCGTCGGAATTTTGCGGGCAAGCTGAAGGTTAGGCGAGGACTATGGCGGATCTTCTGCATTGGATTTGGGGCAACATCATCGTCTTTCTGGCGATTCTGACGGTGGTGGTGTTCGTCCATGAAATGGGCCATTTCCTGCTGGCCCGCGCCTGTGGCGTCAAGGTTCTGGTGTTTTCCATCGGGTTTGGTCCGGAATTGTTCGGCCGCACCGCCAAGAACGGCACCCGTTGGCGGGTCAGCCTGCTGCCCCTGGGCGGTTATGTGAAGATGTTGGGCGACGCCGATGCCGCCAGCACGCCGGGTTCCCTCGAAGATCTGAGCGAGGAAGACAAGACCAAGACCTTCCAGGGCAAGAAGATTTGGCAGAAAGCCGCCATTATCGCTGCCGGTCCGTTGTTCAATCTGGCCTTTGGCCTGATGGTGGCGGCTGTCGGCTTTATGATGATGGGCGAAGTGCGCATGGCTCCGGTGGTTGGCACCGTGTCGCCGGGCAGCGCCGCCGAGGAAGCCGGTCTGCAGCCGGGCGACCGCATTCTGGTGGCCAATGGCCAGACCGTCGAACGTTTCCAGGACGTGCAGATGGTGGTCGGTCTGAATGTGGGCGATGCGGTGACCTTGCTGGTCAAGCGCGGCGAGCAGACCCTGACCATCGTCACTCATCCCCGCGTCACCGATATGAAGGACGGCTTCGGCAATGCCATGAAGCGCCCCTTGCTGGGCGTCAGCAGCGATCCCAACGCCGCCGAAGTAATCAAGCATGGTCCGCTGTCGGCCATGGTGGCTGCGGGTCATGAAACCTCGGGCATGATCTCGGCAACGCTGACCGGCATCGGCCAGATGATGAACGGCAGCCGCTCCACCGACGACATCAGCGGTCCTTTGCGGATCGCCAAGCGGGCAGGGCAGGCGGCACAGATTGGGTTCGGCGGAGTGGTGTTCTACATCTTCTTGCTATCCATCAATCTGGGGTTGATAAATTTATTTCCCGTTCCGCTGCTCGACGGCGGGCATTTGCTGTTCTATGGTATCGAGGCGGTGATGGGTCGGCCGCTCGGCCCTAAAACGCAAGAATATGGTTTCCGCATTGGCCTGTTTCTGGTATTGGCCTTGATGCTGTTGGCAACCCGCAACGATATTGTCGATTTGTTGCGTGGAAGCTGAACCAAGGGCGATCTGATGTTTGCGGCCTTTGCTGTCTTAGGGGGAATCTTGGTCCGTTCGTTTCGCTCTGCGCTAATCGCCTCGGTCCTGGCCTTCCTGGCCGCCGTCGCCGGAATTGCCACGCCCGCAGCCGCCCAGGAAGCCGGCACCATCCGCCAGATCGTGGTGGATGGTTATCAGCGCATCGAGCCCGAGACCGTTCGCTCTTATATGTCCGTGGCCGAGGGTGACGCCTTCGATTCGGTCAAGGTGGACAAGTCGCTGAAAAGTCTGTTCGCCACTGGCCTGTTCGCCGACGTCACGATTCACCGCGAAGGCGACTCTTTGATGGTGAAGGTGGTGGAAAACCCCATCATCAACCGCATTGCTTTTGAAGGTAATCGCCGGGTGAAGTCCGAGCAGCTGCAAACTGAAGTTCAGCTGCGCGCTCGTACCGTTTACACCCGGACCAAGGTGCAAAACGACGTCAAGCGCATTCAGGAAATCTATCGTCGCAGTGGCCGCTTCGCCGTCACCGTCGAGCCTAAGATCATCGAACTGGAGCAAAACCGCGTCGATCTGGTGTTCGAGATCGACGAGGGTGCCCCGACTTACGTCACCCGCATCGACTTCATCGGCAATAAGCATTATAGCGATTCCGCCCTGCGCGAGCTGTTGCAGACCAAGGAAGAACGCTGGTACCGCTTTATGTCGTCGGACGACAGCTATGACCCCGACCGGGTGAACTACGACCGCGAACTGTTGCGCCGCTTCTATATGAAGAACGGTTATGCCGATTTCCGGGTCGTGTCCTCGGTGGCCGAGTTGACGCCGAACCGCGACCGCTTTTTCCTGACCTTCACGGTGGAAGAGGGCGAGCGTTACACCATGGGCGACATCCAGGTGAAAAGCGCCATCCCGGATCTGAAGGCCGAAGACCTGACCCCCGTCGTCACCTTGCAAAAGGACGACTGGTACAATGCCAACGAGGTCGAGAACACCGTCCAGGCGCTGACCGATGCCGTGGGCAACAAGGGATATGCCTTCGTCGACGTCAAGCCGATCTTGAACCGTCACCGCGATACCCATGTCATCGATGTCACCTTTGACATCCAGGAAGGCCCGCGGGTTTTCGTGGAACGCATCGATATTCAGGGCAATGTGCGTACCCTCGACAAGGTGATCCGCCGCGAATTCCGTTTGGTGGAGGGCGATGCCTTCAACAGCGCCAAGCTGCGCCGCTCGAAGGAACGCCTCAAGGACTTGGATTTCTTCGAGAAGATCGACGTCAACAACGTTCCCTCCGAGACGGCGCCGGATCGTACGGTCATCAAGGTCGATCTGCAGGAAAAGTCCACCGGCGAAGTCTCGTTCGGCGTGGGGTGGTCCTCCAGCGTTGGCGCTCTGCTGCAGGTGGGGGCGACCGAACACAATCTGTTGGGTAAGGGGCAAACCCTGTCCATCAACGGCCAGCTGGCCCAGAAGCAGACCTCGATCACCACCGGCTTTACCGAGCCTTATTTCCTGGATCGCCACCTGATCGCCGGCGCGGACCTGTTCTCGACCACCAGCTCGACAACCCAAAGCTCCAGCGCCTACGATTCCAAGTCCCTCGGTGGCGATGTGCGCATGGGCTACTATTACAACGAATATTTGCGTCACGATTGGCGCTATACCGCCAGTGTGACCGAGATCACCAACGTGGATTCGACGGCGTCGATTTACGTGAAGCAGCAGGAAGGCACCACCACTCTGTCGATGATCACCCATGGTCTGACCTGGGATCACCGCGACAGCCGAGTGGACCCCACCCGCGGCTATTATGTGAAGTTTGGTAATGATCTGGCCGGAGCCGGGGGCTCGGAGCATTTCGTGCGTACCAGCACGTCGGCTGCTCAGTATTTCCCCATCTGGGATGAAACCGTTCTGTCTTTGTCCGGCACCGCCGGTATTGTTACAGGCTTCCAGGGCGACGATGTTCGCATCAATCAGCGTTATTATCTGGGTGGCGATACCCTGCGCGGTTTCAAGGATGCTGGTGTCAGCCCTCGGGATAAATTGACCGGAGATGCTTTGGGCGGCATGTGGGATGCTACGGCCAGCTCTGAAATGACCTTCCCCATCGGTTTCCCGAAGGAACTGGGGGTTCAGGGTAAGCTGTTCACCGATCTGGGCACCATCGGCCCGACGGCCAACGGCATCGACAAAACCGCCGTCTATCAATCGCAAACCCTGCGTATGTCTGTGGGCACCGGCATTGTCTGGCGTTCGCCCATGGGCCCGATCAACGTCGATCTTGGTTTCCCCGTGATGCGGGACAGCCACGACGAGGATCAGATTTTCCGACTTAATTTCGGTACGAGGTTCTAATCATGACGAATCATTCGGGCGCCCGGCTGCTTGTTGCCGGCTGCTTGTCGGCCATTCTGCTAGCTTCCGTTCCGGCTCTGGCCGAGGACAACGGTTTTGGCATCGGCAATGGCGGCGGTGGTGGCGCTCCGATCAGCGTCCCGCCTCCGGCTTCGGCCGGGACCGGCGCCGCTGCCCCGTCTGCTCCGGCCGCCGCTCCGGCGACCGCTTCGGCTCCGGTGAAGTCTGGTCAGATGCTGGCTCCGGTCATCGGCGTCGTCGATGCGGATATGGTCATGGGCCAGTCCGCCGCCGCTCGCTCGGTGGCGGCACAGCGCGACAAGTGGCAGCAGACCTATCAGGGCGAACTGTCCGGTCAGGAAGCTTCCTTGCGCGAAACCCGTCAGAAGCTTGACGCTGACCGCGCCAACATGAAGCCTGAAGAATTCCAGGAGAAGGCTCGCGCCTTTGAACAAAGCTTCGGCGAGTTCGAGCGCAAGGTGCTGGTGCGCCGCCGCGCTTTGGAGAAGTCCTTCGCCATCGCCATGGGCCAGGTGGAACGCGCCATGTTTGAAAGCACCGCTCAGGTGGCCGGTGCCCATGGTATCAACATGGTGCTGCCGCGCTCGCAGGTCATGCTGTTCGCCGACAACATGAATCTGACCAAGGATGTCATCGACGTTCTGAACAAGAAGCTGCCCAAGGTGGATATGCCGACCCCGCAGCTTGAGAGCGATGCTCCGGCTGGTGACAAGAAGAAGAACTGATGGCCGATCCCCGTTTTTTCGAGCGGGCTGGCCCGTTCAGCCTTGAGCAGTTAGCCAAACTGTGCGGCGCCGAGCTTTCGCCCGGCGCCGACGGTGCTGCGTCTATGGTCGATGTTGCTCCGCTCGACACGGCGGGGGCCGAACAGATTTCGTTCCTCGACAATAAAAAATATGTGGAGTCCTTCACCCGCAGCCGTGCGGCAGCCTGTCTGGTTCATCCCAGCATGGCTCCGCGCGCCCCGCAGGGAATGGCTTTGCTGCTGTCTAGCGATCCTTATCGGGCTTACGCCTTGGTGGCGCAGGCTTTTTATCCGGCCTTGAAAGCGGTTCCCGGTATCGCCGCCACCGCTCATATCGATCCGTCGGCAGTCCTGGGCGAGGGGGTTCAGGTTGAGCCGGGCGCTTATATCGGGGCGAATGCCGAGATCGGGGCAGGGTGCCGCATTGGCCCCAACGCCGTGATCGGTTCCGGTGTGGTGATGGGACTTGGTTGCGTCATTGGCGCCTGTGCTTCCGTCAGCCATGCTTTGTTGGGAAACCGGGTCAATATTTATCCGGGCGCCCGTATCGGCCAGGATGGTTTTGGTTTCGCCATGGGCCCCATGGGGCATCTGAAGGTGCCGCAGCTTGGCCGAGTAGTGATCCATGATGAGGTGGAAATCGGCGCCAACGCCACCATCGATCGTGGCGCCGGGCCTGATACCGTCATCGGTGCCGGCAGTAAGATCGATAATTTGGTGCAGATTGGCCATAACGTCCAGTTGGGCCGTGGTTGCATCATTGTCGCCCAGGTCGGCATTTCCGGCAGCACCCGCATAGACGATTTCGTTGCGGCCGGCGGTCAGGCGGGGATCACGGGTCATCTGCATATCGGCTCCGGCGCTCGCATTGCTGCCCAAAGCGGCGTCATGCGCGATATCGAGGCGGGCGGGACGGTTGGCGGTTCGCCGGCTGTTCCCATGACCGACTGGCTTCGCCAGTCCGCCGTATTGGGCCAGTTGGCCCGTAAAAAGGGCCGTTAAGGCTTAGATTTATCAAGAGGAAATGGCTGGATGAGCAGCTCTGAAAATCAGACCGGCAAGGTCATCGACATCAACCGCATCATGCAGATGATCCCGCATCGCTATCCGTTCCTGATGGTGGACAAGGTGATTGATCTGATCCCGGATCAGAGCGCCACCGGCATCAAGAATGTGTCGGCCGGCGAGCCGCATTTCCAGGGTCATTTCCCGGCGCGTCCTATCATGCCGGGCGTTCTGATCATCGAATCCATGGCTCAGACCTCGGCGGTGTTGGTGGTCGAGACCCTGGGGCCGGATGCCGAAGGCAAGCTGGTCTATTTCATGACCGTCGACAGCGCCCGCTTCCGCAAGCCGGTGATTCCGGGCGACACCCTGCATATCCATGTCATCAAGGAACGTAGCCGCGGCAATGTGTGGAAGTTCCGCTCCGAGGCTAAGGTTGATGGCGTCCTGGTCGCTGAAGCGACCTATGCCGCCATGATCATGGATAGCTGAGGGCAGATGACCAATATTCATCCCACCGCCGTCGTCGCTTCCGGGGCGGTCATCGACCCCAGCGCCGAGATCGGCCCTTATTGCTGCATTGGTCCCCAGGTCGTTCTGGGGCCGAAGGTGCGCCTGATTTCCCACGTGGTCGTCGATGGCATTACCTCGGTGGGCGAGGGGACGGTGGTCTATCCGTTCGCCTCTTTGGGCCTGCGTCCGCAGGACCTGAAATATCACGGCGAGCCCAGCCGCCTTGAGATCGGCGCCAATAACCAGATCCGTGAAAACGTCACCATGAACCCAGGCACCGAGGGCGGCGGGATGCTGACCAAGGTGGGGAACGACGGCCTGTTCATGGTCGGCTCCCATGTGGCTCATGACTGCAATGTGGGCGACGGCGTGATTCTGGCCAATAACGCAACCTTGGCCGGTCATGTGACCTTGGGCGATTACGCCGTTCTGGGCGGCCTGAGCGCCGTGCATCAGTTTGTGCGCATTGGCCGTCATGTGATGGTGGGCGGCATGACCGGCGTCGAGAACGATGTCATTCCCTATGGCGCCGTTACCGGCAACCGGGCGCATTTGTCAGGCCTGAATCTGGTGGGTATCAAGCGTCGCGGCTATTCCCGCGACGATATCCACGCCCTGCGCAACGCCTATCGCCTGCTGTTCGCGCCGGAAGGCACCATGGCCGAACGGCTGGAGGAAGTGTCCGAGCAGTTTAAATCCGTGGCTCCGGTGGTGGAAATCCTTGAGTTCATCCGCGCCGACAGTTCCCGCGCCATTTGCCAGCCGAAGCTGGAGAATGCTTCCTAAGTTGGGCATTCTGGCGGGCGGCGGGGAACTGCCGGCCCGCCTGGTCGCCGCCTGCCGCGATCAGGGGCGGGAGGTCTTTGTGCTGGGCCTGGAAGGTCATGCCGATCCGGCGTCCTTTCCTGATGTGCCGCAGGCCTGGATCCGTTTGGGCGAGGCCGGTCGCGGCTTTGAAATCCTGCATCAGCAAAACTGCGTCGAAGTGGTGATGGCCGGCCCGGTGCGTCGCCCGACCCTGCGTGAAATGCGTCCCGATTGGCGCACCGTGCGCTTTTTCTCGCGCATCGGCGTCAAGGCTCTGGGCGACGACGGCTTATTGAAGGCGGTCATCTCCGAACTGGAAAGCGAAGGTTTCCGCATTGTCGGAGTCCATTCCATTTTGGGCGATCTGCTGGCTATGGAAGGCATCTGGGGCCGCCATCATCCCGACGAACAGGCCCAGGCCGACATCGCCCGCGGTCTGGCTGTCGCCCAAGGGTTGGGGCAGTTGGATGTGGGCCAGTCGGTGGTGGTTCAGCAAGGTATTGTGCTGGGGGTGGAAGCCATCGAAGGCACCGACGCTCTGATAGCCCGTTGTGGCAGCCTGAAACGGGACGGCGATGGCGGAGTGCTGGTGAAAATCGCCAAACCCGGCCAGGAACGCCGCGCCGATTTACCGACCATCGGTCCCAAGACCATCGAATCCTGCGCCACCGCCGGCCTGCGGGGCATTGCCGTCGAGGCAGGATCGGCGATCGTAGTCAACCGCGAAGCGGTGATTGCCGCCGCCGATAAAGCCGGGTTGTTTCTTTGCGGCATTCCGGTGCCCCAATGAGCGACGCTCCGCTGATCTACCTGATTGCCGGCGAGCCTTCGGGTGATCTGTTGGCCGCCCGCTTGATGGCCGCGTTGCGCGACCTGACCAACGGGCAGGTGCGCTTTGCCGGCATTGGCGGCGAAGCCATGCGGGACGAAGGGTTGGACAGCCTGTTTCCCCAAGCCGATCTGGCGGTGATGGGACTGGCCGAGGTGCTGCCGCGCATTCCGCGCATTCTGCGCCGCCTGAAAGAAACCATGTCCGATATCGCGGCCAAACAGCCGGCGATTATCGTTACGGTGGATAGCTGGGGCTTTACCGGGCGGGTTGCCAAGAAGCTGAAGGCGGCGGGCTCGACCATTCCCCGTCTGCATTATGTCGCTCCCATGGTTTGGGCTTGGAAGGAAAAGCGGGTCCATCAACTGGCCGAACGGGTCGATCGCCTGCTTTGCCTGTTACCCAATGAGACGGACGCTTTTGAAAAAGCCGGCCTTCCCTCGGTTCATGTGGGGCATTCGGTGCTGGAAAGCGGGGTCGAGCAGGGCGACGGGGCCGGTTTCCGCGCCCGGCACGGTATCGCCCCGCAAGCGCCGTTGCTCTGTGTGCTGCCCGGCAGCCGACGTTCGGAAACATCGCGCCTGTTGCCGGTGTTCCGCCAGACGGTGGCCTTGCTGGCCGCGGGGCGTCCTGGTCTGCGGGTGGTGGTGCCGACGGTGGAAACCGTGGCCGCCGAGGTGGAGACCGAGGTGTCCCATTGGCCGGTTCCCGTGACCGTGGTCAAGGGCCGCGCCGCCCGCTATGACGCTTTTGCCGCCAGTCAGGTTGCTCTGGCCGCTTCGGGCACCGTGGCCCTTGAGCTGGCTCTGGCGCGGGTTCCCATGGTCATTGCCTATCGCCTGTCGCCGCTGACCGCATTCCTGGCGCGGCGCTTGATCAAGCTGCGCTTCGTCTGCCTGATCAATCTTTTGCTTGATCGCGCCGTGGTGCCCGAGCTGTTATTGGATGATTGCCGCCCGGATAAGCTATCGGCGGCTCTTGCTCCGCTGTTTGATAGCCAGGATGCCCGTACCGAACAATTGGTCGGGGCGGCGGAAGCCTTGCAAAGCTTAGGATTTGGCGGCGGCAGCCAAAGCCATCGGGCCGCAGCCGAAGTCTTGTCGATGATCCATCAAAAGGTGCCCCATGAGTGAATTCCGCTTTCTGCACACCATGATCCGCGTCTTCGATCTGGAGAAGTCGCTGGATTTCTATACCCGCCTGCTGGGCATGAAGCTGCTGCGCAAAAGCGATTACAGCGAAGGGCGCTTCACCTTGGCCTTCGTCGGTTATGGCGCGGAAGCCGGTCATACGGTGATCGAGCTGACCCATAATTGGGATCAGGCCGAGCCCTACGCCATTGGCAGCGGTTTCGGCCATTTGGCCTTGGGAGTGCCCGATATCTATGGCGCCTGCGAGGCTCTGGCCAAGGAGGGCGCCAAGATCACCCGCGCTCCCGGTCCCATGAAGCATGGCAGCACGGTCATCGCCTTCATCGAAGATCCCGATGGTTACAAGATCGAACTGATCGAGACCAAGTCCTGATGCTGATCTTCGGACGTCTTTTGCAGGCCGTGGGGCTGGTGTCCTGCGCCGTCGGTCTGGCCAACGGGCTTGGCGTTCTGGTCACAACCTTGAGAGGCGACGCCGCCATCAGCGGCTATGCCGATTTTGCCCTGCCGATTGCTCTGGCCGGTCTGGTGCCGGGACTGGTGCTTTATTGGCTGGGGCGGCGGCTGGTGCGGAAGGTTCAGCCTTAATCCACCACGGCATCCAGCAGCATGTCGCGGAACTTGTTCAGCAGCATCTGATCCAGATGGCCGGGCATTTCCTCGATCATCATTTTCAGGGCGGTTTCCGCTTCGATGGATGGCTTGTAGCAGCGTTGGTCGGTCAGGGCGCCGAACACATCAACGATAGCCGCCATGCGGGCCAGATTGTTCAGCTGCTTTGACACCAGCCCGTGGGGATAGCCCGAGCCGTCCAGCTTTTCATGATGTTGGCCGGCGATGGTGATGATGCCTTTGGGGATGTTCTCGCTGGCTTCCAGATAGCGCACCGAGGCATCCACATGGCTGCGCATGGTGACCAGCTCCAGGTCGGTCAGGCGGCCAGGTTTGTTCAACACCTCATAGGGAATAGTCATCTTGCCCACGTCGTGCAGCAGGCCGCCGGTGGCCAGCAGTTGCTGCTCTTCCTTGTCCAGGCCGATGGTGTTGCCGAACAGGCAGAGCAGGGTGGCGACCCGCAGAGAGTGGGCATAGGAATAGTTGTCGTAATCCTTGATGCTGTCCAGAATGGCCCGGAAATCGTGGCCTTGCACCGCTTCCACCAGGGGGGCGCAGGCATCGCGGATATTGTCATAGGCGATGGGCTCGTTCTTATCGATGACGTCCGAAATGCTGTTGAATACCTCGACCGTGCCCTTCAGCGCCTGACGTTGCAGGGGCGGCAGGCTTTCCCATTTGCGTTCAACGCCATAATTGAGATGGGTCGAGATCACCCGCACCAATTCACTGCGGCGATAGGGCTTGAGCAGGCAAGCCCGTGCTCCGGCCTGTTCGGCGGCCTGGCGTAAGGTGGGGTCGTCTTGACTGATCAGCAAAACGGCGGGGACGTTTGACAAAATCCGGTCACGGCGCAGGGTGTTGATGAATTCCAGGCCACCCGACGGCGGCAAGTCCTGATCCACCAGCACAAGACTGGGGGGCACGATGCCCATACCGGCCAGGGCGCGGATTTTATCGGGATATTCGACTGTGACGTAAAAGGACACAAGGGCGCTGCGCACCATTTCGCTTTGACGCGAACTGCCGTCGGCAATGGCGATCAAATGTCGCTCGATAAAGGAAGCCGTCGGGTCCAAATTTCTGCTCCCCCGAATTTATCATCGGTTGTCGTCGTGGGGGCGAACCATCCCTTGTTGATCATTCTATCTTGACTGCACGCATAGAGAAAGGGACGGCTGGATCTCTTTAGATCTAGCCGTCCCCTTCTTAAGCCTGAACGGGGAGGGAGGTCAGGCTTCTCGGACTTCGCGCAGGAAGTTCTGCACCTCATGTTCCAGCTGAACGCTTTGCTCCTGGAGCATGTTGGCTGCACCGTAAACCTGCTGGGCCATCTGGCCGGTTTCCGAGGCGGCCTGAGCGACGCCCGAGATGTTGGTGGCGACGTCGCGGGTGCCGGCCGAGGCCTGTTCCACATTGCGGGCGATTTCGGCGGTCGCCGCACCTTGTTCTTCGACGGCGCTGGCAATGGCCGACGACAGTTCGTTGATCTTGTCGATGGTGCTGCTGATACCGGTGATCGAGGTAACGGCGGCCTTGGTTTCTTCCTGCACCGTGGTGATTTGGATGGCGATCTCGTCGGTGGCCCGAGCGGTCTGACCGGCCAGATGCTTCACTTCATTGGCCACCACGGCGAAGCCCTTTCCGGCCTCTCCGGCGCGGGCGGATTCGATGGTGGCGTTCAGGGCCAAAAGATTGGTCTGAGACGCGATGTCATTGATCAGGTTGACCACATCGCCGATCTTTTGGGCTGCTTCGGCCAATCCGCCGATCTTCTGGGTGGCGTCCTGGGCTTCACGAGCGGCTTCCTGGGTGATCACCGCCGATTGCTGCACCTGACGCGAGATTTCCTGGATTGAAGCCGAAAGTTCGGTGCTGGCCGAGCTGACGGTTTCCACATTGGTGGTGGCTTCCTCGGTGGCGGCCGAGACGGCGGTGCTCTGCTGCTGGGTCTGGTCGGCGTTGCTGGTTAAGGCCTGGGACGAGCTGTGCAGCTGGCTGACGGCGGCTTTGATGCCTTGCAGCATGTTCATCATGACCTGATCGAACTTTTTGGTGGAGGCGTCGATCTTGTGCTGACGGGCTTCGCGCGCGGCAATTTCCTGCTTTTCCCGCTCGGCCATACGGCGGCGTTCGATGGCGTTCTGTTTGAAAGTATCCAGCGAGCGGGCCAAAGCCCCCACTTCATCCAGACGTTCGCCGCCGATGATGACGGTGTCGAGATTGCCGGCGGCCAGACTTTCCATGGCGGCCGTCACGGTCGCCACCGGCCCCACCACGATGTGCAGAACGATCCAAGTCAAGAACAGCAAGGACAGCGAGACGCCGATGATGGAAACGCCGATCAGCAGGGTCGTGACGGATTTGGTGGTCTCGGCGGCGGCGGCTTTGCTGTCATCGACGATCTTCATGTTGGTCGCCACCCGATCGCTGATCAGGCCTTGCAGCTTGATCTGCAAGGGATTTGATTTTTCCTTGGCGATCTTGAAGGCCGCTTCGTTGTCGTTGGCCAAGGCGTGCTGCAAAACTTCCTGAGCAGCAGCATCATAGGCCACGATGGCGTCGCGAATCTGGGCGTTGCGTGCCCGGCGCTCATCACTGTCGGCCAAACTGCCGATCTGATCCACATTGTTCAGGGCGCTGGCGATGGCGGCTTTGTACTTGTCTTGAGCCTTATGCATTTCGTCATCAGTGGTTTCGATGATCACATCACGCATATAGCCGGCGGCCAGGGCGATGTCCGTTTGCGTCGACAACTGAAGAGAGGCGCGACGGGCATTCAAGCTGAGGCCATTGGTGGCATCTTCCATTTTGCCGATGCCGCTGAAGCTGGTGAGGACGATGGCGATGATGACCGCCACCAAAAGTCCGATAGGCAAAGACAGCTTAACAAGAAGCTTCCTATCCGCAATCCATTTATACATTGTACCTCTCCCCGTTTTTGGTTTTCTGCGATTTAGTTATGTGAATTATGACGCATGGGCCTTGAGAAGCAATCATCATGCCAGGCAGTTTGTTCCTATCCTTTGTATGTCTTTGCGCCAAAGGATGGGTATATCACTCTTATGGAGATCATTCCTTTGGCTTATTCCATCCAAAGGAAGTTTTTCTCATTATTCTTTGGATAGGGGGAGGGTTTTGCATTCTGCAAGAATGCAGTCTTGACGATCGTCAATTTGCGAAGATGGATAGCGGGCTGCGTGGCGCAAAGCCCTGAGCGGTCCGATCAATCGGAAACGGCTCTAGAACAACCCCAGCCAGGGGCCGATCAGGCCGGCGAGAAGAGCCAGCAGGCAGGAAAAGAACAGAATACGCAGGACCACCAGCCGCAAGGGCGGGCGGTTGTCATTGGCGGGAAGCAGGCGGCGCGATGGCGAAAGGGCCGCGCTTGTGGCGCGGCCCTCCCTTTCCTGATCATGCAATTGCCTGATCTCGGCCAATTGTCAGCCCTTAGCCGCGCGAATGCACGGGCACGAACTGGCGGGGCGTGTTGCCGTTGAACAGCTGACGCGGACGACCGATCTTCTGATGGGGGTCCGAAATCATTTCGTTCCACTGGGCAACCCAGCCGACGGTGCGGGCAACGGCGAACAGCACGGTGAACATGCTGACCGGAATGCCCATGGCGCGGAAGATAATGCCCGAATAGAAGTCGACGTTCGGGTACAGCTTCTTCTCGACGAAGTAGGGATCTTCCAGAGCGATGCGCTCCAGCTCCATGGCCAGCTCCAGCAGGGGCTCGTCGCGGACACCCAATTCGTCCAGCACTTCATGGCAGGTCTTGCGCATGACCTGGGCGCGCGGATCGTGGTTCTTGTAGACACGATGACCGAAGCCCATCAGACGGAACGGATCGTTCTTGTCCTTGGCCTTGGCGATGTACTCGGGAATGCGGTCCTTGCTGCCGATTTCGGTCAGCATCTGCAGCACGGCCTCGTTGGCGCCGCCATGGGCGGGACCCCACAGGGAGGCAATGCCGGCGGCGATGCAGGCGAACGGGTTGGCACCCGACGAACCGGCCAGACGGACGGTCGAGGTCGAAGCGTTCTGTTCGTGATCGGCGTGCAGGATCAGGATGCGTTCCATGGCCTTGGCCAGGATCGGGTTCACCTTGTACTCCTCGCAGGGAGTGGCGAACATCATGTAAAGGAAGTTTTCAGCGTAGGTCAGGCTGTTCTTCGGATAGATGAAGGGCTGACCCAGCGAGTACTTGTAGGCCCAGGCGGCCAAGGTCGGGATCTTGGCGATCAGACGATGGCTGGCGATCAGACGATGCTTGGGATCGTTGATGTCCAGGCTGTCATGGTAGAAGGCCGACAGAGCGCCGACGACGCCGCACATGACGGCCATCGGGTGAGCGTCGCGGCGGAAGCCCTTATAGAAGGAAGCGATCTGCTCATGCACCATGTTGTGGTGGCTGATGATGTTCTCGAACTTCTTCTTCTGGTCGGCGTTGGGCAGCTCGCCATTCAGCAGCAGGTAACAGACTTCCAGATAGTCGGAGCTCTCAGCCAGCTGGTCGATGGGGTAGCCGCGATGCAGCAGCACGCCTTCGTCGCCATCGATGTAGGTGATCTTGGATTCGCACGAGCCGGTGGAGGTGAAGCCGGGGTCATAGGTAAAGTGACCGGTCTCGGCATATAGCGAGCGGATGTCGATCACTTTCGGTCCCATGGTACCGGGAATCAGAGGGAATTCGTAAGAACGACCGTTGCTGTTATCGGTGAGAGTTACCGTTTCCTTCTGTGTCATTTGACTGTTTCCCTAGTAGGTTCGTTTTGAAAGGACCGCAGACCGAAGATAACGTATCAACGGCTACGCGTTAAAACTCAGCCCCCTAATCAATTTGTCCCGAGCGCATCGGAAATACGCCCCAGACACTCTTCCCGCCCGAGGATTTGCATCACCTCGAAGATGGGCGGCGACACCGTAGACCCGGTAAGCGCGGCGCGCAAGGGCTGAGCCAGTTTTCCCAGCTTCAACTCACGCGCCTCGGCGAATTGCCGGGCATGTTCCTCCATCTCATCCTGCCGCCAGTTTTGCGCTGCGGCAAGAATTTGTGCGAACTCGGCCAGTGTCTTTCCGCTGTCGCCGTCCAGCTGCTTGGCGGCTTTTTCGTCCAGCGCCAGGGGGCGTGCGCGGAACAAAAAGGCTGCGCTATCAGCAAGTTCAAGCAAGGTCTTAGCACGTTCCTTCAGGCTGGTCATGGCCTTTTCCAACAGCTCGCGGTCGGCGGCGGTCAAATCGCGGCCAACCAGGGCGGCGATCCGCGGAGCCACCAGCTCAACCAGCCGTCCATTGTCGGCCAGACGCATATAGTGGCCATTGAGGTTGGTCAATTTGACCATGTCGAAGCGCGACGGCGAGCGGCCGCAGCCATCCAGGTCGAACCACTCGACAGCCTGTTCGGTGCTGATGATTTCCTCGTCGCCGTGACCCCAGCCCAGGCGCAGCAGGTAATTGCGGATGGCTTCCGGCAAAAAGCCCATATCGCGGTAAGCCTCGGCTCCCAAAGCGCCGTGACGCTTCGACAGCTTGGCGCCGTCGGGGCCGTGAATCAGGGGGATATGGGCATAGCTGGGAAGATCCCAGCCGCAAGCCTTCAGCAACTGAATCTGGCGGAAGGTGTTGGTCAGATGGTCGTCGCCGCGGATGATTTGGGTGACGCCCATATCATGGTCGTCCACCACCACCGACAGCATATAGGTCGGCGTGCCGTCTGCGCGCAGCAGGATCATATCGTCCATCTGAGCGTTGGCGATGCGCACTTCGCCCTGAACCTTGTCGTCCAGCACCGTCTCGCCGCTCTGCTCGGCCTTCAGCCGGACTACCGGCTTGACGCCGACAGGAGCCTCGGAGGCGTCGCGGTCGCGCCAGCGGCCGTCATAGCGCACCGGCTGACCCTTGGCCTTTTGTTCGGCCCGCATGGCGTCCAGTTCTTCCGGCGAGGCATAGCAATAATAGGCCTTGCCCTCGGCCAGCAGCTTCAGAGCCACCTCGGCGTGGCGCGGAGCCCGCTCGAACTGCATCACCGGCGGTTCATCCCAGTCCAGGCCCAGCCATTGCAGGCCGTCGAAAATGGCGTCGACCGCCGCCTGGGTTGAGCGGACACGGTCGGTGTCTTCGATGCGCAGCAGGAACTTGCCGCCGGTATGGCGGGCATAGAGCCAGTTGAACAGCGCGGTACGAGCTCCGCCGATATGGAGGAAGCCGGTGGGCGAGGGAGCGAAGCGAGTTACGACAGAGGACATGATGAAGGGAAAACCCTCTTACTCCAGTGGTGTGATTGCTCGCTGTGTAGCATATTCCCGATGCCCATGCAGCATGGGGTTTGACAATTTGAAGACTGGTCTGGTTTCCAATATCGGCATGACGCTGCTGGCCGAGCGGGAACGCTGGATTTTATGGACTCCGGTAGCCCTGGGCTGCGGAATCGCCAGCTATTTCGCTCTGCCTTTCGAACCGGCCCGTTGGGCCGGGCCGCTTCTGCTTGTCCTTTGCGCCGCCGCCGGTTGGGCTTTGCGCCATCATCTGGCCGGCTGGATGGCGGCCTTGGTCTGTGGGCTGATGGCCTTCGGCTTCACCCTGGCGGTGGAGCGCAGCCATGACGTGGCGGCGCCCATTCTGACCCGCCCCACCGGCATGATCACCTTTCAGGCCCGCATCCACGAGGTGGAGCCCCTGGAACATGGGGTGCGGGTGGTGCTGGACCGCCTGCAACTGCCGCCTTTGCGCCAAAAGGAACCGCCGCCCGAGGCCGTGCGGGTGCGGATGCCCCGCAACGTTACGGGGCTGCGTCCCGGTCAGATGATTTCCCTGCGGGCCTCTTTGCTGCCGCCTCCTATGCCGGCGGCTCCCGGAGCCTATGATTTCTCCCGCGTGGCCTGGTTCAAGGGATTGGGGGCGGTGGGGTATGCCGTCGAGCCGCCGCAGATCCTGGGCGAGGATGCCGAGGACGACTGGCGGGAAGGCTTGCGCCTGTGGCTGGCCAACCGGCGCCACGACTTGACCGAACGCATCGTCGGCGCCATTGACGGCGCCGGCATCGAGGCCGGCGTGGGGGCTACCGCCGCCGCCCTGATCACCGCCGAGCGCGGCCCGGTGCCTCCTGAGCTGTTGCAGGCCTACCGCGATGCCGGGCTGGCGCATATTCTGGTGATCGCCGGAATGCACATGAGCATGGTGGCCGGATTGGTGTTCGTGGCGGTGCGTGGGTTGCTGGCGGCCATTCCGCCCATCGCCTTGCGCTATCCCATTAAGAAATGGACCGCCGCCGCCGCTTTGGCGGTGACGTTCTGCTATCTGGTGATCTCCGGGGCGCCGGTGCCGACCCAGCGGGCCTTCATCATGAATGCCATCGTCCTGATCGCCGTCTTGCTGGACCGCGAGGCCATTTCCTTGCGCTCCATCACCTGGGCGGCTCTGGCAGTGTTGATCATGGAGCCCGACGCCTTGATCGGCGCCAGCTTCCAGATGAGTTTCGCCGCCGTCTATGGCCTGATCTCGGGCTATGAAGCGGTGTCTCCGAAAATGGCCCAGTGGCGGCAATCCACCAGCCGCAACTGGCGCACTTGGCTGTTCTTCCATCTGGCGGGAATTTTGCTGACCACTCAGATCGCCGGAACCTCCACGGCGCTTTACACCGTTTTTCACTTCAACCGCTACGCCACTTATTCCTTGCTGGGCAATGCGGCGGCGGTGCCGCTGGTGGGCTTGTGGGTGATGCCGTCGGCCTTGCTGGCCTTCCTGCTGATGCCGTTCGGCCTGGATGGCTGGGGCTGGCAGTTGATGGGATGGGGCATTGTCGCCGTCAACCGCATCGCCGTCGGAGTCTCCAGCCTGCCCGGAGCCACCCTCAATCTGCCGTCCATGCCGGTGTCGGCGCTGATCGTCTTTACCCTGGGCGGTTTTTGGCTGCTGTTGTGGAAGGGCCGTTGGCGGCTGTGGGGACTGCCGGTGATGGCTGTGGCGCTGCTGATCCAGCTGTTCCACCAGCCGCCAGATTTGATGGTGGACGCCACCGGCAAGGTCGCGGCCCTGCGCACCGCCGACGGCGATCTGGCCATCAATCAGAAACGTGGCGGCCGCTCTTTGCGCCAAAGCTGGATCAAGCAGGCCGGGCAGGGAGCCGACGCCGCTTTGTGGGAGGATCTGCCTGATAATCCTACTCGCTGCGACGATCTGGGCTGTGTGCTGCGGACCAAAGGCCATGTGGTGTCGCTGGTTCGCCGCCCGGAAGCCTTGGCCGATGACTGTCTGGCCGCCGATCTGGTGTTCGTTGCGGTGCCGGTGCGAATTTATTGCCCTTCGGCCAAGCGGCTGGTGGACCTTTTGGATCTGCGCAGTCAGGGGACCCATCAGGTCTGGCTGGGTTCAGGTTCTGTGCGGCTGCTGACCAGCGCCGGCTGGCAGGGAGATCGTCCCTGGAGTCATCACCCCAAGCCCTATCACAAGGCGGTGCAGCCTCCGGCTCCTGCCGAGGATGTGGATGCCGAGCCCTCGGAAAATGACGCCGATGCAGCTTTGTCAGAGGTTACAGATCAATAGCTTACGCCTTGTTGTTAGGCGTAGATATCAAGGCTGTGCTTGGTGCTGGCGCTGATGCCGGGGGCCGACAGATTGGTGGTCTGCACCGAAACTTCGGACCAATAAAGCCCCAGCGAGCGAGCCAGACTGGCGGCGCGGCTGTTCAGGCTGTCGATGGTTTCGGCGGCCAGCTTGGAAACGGCGGCTCCGGCGCGCGGAGCCAATGCCGCAAGTTGCGACAATAAGCCGTTGAAAGAGTTCAGGTTCTTTTTTGTGGTGTCGGCGTCTTCCGAATTGGCCGAGGCGCTGATATTTTCCAGATTGCGCGAGGCCTGACGCAGCATCGGTCCCAGATTATAGCTGCTGCCGGTGGATGCTTTGCGGCTGAGTTCATCCAGCTGGTCGGCGGTGCTCTGGCCTTGGGATTGGCTGCCGCGGTCGGACAAGTTCTGCCCCCACAGTGCGGCGGCGATGCCGCTGCCCTGATAGGCGGAAAGAGTGCTGAAACCGACCACGCTCATTGTCTTGTCCTTGCAGTCCTTGCCCGGCAGAAAATTCCGGGAAACCCCGCTGCTGGGTAAAAAGCTCCGGGTAAATCGCGGAATTCCGCTGTTTTTCCGGCTTTCAGGGCAAGAGTTTCAAAAGTCGTGCCAGCATCGGCGCTTCGTGGTTAAATCCCCCCATGCTCGCGGTTTCGTCCCTTTCCAGGCCCGGTTTGTCCACCGTCTCGTTTCAGTTGGAAGCGGGCGAATGTATGGCTGTGCGCGGTCCTTCCGGTGCCGGAAAGACTTTGCTGCTGCGGGCC
>Ga0209415_10007306_pt1 | contig 19320 bp, 22 predicted proteins | sample PeaSoiSIISIP2007_FD_187696 | JGI IMG/M metagenome (GOLD analysis project Ga0209415, IMG submission 187696) | Peat soil microbial communities from Weissenstadt, Germany - SII-SIP-2007 (SPAdes) (version 2) | ecosystem: Environmental > Terrestrial > Soil > Wetlands > Peat | place: Germany... | reverse complement strand
TACCAGGAGCCGGGCGCGGCGGAGTTCGATCAGCCGCCGGTACCATTCGAGCATCCGCACGTGGCTTCCCGTTCGTATCTCGTCCCACAGGAGCATCGACCGCTCGAAGGTCGCGAGCGCCTGCGGATCCGGTACCGACTCGGGAGGCCATCCGAATGCCCTGAACTCTCGGCGCCGGCCGTTGGTGACCGCCTTGCGCAGATGCGCATCGCCGAGATCCGTGAAGTACTGAAACGGCGTGCTCGCCGCCCACTCCTCTCCTTGAAACAGCATCGGGACCATGGGCGAGAGCAGGGTCAGGGCGGCGGCCATCCGCGCACGTCCCTCGCTCACCAGATGACAGAGACGCTCACCGGCAGCGCGATTGCCGATCTGGTCGTGGTTCTGTGAATACGCGATGAATCGAGATCGCGGCAGGTCTTTCGCTGGGCGACCCACCGTGCGCTTTCGATGTCGGGAGTACTGGCCGGCATAGACGAACGTTTGCAGGAGCGCGGTGCGCACCTCGTCAGGACCGCCGAAATCCTCGTAATAGCCATGCTGCTCGCGGTGAGCAGGGCATGGAGCGCGTGATGAAAGTCGTCGTTCCATTGCGCCCCGAGTCCGTAGCCGCCGCGCTCTCGGTCGCGCACGAGCCGGGGGTCGCGGCCGAGCTCGGCGGCGAGCTCGTCGACACGGGCCGCGATCGCTTCCAGGATGTGCAGCGGCGAGGTGTCGATGATTGCGTGTACAGCGTCGAGCCGGAGGCCGTCGAGCGAGTAGTCGCGCAACCACATCTCAACGTTGTCGAGCACGAAACGACGCACTTCGTCGGAATGCTCGCCGTCGAAGTTGAAAGCGCTCCCCCATGGCGTCTCGTATCGGTTCGTGAAATACGGGCCGAACGCGCTCAGATACTCGCCCTCCGGCCCGACGTGGTTGTAGACGACGTCGAGGATCACCGCGATACCGCGGGTGTGCGACGCGTGGACGAGGCGATGCAGCCCCTCGGGACCACCGTACGCGCCGTGCGGCGCGAAGAGATCCACGCCGTCATAGCCCCACCCGCGCGTGCCCGGAAACTCCGCGACCGGCATGAGCTCGATCGCGTTGACACCGAGCCCCACGAGATGGTCGAGGCGCGAGATCGCGCCGTCGAACGTGCCCTCCGGCGTGAACGTGCCCACGTGCGACTCGTAGATGACCGCGTCCTGGATGGGAAAGCCTCGCCAGCGGCCTCGCTCGCAGGTCCGACGCTCGTCGACGAGCCGCGACGGGCCGGGGACCCCGGCCGGCTGTGACCTCGAGCGCGGATCCGGCATGGCCTCGCCGCCGTCGACGCTGAAGGCGTAGTCCTGGCCTGCTGCAATCTCCTCACCACACGCGAACCAGCCGCCGCCGGTTGCCTCCATCGCGCGTGCAGTCTCCAGTGCGATGAGGTCGACACGCTCTGCATCCGGCGCCCAGACCCTGATGCGGCGGACCGTCATGGGCACTCCAGCAGGGCGATCACGCCTTCGGCGAGCGGAGGCGCGAGGCACCCTCTGGCAAGGCGCTCGTAGCAGATGTTGCCCGTACACCGGGCCCGCCCCGCCGCGTCGTTCACGCGATTTCTAAGCTCGTGGGGGATTCTGCTCACCATGTCGCAGTTGGGGACCGGGCACGCGTCATGCCCGGTCCCGATTGGCAAGCCTCAGTGCCTCAGTAATAGTGCGACCGGCCGCCCACCGCGTGTCCGGCCATGCCGAGCAACGCGAGAGCGACCCCGATCACCACGAGAACGACCCCGATGGTCCAGAGGACCGGAACCGCGAGCAGGAGCCCAAGAATGAGACAGACGACGCCCAAGATGATCATGTGTTACCTCTGCCTATGGTTTCGATACGAACGAGTTGATGCCCGATCGCGAGGTTGCGATCAGATCGGTCGGTCGTCGATCGTGGTCGTGGTCGTCGGTCCGCGGCGATAGCCAGGACCTCCCCACGAGGACCAGAAGACCAACGACACGAGGACGCCCAGCCCACCGACGACCATCAAGATGATGCCGATCGTGTGCAGGTCGACCCCACTGGTCGTGACGTGGATCGCAAAGGCGAGCACGGCACCTACGGCGATGAGGAAGATGCCGACGCCGATACCCATGTGACTACCTCCTATGGGACGCCTGTAAAAACTCTGTTCACTATAGCAGGTATGTACCCTCTCATTACAGAATCGATATCAGTTCTCAGGTCATGGAGAGGGCACTCGCGAGGTTGGGGCCGTCGGGGCACGCGCAGGTTGGCGCAGTACGAGCGCGCCGGACGCCATACCGCCGGTATCGCCCATCCGCCGACCATGACGCCAACTATCGTGGACATCGCGCGGCGCTTGGGTCGCGCAAACCCTGGCCGAAAGGTGTCGTCTTGATGTCGTGCGGTCGGAGTTCGCCACCTACTCAGTGGCAGGTTAGATCGACAGCACCGCTTCCGGAATCAGGCCCCAGCCGCTTCTCTGAGTAACTGGTCTGTGGCGGCGGGTGACGCGGCGTGTCGACTTAGGGCGGCCGCGCGACCTTGCCAGAAGTCGTATCTCGCCAGATACTGCGCGCGTTGCTCGCGCAACAGTCGCTGGGTACCTCTCACTTCAGTAACGGCGTCGTGATGCATCACTCGGGCTGCTGACTCCGAGCGCTCCAGCAGGGCACTGGTCATGTCGATCAACTCGCGAAAGACCCGGATCCAGTGAACGGCATCGCGCACCTCACGCGAGGCCGGATCCTCACCGGCGAGGAGCATCGCCGGATCCGTGAGCCAGGTCATCTCGCGGCGGGGAGGCATGTCGTCAAACACGTTCGCCGCCCGCCGGCATAGCGCGTACCCACTGAAGGCAGTCCTGCTCTGTGCAGCCTGTTGCCTCCTGGCTCTGAACTCGGCTCATCGGCAGCGCGATTGCCTGGCAGAACGTCTTCACCTGCCGCTGGCGCCCATGTCCGGAGCCAGGTGCGCGCCATCCGGTAAGTTGGGCCCTTGCGCCATCAGTTTTCATGATAGATAGAATATCACCTTGGCAGCCCACCACCTGCACACACCTCCTCGCCGTGAGGTCGTCGGCTCGGAATCTGTCTTCGCCGGCCCGTCGACTGCGCGACGAGGCGTCGCGGGTGACTCCTTATGGCTTCACCGTCATGGCCGAGCAGTCCGCCGCCCCGGCAAACGGGCTGCAGCGACGAGCATAGCTGCGGAGGGCTTCGGCCTCAACGTGGCTGACTGGCGTCATCGATCCCGCTAATATTTCATGACAGTTCCGCTATCATTCTATCAAATGGCGAACACTGGGCTGGCCGTGCCGGACGAGCGTCCAGATCCGCTTCGCGCGATCGCCTCCACGGTGGCTGATATCGCTGAAGAGCCACCTCCGACCGAGGTCGTCAAGACGGCCAAAGATGGTGCACCCACCGGGACGCCGTCAGCCGGGCGGAGCAGCGTTGACGAAGCGCGCCGAAGGGGCCCGCTGGGTTTCCTGCAACTTCTCGGCCCAGGCCTCATTACCGGAGCATCGGACGATGACCCGTCAGGCATCGGCACCTACTCTCAAGCCGGCAGCCAATTCGGGCTCCAGACCCTCTGGTTGGCAGTCTTCACCTTCCCGCTCATGGTCGCCGTTCAGCAGGCGTGTGCGCGGATTGCCCTCCAGACGGGGGTTGGCCTCGGCGTCTCCCTGCGCCGCAAGTTCCCGACCGCACTTGTTGGAATCAGTATCTTCGCCGTCTTCTGTGCCAACACGATCAACGTCGGCGCCGATTTGGGAGCGGTCGCTGCCGGAGGATCCCTCGTAACTGGCGGTCACGTCCCCGCAGCCTGGCTCGTCATTCCCGCCGGATTGCTGATCGGATTCCTGCAACTGCGCCTGTCCTACTCGATCATCTTCAGGATCTTCAAGTACCTGACTCTCGCGCTCTTCGCATATGTGATCACGGTCTTCGTGGTCCACCCGCGTTTCGTCAGCACGCTCGAAGCCACCCTCGTCCCCCACTTCGAGCTGAACAAGGGATTTCTCGGCATCGTTGTGGCCATCTTGGGCACGACCATCAGCCCATATCTCTTCTTCTGGCAGGCATCCAGTGAGGTCGACGAGATGAAGGCCGCTGGCGCCGAGACCGAAGGAGAACGACGGGGCACGAGCCGCCAGGAGCTCAAGGCGGCGAGACTCGATGTGACCATCGGAATGCTGTTTTCTCAACTGGTGATGTACTCGATCATCCTGACGTCGGGCACCGTCCTCCACGGCGCCGGCCATGACAGCATCGCGAGCGCCGCCCAAGCGGCGCAGGCGCTTCGTCCACTTGCAGGTCCCTTCGCGTTCGTCCTGTTTTCGCTCGGCATGATCGGCACGGGACTGCTCGCGGTTCCAGTCCTCACGGGGAGCGCGGCCTACGCTGTCAAGGAATTCTTCGGGTTCCGCGGCGGCCTCAGCGATAGGGTCACGGCGCGTCCGACCTTCTACGCTCTCATCGTGATCGCGATTGTCGGCGGGTTGATCATGAATTTCCTGAGCATCAACCCGATCCAGGCGTTGATAGTCACCGCCGTCATCAACGGTATGGTCGCGCCACCAATTCTCGTCTTGGTCGCGCTGCTGGCCAGAGATCGCGGCGTCATGCAGCAATATCGCAGCGGCTTTTGGAGCAACACCTTAGTGTGGATCGCCACGTTGCTGATGGGTGCTGCGGCGCTTCTCCTCCTCATCACGTTGCTTTAGCATCTCGTTGCAAGCGGCCTCGATTCTGGCGAACCCGCTCGGCTCACGGCGTCAAGGTGGCCCTCACCACGAGCACACAGGCTGTGCGTTCCGCGTTCACATGGGTCGCCCCGCGCCGCCACAGCCCGCGGAGCGCTTGAGCTAGAGCCGGACGTGCTCCAGGTCGACGTCCACCAGTTCGGGCGGGCGCGGAATTGCGTGCGCGTCGAGGAGTTGCAGACACTTGATGACATAACGGGCTCCCGCGATGTTCAGCCCGTGTTGCCTGGTCAGCCGTTGAATCGCACTCAGGGTGAGGATGTCCCGCTGCGTGTAGCGACGGCGATTGGTCGCCGTCCGCGCGGGGACGCCGAGACCCATCGTCTCGTACATCATTAGCGTGCGCGGATGTGACGCCAGGATCTCCGCCGCGACGCTGATTGTGTACAGCGGCTTGTCCAGGTCGAGCATGCGCTGCGACATCGGAGCGGGTGCCTCAACCGGCATCACCGGCCTCCGGTGCGTCGCGATCTGGACCAGGGTCCCGGCATGTAAGTCGCACGGTCATCATGGTCCTGATTCTAGTCGCGTGCACCCAAAATGGGGCAACGGACGTTCCGATTGCGTCGTAACTCCTTGATGGTGATAGCCCTTGACTCCCGGGCGTGAAGCTTATAGGATCACTATAACCTTTACCATCAGTCATAGGGGTAGATCTATGGGTATCGCGAGCGCCGTCCATGAAGAAAGCGCCGCGCTGGCGGCCGCCCGCACGCTGAAGCAGGAACGCCACGCACGCCTCCGCCAGCTGCAGGAGTTCGAGGATCTCCTCGACTCCGTGGAATCCCAGAACCTCGAGCGCAGGCGCGCGGTGCCGGCGACCGTCATGGCCGAGGTCGCCCGACTGGCCCGCACCATAGGGATCCCCGCGCCGGCGGCGGTCTGGACGGCGAGGTCAGGAGCGCGCTTGCACGACGCCCTCCTCGCCTGGCAAGGAGCGCTGCTCGACGCACTCCGTCCGCATCGCCTCCGCTTCGGCGATCGCTTCGACTGATCTGGCATCGTGGCAGCTCCCTGACTCCGGCGGCCCGGATCGGGACGTCCGGATGGCGTAGGCAAGCGACACCACCAGCCGGCAACGCGGATCACAATGGCCCCGCGCTGGCGGCCCTGCCTTGCGACGTACAGCCGGCATAGGATTTAGTGACAGACTATCTATAAAGATCGTGGAGGTCATCTCAATGGCCACGAAACGGCTGCGGTCGGCCGCGCGGAGCAACATCAAGTCAGCGCGGGGTGCGGGCCACGAGGGCGCTGCCCCCAAGCGCGGGAACGAACTAAGCGAGCGCGATCGCAACAAGCTCAGCGTAGACCGATTCGCGTTTCCCGCGGAGCGCAAGGAACCGCTCAACGACGCGTCGCATGTCCGCAATGCCATTGCACGCTTTGACCAGGTCGAAGGCGTCACCGACGCGGAACGCGACGGAGCCTGGCGGAGAATCCGTGCCGCAGCGAAGCGCCATGGCGTGGTAATCGAGATCCGAGGCTGGCGTCACCTCATGGCCGACAAGCCGTCCTGATCAAGTGGCTGTGTCGCTGATGTTCATACGGCGGCGATGCTTGGGAAGAAGGAACGTATCGGCGAGTTGGCCGCAGCGTTACTCGGTCGTGGGCGTCCGTTAGGCGTGCTCGGGCACAGCGCTCGCAGCCCTATCGATCGCGCTTGCGTCGCGTGACCCGCGCCCGCCGACGAGGAGCCCGAGGAAGGCGCCGAAGAGCAGGTGGCCGGCAAGCATCACCACCTGGCGATCACGGCGATCACGACTCGCAGGCGGCATGATGCCCAGCGCGGGCACCCATCCGGCGTAGCTGATCGCCCAGATCGCGGTCCCGTATGCCATGCCGAGGGGCACGCGAGCGATGAGCCGTTTTGGGGCGACGACAGCGAACATCGCGCCCGCACAGGCGCCGAACCCAAAATGTAGCAGTGTCGCGAGCGCGTCCTGTTGCGCCGCGCTGACATGAAGATTCCGGCCTTTGAGGAACGCCGCGGTGATCTTCTCGGGCGGCATGCCGCCCATGAGGCCGGCTCGCTTGGCTCCCATCATGAGCGTGCTCATGAATCCCGTGGCGAGCGTTCCGGCCACGATCCCCTGTGCAGGTGGTCTCATGTGCGGCCGCTCCGTAGGCGACCCGCCGACCCGATGCTCACCGCGCCCGCCAGAAGTAGCCGCCGCCTCCGAGCAGAAGGACCACCAAAACGATGATCAGGATCAACGTCAACATAGTCTCAACCTCCTCATGTCGGCTATCCTATCCGATTTGCTGATATTGCTACTATAATACATCAGTCCAACCGAGGGCAAGCCGCGCTAGAAGCGCAAGGCCGTTCTTCTCGAGGCTCTCAAGGCGCCACCTCGTGCTAGAGTATGTAGCATCTAGTGCGATAGCCAGGCTATCATAAGAAGCAATCGACAATATGAGGTGCAATACGTTGCCTAGTGACGCCATCGCGTACCTGAAAGCAGACCATCGCGCTGTCGAGGAGCTCTTCAAGAAGTTCGAAAGGGTCGGCGAACGAGCGCTGAAGACCCGCCAGGCACTGGTGGATCGGATCCTCCACGAATTGGTGACACACACGTACATCGAGGAACAAGTCTTCTATCCGTTCATCCGCTCTCTCAACAAGAAGCTGAATGACGCGACACTTGAGGCGTTGGAAGAGCATCACGCAGCGAAGGCGACGCTTGCGGAACTCCAGGTGATGGAACCCTCCGAGGAGCGATTCGCTCCCAAGGTGACCGTTCTCATCGAGAGCGTCCGCCACCACGTCAAGGAAGAGGAGCGGGAGCTCTTCCCGGAGGTGCGACAGGCATCGAGCCGCCGCGATCTAGTCGAGCTGGTTCCGGCGCTCGAAGCGGCGCGAGCGAAGGCACCGTCTCGTGCGCTCCCCACCGCCGCAGACACCCCGAAAGGCGAGACGAGCTCGCCAGCATCGCTGGGAAACTTGCTCGACCGTCTGACAGGGGTCCGATAGCCAGAATCGGGATGCCACCGATGCGGTTCACGCGCGCGCCCTGCCTCAGGCCACCCGCAGCAGATTGCGACGCCCGCGAAGTCCCCTCGACTGGGCGCGGTGCCAGCCCCCGTCCCAGAGAGCCGCTGCCGGCTCATTGCCTAACGCACGAGTCGCGCACCTTGCGAAGTTGCCAATCCACGTCATGCTGATCTCGGCGCAAGGAGTAGCGGTGTGACAGATGCAGAGTTCAAAATTTTGCTGATCGAGGACGATGAGGACGTCGCGGAGATGTACCAGCTGGCGCTGGTGGCCGCCGGCCGCGCGGTCGTCACTGCCCCTGACGGTGAACAAGGCCTGCGGATGGCGACCGATGAGAAGCCAGACTTCATCGTGCTTGACCTGCGACTGCCGAGGCTCAATGGCCTCGAAGTCCTATCAAGTCTGCGGGCGAATCCGAAAACGAGAGACATCCCAGTCATCATCCTGAGCAACGTGGGCGATCCCGAGATGCTCGCGAGCGGGTCCAAGCTCGGTGTCTTGGAGTTCATGATCAAAGCGCATACAACTCCTGCCCAACTCTCCTCGCGTATAGCCGAACACGAGCGCTGGACGCGGCACGGCTCTGGAGTCAACCTGCATTGACACTGTCCGGTGGCGTCATCCAGTGTCGTCTGCAAGCCGGCATGTGGCTGCCGGAGCCGCCGGTGGAGTCGCTAACGACCTCGAAGTGCCGGGTCTTGCGGCTGCTGCTCGCGTCCCTGAAGAATCCGCTCGTCGGCAGCCGCTTGCGCATCGGGCGCGAAACTGCCCGGCGTTCGCGGCATTGCCCCGGACTCTGGCGGATGCAGTTCGGCATTGACGGCCCCACCCAGCATGATGATCTGACCAAGAAAGAACGCGAAGGTCATCAGGAGAAAGAACACTGCGAACGTTGAGCCATATGTGCTGAACCCGTGCTGCAGTTTGAAATAGAGCGGGAAGAGCAGGGTCAACAACTCAAACAGGAAGGCGGCGGAGACGGCGCCGGGAAGGATGTGCCTAAGTCGGTGCTTGCGGTTCGGAACGATGTAGAAGATCGCGCCGAAGAGCAAGACTCCCACCAGCAATCCGAAGATCACCTGCAGGATCAGCGCCATCGGTCCGGCCGAAAGGATGGCCGGAGCGCCCGGTAACTTGCCGAGGACGGGAAGCAGGCTGGCAGAAAGGGTGGCCGGCACGACCAGCACCGTGAAGACCGCGATCATCACCATGGCCATGAGTTTTTGACGGACAAAGCCACGCTGGCGTACGGGATACAGTGCGTCCAACCCTGCGTCGATGGCGCTGAAGAGCGATGAGCCACTCCACAGAAGACCAATGAAGCTGATCACCGCCAGCACTCCGGCTGCCTTGTGAAAACCATGCAGCGCCTGCAAGACCAGTGCTCCCGTGTTGCCCGGGAGGACGGCAGCCACATCCCGGTCGATCTGAGGACCAAGCTGCGAGCCTGCGGTCGCCAGGCCAAGAATCGTGGTGACGGCGACGATGATCGGAAAGAACGTGAATAGGATGTTCCAACTGATCGACGTGGCCCAGGTTCCGCCGCTCGCCGCCCCATAGCGCTTGAGGACCCGCACTGGGAACGTGTCTAGCAACCGCCGGAAGTCTCGTACCGGAAGGCTGTGAAGGAGACGTTGTTTCATAATTTCCTTGCCAACGGTCAACGCGAAATCAGCTCCTCCCCCGCAGGATGTGACCATCGGCCCGCCCGGCGGCCCCTCGAGGACGTCCGCGGCTGCTCAGCACCTCCAGCTCCCAGGCCCGATCAACGTGCGGTGCTGACTCGGGACGATCGGGCCACCGAGTCCTCAGTCTCAGATCACATGCAGCGCGAGCAGGACGATGAGAATTACGATCACTAGGACTGCACCACCACCGATGTACATTGGTATATCTCCTTATAGTTTGACACTAACTATCAATGCTAGTCATTCTAGCAGTCCGGTACCCGGTGGAGTAGTGATGTGGATATCGATGATATCATCATAGCTCCCATTCTGAGTAGCAGCACTGGCGCCCGGCCTTCGGATCCATAGCGGCTCCCGGAACGCGTTCGAGGTCCATCGGTGTTCCGGTCGAGGTTTCTCCCTCGGGCGAACAGCGGCCGTCCGCCTCGCACCCCAGGAGCTGGTTCCACCGCACTGGCGATCGGATTTGTGCTCGTTGCGTGCGCTGTTGGCCTCACCTGCGACTCGCGAGGGCGCGAGCATCTCGGCGTCCGCCGGGTTGCCAGCAGCGCTGAGCGCGGCGTGGACAGGGTATAAGCTGGTCTTCATTCAGCCTGACGGGCGCGTGATAGATGGAGCGCGTTTTGACTTCCCGGCGCAGGGTGTTGCCCCTAGGTCTCGCCGTGACGGCGTCAGGGTTCGTGGCCGACTCGCACGCTTGTCGACTGAACGCGCGGACCTGCCTTCCGGTGTGGCCAGAACGCGCGCGAGCCCGCGAGCACGAGCAGGGCGGGAAGCAGGAACGATCGCACCACAAACGCGTCGACCAAGACCCCCACGCCCATGATGAACGCGAACTCCCGAAAGGGCTGAACGGGAACGAGCGCCAGCACCGCGAAGCTGGCCGCGAGGGTCACCGCGGCGATCGAGACGGCTCGCGACGCCCGTGGCAATGCGGCCGCAACCGCAGCGGCCATGTCGCTGCCCCGCTGCTCCTCCCAGATCCGACCCATGACGAAGACACTGTAATCAGCTCCAAGCGAGACCAAGAGGACGCCAGCGGTCACCGGGACGAAAAAGGTGATGTCCGGATAACCGAGCGGACCCTGGAAGACCGCGACAAAGATGCCCAGGGATGCCGCGAGGCCAAGAGCGCTCGAAGCGATGAGGAGCAACGGTGCTGGGATCGCGCGAAAGTACAGCATCAGTACGGCGCTCATGAGCAACGCCGCGAGCAGTGCCACGCGCCAGATGTCGGTGTCGGTGGCGGCGACGGCATCTGCCGCAACTGGCGTCGCGCCCGACCAGGACGACGCCGTGTCGCGCAGCCCCGCCTCGGCGAGAACCGACGGCATTCGCTGCTGCAGATCGGTGAGGGTGGTGATCGCCGCCGTGTCGTAGGGATCATCCCGAAGGAGGACGAAGAGGCGCACGGCGTCGCCCTTCGGTGTCGAGAACAGCCGTGACCCGAAGTTGAGCGGGAGCTGACCTGGACCGACCACGGCGCTCACCCCCGGATCGAGGCGGATGGCCGCTTCGACCCGACCCAGGGACGCGCTCTGCGCTGCGATCCGCGGCGCCTGAAGGATCAGCGCCGTCGGCCCGACGATGCCAGAGCCGAAACCCGCAGCCGCCGCGTCCGCGGCCTGTCGTGGTCCGCTACTCATAGGGAGCCCGCTAATCACGTTGGCGCCGAGGCGCATTTGAGCCAACCCGGTGGCCGCCGCCAGCAACGCCCCGACGCAGACGACCATCGCGACCGCGGCTGCCCAGCGTCTGCTGATCAGGCGCGCGATGATCCTTCGGCCACTGCGGAGATCCGCCCCCCGTCTGGACGGATCGGCGTTGCGCCCAGGCAGGTTCGGCCAGAACGCGACCCTGCCTAAGACGCCCGCAAGCGCCGGAACGAACGAGATCGACACGAGCCCCGAGACGATCACCGCGACGGCCATCCCGGGCCCGACCGCATGGAAGAAGTCGAGATCGGCTCCGACCAGTGCGATCGTCCCGGCAGCGACGGTCAGCGCCGCCGCGATCACCAGCGGCACGACCCGGGAGGCCACATCGCGCACCGCGGTCGTCCGGCGCTCCCCCTCGTGCAGCCTCGCGCGCATCCCCGTGAGCGTGAAGACGGAGTAATCGGTAACCACACCGAGGATAAGCACAATCATGATCGGCGCCAGCTGCGACGGGATCTGGATCCCCACGAGGCGAGCTCCCCAGCCGAGGACGTGAGCGGTCACCAGGTACGCGACCGCCGCACCCGCGAGCGGCACGAGCGGAGCAAACGGTGAACGGAAGATCAGGCCGACCAGCACGGCGATCACCAGCACGGTCACAACTTCCAGCACGAGCAATGCGTTCTCGATGAGATTGCCTTCGCTGAGCTGCGCCGGCACCGGTCCCGTGACCCCCACAGTGGCTCCTGGTGATCGGGGAGCCGCGGCGGCGTAGCGCGCAGCACCGGTGCTGATGTCGCCCGATTGCGCTCCTGAGGCAAAGAAGAGAAAGGTCACCGTGGTGGTCGCCGGTTCGCGCACAGCAGAGAACCCCGGAACATTGACCAGCGGCACCGCGAAATCCGGCTGGGCGGGCGGAGTCGATACCGGACGCGATTCGTCAACGGCCTCCGCCTGCCGGCCGATGCCGGCGACAGTGGAAGCCGGCAGGCTATGGGCAGCGTGCTCGACCACCAAGGCCGGGCTGTCCGCCAGCGACAACCCGAACAACTGTTGCTCGATGACCTGGGCGCGCAATGCGGGAGTGTTGGATGGGACGAGCTGGATCAAGCCCAAACCCGAGGCGCCCCCGAAGTCGGGCAGGAACAGCACTGCGACGACGGTGGCGGCAACCCAGGCGGCAATGAACGGCACGCCGAGATGCACGGTTAGGGTGCCGTAAATTCTCCAGCGTCGGCACATGCGAGGAGCCGTCAAGGTCTGGCGACGCGTCCCGCGGCGGAGGCTGTGGGCTCGCCTCCACCCAGGAAGCAGGTGTCGGAGGCGAGGGCCGGCGGCTGGACATGCGACATCCCTCTGTGCTGAAAGGTGATATTCACACTATCATACTCGGCGCCGCCACCTCGTTGTTCACATGGCTAGGTCGGGCCGATTAACCGTCGACCATCAAACCCTTCAATGGGCCGAGCAGTCGGGCGGAGCGCCGTGACACGGCCGGAAGGCACCGAAGTGGTTGACGATGGGGGGGCGGGTCGCTCAGCGCGCGGCGCCACTGCGACTCGATCACCTCGAGTGGAGCGCGACCGGTGCAGTCGTCTGCCAAGTGCTCACTCCACAACCGCTCGCGCACTCTTCGCGCGAGCATGCGGTCGTCGGTGACGACATTGACCTCCGTATCGTTGAAGAGCGAGTGCTCATTCAGATTCGCTGATCCGACGGTGAGCCACTCGTCGTCGACGATTCCAATCTTGGCGTGGACGTAGACGCCGGGTCGCTCCCGCCCTGGAGTTCCCACCGTGCCAAACAGAAGTCGATGGTATCGGTCGGCTGCCGTGAGTACACCGAGCTGGCCGCGCGTATCGTCATTGCCGTTGTTCGGCCGTCGCGGGAGCACGAGGACGACTCGAAACTCCTCTGTCGGCGGACGCAGCAGTCTCTCGCGAAGGAGTGCCACCACCTCGGCGCTCCAGAGGAATTGATTCTCAAGGTATATCAGCCGCTGCGCGCGCCGGATCGCGCCCAGGTATGCCTCAAGAATGCTGAAGTCGCCGCTGGGCCGATCCGGATACGTCATCTCGGGAACGGTGCACACCACCTGCGCCCGGCTTGAGCCCGCTGGTCTGGGGACGACTGGATTGGGGAGGGACTCGCCGGTCGTCGCATGCCATCGCATCGCGAAATGCGCGGCGAGGTCTGCAACCATCGGCCCGCCGATCGACATCGCGGCATCATGCCACCCCAACTGTGTTGTCTTCGAGTGAGGAGACCCGTCGAATCTGTCACCGGCCAGATCGGTCAGATCGATGCCCCCAACGAATGCCCGATGTCCGTCGATGATGACGAGTTTCTCGTGGTGGCAGTGCATCGGGCGGTTCCGCTTGTCCAGAGCGCCTCGGATGCGCGTTCCCTGCACCAGCTCGTGCATGAGTTGTCTCGCTTCTCCGCGGGACGGGTGCATGACGGGGACGGGCGCGCCTGCCCACACGAGCACCCGCACCTCGATCCGGCTGGCAGCCTCGGACAGAAGCTCCCGCAGCGTGAGAAGCTCGGGACTGCGTTCCACTGCAAAGGACGGGTTCAGGGTCCATCCGGCCACGTGCACGGACGAACGAGCGCTGCGCACGGCGGCCGCGATCGCAGGAAGCGCTGACGCGCCGTCGAGGTGAACTTCGAGACGGTTCCCTTCGCGTGCCGGAGTACCGCTGCCCCACCCGCTTCTACCTCGAAATGCCCGATCCCAATCGAGCCGGGTCAACCTCCGAACGTGGTGCCGGCGGTTGGCATGTTCGATCGCGTGGCCGAGCTGTCCGTCGGCGCGGGCGAGCATCTCACCGATCACTGTGGTCCCGCCGCCGGGGAAGGGCCGGGCGAGTTGGCACGAGCGATGACCACAGGCGGTCTAGGCTTGACTCTCGGCCACGGCTTTGATGCCTTCGAGAACGGGGCTCCAGTTGTTCTTGGCCATTGTGTCTGCTTCCTCACGGCTCGCATTATTGTCCTGCCTGACCGTGAGGACGGTCTCGCGACCTCGCGCGGTGAGCTCGTACGTCACCGTGTGGTAATTCTCGGGCTTGTCCTCGCTCCCCCCCATCGAACTCCAGTGTGTCGTGCTGAGCAGCTTCTCCGGTTCGACCTCGAGCACGGTTCCCTTGTCTTCGTATGCCTTGCCGTGCCATTCGCCCTTCCACGTGATCGCGCTCCCAACCTCCCAGGTGGTCTGCATCCTGGTCCCATGCATGTACTGTTCGACCAACGCAGGTTCGGTCAACGCTCGCCAAACGGCATCAGCCGGAGCGTCGATGGCGATGCGCGCTTCGGCAACAAACGCATCAGTCATGTGTCACCGTTCCTCCAAGCGGGGCTCAATGGCCCCCTCCGCTCTGTCGTCGATGTTCGCGAACGCTTGCCGGTCAACTCCCCGAGGGCGCCCATCCGGCAACGGTCGGCTGACGAGGTGGATCTGGGGGGAGTTCAGTCGCGCAGCAGCAGATGGAAGAAGTCCCGATAGCGCTGCAGCGCCTGGCGCAGGTCCTCGGGTGGACACGTCGGTGCCCCGTGACCACTCGCCATCAAGCCGGGCCCGCTCCTCAGCGACGACGCGGGCGACCTCCCGCATCACCTCCGCGACGAGCGTATCGGCCTGCTCGACGGCCTTGCGCGGCTCGTCGACGAAGGTCGTCTGGATCGCAGTCCAGCGCGCTATGAACTCGTCGTTGTTCGCCAGCAGAGGCAGTCCCTGCCTGCTCGACTCGTTCGCTGGGCGAGACGCTTGGCCCGGGATCGTGACGTCGTGCGTCGAGCCACCTTCGATCTGCATCGGATCTGCGGTCGTCGCTCCGCCCGCGGGCGGAATGGGAATCTCGCTCGCGGAGGGCGGAGCTCCGGTGCTCGCATCCGTGCCAGCGAGGTGTTCAGTGGTCAGTGTGGCACTCGGGGTCGATCCAGTCATCGTTGCGAACTCCACGTTGACGTCAATGGTTCGACAGGTGCTGCTGCCGGCGGCGCCTGGGCCGGCGGCGCCTGGGCCGGCATCGCCACGACGTTCGCAGGCTGGGCGCCGCCGTCAAGAAGATCGTCGAACAAGGCTCGGTACTGAGTCATCGCCGTGCGCAGCGCTTCGGTATCCGCTTGCCCCTGACCGCTCGCGACAGCAATCGCATGGGCGCTGCGGTAGTTCTCGACAACGCCGGCGTGATCTACAGAGACATCCACCGCGCGCTGCTCGAATTCCACGACGGGATAGCCGCGATCGGTCATGACCTGGGAAACGAGCGCGTCGGCCTGACGCACGCTCTCGAACGGCGCATCAACGAACGCCGCCTGCACGCGCAGCCAGCGTGCGACGTACTGCTGTCGAGCCTGGTCGGGCAACGACACGATCGTCAGTTGCTTGCGGCGTTCCACACGTCCTGCGAGCTCGCGCTCGGCTTGACGCCGGTCGCCGGTTTGCTCCATGGTTCTGTCGTATTCCGGCCCAAATGTGCCCTGCAGCCGGACCGATCTCCGCCGAGACATGGCCATCGTGGCGGCGATCACCACGAGCACGACAACAACGGCAACGACGATGACGGCGAGTGTCGACATTCGCATCTCCTCTGTCTTCATCTGAAGGGGCATCACACTGGACCCTTTTATATGATAGTCAGAGTATCACATGCTGCCCCAGGAAGGCACAAGGCACCGCCGACGCCTCCAGAACCGGACGCGTCGTGCGGGAAGGCGGCTCAGCCCCCCGTGGAGACGTCAGAGCCACCTGTCGAGATATCAGATGATCCGATAGTTCTGCTATAATGTTGGTGAACCGCCAACCCCAACCGGAGGCTAGCACCATGTGCATCAGCTGCGGATGCGGTAACCCGAACGAACGGCACCACGAGGGCGACATCACCTACGGCGACTTGGAGAAGGCGGCGGCGAACTCGGGGATCGAACCGGAGACCGCTGCCGACAACATTCACTCGGCCGCACGCGACCGGCGCGGGACTGCGTCGGCCAGCAGCGCGTCGGAGTAGGCCGATGCCCGCGAAGCGTCATGTTCGCGGAGTCGGCCCGAAGGAGCAGCGCCAGTACGAGCACATCGTCGACTCAGCCAGGGTATCGGGGCGCTACAAGGGCCGCGAGAAGTAGGTGGCGGCCCGGACTGTGCTGAAGGAGCACGAGCAGAAGGGACACAGTAAGGGCCACTGAACTCGACGCTGGCGGAGCGAGTTCTTTCCTCGGGCGCTCGCCTCGACCGACCACCACGTGGGAGTGAGGGTCCTCGCCCGGGCGAGGGCCCTCTCTGCCGCTCATCGCATCGGGGTAGCGTCGCAGCCTGACAGGCGTGCCTTCTCTGGTGCGCGCGGCGGCACCAATTCGCTTGGCACCGCGGGGCTCTCTTGCCCATCGAGCCCACATCACGGCGCTGTGATCCACCGTGATCGCGAGTGAGGAGAAACACGGATAAGCAGCCGGACGTTGGGTTACACACCCGACCGCCGATTCGGGAGGGTGGTCCCCAACCCGGCTCTCGCTCAGTGTGACGACATCGGGGTTAAGCGAGGGTGAAGGCGTCGGTTCGAAGACTTTGCGGATCGCGGACCTAGATCACTCGTGCGAGCCATCCCCGCTCGCCATACAGGCCGGCTGACGGCGTCTTGACGTTCTGCGGGCTGCTGGGGATGAAGGCGATCCTCTTGCGCCCGGCGTTTCCCGAGGGCAAGGGTGTGGTGGCGCGCGACAACGAGTACTACGAAACCTCGTTCCTGCCCGGGCGGGCGTTCACATCGGTGGCGGACTTCAATGGACAGTTCCACACGTGGCTGGAGGAGCGCGCCAATGTGCGCATGCACCGCACGCTTCGTTGCCGACCGAGCGAGCGGTTGGTCGCAGACCGAGCAGCGATGATGGCCCTCCCGCCGATCCATGTCGACACGACGCATCACTTCGCCGTGCGACTGCCACGGGACCACTTCATCCGCTTAGGCACCTGCGACTACTCCGTGCATCCCAAGGCGATTGGCCGGATAGTGGACGTGCGGGTGGATCTCACGAGTGTGGTGGCCACGCTGAATGGGGACGACGTTGCTCGCCATGCACGCTGCCTGGCACCGCACCAGACCATCACCGACGACGTCCATGTCGCTGCCCGCGATGCCCTGCGCAAACACCCGCAGCACACGCCAACGTTGGCCGTGGATGTGGAAGTCCGGGGCCTGGCCAGCTATGACCGGATCTTTGCGGTGGCAACGGCGTGACCGCCGTGAGCGATCTCGCTTACCTCTGTCGCGCCTTGAAGGCGCCGGCCCTCCACTACGCATGCGAACGCCTGGGAGAGCGCGCCAGGAGCGAGGCGTGGACCCACGACCAATTCCTCTCCGCGTGTTTGGAACGGGAGGTGTCGGCACGCCAAGCTCACGGCGGTGACCATCGCATTCGATCCGCGGGCTTCCCCGGCCACAAGGCGCTCGAGGACTTTGATTTCGACCACCAACACTCCGTGAAGCGCTCCGTCATTGCCCATCTCGGTGCGCTCGACTTCGTGGCCGGAAAGGAGAACGTCGTGTTTCTCGGCCCGCCGGGGACCGGCAAGACCCATCTCGCCGTTGCGCTCGGCGTCCGCGCTTGCCAGGCCGGCTACCGTGTCCTCTTCGCCACTGCGGTGCAGTGGGTGATGCGTCTGTCTGACGCGCACGCGGCCGGGCGCTTGACCGACGAGCTCCAACGCCTCAACGGCTCCCCCCTGCTCATCATCGACGAGGTGGGCTACCTGCCGTTCGAGGCCGAGTCGGCCAACCTCTTCTTGCAGCTGATCTCCTCGCGCTACGAGCGAGCCTCGCTCATCGTCACTAGCAAAAAGGCCTTCGGCCGCTGGGGCGAGATCTTCGGCGACGCCACCGTGGCCGCCGCCATGATCGACCGCCTCGTCCACCACGCCGAGGTGGTGAATCTCAAAGGCGATCTTCAACCGGCGGAAAGGGGTCAGTTTTCAACCGTCGTTGACAGTCCCCCACGGCTAGCTTCCGGCGGCTGCCCCGCGGCCCGAGCTCAGCCACTGGTCACGGGTGATGGCGTACTCGACCTCACCGTATTCGACGCCGGGAATGCCGTCAGGGTAATCTGCCGGAAAGCTGCGCACATAGTGCATGCCGAGCGACGTCATCACCGCCTGTGACGGAGTGTTGACCGCAAGTGTCTGGGCAAAGATGCGGCGCAACCGGATGTCCATGAAGCCGTATCGCATCAGCTCACGCGATCCTTCAGAAGCGAATCCCCGCCGCCAATGGCGGCGCTGGATGCGATAGCCGAGGTCGGCCTGGTCGGTGCTGTACGGCTGGCCCGGCCCCTCGGGTGGCTGCAGGATCCACCAGCCGACGAAGTCCCGACCCACGAACCCCACCCAGAAGCCCAGTCCCGGCACGGTTCCGGCGGCTGCTATGCGGCGCTGATGGGCCTCCTTCACCTCTGCTCGTGTTCGAGCGCCTGGGTTGAGATAGCGCAACACCTCCGGGTCCGAATCCAGCTCGACCTCGAGCTCGAGGTGTTCATCGGCGAGCGGCACCAGCTCGATGCGGTCGGTGCGGAGTACGGGTTGCGTCACGCACGGCATGGTAGTGCCGCTTAAGAGGTGGCCGAGAGCAACCGCGAACTGGCCGCGTCCGTCAGGTGGTTCGGAGCAGGCGGGAGTGTCGGGGGACGATCGGCACTAACCGTGGTCACGCAGGGCATCCTCGGTGACAACGTCGGATTGCTCCTGGTTCTTGCGTTGGTTGGGCCTGCCCCGGTTTGACGGACACGTTTGCTAGGCAGCATACGGAGGCCCAAACGGAGATTCGATGCACGAAGGAGCGTCCCCCCCGCCCGGCGAACCGCCGTGTCCCGTCGGTCCGGACGGACGCGGTCTGCCCGCTCGAGCCGTTCGCGGTTTCGCTCTCAGACGTTGCCGCCGGCCGACCGTCGCGCGAATCAGAGTGGTATTGCAGGAAAGCCATCAATCGGGGAATAAGTACTAGTCCCCGCAGAATGAATCCCGCAAGTTGGAATCCACTGCAATCCGCTGGAATCGGCTGCACCACCCTGCAATGGGCTGCGAATCGGGGAGACAGGACTCGAACCTGCGACCCCTGGTCCCCCAGACTAGTCCTCATTTCCCGATGAATGCTGAGTTCGATTTAGAGTGGTTTTGTGGGGAATTGGTTGGAATGACGACTAGACCGTGGTTGATGGAATCCGTTGGAAT